>Ga0307380_10006987_pt1 | contig 14742 bp, 13 predicted proteins | sample UN3MG_FD_202239 | JGI IMG/M metagenome (GOLD analysis project Ga0307380, IMG submission 202239) | Soil microbial communities from Risofladan, Vaasa, Finland - UN-3 | ecosystem: Environmental > Terrestrial > Soil > Coastal area > Acid sulfate soil | place: Finland: Risofladan, Vaasa | collected... | reverse complement strand
ATGGAACTATCCGAACCGAAGTCTGGCGATCAGTTAATCCGGATTCGGATCTGTCGAAAGTTGTTATAATGACCGTCCCATTTGACGGAAACAGCACAGAGACATCGCATGAATTCGAGATAGCCATCTCAGTAGATGGCTCCTACGAATCCGCCGGCCACCGAGCGACACTATTCAGCAGGCTAATCGACGAGCACACGATATAGTCGGCCTAAAGAGAAACGAGAAGGATTTACTACGTGATTCAGGGCATCAGGCTACAACAAAACAAAGACCATAGACAAAAAATCTGGCTGAGTGCAAAGTTGTGGAGTCACGGAAGCCTTAGCTGATTTAGCTCGTACATTCAAGGCAAAAAAGGCCACATTTTGGCAGAAGAATCTTTTCAAAACAATTTTTTCGATAACGAATATCTAAAGACGGATTTGAAAGGCCAGTCTGTGCGCGGGGGGCCGTAACAATGACTGCTCAAGGGGCGACATTTTCCCTCGGTATGGCATCAACGGTCGTGCTTACACGGCTGCTCACGCTTCAGGACTTTGGCCTGATTGGTGTGGTGATGGCTATCAGTTGACTGACCAAAGGAACGGAATTCCGGCGACTGGCGTGCAAACAAGGATTGAGAGGCCAACAGGAGTATCTGACAGGCTCACATCATGAAGGATACGACGACTCAGTTTAAGGCACAGTTACCACGCAACCTTTTCCTCCAGGTGCTGGCCTTTATCACACATATTGCTGTTGGCATTGCGCTGACACCGTATCTGGTCAGGCATCTGGGGCGTGCTGCCTATGGCCTGATCCCCATCGCAGGGGTGATGACGCAGTACGTGAGCATCATTACGCAGAGCATCTCCAGCGCTGTCGGGCGTTTTCTAACGATTGCTCTTCAGCGGGATGATGTGCAGGATGCAAATCGTGTTCTGAATACCGCATTTTTTTCGTATCTCGCGCTTACCCTCGTACAGGTCCCCATCTTCGGGCTGATCATCTACTATGCGAACAGCATCTTCAACATTCCAGAGGCCTTGTACTGGGATGTGATCCTATTGCTCGTTTGCAGCGCCATCAGCTTTCTTATCGGCCTGATCTGCGGTGTCTTTGGCGTACCGATCTACGCCAATAACCGTCTGGATATCTCCCGGACGCTGGACATTGCCAGCCAGATCGCACGCATCGCGGGCATTGTCGTCCTCTTCGTGGTCTACGGCCCAGCGTTGAGATATGTGGGCTACGTGGGTCTGGCGATCAGTGTCTCGACCACGATAGCCACCGTCCTGATAGGCAGGCATCTCGCTCCCGCGCTGAAATTGGACGTGCGTGCCTACGACTGGCGAAAGCTAAGGCAACTCATGGGCATGGGTGGCTGGCTCCTGGTCAACTATATAGGTTTTCTGTTCTTTCTGAAAATGGACATCTGGGTGTGCAATCGATTCGTAGGTGCCGAAGCGGCGGGTGAGTATGCGGCTGTCCTGCAATGGTCGCAACTGATTCGCTACGCCGGTAGCATCCTGTCAGCCGTGATCGGTCCCATGATCATCATCTATTATGCCCGCTCAGAGGTAGAACGCCTGATTCGCCTGGCCCAGGTGTCGGTTCGCGTGCTCTGCCTGCTGCTGGCCATTCCGATCTGCATTCTATGCGTATTCAGCTCCTCGATTTTGACCCTCTGGCTCGGTGAATCGTTTGCCGTCCTGGCGCCTCTGATGGTGATCATGCTGGGTCATCTCACTATCAACGTTGGCTTCGGTCCGCTGTTAAGCATTCAGACCACCTTGAACAAGGTAAAGTTGCCAGCGTTGGTCACCTGTGCGATGGGAGTGGTGAACCTGGCTCTTGCGGTCTTTTTGGTGAAGGTCTTCGGCTGGGGAATCTATGGGGCCGCGATTTCGATTGCTATCGTTTTGACGGCGAAGAACGCCTTGTTCAGCCCTATATACACCGCGATCATATTGAATCGCCCGTGGCACACATTTCTCAGGTCCTCTGTGTCCGGATTCGCTTTGCTGGCAGGTTTGACAACATTCGGCTATATCCTCAATTATAATTTCCGGCCTGAATCGTGGGTTCAGTTGGTGACTCTCGCTCTTGTGGTCGGAGTGATCGGATTGGTCGCAGTCTGGTTCATCCTGTCGCGCAACGATCGAAAGCTAATGATTGACTTGGTACCCGGTCGCTTTCGCACGCTTGCGATGAAGCTGTTGACTGTCTAACAATAGGTGGCTAGAAAAAATATAGTATGTCGTTTTTAAGTATAATTACTTAGACTGCTGCTGCGTCTGTGCAACGACGCATTCACCTAGCTTGATTGTGCAATTATCTAATTCTGTCCGAGGCAACACGAAATAGATGAAAATAGGAGTACTGAGTTTTCACCGGGCGCATAACTATGGCGCGGTACTGCAGCATTATGCACTGCGGAAAAAGTTGGTAGATCTCGGGCATGCTGTTGAAACAATTGACTTTCGAAATAGCTTGGTTGAACCGAAGATTGGGTGGAAGTTTCGCGCGGCAATTGGAATTGCACTAATAGTGAGCAGGTTACTGGAGTGCTGTAACCATTACATATTGCTGATTCGCCTGATCACGGCGATGAAGAAAACGCCGCTATGCCACAACTTCCTGGAAAGGTCGCTGCGATTTTTGAAATACCAGGACTTTATTGAAAGAGAATTCGGGGTACGGTTAAACGGGGGACTTACGCAGGATCAGCTTAGCGAAGCATGTCTCAAATACGACGCTGTCATCACCGGCAGTGACCAGATCTGGTCCCAAGATATCACTAAAGAAACTTGGCCAGTGTATCTGTTAGACTTCATTGACGATCCTGAAGTCAGGAAGCTCTCCTACGCCGCCAGCTTCGGGGACAACCGGATTTTTTCCGACACTTCCTCCTGCAGGCAACTGCTTGATGCGTTAAAAGGTTTCCTGGCCATTTCTGTCCGTGAAAACGATGCCGCCCGACACATTCGCGAGAAACTTGCATTCGATGTAGATGTCGCGTGCGATCCCACGCTTCTACTTGACTCGGAGCAGTGGGAACAGAAGTTGGTTGCTCCAGCAGTCGATGAAAAATACCTGTTGTTTTATGGCTTTGAGCATTCGCCGGTTCTTGCCGAACTTGTCAAGACAACGGCCGAAGCCAGGAACTTGAAAGTTATTCAGTTGTTTGACCTCGGGGAAGAGAATAATATCGGCAGACTGGTAAAATATTCTTATCCCGAAGAATTTCTCGGCTGGATCAGGTACGCGGATTTCACGGTGGTCTCTTCTTTTCACGGCTTGGTATTCTCCATAATCTTCAGGAAAGACTTCTATGCGTTTCCGCACAGCAGTAAGAGCAGTAGGCAAGTCTCCCTACTGGACCGTCTGGGACTTGGCTCACGCCTGATTGGTAGTGAGGACGATTTGCGTTCGTGTGATATTACGGGGCAGATTGATTACTCCGAAGTCAATCCGCGGCTGAACGAATATATTGAAGAATCCGTGGCCTTTCTCAAAAAGGCTCTGAGTTCCTAATTCAGGGTCAAATAAGATACAGATAGTTTTTGAAGTCATTTTTCAATAATAAAAGATAGGCCAATGGAACTTGTAAGTCGCGATAAATGTACCGGGTGTTGCGCATGCTCAAGCATCTGCTCACTTATCACAATGGAACGGGACAGCGAAGGCTTTCTCTATCCCGTAATCGACTCCGGCTGTACGGAGTGTGAATGGTGCAAAAAGATCTGCCCGGTTATGGATGTTGAAAGCTGTGTTCAGCCAGATCCAAAACAGGTTTATGCGGTCTGGAACAAGTCTGAGGAAATCCGTTTTAAAAGCACCTCCGGAGGCATTTTCAGTGCCTTGGCAAAATACGTCTTCAGCCAGAGCGGTCTTGTTTTCGGGGCCGCGTTTGACAAGGATCTGCGGCTAAGGCATGTAAAAGCAACATCGGAACAGGAACTGGTTCCACTGCGAAAGTCGAAATACATCCAGAGCGATGCCGAAAATGCCATTGTCGAGGCTGTCGACTTATTGAAGCAGGGAAAGAAAGTACTCTTTGTCGGCACCCCATGCCAGGTTGCCGGGCTGAAGAAGGTTAGTGATCGCTGGCAGGAGAATCTCCTAACGAGCGACTTTATCTGTCACGGAGTTGCGTCAAACCGATTTTTCGAGAAGCATTATTCCTGGGAAGCGCAGAGGAATAACGGAAAGATCGTAAATGTCGATTTCCGCGACAAGAGTTTTGGCTGGCAAACCTGTACTGGTAATGCGCGACACGACGGAACGGCCCGAAGCAGTCGATGCCGGAACGGCTAAGCTTGTCGGTACTGACTGCGAAACAATAGTTGACAGCATTTCGGCCTTACTTACCGACGGGACACAATACGAACGTCTGGCGAAGGCGATAAATCCTTATGGCGACGGCAAAGCCTGCCAAAGGATAGTCCAAGCTGTCGAGGACATGAACATATGACTCCTTCTCAACGTTTGGCTCTTAATACGATTGCCACGTATACACGATCTGTGGTAAGCTTGATTTTTGCTCTCTTTAGTACTCGGTGGGTGTTGAATGCCTTGGGACAACAAGACTATGGACTCTATGTGGTTGTTGGTTCTATTATTGTGTTTATCACCTTCATAAACGGGGTGACTTCTGGTTCGGTCGCGCGTTTTCTCGCCTATTCGATTGGCAAAGGAGATCCCGAAGAGACTTGCCGTTGGTTCAACACCTCGCTTTTCTTGCATACGGTGATGCCTTTTTGTTTCGTGTTGATTGGTTGGCCTGTTGGGGAATGGGCTGTCCATCATTTCTTGAATATTCCGCCGGAGCGGTTGCAGACTTGTGTATGGGTTTTCCGGCTGTCCCTCCTGTCAGGGTTTGTCAGCATGGTTTCGGCGCCCTATATCGGCATGCATACCGCAAAACAGAAAATTGCCGAATTGGCGGTTTGGAATATGCTTTTGTCTATCGGAACGTTCGCTTTGGCGTATGCTTTGACGATGTATCGTGGGGATGCATTACTTTTGTATGCCTGCGGAATGGTAGGCATCAGCATTCTTGTCCGGCTCATTCAAGTGGTTCGTGCGAGACTCTTATTCCCTGAATGTCGGATTCGTTTGTTATTCTGGTGGTCACCGAAACGTATTCGCGAAATCATGTCGTTTGCCGGGTGGGTCATGTTTGGTTCCACGGCAGTCGTTTTAAGAGGGCAGGGAACGGCAGTTCTTTTGAACAAATTTTTCAATCCTTTCCAGCTCCCCGGGGTGAATGCGGCTTACGGGATCGGGAATAACGTTGCGGCACGGGTTGCGGCTCTCTCGGGAGCAATGGTCAATGCGTTCACACCGGAAATCACCGCGTCTGAAGGACGGGGAGATCGTCCGCGAATGCTCTTTTACGCGTTTCGCGCCTCCAAGTATGGGACGTTTCTCTTCCTGTTGCTTGCCATTCCGGTCTTTGTGGAAATGGATTACTTGTTGAGACTTTGGCTTAAAACACCGCCAGAGCAGGCGGCCACTTTCTGCCGGATGATGTTGGCGTATTCGATGATAGATACGATTACGGTCGGCAGCTTGATGGCGGTCATCGCCAACGGTAAAATGAAAGGTTATCAACTGACACTTGGAGTGTGTGTTTATTTCACACTGCCGTTGGCGTGGTTATTTCTTCATCTTGGCGGGCAGGCGACCTCCGTCATGTGGGCGTTTCTGCTGACAATTACGGGGAACTCAATTGGAAGGCTCTTTTGGGCCAGGCATTTGGTCGGCATGTCAGTTGGGACATGGACAAAACACGTATTCTTCCCATTGAGCTGCATTACTGTTGTGTCTGGAGGAATAGGGTATGCATGCCATATATGGGGTGTCACACCGGCGTTTGTTCGCCTCGTGCTTGTCACAGGCGGAACGCTTTTGACAACATGTCTGCTAGGCTGGGCTATGGTCTTGGACGCACGTGAAAAGAAGTTCGCCAAAGCATTTCTGGTTTCAGCTCGCAAACTTGTTTTTCAGTGGGGTTCCAAACGGGATAGCAGGTGATCAGTCACAATTGCGGCATAAAAGATAAGGACTTTCACGTGCAGGAAAAATTCTATTCAGATGAGAAAAATGCGCAAATCGTTATCGCGCTCCTAAAAACCTACGGGATCAAAAAAGTTGTTGCAAGTCCGGGAACAACCAATATCCCTATTACAGGAAGCATTCAGAACGATTCTTTCTTTGAAGTTTGTTCCGCGGCAGACGAACGCTCGGCCGCGTATATAGCTTGTGGTTTGGCGGCCGAATCAGGTGAGCCTGTGGTGTTGAGTTGTACGGGAGCAACGGCCAGCCGCAACTATTTGCCCGGCCTGACAGAGGCCTACTATCGCAAGTTGCCGGTGATAGCGGTTACGTCTATGACATGTTTTTCACATGTGGGCAATCTTTTTCCGCAGGCAATCGACCGATCGGGTTTCCCAAAAGATGCGGCTGTCGCCAGCGTTTTCCTGCCAACAGTCAAGGATTCGTCGGATTTTAAGACATGTGAACGTCTTGTTGCCCATGCCATTCTCGAAACGTTACGTGGTGGGGGGGGGCCTGTCCACATCAATTTGGAGACCTGTGGTGCAGGCACTTTTGATACACGTGTTCTCCCGGCGGTGAGAGCCATTCATCGGATCAGACCCAATTCCAGGAATTGGCCGGAAATTCCGCCCCATGCGAAAATTGCAGTGTTTATCGGTTCTCATAAGCGGTTTTCAGACGACGAGACTCGGGTGATCGAGTTGTTTGCTAAATCGCGGGACGCCGTTATACTGTGTGACCACACGAGTTCATACAAAGGATACGCCCGGATTCTCTCCGCACTGCCCTGCGCTCAGAACATTCATCTCCGGTCGGAATTTACCGCATTGAAACCGGATTTGATTGTTCATGTCGGGGAAGTGTCAGGCGATTATCCCACGCAGAATTTTCTAGACAATTTGGCACCAGTGTGGCGCATCAGCGAAGACGGAACAATCAGAGACAAATTTCAAAGGCTTGAGTATGTCTTTGAAATGAGAGAACGCGAGTTCTTCCAAAGGTATATTGACAGATCAGCCGGAGTGAAAGACCAGTTTCTGCAAACTTGGGATAAATATGCTAATCGGGTTCGAGAGAGCATTCCCGAACTGCCCTTTTCAAATGCGTGGATTGCAAAGACCCTTTCTACAATGTTGGCGCCTGAATGCTCTCTTCATTTTGCCATTCTCAACAGTTTGCGGTGTTGGAACTTCTTTGAGGTTTCCATGTCGATTGAAACTGCCTCAAATGTGGGCGGTTTTGGAATCGACGGTTGTGTCTCCGCGTTGATTGGCGCGTCCTTGGCAAAGCCGGAGAGACTTTTCTTGGGTGTAATCGGGGATTTGGCATTTTTTTACGATATGAATTCGCTTGCCAACCGTCATGTTGGCAACAATCTGCGTATTCTGCTTGTCAACAATGGTGGCGGCGTCGAGTTTAAGCTTTACAACCATATGGGCGCTCAGTTCGGAGAACAGACCGGGGAGTTCATTGCGGCTGCCCGTCACTACGGCAACAAATCTCCAGAACTGGCAAAACACTATGCGTTGGATCTGGGGTTCAAGTATCTTTGCGCACGCAGCAAGGAAGACTTTGTTGTCGTAGCAGATGAATTCGTAAGCGAACAACAACAAGATAAGCCCATTTTGTTCGAGTGTTTTACGGATCTCAAGACCGAATCCGACGCCGTTGAGATGCTGGATCATCTAGACACTACGTTATCGGCAAAGGTCGTCGCCAGGCAACGCGCATCTAATCTCGCCAAGAAAGTTCTTCCAACATCTGTACAGAATGCGATTAGGAGCAGATTGAGAAAATGACAAGCCAAAGAATCCTTCTTATGGGTGGCACGGGTGCAATGGGATTCTATCTCGTCCCGAAGTTGCTGTCGGCCGGCTTTGACGTGTTTGTCACTACACGCTCTTTCGAGCGTGAGCCCGACAATTCCCGCCTTCGATATATCACCGTGGATGCGATGGACTCCTTAGCGCTTCCTGCGATACTTTCCTCAGTCAAACCAGATGCCATCGTGGATTTCATGTCATATGGCACGTCCGTTTTCACGGATCGGTGCAAGAAACTCCTAGACGGAACTGGGCATTATTGTTTTCTTTCCTCTTATCGTGTCTTTGCCGACAGTTCGCCGGACGCGCTAACGGAGCGGTCCCCGCGGCTTCTCGATGTCTGCGGCGATAAGACTTATCTTGCCACAGATGAATATGCACTTGCGAAGGCGCGGCAAGAAGACGTGTTGCGTGCTTACGGCAGAGAGAACTGGACAATTCTGCGGCCTTGCATCACGTATTCGCGCTATCGTTTTCAGTTGGGAACCCTTGAGGCAAACACCATTTGCTATCGCGCTCTGCAGGGGCTTCCGGTCATCATGGCGAGGGAAATTCTGGCCAGACAAACAACCATGACATGGGCCGGCGATGTCGCGAAAATGATTGCGTGTCTCGTGCTGAACGAATTTGCTTTGGGGCAGGATTATAATGTCGTCACAGCTGAACATCATTCATGGGCGGAGGTGGCCGGCTATTATGAGGAATGTATCGGTCTGCGCATTATTCAAACCGATGTGAACGAGTATGCGAAAGTCGTTGGAGCAAAATACCAAATTAAATATGATCGAATGTTTGATCGCCTCATGGACAATTCCAAGATTTTGGCTGCGACCGGCATGAAACAATCGGATCTAAAGCCCTTAAGAGGCGGCTTGGAAATGGAGCTGCGCAAGTTTCAAGGCGCTCCTTACTTCCAATATCCCAATCTTGCGCTAAACGCACGAATGGATAGGGTCACAGGAACGCATTTGTCGCTCGCTGGACAGCCTTTGCGAACGCGAATCAAGTATTTGATAGAAAAGTATCCTGCTTTAAGGCGCGTGTATTCAGTATTGCGAAACAAATTGCCTGGTCTTGCATAGGCCTTCGCCTCGTGAGCCGTTGGCGGTCTATGTGGGGCAGTCAACCGGGCACATCCAGAGATTCTGAACAACAACACCGGCATTTCGGTAGTGCTGCTAAATTCTGTTAAGGGCAGAGAGGCGTTCGACTCCATCAGCGATGATGTGGTCAGTTATCCCAGTTCCATAGAAAAGGCCGAACAAGGAAACCCGCAACTGTACGTCAACCTTAGCCAGTCGGTAAAGATCAACATGGTGAAACGCAAAACCTTTTTCGCCAAGCTGAACAGGCTTCCTTATAATACGTTCCTGAAAAAGTACGCCTGGCATCCGTCCCAGCAGACAGGATTTAGAAGGTTGGCCCTATGCCTGAGAAATAAGTTTTTATCCAAACTGGAGAGATTCCTGCCTTCGCTCTGAAGGTCTTCATTATGAAGAGAATCTGTTTCATTATGCCTTCGTCCGGCAGGTTTCTGTTCGGAGGATTTAAAGTTGTCTATGAGTATGCAAATAGACTTGTAAATGATGGTTTTTCTGTAAATATCATCTATCCATTAGCAGTTACATGGAAGCGATATTCATTAATGTATAAGGTAAAGAGAGTTTACCATTATTCTCGTGCCTTATTAAAAAGCTCATACAAGCCTGAATGGTTCAAAATTGATGCACGCATAAAGCAAATATGGCTTCCTTTCTTATCGAATTATTTTATTCCCAAGTCTGATTGTATTTTCGCAACCGGCTGGGAAACAGCCGTATTCTTAAATAGATACCATATTGATTCCAGAAAAAAATACTATTTGGTACAATCCTTTGAAGATTGGTGCGGGCCAAGAGAAAAAGTGGCGGAAACATGGAAATATCCTATGAAAAAAATAGTGATAAGCCCATGTTTAAAAGAGATAGCTGACAAAATGGGAGAAAATTCTATTTTAATTGAAAATGGCTTTGATTTCGAAGCCTTTCCATTGATCAATTCAATAGAAAGTCGAAATAAATTTTCCGTAATAATGCTGTATCATGAATGGGAGTTAAAGGGATCAAAGGTTGGACTCAAAGTCTTAGAAAAAGTAAAGAGCCAATATCCTCAACTTCAAGCGATATTTTTTGGTACACCTGAACAACCAAAGAGTTTGCCTGATTGGATCACTTATCATCAGTCTCCCCCGGATTTATTCAAGTTATATAACGCAGCATCGATTTATTTAGGGACAAGTTTTTGTGAAGGGTTCGGATTAACAGTAGGAGAAGCCATGCAATGCGGCTGTGCCGTTGTATGTACAGATAATGGCGGGTATATGACAATGGCAAAGCATGAAACGACTGCTTTAATGAGTCCAATAGGAAGTGCCGATGGCCTTGCTAAAAATATCATCAGGTTGATTGAGGACGATTGTTTAAGGATAAAAATAGCGCGTAATGGTTATGATAATATCAAGAATTTTACTTGGGAAAGAACGTATTGCAAATTGAAGGCTTTGATCGAGAATTAACGATTCACCTTCGGCTTCAAGCCGATGGGTTCTATGGACGTGTCCAAAAAATTCGACTTTCACATCCGTTTCGCAATAGATAAGTCCTATTACTCGTTGCCTTTGGGGACATCGTAAATACATGCTTCGCCTAAATGCGAGGGGTTTCAACTGTTATTCGGATTTTGAGTAGTATAGAATGTATATTTATACAGAATAGTCTAAATTCTACCATGCCATTCACCGGCAATGTTAGAAAAGGCGATCGCCTCCCGATGATGGCTATGTCAGGCATACCAGAAAAAGAGCATAGAATGATCAGCAAAATAAAATACTATTCTCGTGTAGTCGGTATTCGCGGCTTAATCGCTGCCATAAAAGGAAAAATAGGGAAAATGCCTATATTACTGGAAATAAACAGACCAGATATTAAGTTTCCATTTTTTCTAAGGGTTCCTTCCTCTGATGTACCGACTTATGAGCAGATTTTTATCAAGCAGGAATACGATTTCGATGTCAAAAGAACTCCAAAAACCATAGTTGATGCCGGTGCAAATATCGGTCTTTCATCAATATATTTTTCAAATAACTACCCTGATTCAAAAATTATCGCCGTAGAACCTGAAGAAAGTAATTTAGCAATCCTTAGAAGAAACATTGTTCCATATGACAATATCATTCCTGTTTGTGGAGCACTCTGGCATGAAAATACGACAATTAATTTAGTTGATCCTGGATTCGGGAGTTGGAGTTTTATGACACAACCCAAAGATGGTGTTAATGAAAAATATGGTAAGTTTGTTCATGAAGTTCAAGGCATGACAGTTGATAAAATCATGAAAGACCAAAATATTGAGCATATAGACATTCTTAAAATAGACATTGAAGGAGCTGAACGTGAGGTTTTTAGAGATACTTCATCTTGGATTGAAAAAGTCGATGCTCTGATTATTGAGCTTCACGATTTTACGAAATCGGGTTGTAGTCGCAGTTTTTATAATGGCTCAAACGGTTTTGATGATGAGTGGGTACAAGGGGAAAATATTTTTCTGACGAGAAGCAAGAGCTGTCTAACAAAAAAGAAATGATATTTCCAAATTAAATTATTTGATGTCAATTATGGGTAAGTATCCAGAGAAAACATATATTCACCTATCATATTGCGAGAAGTCACTCTACTCGACATCCAAAGTTAAAGGGTATTCATGATTAGAAAACTAGTAGTAAGATTGTTTAAAATGTTTCTGCCTACTAATTTCGTTCTTTGGATCCAAAAATATCGGGTGATAGGGAGGCTTCTTTACTTAAATTACTATGGAAACAAACAGGGCATCCTTAAAACCCCCTGGGTCTGTATGCTTCCCTTTGATCCAAAAGCGAGCGTAGAATACATCAATGAAGTATATAACGACTACTTTATCCATTCAGGAATCCCTTATTCTTATATAAAAGGGAAGAGAGTCCTAGAAATTGGTCCTGGGGAAAACCTCGGGGTCGGAATGCGTTTCCTTGCCGAAGGCGCCTCACTAGTGGTAAGCGTGGATCGTTTCCGCTCTCTAAGAAATTATCTAGATCAGGAAGCTGTTTATCAGCAACTTATAAATAAAATGAGCGAGAAAGAACGGGAACAATTTGGTGATTGCATTACCTTTTCCGACCATGGATATAGACTTGATGAGAAACGATATTTATATCTTGCAAATAAGGCTATTGAGGACATTACAATTAAATCTTTTCCTGAAAAATTTAATTTAATTGTATCTCGAGCAGTTCTTGAACACGTTTCTAATATAGAAGCAGCGTTTAACATAATGGATTCATTATTGTTCAGTGGTGGATATATGGTGCATGAGGTTGATTTCCGGGATCACGGAATTTTTTCTGGCTATGGGATGAATCCTCTTACTTTTTTAAGTATAAATGATCACCTTTGGAAAGCCATGTCTAGTAAAACAGGAGCCCCAAATCGAAAGATTAAAGGAACTTATGTCACATTGTTAGAAAAGTATAATTACAAATATCGAATTATTAATAAGCTGGTCGTTGGTTCAAACAAAAAAAATCAAAAAGCGGATATAACACTTGGAATTGATTATCAACGATCTTCCCTTGACTTCGTTAAAGAGATTAGGAAAAATTTGGCAACCGAATTTAAGAATATACCTGATGAAGAACTTTTGGTGGCTGGAATTATTATTTCTGCTCAGAAACTGAAACCTTAGATAGTCATATAGTGTCAATAGGCGTCATTATTTCCTTAACTTATGGGTATGTATTCTAAAGTTACGCTTTTTGTATATTCATATAATCACGAAAAATTTATAAAACAGGCTATTGAAGGAGCTTTCGCTCAAGATTATGATAATCTTGAGATCATTTTATCAGATGATTGTTCTACAGATCGCACGTTTAATATTATGAAGGGATTTGCAGAAAATTATACCGGTCCACATAAAATCATCCTAAACCGAAATGAGCATAATCTCGGCATTACCAATCACCTTAATAAGATAATGTCAATGGGCAACGGTGATTGGTTTGTTCTTTGTGCGGGCGATGATGTTTCATTACCGGATAGGGTATCTAAAATAATGGATGTTGTATCGCGAGATCAGTCAATTTTTGCGGTCAACACCAGTTATAACGTTATAGATGAACACGGCTTTATTACTGGTTGTCATGGATTTAAGAAAGATAATCTGGTCGCGTTAGGTGCCACGGGTGCGTGGAGTAAAACTTTGTTCGATTATTTTGGTCCAATTACACATCAAACCATAGCTGAAGATGAGATTATTCCTGTTAGAGCTATTCTATTAGGGAAATTATTACTAATGAACTATCCGGCAATCCTTTACAGGCAACATATACATAGCATTTCAAGTCCTACAAATGTTAATCACATCGCTGCAATTCAGCATATGAAATCATTACACATTGCACGCATTGGTTCTTTCTTGCAGCGTCTGGATGATTTGGAAACTGCTTACAAGAAGAAAATCATAACTGAAGGCAATTATGAATATTTATGTCTAATTTATGAAAACGAGATTATATCCCTAAAAAAACAAATACATCATAAATCTATAATAGAAAAGGTTTATCAATCATCAGTATTTGAAAGATTAAAATTCCTGATTGGAATGTATTCGAACAACAATATTCCTATTGCTAGACGTGTAAAAATATTCCTTCTGTCTTTCGAGCCCATATATAACCTAAACCGAAAAATAAAGTCCAAAAATGCTCCGTCGGAATATATAGCATCGGATATCGTCATTGATATAAATTATTTCATCGATAAGGAGCATGGCCTTTTAATGTGGCAATAATTATCTTTAAACTATGACTAACAACGCACCAAAAGTCAGCGTAGTTATTCCCGTATACAATATCGAGAAGTATCTCAGGAGATGCTTAAATAGTATAACTGCTCAAACTTATCATAACCTTGAGATTATCATCGTTAATGATTGTTCTCCTGATAATTCGGAAAGTATAATTCAAGAATATTGCAAACAAGACTCTCGTATTCATTATCTTAAGAATGATGTAAATCTTGGATTGGGAGCGAGTCGCGATCGGGGTATTCATTCTGCCAAAGGCATATACATTATGTTTGTGGATAGTGATGATTTCATTCACCACACAACAATTGAACATTGCGTCGAATGGATTGAGAAATATGATAGTGACATTGTAGAATTTAATTTTAGATATTATAGAGAAGGTGATGTAATTGACTTGAATCGGCACACCTCTGAATACAAAATTGAGCATATTGAGGCACTTAATAGGGATACTGATCTACTCCATTTAAATAACAAAATTAATGATGTCTGTTGGAATAAATTATACAAAACTGACATAATAAAAAAACTCGGGCTGGAGTTTCGCGTAAGATTTTATGAAGACACTCCATTTACAAGGGCATATTCGTTGAACATCAAGCAGGCTGTAATCGTATCTTTGCCACTTTATTACTATTTTATCAACCCCTCTTCAATAACATGTACAATAAGCACTCACAAAGTAATTGCGGCAGTTGATGCTTCTTGTAAAGTTTTAGATGTGTTCAACAAGTATAATGCCACATTTCAGATTCGTAAGGATTATCTCAACTCAACGCAAAAGATCTTAATCAGATTTCTTTTGGCTCTGCCCACAGACAAAAGAATTGAAATGTGTGCTTATATTGAAAATAAAAATAATTTGCTAAAAGATAAGATGCACACAATAAATCTATTTGTCACAAATAACCACAAGTGGCTCTTTGCTTGCCTGTGCTTCTTCATATTGGGTCCGAAATTTTGGTTAAAGAAGGTGTACTTAATCAATCAC
>Ga0307380_10006985_pt1 | contig 14746 bp, 21 predicted proteins | sample UN3MG_FD_202239 | JGI IMG/M metagenome (GOLD analysis project Ga0307380, IMG submission 202239) | Soil microbial communities from Risofladan, Vaasa, Finland - UN-3 | ecosystem: Environmental > Terrestrial > Soil > Coastal area > Acid sulfate soil | place: Finland: Risofladan, Vaasa | collected... | reverse complement strand
CTCCTGTTCTCGCCGCCGATCATCGATCTCGTGAGCAGCGGCTACGACACGATGGGGGCGATTGCCAGCGGCAAGAAGGAGGTCCACAAGGCGCTCCTGGAGTCGAGGCTGATCGCCCAGTTCCCGGTGGTCGGGAAGTTCATTTACCACCACGCCGGGCTGGGCAAGGCGAGGAACGAGGCGTCGCTGATGCAGGACTTCGTGGACTCCACCTACGGGGAGACCGAGCAGGCGGCACGCGCCCGCAGGACCGAGCTGGAAGCGATCCCGAAAAAGGAGCGGACGCCCGAGCAGACGGAGGAGCTGAAGCACATCACCCGCATGGAGGGGCAGGGGCTCGGCGGTCTCCGCAGGCGCTACGAGCGGCTGATGGAGGAGGCGATCAAGAAGAACGACTACAACACGGTCGAAGACGCCGCCCGGATGATCACGCGGCTCTACGCAGACCCCCAGTTTTCCGCCGACGAGATGAGCCGGGTGCGGAAGGAGGGCGACGAGTACCTGCCGGAAGAGCGCCTCGGGTTCTTCGGCGAGATGGGGAACGACGAGTACTAGATGGGGTTCGCGGACACCTACGAAATCCCGCCGGTCGTAGAGTGCGACAACTACGGCTTGCCAGTGGTCAAGGCCACCCCTACGGTGGCTCATGGAATGGAAAGCAGTACCTGGATATTCGAGATACGAAGCGTCACTCGGGGGGAGGATGAGGTCAGTGCCCCGCATAACCGACCGGGGGCACAGGAGGCAGGGGAAGCTGATCGACGGCACGATCACCAGCACCGGCTACATCTTTCTCAGGATATTCAGAGACTCGGAACAGCGATACATCACGACGGCGGCGCACCGGCTGGTGGCCATCACTTGGATCCCAAACCCGGACAACCTGCCCCAGATCGATCACATCGACATGGACAGGATGAACAACGCGGTGGAAAACATGAGGTGGTGTACCAGGACGGAGAACCTGAGGTGGGCATCGAAGCTGAACGAGGAAGACGTCCTCGAAATCAGGGACATTCTCAGCGAGGGCGGAACCACCCAGCGGGCTCTTGCCGAGAGGTTCGGGGTTTCAAAACAACTGATCGGCAGGATAAATGCAGGGGAGGTCTGGCGTGGCGTTCATAGAAAAGACCTACGAGATACCCGAGCCACGGCTGGATGATTATCGCGTGAAGTGGGCCGTCTCCAGGGACGGCCAGAAGGTAGCGCAGGTCGTCAAGGAACTCGCCGGGTTCGCCAGCCCTGGGAAGTTCGGGTTCGGCACCCGCTACGAGCACGGGCTACGGCTGGTCCAGATGCTCTGGCCGAAGGACGTCCAGCTCTGGGTGGACTGGAAGGACTACCGCACCGGTGAACCGGTGCGCATCTGGAACAACTACTTCCTCGACTCGTTCCGGGACTGCTGCGAGCGCAACCGGGTGTCGTTCACCGGGTGCTCCAGCTCGGGCAAGACGTTCGCCACGTCGGTCTACGCGCTGCTGATGTTCATGAGCAGCCCGTCAGACACCACGATCATGGTGTCCACCACGGCAGGGACCGACGCCGAGCGCCGGATCTGGAGGGAGATCAAGAACCTCCACATGTCGGCGGAGAACACGTTCCGGGTCGGGACGCTCATCGACTCGCTCAAGGCGATCACCTTCGACCCGAGCCGGGAGCTGGCGAACCGGAAGGAGCTGAGCAGCCGTGACCTCGGCTCCGGCATCATCGTGATCCCGATCCCGAAGGGGAGCGAGGGGCACAACGCCCTCGGTAAGATCATCGGGACGAAGAACAAGCGGCTGATCTGGATCATCGACGAGATGCCGCACATGATCGACGGCGTGCTCCGGCCGGAGTCGAACCTGGAGTCGAACATCTTCTACCAGTTGCTGGTGATCGGTAACGCGAACCGGAAGACCGACCCGCACGGCAGGATCAGCGAGCCCACCGGGGGGTGGGACTCGATCGGGCTGGCCAGCGAGACGTGGTGGGCGAAGGACTGCTGGGTGCGGTTCCTGCACGGCGAGCGCAGCCCGAACTGGCACCCGGCGGTTGACCCGGACACCCGGGAGAAGTCGGACTTCCCGTTCCCCTACCTATCGAACCCGGTCGTGGCGCACAACGTCGCGCTCCGCAACGGGTTCGGGAAGACGCCTGAAGAGCAGGTCGAGACCGGCAAGAAGACGATCGACTACATGCGGTTCGCGATCGGGTTCTGGTACGGGGAGGACGTCGAGCAGACCGTCCTGTCTGCGGCCTACGTCCGCGAGCACGGAGGCGACGAGAAGAACGTGGCGTGGTCCGGGCACTCCCGGCGGGTGCTCTGCGGGTTCGACCCCGCGTGGACGTCGGGGGGTGACGCGAACCAGGCGCTGTTCGGGGAGCTTGGGATCGACTCGATCGGCGAGCAGGTGTTCCTGATCGGCGGGGAGACGTTCCCGGTGCGGTCGATGGAGGCGTCGCGGGAGTCGTTCCGCAAGGAGATCAGCCGGACGCTGGTCGAAGAGTGCATCTCCAGGGGGTGCCGGAGCCGGGACGTCTACATCGACATCTCCGGGGACGGTGGCCTCATGGCGCTGGAGATGAACCGGGTGTGGTCGGAGATCACCGGGGTCCCGCAGTCGGTGACCGGCATCTCATCGCTGGAGAACACCGACGACATCTCCGGCCGGTACCACGACGTCGTCACCCAGCTCTGGTTTCACATCCGGGACGCGCTCGTCACCCGCAGGGTGCGCGGGTTCAACGTGGCGAGCGGCTACGCGAAGGACCTCTTCGAGCGCCGCTACGAGAGCGTCGGCAAGGGGAAGATCAAGATCGAGCCGAAGGGGAAGAAGGGGGAGGGGGTGAACCGCTCCGGGTTCCGGTCGAGGATGGGGCGCTCGCCCGACTGCGGGGACGCGGCGGCTTATCTTTTCGAGGGGGCGCGGAGGTGCGGGTTGAAGGGCACCGAGTACGGCTCCAAGAGAAGTTCCGCCGGGAGGAGGACGATCGATGATCTGGTCATGCGACGGTCGCGTCCTCCCGGCGGGTTCGCCACACGCGAAGATGCTGCTCTGGCCGAGCCGGAGGAGTGGGTTCAGGCGGAAGTCGGCTCCGGATGGTAGAGCATGGTGTCTGCCCGTGCCTTGTGGAGCTTCTCCAGCCATCGGTTCGCCCGGGTGAGGGCCTGCAAGGCCTCCTTCTCGGTGTCGAACGTCCCGAACGCCTCCGCCGGGGCGGGGACGTCAAACCCCCTCGGGATCGGCCCGACGGAAGACTTGCGGAACCGCTCGCCGTCCACGTTCAACACGTAGGTTCGGGCGACCGAAGCCGAGTGGACCGGGTTGCGCTTCAGCCCGGCAGCTACAGCCCGGACGACGAATTTCATCCACACCTCGCGGCCGACCTTGTCCTCAAGCGTGGACTGGAGGACGTTCTCCCACGTCCACATCCGCCCGGCGGTCGAGACCTCCCCGCCGTCGAGGCAGATCGAGTAGACCCGGTAGAGGGTTGGCGGCGCGCTCTTCACTAGGCCGACGCGCACGCGGCTCCCTTCCACGTCCCCCTCGACGTAGAACATCGAGGTGCTGGTGTTCTGGTAGCCCCGGGCGTTCAGCTTGGTGTCCCTGTCGGCGAGGCGGGTGATGAGCCCTGCGGCTTCGTTGATGTTGAGCGGTCGTGGTGTTGCCATGGCGGTAATTTCCCGGAGGTCCCCCGAAGAGTCAAGTTGTTTTTATATATGAACCCTTCTGCCCCGGGTGGTTATGTACCCGACGTAGTCCCCGCGCAGGGCCATGTGGTCGAGCATGTAGACGTGCGACTTGATCGCCTCTTCCTCCTTCTCCGCCTTCTCCGGCTTGAGGAGGGGGTCGATGTCGAGGGGCGCTGGGATGAGCACCTCGTCGGGCACCTCGGAGGAAGCCCGGACGGTGCGGCCGTCGTCCGGCCCCCCGAACAGGGAGTAGAACCGGAAGTCGTTCACCAGTGGAACTTTTCCCGGGACTTGGTGTCGGGGAGCGCGGTGTATTTCTCCACGCACGCCTTGTGCGCCTTGCGGTAGTGGAACTTACCCTTCGGGAGGTAGTAGGCGTTGGTTTCCTGGTCGCTGAGCGGCTCGCCGCACAGGCAGCACTCGGTCTCGGTGTCGGGAGGTGTCTCGTTCTCGGTAGCCATAGCGGTTCAAGCGTAGGGGACGACCCCGTCGTTGTAGTTGTGGTAGATGCGGTAAGAGTCCTCGTCGAAGTTGAGGTCGATGATCGGGACTTTGCCCCCGACCTTCTGTTTACATACGATGATCTGGCAGTCCGGCCCGCCGATCCACGTCCCGTCCGGGCGGAACACGGAGATCACGTTGAAGGCGAGGTCGGTCAGCACCCCGGACCCGCGCACGTCGAACTTGCTCGCGTTCGCGAGCTTCTTCCCGGGGATCGTGCTCGGCTTGCGGGGGTGTGCCACGATGTGGACGTGGGCTCCGGTGGCGCGGGCGAACTCGTTTGCCTTAGCGATGAAGACCTTCTGGGCCGGGTTGTCGTCCATCCCGACGTCGGTGGTCGAGAGCGAGTCGAGGATGACGTGCGTGCAGCCGTGCCTCCGGGCCGCGTAGTTCGCGTAGTCGAAGAACATGTCGTGGTCGATGCACCCGATCGTGTGGTGCATGATGAGGTTCCCGGAGAACTTGTCGGTGACCTCGGTGAACCTCGGGAGGTCGTCCGGGCCGAACGGCTTGCCGTTGGCCTGGGTCGCCATGACCCCGAGGATGTCGTCACACGGCTCCTCGTAGCTTCCCAGGAAGACGCGCTCCCCCTTCACGCAGGTCAGCCAAGCCACGACCTGGTAGAGGAAGTTGCTCTTCCCCGACCCGTTGTACCCGGTGTAGATCGTGGTCTCTGCTGGCCGGTAGCGGAACGGGAACTCCTCGACCGGGAGGTCGAGCGGGACGATCCCCTGCTCCTCGCGCTTGCCGTGCCGGAGGCGATCCCAAGCCGCCCCCACCAGGGCGGCTGCGAAGACCATGTCATCCGGGTCGTCCGCCTTGGCGTCGTCGAGTGCGCCGATGAGGTCGCCGCCCTTGACGTGGCACTCGTTGGCGTCCTTGGCGTCCTTGAGCGTGACGATCGACACCCGCTCCCGCCCGAGGCGTGGGACCACCTCTTCCAGCCCCTTGCGACCGGCGGCGTCCATGTCGAACGAGACGTAGATCGACTCGTAGTTGAGCAGTTGTTCGAACGACTCGGTGAGCCACTTGCTGTGCCCGGTTGCCCCGTCGGGAACCGAGTAGGCGAGAGCCCCGTGCTGGTAGTAAGACATCGCGTCGATCTCCCCCTCGGTGAGGACGAGGTTCCGCTCCCCCCAAGCCACCGGGCGGGTGACGGGGAGCCCCCACAGCGGCGAGCACTGCCCCTTGGTGGACCAGATCAGCTTCTTCCCCTTCTTGTCCCGTCCGATCGCGGTGTACTTCACCTTCACGAGGTCGTAGACGCTCCCGTTCGGGATGAAATACGGGTAAGCGACGACCGTCGGGTCGTCGGGGTGTGCCCCGACCCCGTAGGCCGAGAGGGTGCGCATCTCGATCCCCCGGTCGTCCATGAAGGCGATGACCTGCGGGGACAGCGGCGCGATGACGTCGTGCGCCCGGAGTGCGCGGGGGCGCTCGGCCTTCGGCTCGACGAGCTTGGTCCGGGCGGTATCCCGGTGCTCTTTCAGCCCGGTGAACTCGATCATCTCATTCCTCGCTTCGCGGTAGCTCGCGTGCCCCCTGGCCCCGATCCACAGGTCGATCGGGTTCCCGGAGTCGCCGGTCGCCCCGTCCATCCAGAGCCCCCGCTTCGACCCGGACAGGCAAACCGAGAGGCTCTTCCCGGGCTCCCCTTCCAGGGAGCCGACCCGGTAAGCCCCTCCCTGCTTCTTCCCGTTCGGGAAAAGGTGTTCTACTACGTCTTCCAAACGCCCCGTGAGGGCGTTCCTGATCTCGGCTGCATTTAATGTGGGCATCGCGTGTGGGGCGGATGTTATTCGGGTTGCTGTTGGTCGTCGTCGTAGGCGACGGTGGTTTCTTCTGGATCGGGGGCATCGTCCTCCGGCTCCTCTGACCTCTCCGGCTCCTCCGGCTTCTTCGGACAGATCAGGCCGGGGACGATGACCGGGATGAAGTCGTTCTCGTTGCCGTAGACATCGACCGTGGAGAACGACTCCAAGCTGATGACCGCGACGCTGTTCTCGGCGTCCTCCCGGCTGAACTCGGCCGACTGGAACACCCGGCCGTAGGCGTCGAAGTAGAGGAACCCGTTCTCGATCTCCTGGATCGACTCCGTGCCCGGGTCGGTGCCCGCCGCGCTGTTGGCGGCGGCAATCGCGTCGTCCAGCCTGACCCTCGGTCTCTGGTTGACCCCGAACTCGTCCCTCAGCTCGACGGCAAGCCGTGCAGCCGACCACTCGCAGCGCTGGGTCTCGATCTTGCGGTCCCCGGTGTCCTCGTCGAAAATCTCGATGTGCCGGGTCTCCTCCGGGTCTCCATTGGCGGCCCGCTCGGCCAGCTCGCGCAACTTCACCGGGTCTACCCGGCTCAGGTACGGGAGCATCTTGTAGTGGTGGGTGTGGTGCAGTCCCGGGATGCGGTCGTGGACCGGGAACGCCCGGCACGTCCGGGCCGACTGCATGATGGTGTGCTTCGTCTTCCCGGAGAGCCTGCAAATCTGGGGGATGAACTCGTCGGCGTCCCCGAACAGCGCCTCGGCCGCGATGACCGCGTCGCCGACGTGCCAAGCCGAGCTGGACGACATCGCGGAGAGCCCCTCGTTGACCCCGAGCACCTGCCCGATGACATGCACCATGTCGTCCCGGGTCACCCTGCTCCCAGGGCGGGGCATGAGCGAGTTGACCGTGACGTCGAACTTCTCTCCTATGGCGTGCTGCACCGAAGCGACGAACGCGTCGGCGATGGCGGCCCCGACCGCCACCCCCTTGGCAGACGAGAGTTGCAAGGTGCGGGCGTCGGCCGCATTCATGGCGGCTTGTCTGGTGGTCATGTTCTCGGTCATGTTGCGGGGTCTCGTTCGGTGGGTTCGGTATCTTTGAGCCAGTCCAGGATCGCGAGGACCGCCTCGCTCGACGCCTGCCCGCTCGACTTCGGGCCGAGCCAGTGCGCGAGCGTGGAGAACGCGACGCTCGTGTCGTAGTCGCGCTGGAGCGTCGCGATCAGCGACCGGTAGCTGACCCCGCTGGTGAAAAGGCGCTCCCGGACCGCAGCGAACAACCGCTGGGTCCGGGGGCAGTCTACCTTTTTCGTTTCAGCGGGCACTAGTACGGGATTTCATCGCCGTCGCCCCCGGTCGTCACGGACGAGATGTCCTCGACCAACTGGAGGGCGGGAGCCCTGATGATCCAGTCGATCTGGGCCGGTGTCAGGTCGCTGACGGCATCGACCCCGAACTTGGCCTTGAGGTACTGGGCGAGTTCTTCCGGCCGCTCGGCGACGTCCTCCAAGTAGTTCTCGGCGACGTAGCCGGGGTCGGCGACGTCCAGCTCGGCCGCAGCCGCGAGGATGTTCGACCGGCGGACGCGGTTCTCGGCCTCGCCCGAGGTGACCAGCGCCCAGCGGACGCTCCGCATGAACTCGGCGATGTCGTAGGACTCCGACTTCGCGTCGGTCAGGTCCCCGAGCGTGGTATCGCTTCCGTCGTAGAGCTTGAAGGACCTCCACGATGACGGGGCCGGGGCGGCGAACTTGGGAGCCGCGGCGCTGGCCGGGGCCCGGGTAGCCCCGGCTTTGTCCCGGAAGACCGGCTTGTTGTAGCTCTGGTTCCACCCGATCATGATGTGGGTGGCAGCAGCCGCCTGCTCCGCGGGGGAGAGTTCAGGGAGGTCGTAGGCACCTGACTTGAAGCCCTTGTGGACGGTCTCCAGGGCCTTCAGCCAGAAGTGGACGCGCAGATCGACCGTGTCCACGGAGGGAGACGGTGCTGAGGCGCGCTGTGCTGGCGCAGGAGACGTCCGGGGTGGCCGGGCGGGTGCCGGGGCCGCCGGAGGGGGCGTCGCCGCAGGAGCGGCCACAGGAGCCCCGCCGTTGGACGCCCCGAAGAAGTGGAAGACCGCCTTGTTGGTGGCCCAGAGCTTCAGGTAGGTCTTGTCGCCCCGCTTGACCTGCTTGATTTTGAGCCCGAAGGCTCTCCCGTCGTCCCCGATGTCGGACAAGATGCGGACGCGCTGTCCGACGTGGTCGTCCGAAAGGATCGGCTCGCTCCGCTTGACGACCCCCTCAAAGGTGTTGCCTTGGTCGTCCCGGAGTTCGAACCCCCGGGTGTAGGTCTCGGGGTACTGCCCGGCTTCGTCGTGGAACTGCTTGAAGACCTTGGAGAGCGTCGCCTCGACCCCGGAGACGGGGCACTCGGCAGGCAGTGGCTTGAGCAGTGAGAGATCGGTAATCGTGGTGTCCATTTTCGTGTGTGTGTGTGGTGTGTGTGTTGTTGGGGGTTAGCTGGAGGGCTGCTCGGCGGGCTTCTGCACCTTCACCTTGGGCTTCGCGCCCCTCGGCCCGGCGCTCTCCCGGGCCTTCAGGATCGCCTCGTGGTCTTCCGCGATGGCGATCGAGGCGGTGATGACGTCGGCGACGCCGCGCTGCACCATGTCCGGGGTGATCGTGTTCCCGTCCGGGTCGGTCCCCGGACGGATGGCGACGTCCCCGTTGCTGACGAAGGCGAGGAAAATCTCCTGGGCGAATTGCTGTTTATCCATGGGGGGATGCTAGTCGATGTTGCAGGATGCCGCAAGTCTTATTTCGCTACTGACCAGGGTTTTTCCGTGGTAAATTCTTGGATGCCGAAGCGGGGTCAGTTCAAGCGGGGGGCGAAAAAGCGTAGCGTCCAGCAGCGGAAGTTCAACAGCAGGCCGGAGCAAAAGAAGCGCCGGGCGAAGAGGAACAAGCACCGGGCGAAGGCGGAGAAGGCCGGGAGGGTTCATAAGGGTGACGGGAAGGACATCGACCACAAGAACCGCAAGACGCTCAGCGGGAAGACCTCGGTCATGTCGAAGTCGAAGAACCGGGCGAAGAACTCCCCGCTCCGGCGGCGCAGGCGGAAGCGCTAACCGTCTATCCCCTTGTTCGCCAAAGAAACGAGAACGTCTCCGTGGCAGGCTTGCGGAGCGCACCAACACCCCAGCACTTTCCCTCGCAGTTCTGGCAGCGCGTCCATGAGATGCGGTTGTTTTACTACCCAATCATGGTATTTGCGGATCACGGTTTCCCTGTCGCCGTCTTTCCCGATCTCAAACGGGTTTCCCCATTTTGACGGCCTGCCGATATACACGTCATGCTTCGCCCGTTTGCAGTGAACCACAGATGGCGAACAAGGCGTGGATTCCAACCCCTGCCTCGCTCCGCTCGTTGTGGTGGCATCACTCATGGTTAGCCGTAATAAATTTCACTCCATCGCTCTGCCCAATATTCGTCGTTCTCCTGTTTGCAGCAGGGGCAGAGCGTAACGATGTTATCTTCGTATTTCTCGTATCGGGTGTTTTGGTGGTAATTTTCCGCCCCAAAGCGTCGGCATCGGTCGCAACGGCTAACAAGCCAGTGGAGCCAACGCCATGGAGCGCGTATTTTTGAAGTCAGGCTTTTACTCATGGCGTGGCTCACTTTTGACGTTCGCTAAAAATATCCCCACCCAAGGGGCGAGCAAACTAGGCCGTCGCCATTGCAGCTTGCTACCGGGCATGAAGCCCGTTGACCCCAAGGGCAGGGACTCTGCCGACCACGGAACCACATTCCCGGTGGTTCCATCATTGGTTCGCGCCGGGGCGCTGGTTGCAGAAATCGAAAAAAAAGCGAACAAGACGATGGAGCCAACGCCGAACCCGCTTTGGGTTCGCTTCGCTCTGTGGAGTCTGTTCCGGCGTGGCTGATCTTGGGCGTTCGGTGCATTCGTCCATCCTGCGATCTGGTTGATGTCGATCGCTCGGCGGCGGTGGAAGTATTGCGTGTATTGGCCTTGATCCGTGACCATCAGCGTTGCCGTGCATTCGCGGGTTTTCCCGTTTTTCAGGCGGACCATCACCCGTTGACCTGGTCGCGGCTCCTGCGAGATCGGTAGCAAAAACACCGAACAAGACGCTGGAGAGGAACCGCTCTTAGCGGCTTTGTTTCGGAGTGGCATGGTAGTTAGGACGATTGATCTTGTGGCGAAGCGCCGCTCCCAGAGCGGTCCCTCAGCTCAGCGTTCGGCCAAGAAGCCAATATAGCCTCAAGCCGTTCGACCTCTGCTCTGGCTTCCTCATGGTTGCCTCCGCTCCCCCAAACCCGCTGCTCATGCTTACGAGCGAAGTGCAGCGCCTCCTCGGCTCTGCGCCGCTGGGTCACAGCGAACCCAGATCGGTAGTTTTTCCAGTCTGTTTTCATAGGTCACGCGAAGTACTTGCTGGCAGGCTTGTTGCCTCCAGCGTATATGCCCCTGCGGGTCATCTCGTTCGTCTTGTAAGGGATGGGGTCTTCGACCCCGAGGTCGCGCAACCGCTCGCGCACTTCGAAGACATCGCGGACGTCATCGTGGTCTTTGGTGTAGACGCAGATGACGTGCTTCCCGCCAGGGTCGGAGTGCTTGCTCTTCCGGGCGGTTGATACCTTGGCGGCGATCCCTAGCTTCCCGGCTACGGTCTTCCTCCTCACCTCTTCCCACAGCTCGTCTACGTGCTCCCGATCAACGAACACCAGCCACTTGCCGCCGCCCTCGTCCCCGTTCAGCAGCGCCTTGAGCGGAGCCCTTGTCCACAACGCCTCCAGCCAGTACCCATACCTCTCGGTGGACGGCTTGGTCCTCGTGCGGACGCTCTTCTTCTTCGGGGGTGGAGGGATCGTTTCGAGCCCGGTTCTCAGCCCATCGTACCGGAGGCCTTCATCCGGCCCCTCTCCCCTGTCGATGTCCATGTTGTATTCCATGGACATCTCCCAGAGGACTTCGTCCGGAATATCTGAATCGAATGCTCCCATTGTAATAGTATGTTAATGGTTAGAAGAAGAGGACCTGCCTCCCCGGGATGAAGTCCGGGCCGTCCTGTAAGAGTTCCAGCATCTCATCGACCTCCTGTCGGGTCTTGAGGTTCGGCACCTTGCGGGACCAGATTTTCACCTCGTCTTCGTCGTAGGCGATGCAGGTGGCCGTCCACGTCCACTCGTAGTCCATGGTGTCGAAGTTCTTCGCCCGCACCTTGGAGACGAAGTGCTTGACGGTGATCTGGTTCTTCGGTCGCGGTGGCCTCACTGTTTCTCCCCCCTCCCCGACTCGTCGCAGGTGTCGCACCGGGCCTTGCCCGGTCGGACGACGTGCACCGTCCCGCCGCAGTCGCACCGCTCCTCCCAGAAATTGCCGAACCCGTCGGTGATGTAGACGCTCCCGTCGAACTCGGGATCTTGGAGGCGGGCCCTGTGGCGGGCCGCCTCTTCCAGGTCGTCCTCGTCCGGTTCCAAGTGCGGGTTCACCCCGACCGGGTCGGTGGAGTCCATGTAGTCGTCGCGTGTGTAGTCTACCTCGTTCATGGCGATTTCACCGTGGTGGCGGCGGGGGCTGATGTCAAGTCGTTTCTGTTAGCCTCCCGGTCCAAGACGACGACCGCGACGGCGAGCGCACGCCACGCGTGCTTCGTCACCGCATAGAGCTGCCCCTTCTTCTTGATAGTTCCCCTCGGGCCGTAGCGGTCGATGAGCGCTTGGCGCACGCCCGGGTCTTTGGCTTGCGCCGTCCCGCAGATCGCGAGCCTCACCTCTTGGGGCGAGACCTCGGTGACGTGCGGGCGCGCAAGCGACCGGAACTCCCCGGTCCACTTGATCGTCTCGATCGTGGACTGGCCGACCGTCGAGTAGATCGCCATCGGCGACTCGATCGCGATCCGGTAGGGGCCACGGAAGTCGCGCACCCAAGTGCGCAGGATGAACGCGATGTCCTCGTTCTTGAGGTCGGCGTGGGAGGTGTGGATCACGACGCGTCCCCGTTCCCCGGAGAACTCGGCGTGGACGTACCCGCTCGTGACGGGGCCTGGGTCTATTCCTAGTATGTGCATAGTATTCCTTCCTCTTTCCCCCACTGGTGGGCCATCGCCTTGGCGATTCCCGGGTAGGTGGAGGACCGGAGCTGCCACCGGTCGGGCGACGGGCCGAGCTTGTTCTGGCCGCTGTCGCACTGGTTCGCCCAGCGGCGCTTCCCGCCCACCACCCTCGGCTCGACCTCCCCGGTCGGCGTGAGGGGCGGCAAATTTTTGAGCCAGAGCCCGGTCCTCTTGCTGGCGTCGTCGCCGAACTGGTAGGGCTGGATGTACTGGTCGGCTGGCCGGATGCGGGTAGAGATGCACCCGACCGGGTTCTCGATGGCGATCTTTTCGATCGGCGCGTCCATGAGCGCCCGGACGAAGTCGAGCGCCTCGTCGGTCGCCGACCGTGGGCGCAGCCCACGGGTAGTCCAGTGCATCCCGCTGGCGCACAGAAATGTGCATGGCGGGTGAGCGATCAGTAGATGCCACCCGTTGCACAGAATTTCCCGGACGTCCCCTTGGTGGTGGGGGCCGGGTCGGGAGGACGGCAGGAGGTCACAGCTCAGCGCCGTGTGTCCCATGCGGGTGAAGGCGTCCCGGACGACCCCGCTGTTCTCGCAGGCGACGAGGACGTTCACCTGCGGCCCTCCCTCATGGCGTCGTAGGCGACGTCGCTCTCGTAGTCGCAGGTGTCGCAGTGCCCGACCCGCTTCCCGTGGGGGCACCTCGCTTTGCTGGCGCAGTCCTCGCAGTAGACGCAGTCGGTTTCCTTGCCGCAGTTGCGGCAGGTGTTGGGGTGGTAGTACTTCCCCTCGTCCTCTTCGTGTGTGTGGCGGTTCATCGCACCTCCCGGTTGCGCCTCTGCCACTCCCACCCCTCCGGGGCTGACATGAAGCCGAGGTTGATCAGTGACGGGATGGCCCTCCACCAGCGGTCCTCCAAGTGGTCGTCCCCGCCGCACGACAGGACGATCTGGATTTGTTTCGCGGATTGCGAGAGGGTCTTCGACGAGGCGAGGGTGTCGAGCGCGGCGCGCAGCGCCTCCGGGTTGTTTTTCGTGAGTTTCATGGGTTGCTGTCCCTTCGTTTCATTTTCAGCCACTCCCAGAGCGACCCGTCCTTGACCCCGTGGGTCAGGACGGACACCGCGGAGATCGGCGTGGTTTCTTGGTCGGTCCAGTGTCTGGTCCGCGGGACCTGTTCGATGAGGTTGGTGTTCCACATCTGGGGCAGCACCTTGTGCCGGAGCTGGACGTCGAATGCGATCTCGGTGCAGGCGGTCAGCTCGGTCTCGTCGAAGACGCTCCCGCCCTCGGGCAAGATCGCCCCCGGGCCGTAGACGGCGACCCCGTTGCAGTAGAGCCCGACCGGGTAGGTCTGGGTAAGCGCCCCGAGCACCGGCATCCCCCAGCGGCTCCACTCTGTGTAGAGGCTGTCGAGGCACCCCTCCCGGGTGAACGTGACGTCCGGCTCGCAGTAGAGGAACGGGCGGTCTTCCATGTAGGTCCTGCTGATCTCGGCCGAACCGGCCAGCGCCCACGCGGCGACCCCGGGGTACATCTGGATGTAGTTCCTCTCAAAGCAGGGGACCGAGCCCCGGTCGAGGCTCTTGGTGAGCGCCACGGTGGCCTCCCCCTGTTCCGGGGTGAGCCGGTGGGTCGCCATGAGGGCGACGCTGGCGTCCGGCTGGAAGCGGAACAGCGACTGCAAGCAGGGGGCCAGCAGGTGCTGGTCCCCCGCGCAGTACGGAACGATGACGTTGACGTTGCTCACTCGACAATGTTGATGTTGAGGGTTTCCACCCCGAGGTGGATGGCGCACGCGACGATCGTGTCGATCTTGTCCGGGTGCCCGTGGATGATGTAGGTCGAGTGGCGGGGCTCCGGTGCGCTAGACCCGTTATTGGAGCCGAGGCTCCTGATGACGTGGGTCATGTAGTAGGGCATCTTCCCGACCCGGATCCAGTGGCCGATCGTAGACCCGGCCAGCCCCAGCTCCCGCCCCAACGTCGAGTAGTTCTCCCCCGGGCGGGTCTTGAGGTATTCCACCAGCGGATTGGCGCTGGTGGTGATCTGGTTGTAGGTGCGGTTGGTTTTCTTCGCTGTTTTGCTCATGGTTTCGTGTGGTTTGGGTTAGAGGAATGACCGTAGGGCCGCATGGTCGAAGTGTCAAGTTATTTTGTGACGCATTATCGCTGTTTGAACTTCTGCTGGTAGGCGTAGGGGGCGTGTTTCGAGATGTAGCCCGATACCTCCTTCCTGGATTTCTCGTGGGGCGAGTCCATGCCCAGCTCTAGGGCGTAAGCCGCCTGACGCGGCGAGGGGGCCCCCTCCTTGAGCCGCTTGAAGACGGTGTCGATGAGGAGCGAGGCGTAGCCCTTGTTGGGGACTTTCGAGAGGTCGAAGCCGTGCTTCTTGAGGGTTTCCTTTTGGCCTTCCGATACCGGGTCTGACTCCCACCTCGACACCGGCTCCCAGTCCGCCGCCATCGGCAGGCCGGAGTCCGAGAAGAAGAGCATCGGGTCGATCGAGCGCCTCCCCTTCTTGCGGCCCGCATCGAGGCGCGCCCGCAGGGCGGCGGCCCGGGTGTTCTTGGCGCTTTCGTGCGCCTCCAGGAGGTCGATCCCCTCGCCTCGCCCGCCTTGGCTGACCGCCCGGTCCATCTCGTCCCTCTCGGCGTCGTTGGCCGCGACGAGGCAGGACGGGCGCATCACCATCGAGTGCTCCTCGCAGAGCCACAGCGGGTCGAGGAGGATACAGTCGCTTTTGCCT
>Ga0307380_10006983_pt1 | contig 14748 bp, 10 predicted proteins | sample UN3MG_FD_202239 | JGI IMG/M metagenome (GOLD analysis project Ga0307380, IMG submission 202239) | Soil microbial communities from Risofladan, Vaasa, Finland - UN-3 | ecosystem: Environmental > Terrestrial > Soil > Coastal area > Acid sulfate soil | place: Finland: Risofladan, Vaasa | collected... | reverse complement strand
CCCAACCTGGACCCACAGCGAAACGAGTTCTTTGACCAGATGTTGCTGGACCTGGGGAAAAGCCCGTGATCGCTATTGCACACGGGGTGGGACGTTATCTGCCGCAGTTTTGTTTTGATTTTCCGGCCCCGCCATGGTAGAATCCTGTAAGGTGCAGCATTGGCTGTGTCCGCTGCCACTTTTCGCCCCCATGCCGCCACGCGGCGGCCCTCTGGTTGGATAGATCTTTGAGCGCGGAATCGACCTCTGCTTCAGGGGATCTTTCTGGTGTCGTTCTGTCCAGGGCGATTCGCAGGAATATTGTGGCCGGCGCGTTGGGCAGCATCTTCGGGATGCTCGTCAACGGCGTGTTCAGCACCGGTTTCGCCACGGCGCTAGGCCTTACCAACGTCCAGTTCGGGTATATGTCGGCCATCCCGATGCTGGTGTTTCCCGGCCGGTTGCTGTCGTCCTACATAATCGAGCGGCTGGGCAGGCGCAAGAATTTCTTCACGGTCACCGTGATCGGCGCAAGGCTGGTTTGGGTGGCTGTTCTTCTGCTACCTTTCATCCTCACCACACCCGGCGTTTTCCGTTCCGTCACGTTCCTGCTGTTGCTGCTGACGTACAACGCTCTGGCCGTGATGGCCGAGCCGGCTTGGTTTTCCTGGATGGGCGACCTGATTCCGGAGGAGATGCGCGCGAGGCTGTGGTCCAAGCGGTCGATCTACATCAGCCTGTTCACCATCATACCAACGGTGCTGATCGCGTTGTTCAAGGACAGCATCAGCGAGGATGGCCGGCTGGGCACCGAGTTTGCGGGCTTCGCCATCGTTTTCGGCTTCGCGGTTTTCTGCGGCGTGCTCGATATCATCATCCACTATGGAATTCCGGAGCCGCCAATGAGCCGGAGGGAGGAGAAGGCGGGCGTGGGCGTCTTGCAGCCCCTCGCCGATAAACGGTTCCGGCCGTTCCTTCTGTTTCACGGCGCCCACGCATTTTCGCTGTCGCTGATCGGCCTGTTCGGAATGAAATTTCTGCTGGAAATCCTCGAGGGAACCGGATTCGCCGTCGACCTCGGCTTCCGCGTCGTCCACGTGGGCGAGTTCACAATTGTTGCGGCGATGTCTGCATGCAGCATCTTCTCCGGCATCATAGGTTACAGGGTGTGGGGGATGCTGATCGAACGCTACGGCAACAAGCCGATCCTGCGTGTCTGCACGGCGATGGCCTGTTTCACTCCGCTGCCGTGGCTGCTGCTCACCAAGTCGCGATGGCTGTGGCCGTCGGCTGCAATGTTCGCAACGAGCGGCCTGACGTTTTCCGGCTTGACGCTGTGCCTGACGAATATGTTTTTCGGCCTTTCGCCCCGGCAGAACCGCTCCGCATACGTGGCGATAAACTCGACGGTGGTGGGGCTGTGCGGGTCGGTTGCCCCCATAATGACCGGTTATTTCATGGCGGCTATGGAAGGCAAGACATTCCTGGGACTCAGCGGCTTCTTCACCGTGTGCGTGGCGACGTCGGTGACGCGGTTTTTCACCCGATTCCTGCTGCACCGCGTGGACGAGGGCGCCGACGTCACCACCGGCTACATCCTCCGCCGCTTCACCGAGGCGAATCCGCTGAGGGTTTTCCCGAATATATACGCGCTGACGGTGCCGACCACCGAGCAGCGCAAGCTTGCAGCCGTCAGCAAGCTTGCGCATTCGAAGCTTGCCACGCGCGAACTTGTTGCCCACCTCGACGACCCCAGCCCGAAGGTGCGCGAGGAGGCCATAACGGCCCTCGGCAAGACGCGCGACCCCGAGGCCGTCGATGCGCTGATTCAGAAGCTCGACTCGCCCGAACTCGAGCTCGAGTCGCTACGGGCACTGGGGCAGATCGGCGACCAGCGCAGCGTGCTGCCGCTGCTTGACAAGCTGGGCCATCCCGATCCGCGCATCAGAACCACCGCCGCGGCCGCACTCGGCGAGATCGGCGACCGCCGGGCCAACGAACCGCTGTTCCAACTGCTGCGCGGCGAGAAGGACGAACACGTTTTCAGCTCCTATGCGATGGCGCTGTCGCACCTGGGCGAGGTCGCCGCCATCTGGCACATCCTGCCCGTCATGCGAAGCACCAGAACACTCCTGAACCGCCGCCAGCTCGCCATCGCTATAGGCGACCTCCTGGGCGACTACAAGGCGTTCTACGGCTATCTCGACGAAGAATGCAAGGTCTTCGGCCAGCGCGCCAGCAGAATATTCGCCAGGTGCACAAGGCTGCTCTCGCGGCGGCAGAACAACCCCCTGTACGACAAACGCCACCAACTGCTCGCCGGCATCGCAGACGCCCAGGAAGCCTACCTCAACAGGCAATGGCCCGCCTGCGCCGCGAAAATCGCCCGAGTAGCCGAACACCTGCAGGATGCCTCGCTGCATGCACTGTGGCAGGCAGGCGGGGTGCAGATAGCCGACCCAAACCGGCCTCTCGACAAATTCGCCAAGATATTGATGATCATCGGGAACGACGAGAAACTCGGCACGCAACTGTGGTTTGCCGCCATCATGACGCCCGAGGAAGACACCGATTTCGACAAGATCACATTCGAAGGCTGCCTGCTGGACGTTTACGTGCTGGAACTGGTGGTGGAAAAGATGCTCGGCCGCCGGCCGCAACAAGGCGACGCCACCGGCCGCAACAGCGCGCCTTCCGCCTGAAATCGCGCGCCCGGCCAAGATAATCTCGTTCTTGATCCGTTTGAAGCGTTTCGGGCCAATGGCATTGACTTAAGCGATGAATCTGCGTTGTTACGACGCACCTTCAGTGCGTTCTGTTTCTTTGCACGCCAACCTATGGCTGCGCTCCGCCCTTCGGGCGTTCGCTTGCCATAGGCTATCATACGATGCACCGTTGGTGCATCAGGGGGTTGCAGCGGCTGTGAAATACAACTTTGTTTTGTGTTACCATTGCGCAGGGGTGCACCAGGATTTTCTGGTTTTGTCCCCGCACGGGTGCCGGTATAATGGGTTGTAGCGGTTCGCTCGAGCGGAGCGCAACTGAGGAGACATCAGATGAAAACTGCTGCAATCATCCTGCTGGGCTGTATGGTTGCCGTCGGTGTGGCAGGCTGCGACACCGAAGCAACGGAAGCCCGCCCGCCGGACGCCGCTGCCGAACTCGACGCCATCGGCCGCGAGGTCGCTTCGGCGGCTGACCCGGCAACTGAGGCACCCGCGCTCATCGGCAAGCACGCACCGGCGGTCTCTTTCCGCGATCCCGCCTTCAAGTATTTTGAATCTGAGCAGGGCGACCGGCTTGACAGCGAGATAGGCGCCTATCTGCGCAGGATCGGCGTTGACGTCCGTACCGCAGACTCGATTTCAGCCGAAGGCCGGCCGTCGTGCGATACTCCCCTGCCGCTCGATGACATCTGGCAGCAGCTTGCCAGCCCCGGATCCGATTCCGTGTTCGACGGATTGCCGGACGGATTTCACCTGCGGCGGGCGAACCCTGATGCGCCGTGGCGCGGCCGGCTTTTGACGCCGGCGCAGTTGTACGACGCATCAGACGGGATGCGGATGTTGTGGTCGACGGTCGGACGGGGGGAGCTTTCGGAATTCTCCGCGGAGGCATCGCGCGAGCAGGGCGAGAAGGTCATGCTGCGCGTGCTTACAACGCTGCTCCTGCACGCAGCCCAGACGTTGGGCAGCGAATACCAGCAGGAGATCGAGCCGATAAATTGAGGCGGGGGATACGGTAAAGTAGTGCAGTTTGAGGCAGGTCTCCACAGTCCATTCGGACGGATGATTGATGATGGTCACGTCTTCCGGCAGTTGTTTCACTGCTGCTTCTGTGCCCGGACCGGCGATTACGATGATGTGGATAGGACTCGTTTACCTTCTGCCCGACTGGGTTCAGCCGGAGGAACTCGTGCGGGGATGGAAAGAGCGGGCACCGCAGTAAACCTCAATGACAATACGCGGCTGGTAAGCAGGCCAACCGACGATCTGATCGAGGTCGAGGTTCCACTGCGACCGTGGGATGCCGCCTTGATACTGCTTGCAGAAATGAGGAGTGATGAGTGATGGAGGGGCTTACACGGACAAACACGGACCTGCACGCATGAACACGGACACGGACGGATGAGGCTGGAAGGTGGCTCACCGGCTCAGGTCTTCCGCGCTGTTGCCGAAACGGTCGACGGGTGCGTGGCAGCTCGGCCGCTCCGGATGCTTCGCGAGATACTCCTGGTGATAGTCTTCAGCCGGCCAGAATGTGCTCGCCGGCACCACTTCGGTGACGACATCGAAGCCGCGGTCGCGAAGCAGCCGGATAAGCTCCTCGGCGGTCTTCTTCTGATCTTGTGTGGTGTAAAATACGGCGGAGCGATATTGGCTGCCGATGTCCGGGCCTTGCCGGTTCTTCTGCGTGGGGTCGTGGATTTCGAAGAACCGGCGCGCGAGCTGCTCGTAGCTTGTTTTCGCGGGGTCGAACAGAATCTCGACCGCCTCGGCGTGGCCTGTCTTGCCGGTGCAGACTTGCTCGTAGGTGGGGCGCTCAACCGTGCCGCCGGTGTAGCCCGATCGCACGGCGATGACTCCGGGCACCTGACGCAGCAGGTGCTCGACGCCCCAGAAGCAGCCGCCGGCGAATATAGCGCGCTCCAGCGGCCAATCCTCGTGGGGGACAAGTTGCATCGATGCGGAATTGACGCAGTGGCGCGTATCTTTGGGGGTCAGCTTCTCGCCGAAGAACACGTGGCCGAGATGCCCGCCGCATCGCGCGCACAGAATCTCCGTCCGGCGGCCGTCGGCATCCGGCTGGCGCTTCACCGCATTCGGAATCTCGTCGTCGAAGCTCGGCCAGCCGCAGTGCGATTCGAATTTGCTTTCAGACAGATACAGCGGCGCGCCGCACTGCCGGCAGATGTATACGCCCTTTGCGTCAGTTTTCAGATACTTGCCGGTGAATGGCGGCTCGGTGCCCTTGTGGAGGATGATGTGCTCCTCGTCGGGGCTGAGCGGCGGCATCTCGCCGGCGGTTGCGTCATCCACGTCGCCATCGTCGTCGCGCCTCGAGCATGACGCGAGGCCGATCAGCAGGAGGATGGGTATGAAATACAGGTATGTCAACTGCGTCTCCTTGCAGGCGATGAAGCAGGGGCGGGCCTTCGCGCCCGCGTTGCTGGGATCGCGGGCGTCTTGCCGAATGTGCGTGAAATCAGGGCTGTCCGTCCGTTGTAGGGGCCAATGGCATTGACTTAAGACTCTTTGCTTGCCTTTTTCTGCGGTTCGAAGCAACCGCAAGGTAGGGGCGGGTTTCAAACCCGCCCTATGTTCAAAACAACGACCAGATGGGGAGGGCGGGTTTGAAACCCGCCCCTACGGCATCTGGGGCGCCGTTGGTTCGAAACGAGGCAGACAACGCCTCGACAGCTTAAGTCAATGCCATTGCGTTGTAGGGGCAGGGCGCGCGAGTCTTCGAGCGTGTTCCCTGCCCTCTTACAGCCTCAATTTCATACCATCCGCCTTCGCGAGAGGGACGTAAGCCGCTACGGCGGAGTCCTTTGGGCATCCCGCCCTCATTCCTGGGATCGCGGGCGTCCCGCCCGCATCATTGCGTTTTCAGTGTTCGAAAATCATGCACTTGGTTTCGACGCCCTCGATGGCGTTGAGCTTCGAACCGAGTTCCTCGCACTTGCCGGAGTCGCCGTGCATCTCGAGCAGGATGATTCCGGTCGGCCCGCAGACGTTCTCCACCTCGTGCAGTCCGATCCGTGTCTTGATGTGGCATCCATACTCAGTGAACAGGTTCTGGACATCGACGGCCTGTTTCATGCGGTTGGTGAGATGAACTCCCATTATCACGTGCTTGTCCATGTGCTTCCTTTCCATTGCTTCTGTTTGCCGGCTTGTCCAGGTTGCCGCCGGCGGGGCGGATGCATTGCCCTTCTACTATATCGTCATTGTTGTGCGGTATGTTCAGCCGCGGCCTGCTCCGGCAGGGGCTGCGGGAAGCGGAAGGAAAACCGGGCCCACTCGCCTTCCTCCGAGTCGGCCGTGATTCTTCCGCCGTGCAGTTGGATTATCCGCCACGCGGTATACAGCCCCACGCCCGTCCCTTTGCGCTTCATCAGCTCGGGCGAGTCGATCCGCGAGAATTTCTTGAACAGGCTCGACCGCTTGCTGCGGGCGAAACCCGGGCCGGCGTTCCAGACCGACACGCCGAGATGCCCGTCCTCGATGCCCGCGCGCACGCGGATCAGGCCGCCCCTGTTGCCATACTTCACGGCGTTGCCCAGCAGGTTGACCATAACGATGGTCAGCAGGGCCGGATCGCAATGCGCGGCGACGGGCGTGGCGGGCAGGTCGCGTTCGACTGAAACATTCATCTCTTCGATCTGCGGCTGAATGATGTCCACCGCGGGGTCGATCACGGTGCGGACGAAGTCGTCGACGCGGCGGAAGTTCGGTGCAAGCGTGCCGCCTTCTATGCGGGCGAGGTCAAGGTATTCGCGCACGATACCGAGCAGGTAGTTCGATTTCACGATCACGCGCTCGAGCTTGGCGCGCTGCTTGTCGGATAGCTCGCCCAGGTAACCTTCGGTAAGCAGTTTGGCGTCGGTGGCGATCGATGCCACGGGGCTTTTCAGCTCGTGGCTTACGAACCCGAGCATCTCGAAATAGGCGGTATTTGCCGCCTCGAGCTGCCGTATGCGCCAGGTTTTCTCGACGGCCTGGCTCAGCCGCTCGGCCACTGCGCCATGCAGGCGTGCGAGGTGGTCGTTGTAGGCGCCCGGCCGGCGCGAGCTTCTGAACATCAGGCCGATAGTGTGCCCGTTGATGGCCAGCGGGCAGGTCATGCTCGAGCGGATGCCTTCGCGGACGACCAGCTTCGTCGATGGGCTTTCGGGGTGGATGCGGAGGTATTGCTCGAGGTCGTTGATGATCCGCGGCGCTCCGCGCCTGATGACTTCGGCCAGCGAGCTGCCGCGTACGTCGCCCGCGTAGCCTTCCTTCAGCAGCAGCGGCTCGTAGTCGGCCACGGCATAGTGCGAAACGATCCGGCTGCCGTCTTCCTCGATGAACGCGACGGCGATGCGGTCGCACGGCCAGATCGAACGCGTGGCGTGGAATAGAAAATCGATGACGCGCTCGAGCGATTCGGCGCCGGCGACCTTCTGGTTGACGGTGTCGAGTATTTCGCGCTCGGCGGGGGAGAATCCTTGCGTTTCATATGCAAGACGCGGCAGCTCCACGAACCGCATTGTGTCGTTCGTGGAGGCTGCCGCGCTGTTTGTCGAGTGATTCGAATCCATATTCCTCACCCGAGGTTTCTTGCTTGCGTGCATCCGGGCGATGCTATTGCCGGCTGCACGGTCATGCGATGTACTTGCCGCGGGCGGTGTAGTGCGTGTGCAGCAGCTTGTGGCTGAGGTGCCCGCACGGTCCTTCCTTGAGGAATTTCTCGTAGACCTCGACGATCGCAGGGTTTTCGTGCGACTTGCGCACGGTGTAGGCCCGGTCTTCGTCGTAGATCGCCTTCGTACGCGCCGCCCTGATAGCGGGCGTGGTCGGAATCGGCTGGCCGCCGCCGCCGATGCAGCCGCCCGGGCACGCCATGAACTCGATGAAATGGCACTCGCTGAACTTGCCGCCGGCCTTGATGTCGTCCATCACGCGCTTGGCGTTGGCCGTGCCGTGGCACACGCCGAGCTTCAGCGTGGCGCCTTTCAGCCAGTCCCAGTTCTCGATGCCCAGCGGCTTCAGCAGCTCGGGCATCGGGCCGACCTGCGTGATCGGCACTTCCGCATAGCGGACGCCCTCGAAGCCGCGCACGGGCGTGATCTCGGCATGGTCGAACAGGTCTTCGACCTTGACTCCCACGACCAGCTCGATAACCGTCCGCAGGGCTGCTTCCATCACGCCGCCCGTTGCTCCGAAGATGACGCCCGAGCCGGTGGCGGTGCCGAATGGGTCGTCGAAGTCTGATTTCGGCATCGACGGCAGGTAGATGCCCGCCTCGGAGATCATCTTGCCAAGCTCGCGGGTCGTCAGGCCGTAGTCGATGTCCTTGTAGCCGCTGTCGTTCATCTCGGGGCGGTTGCACTCGAACTTCTTGGCCGAGCAGGGCATCAGGGCCACGCTGACGATGTCTTTCGGGTCGATGTTGTTCAGCTTGGCGTAGTAGGTCTTGATGAGCGCGCCGAACATCTGCTGCGGGCTTTTCGCGGAGGACATGTTCGGCAGATACTCGGGGTAGAAGTGTTCGATGAACTTGACCCATCCCGGCGAGCAGCTCGTGAACTGCGGCAGCACGGCCGATGCGTCCTTCTGAACGAGCGCCTTGTAAAGCCGGATCAGCAGTTCGGTGCCTTCCTCGATGATCGTGAGGTCTGCGGTGAAGTTCGTATCGAAAACCTTGTCGAAACCGCAGCGCCGCAGGGCGGTGTTCATCTCGAACGTGAGCGCGTGGCCGGGCTCGAGGCCGAAGCATTCGCCGATGCCCGCTCGGGGGCTTGGGGCCGTCTGCATGATCACGTGCTTGGTCGGATCGTCGATGGCCGCCCATACTTCGTCGGTCGGGTCGTTGGCGGTCAGGGCGCCGGTGGGGCAGCGGTTGATGCACTGGCCGCAGTTTATGCAGATGACGTCGGCCAGTGGCTTGTCTGCGAATGTGGATACCTTCGACTGATCGCTGCGGCCCAGCACCTCCAGCACGCCCACTTCCTGCATGTCGATGCAGGTGCGGACGCAGCGGCGGCATAGGATGCACTTGTTCATGTCGCGCTTGACGGCGTAGCTGGACGTATCCATCTCGTACAGCGGCTTGTCCGGATGTCCGAACCGGAAGAAGTCGACGCCGTATTCCTTGGCGAGCGACTGCAGCTCGCAGTTGTTGTTGCGGGTGCATGCGTAGCACTCGCCGTAGTGCTTGGAAAGCAGCAGGTCGAGTATGTGCCGGCGTGCCTTGCGCACTTTGGGGCTGTGGGTTTTGACCTTGATCGGTTGTGTGATCGGGTATGCGCACGAAGCCTGGAGCGTGCGCTGGCCTTCCACTTCAACCACGCACACGCGGCACACGCCCGCGATGCACAGGTCTTCGTGGTAGCACAGCGTGGGGATGTGCACCCCCATCTCCTTCGCCGCTTCGAGGATGGTGGTGCCCATTGGCACCTTCACGTCTTTGCCGTCGATCTCCACGGTAACCATGCCGCCGATTGCCGTGGTATCTTTCGGCTTTTCTATCTGCTGGCCCGCCTGACTTCGCGGAGCGCGGGAGGTGTCGGCGGTGAATTTCTTCTCAGCCATCTATGCTTCTCTCCTGTATTCTCCGTTCCCCTGCTCACACTGACGCAGGAGTGCGGCCCATTATTTCATCTTTGAAATTTTTCACAATGGAAATAAACGCGTTGGGGCTTGACTGCCCCAGTCCGCACTTGGCTGCAAGCTGCATCGTCTCGCCGAGCGAAACAAGCTCGCGCAGATACGCCGTCGAGCACGTTCCGGTTTTCAGCATCCGGACGCCGTCGAGGAGCTTGCGGTTGCCTTCGCGGCAGGGCGTGCACTGGCCGCAGGATTCTTCCACGAAGAACTCGAGGAAGTTCTCGGCGATGTCGAGCATGTCGCGCTGCGGCCCGAAAACCATCACCGATCCGCCGGTCGAAACGTCTTCAAACGCGATGGTGCGGCCAAACTCGCCGGCTGGCACGCAATTGCCTGAAGCTCCGCCGACCTGCACGGCCTTGGCGCCGGCGCCTCCCACGTGCTCGAGCAGCTTCGCAATAGTGATCCCCAGCGGAAATTCATACACGCCGGGCTTGCCGCAATCGCCCGAAACGCTCAGGAGCTTGAAGCCCTTCGACTTGTCGGTGCCCACGCTCTTGAACCAGTCGGCGCCGCGCGTCATGATGCAGGGCACCCATGCGAGCGTCTCCACGTTGTTGACGGTTGTCGGCCTGCCGTTGAAACCGGTGTCGACCGGGAACGGCGGACGGTTGCGCGGCTCGCCGCGGTTGCCTTCCAGCGACTCGATCAGCGCGGTCTCTTCGCCGCAGACGTATGCGCCCGAGCCGAGCCTGATCTCGATGTCGAAATTGAAGCCGCCCTTGCCGCCGATATCCTTGCCCAGCAGCTTTGCAGTGCGGCGCTTCTCGAGCGTCTGCTCAAGTTGCGGCAGCAGGTAGGTGTATTCCGCGCGCAGATACATCAGCCCCTTGTCGGCGCCTATGGCCAGCCCCGCGATGGTCATGCCTTCGAAAACCAGGTCGGCATAGTCCGACAGAATCACGCGGTCCTTGAAGGTGCCCGGCTCGCCTTCGTCGGCGTTGCAGACCACAAACTTCTGGTCCGACCGGGCGGCCGCTGCGAGGTTCCACTTGACGCCGGTGGGGAAGCCCGCGCCGCCGCGGCCTTTCAGGGATGACGCGGTGACCTCGCCGATGATGTCGGCCCGCGACTTGCCCAGGGCGATCTTCAGGCCCTCGTCGGCCTTCTGCGAATCGAAGGTCAGCTTGCCTTTCTCAGTCTTGAGTGTCATACGATATCCTCCTGCCTTGTCTGGAATGCTGTGGGGCTGAAAGTCTTGCGGCATTCCTCGAGGATGTCGTGAACGCTCTCCGGTGTGACCTCCGTATAAACGCGGTCGTTGACGAGCATCGCAGGCCCTTGGTCGCACATCCCGAGGCAGTTGGCCCATTCAAGTGTAAATTTGCCGTCAGGTGTGGTCTCGCCGAATTTTATGCCAAGATCGTTTTCCAACTGCCGCGCCACGCGGTCGGTGCCCTTCATCATGCACGAAATCGTCTGGCACAGCCGGATAACAAATTGTCCCTTGGGTTTAGTATCCAGGAAGCTGTAGAACGAAACGACGCTGTTGACTTCCACCGGGTGGATGCCCAGTGTGTCGGCCACCACCTGCATCGCAAATTCAGAAATGCAAAAATACCTCTTCTGTATAGCCTGGAGGATCGGAATGAGCGCGCTGCGGTCATGCCCATATTTTTCGGCAAGCGCCTCCACTTCCTCTCTCAGCTTCTCGCGATCTGTTACGAGCATCAGCTTTACTCCTTCTTACTCAGCAGCTCGTCGACCTTGGCAACAAGCGTTGCCGGATCGATCGGCTTCTCCTGGAAATCGTCCACAGGCACCAGCGAATCGTCCTTGCCATAGTCGAGGCCGGTAACCTTCCCGATGCTCGTCAGCATCAGGATGGGCGCCGAGAAGCCGCCCTTGCGCAGCTCCTGGGCCATCGCAATGCCGTCGTCGGGCTGATCCATCATAACGTCGAGGATCAGCAGGTCCGGCTGGAAATCCCGGATCGCCTGCATCCCGCTGGCACGGTTGACGGCCGATCCCACCTCGTGTCCGGCGTTCTCAAGCACCAGCTTGCCGGCCTCGATGATGTCGGGATCGTCGTCCACAATCAACACTTTTGCCACGTCACTCTCCTTTGGAGCCTATATCCCTGGGACAATTTGCCGGGAAACGCCCCCGGCGCCAAGCCAAGCTGTGATTTTTATCACAGCGCAGCCTCTATTATATATGACTTCACCGCCAAATGCAAACGTAAAACGAGTTTTCCGCCCCCAAACTCACCGTGAGCGATGAAGCATGAAGAGCCTCACGCGGAGCCGCGGAGAGGGAAGAAAGAATCTCACGCGGAGCCGCGGAGCCGCGGAGAAGAGAGAGGAAAATGATCAATGATGGCGGTAGACTGCGCTATAGGACACATAAGCCCCATAGGTCCTATTCCGCTGCCCGCCATCATTTTCCCCCGCGTGAGATTCTTACTTCCCCCCCCAGGGCTTCCTCCGGCGCCGCATACGCGGGCCGTTCGGTCGCACTGGGCTACCATTAGGGCCAGTGCCTTCGGCACTTCTAGATGGAAGGGAATATTCATGATGATAGCCCACGATGATCCTCTTCACCCATCACTCATCATTTCTTTTCTTCTCCGCGGCTCCGCGGCTCCGCGTGAGATTCTTTCTTCCCTCTTCACTCATCATTTCTTTTCTTCTCCGCGGCTCCGCGGCTCCGCGTGAGACTCTTCCCTCTTCCCTCGAAGCTGCCTATAAACCTCCAGCGCCGCCGGGAAAGGCGACAGCGCACGCTCGAAAATCCCCAGGCTATACGCGATCGTCATACCGTAGTTCGTAATCGGCACGCCCGCCTCGCGGCAACGCAGCATACGCGAAAGCATCTCCCGCCGATTCCACATGCACCCGCCGCAATGCACGATAATCTTATACGGGCTTACATCGTCGGGGAAATCGTGACCCTGCACGCGGTCGATTTCGATCCGCACACCCGTGTAATGCCGCAGCCACCGCGGAATCTTCACCGTGCCGATATCCTCGCCGATCGGATGATGCGAGCACGCCTCGGCGATCAGCACGCGGTCGCCCGACCGCAGCGACTCGATCGCCATGGTGCCGCGCACGAATTCCGCCAAATCGCCCTTGAAGCGAGCATACAGGATCGAAAACGAAGTCAGCGGCACCTCCGGCGGAGTATCCCCGACCACCTTCAAAAAACCCTGCGAATCCGTCACAACCAGCGCAGGCGGGCGCTTCAGCCGCTCGAGCGCGTCGCGAAGCTCGCGCTCCTTCGCTATCATGCAATATGAATCGATGTCGAGAACATCGCGGATCGCCTGCACCTGCGGAAGGATCAGCCGGCCCTTCGGCGCCTCCAGGTCGATCGGCACCACGAGCATAACAAGCTCGCCCGGCCCCACCAGGTCGCCCAGAATCGACGGCGAATTTATGAAATCCTCCGGCGCCGCCTTGATCAGAGCCTCGCGCAGCTCCAGCACGCCCTGCCCGCGCGAAGCAACCGACTCGATCATCAGCGTTTTCTTCTTCTTCAGCCGCTCCACCACCTCCGGCCGCGGCGAGGCAAGGTCGACCTTGTTGAACACCACGATCGCCGGTATCTCGCGCCGCACAAGCTCGTCGTAGATCATCTGCTCGAAATCCGCCCAGTGGCCCGCCTCCGTAACCACCACGCCGATATCCGTGCGGTCGAAAACCTTCCGGGTCCGATCCACCCGCAACTGCCCCAGCGCGCCAACGTCGTCGATGCCGGCCGTGTCGATAAACAGCACCGGCCCCAGCGGCAGAAGCTCCATCGGCTTCTCAACCGGGTCGGTAGTCGTGCCCGCAATATCCGACACAATCGACACCGCCTGCCGCGTCATTGCGTTCAGCAACGACGACTTGCCCACGTTGCGCCTGCCGAACAAACCGATATGCAGGCGGAAGCCCTTCGGTGTTTGCCTCATATATCCTTCAGCCTCTCGGGCGAACCAAGCCGCGTAACACTCTCCGGCGACACCATCTCATCGAACTGCGCATCGGTCAGCAGGCCCCGCTCCACCACCACCTGCCTGATCGTCTTCTTCTCGCGCTGCGCCGCCAGCGCCGCCTCCTGCGCAGCCTCGTAACCGATCGCCTCCAGCAGCGCCGTAACGCTCGCCGTGGCCGTCTCAACGTTCCGCCGGCAGCGCTCGGCGTCCGCCTCGATCCCCGCCACACAAAACCTGCGGAAAATCGAGCACGCATTCTCCAGCAGCGTCAGGCTTCCCAGAAGAGCGTCCGCTATGATCGGCAGAAACGGATTCAGCTCCAGGTTCCCCATCGACGCAGCCTGCGCGATCACCTGGTCGTTCGCCATCACCTGCATCGCCGCCTGCGACACAGCCTCCGGAATCACAGGATTCACCTTGCCCGGCATAACAGACGACCCCGCCTGCCGCGCCGGAATGCGAATCTCGCCGATGCCGCCGTCAGGCCCCGACGACAAGAACCGCAAGTCCGACGCGATCTTCAGCAGCGAAACCGCGCACGCCTTCAGAATGCCGCTCACCTCCACGAAAACATCGCAGTTCTGAGTCTGATCGATCAGATTCTCCGCCCTTGCCAGCCCCAGCGCCGTGATCTCGCGCAGGTGGTCGATCACGCGGAAAATGAACAGCCTCGGCGCACCCAGGCCCGTCCCGATCGCCGTCCCGCCCAGATTCACCACCCGCAGCCGCTCCTCGCACTTGTAAATGCGCCAGCGGTCGCGGGCGAGCGGCTCCGCATAGGCCGACATCTCCCGCCCCACGGTCGTCAGCACAGCGTCCTGCATCTGCGTGCGGCCCAGCTTCACCACGTCCGCAAGCCCGCGCTCCTTCGACTGAAATTCCTCGAGCAGCGCGATAACCTCGCGCTCGAGCGACCGCAGCAGCCCGATCGCCGCAACCTTCAGAGCCGTCGGAAACGTGTCGTTCGTCGACTGATGCCGGTTGACATCTTCCAGCGGCGAGACAGCCGCGTAATCGCCCAGCGGCCGGCCCAGCAACTGCAGCGAGCGGTTGGCCAGCACCTCATTCACATTCATATTAGTGGAAGTGCCCGCGCCGCCCTGGAGGGCATCCACGATCACGTGCTCATCGAGCAGCCCCTCCATCATCTCGCTGCACGCCGTCTCGATAGCCGCCGCCGTCGCATCATCCCACACGCCAAGCTCGCGGTTAGTGCGGGCGCAGGCCAGCTTGACCGCCCCGTACGCCCGGGTCAGCGCCGGATGCACCGGCCGGCCCGCCAGCGGGAAATTTTCCACCGCGCGGCGGGTGTAAACGCCATAGAGCGCGTCGGCAGGCACCGCGCACTCGCCCAGGAGGTCCCTTTCCGTCCGAAATTCAGCCATAGCAACCCATCGGCGGCCGGCGCCGCAGGGCCCGGGGCCGCAGCACGCGGCCGGGGCGGGCGCACCGCCGCCCAAGCAAAAACCTGAAAAC
>Ga0307380_10006979_pt1 | contig 14753 bp, 18 predicted proteins | sample UN3MG_FD_202239 | JGI IMG/M metagenome (GOLD analysis project Ga0307380, IMG submission 202239) | Soil microbial communities from Risofladan, Vaasa, Finland - UN-3 | ecosystem: Environmental > Terrestrial > Soil > Coastal area > Acid sulfate soil | place: Finland: Risofladan, Vaasa | collected... | reverse complement strand
CGTGCCGCCGAAATTGTAGCCCCGCCAGCCGTTGAAGCTCAGGTTGAGCTGGTTGAAGATCCCGGTCGGCTTGGTGATCTGGTAGCCGGCCCAGCCCCAGGCCATGATGACGTCGGACTGATACAGATAGCCCATGTCGTTGAGCTCCAGCCCGGGCGAGCGCCAGGTCACGCCGCCGGCATAGGTCAGCTTGCTGTCGCCGCTTTTGCCTATCTCGAAATTGCCGCCGTACCCGCCCAGCGATGTGCGATCGGGATCCAGGCGCAGGGTTTCCCTGTCCGGGCGCTGGAGATAGTGCACCGCCGACTCCTGGGTCTGCAGGATCGCCTCCTTGCTGCCCTGCACCAGGCTGAAGATGGTTTTGGCGGAAACAAAATAGCTGCGGTTTTTCCAGCTGTGGTAAAAATCGATGCCCGCGCTATAGGCGGAACCGTGCAGGAAATCGAGCGCCTCGTCCCGGATATCGCGGTTGACCGCCGTCATCATGGCGCCGATGAACGATTGGCCTTTATTGAGGTCCTGCTGGGCGCGCAGCATAAAGTAATTGGTCAGGGGTTCCACGGTTTCGTTGCGGTTTTGGCCGTTGAAACTCAGGGTGGCCCGGCTGCGGGCGGTCAGGCTTTCCAATACTCCCAATGACAGGCCGTGCGTGGTCTTGCCCGTGAGCTTGAAGGCGCCCAGGATCGGGGCGGCCATGGGCATGTCGAGGTATTCCCCGTCCCGCGTGGCCGGGGAAAGGTGCGGGGAGCGGCCGATGCGCCGGGAATAGAACAGGTTGTCGCTGCCGAAATCGCCGTTGCCGCTCATCATGCGGAAATCGAGGATATTTCTCCCTTCGGTGAAGAACGGCCGTTTTTCCTGGAAAAACGTTTCATAGGCACTCAGGTTAACGACCGAAGGGTCGGCTTCGACCTGGCCGAAATCGGGATTGATGGTAAAATCGAGGGTCAGGTCGCTGGTCAGGCCGATCTTGCCGTCGAGGCCCCCGAGCAGGCGGCTGGCGCTGCCGTCGGCGAAGGGGTTGCCCTCCTCCTTTGGCGAGAGGGTCTTCTGGGCGACGGCGTAGGGAATGATCTCGACCTGATGCTGGGCGCGGATGCCCCGCAGCCCGTCGAGCTGGCCGAAGAGGCTGACGAAGCCCGCGGCGTCCTTGGGGATGTGCTGCCAGGAGGAGATCTCCTGCTTGCGGTACAGCAGGCGCCGCACCTGCAAGCCGAAGGTCATCTCGTCCCCGGAAGCGAAGCGCAGCTGGCTGAAGGGGATGGCCATCTCGGCCGTCCAGCCGCCCGCATCGACGGCCGTCTCGACCGTCCAGAGCGGGTCCCAGGTGGAGTCCTGGTTGTTGCTGTCGCCCGACAGGATCACGTCGGCCTTGACGCCGGCGGCGTTGACCTTGAAGCCGAAGGCGGTGCGCTTGTCGAAGTAGCTGTCGATGTACACCGCCAGGTAGTCGCCGTCGATTTCGTCACGACGCGACACGCGGCGCTCGATCGTCCCGGCCTGGCTGTCGTGGCAGCGGACCAGGACGTAGACGTTCTTGTCGTCGTACATGACCTTGAACTCGGTGGGCTCGCTGGGCGCTTCGCCGCAGCGCGGGTCGCTCTGCACGAACTGCCCGCCCCACTCCACCTTGTCCCAGCAGGGGTCGTCGGTTTTGCCGTCGATGGCCGGGGCGTGGGGATTGATGTGTTTGCTTAAGTAGACCCGCTTGTCCGCGCTGAACAATGACATGATTGCCAATATGGCCATTATGACCATGAATAAAAATCTTTTCATTTGCCGCCTCTTTGGTTTTTTATTAATTTTGCCATCACCCGGTTAGACGTGGGAAAATGAAAAAGGTAACCCGGGAAATGGGAGAAAGAGGATGAATTCGGCGCGGGGCACGCGGCGTAGGGCGTAGGGAAGAAAAAGACAAGACATGGGAAAATTCCAAATCACAAATTCCAAATCACAAACAAATTCCAAGTTCCAATGTTCAAAACAAAGAAGTAGATGGGTAAAAGGGTTAAAGGGTAGATGGGTTAAGAAAATAGTAAGAGTTCGCTGTCAGTGCGGTTGCCCCATCAACCCTTCTACCCATCAACGAGAGCTTTTTTTCTTGGTTTGGGTCATTGAGTTTTGGTGCTTATTTGTTATTTGGTGCTTGGAATTTGGAATGTAATGCGGGCGACCGGCGGGTCGTTCTTTTTGAATTCTTCCTTATCCTTCAGAGGAAAGATCGGGATGAGGTCAGGCTGCCTAATCTGGCCTCACCCCCGACCCCCCTCTCCTAAAGGCGAGGGGGAGGAAAATATTTTAAAGCCCTGAAAAAATTGACGATTAGCAAAAACGGTGCTACATTATATATACAAAGTAATAACGATAGCAGGAGGCAAATCATGGTTAAGACATTGACCAAGCACGGCAACAGCCTGGCCCTGGTCATCGAAAAACCGGTGCTCGAGCTCCTGGGCGCCGATGCCGCCACTCCTTTCGAGGTGACCACCGACGGTCGGGCCCTGGTGCTGACGCCGGTACTCGACCCAAAAAGGCGGCAACAGTTTGCCGCGGCCCTGAAAAAAGTGAATAAAAACTATCCCCGGGCGCTGAAGAAGCTGGCCGAATAGAGTATGACTCCGGTCTTTCTCGATCTGGCCGAGGTGCTGGAAATTCATCAAGACCAGATCGAACGCTACGGCGGCACGGCCGGCATCCGCGACCTGGCGTTGCTCCAATCGGCGCTGGCCATGCCGGCGGCAACCTATGACGGCGATTTCCTCCATGCCGATATTTGTGAAATGGCCGCCACGTACCTTTTTCACATCGTCAAGAACCACCCTTTTATCGACGGCAACAAGCGCACGGGAACCGTCGCGGCTCTGGTCTTCCTGCTGCTCAATGGCCGCACGTTCAGCGCCCCGGAAAATGAGCTGGTCAAGACCGTCGTGGCCGTCGCTGCCGGCAAGATGAGCAAGGCCGAGCTGGCCCTCTTCTTCCGCAAGTGGGTGAAAAAGAGATCGGGATGATATTGTTGAAGTGTTAAAGCGTTGAAGTGTTGAAGTGAGAAAAAGGATTTAATGAAAATATTGTCGAAATGCTGCGACGAGAACGGACATTGACAGATCTCGGGGAATTGCTTTTTCGTTTTAACTTTTCAACGTTTCAACGATTCAACGTGATTTAAAAATGTTACATTTTTCCCTATTGCTTGTTTTCTTTTCAACACCTATACTTTTCTCATAATCGCCGCATGAAGGCTGAAAGTATTCTCCCTCCCCTGAAAAAGCTCACAAAGGCCACCGGCGGGAGCTTGGAAAATGATTTTTTTATCAATTTGGTTTTTAATTTTTTTTGTTCCAACAAACTATATAAAACAACTCCTTGTAATGTAATATGCAAAATGTTGATTCGCTTTAATCGATATAAAATGTTAGGAGAATAATAGTGAGTATAATTCATGTAAATCAGATCAAAACACAGGTTTTAAGATTGTTTTCTGATTTGATTGATCTTTCTGATCTTGGTAATCCAAATGATGAAATGAAAGAAAATTTTTTACTTACAAGAGGACTTGCAGCTTATGCCATTCACTATCTGTCGGGGTCTTCATTGAAAGATGCTTCGACAGCTGTTACTGATGGTGGGAATGATAATGGTATAGATGCACTCCACTTTGATGAATCGAATAAACGATTTTATTTGGTACAATCCAAATGGATTAAAGATGGAAATGGAGAACCAGAAAATGGCGACATTAAGAAATTTGTTTCTGGTGTGAGAGATCTTGTCAATCTTCGTTTTGAACGTTTCAATGATAAAGTTAAAAACAAGCAAAATATAGTTACAAAGGCGTTAAACGATCCTTTGACACGGTATGAGGTTGTAGTTGCACATACTGGAACAAGCAAACTTGCTTTACCGTCAACTAGAGATCTCGAAGATTTAGCGGTAGAGTTTAATGATGTAAGCCAAGTACTCTTTACAACCGTTCTTAATCAAGTCGAATTACATAAATCATTAACAGCAGGAGTTGCTGGGGAGCCAATAAACCTTCAGATTGGACTTAAGTCTTGGGGCCGAAAAGAACCTCCGCATGAAGCCTTTTATGGACAAGTTGCTGCGGATCAAATTGTTGATTGGTGGGCTCAATATCGACAGCGTCTGTTTATAAGAAACTTGCGTGGAACTCTGGGAGAAACTGAAGTAAATGCGGAAATGCGTCAGACGCTTGAACGGCGGCCTTCAGATTTTTGGTATTTTAATAATGGTATTACTCTTGTCACTCGGAACGCCAATAGGGCAATGGCAGGGGGAGCTGGGAGTGATTATAGTATATTTCATTGCGATGATATTAGTGTTGTTAATGGAGCACAGACTGTTAGCACAATTGGTAAATTTGGAGAATCAAATCCCGGTACTTTAGGTGGTGTTTATGTACCGATGAGAATAATTGTAAGAGGAGAAGATCAATCTTTTGCAGATGATGTTACGAAGACCAATAACCGTCAGAATCGTATTGAGAATCGAGACTTTGTAACCTTAGATCCGGAGCAAGAACGGATTAGAACTGAATTGGCGATTGATGGCATTAACTATCAGCTGATGCGAACTGAAACTGTTGTTCGATCTGAGACGGCGTTCGATCTCGTTGAAGCGACTACAGCATTAGCTTGTGCTTCTGGGACAGTGCGTCTTCCAGTGCAACTTAAGCGTGAGATTGGTAGGCTGTGGGACGACATTGGCAAAGTGCCATACAAAGAGATCTTCAATGCATCTGTTCCCGGGCTGCATGTTTGGCGCTGTGTTCAAATTCAACGACGTGTTGAAAAAATTATTGAAAGTTATGTCAAGAGAAATGATTCTTATCAAAATTATGGTCTTATCACGCATGGTAATCGTTTGATTGCCGCATTGGTTTTTGAAGCTCTTCCTGTAGCAAATTTCAAGATTCCTGACACCAATATAGATGTGATTGCCTCAGATGACAATCTAACAATACTTGTAGATGAAAGGGTTAAAGTACTCGGCATTTTATTAGAAAAGTTTTACCCAGATTCGATTATCCCAACATTGTTTAAAAACCTTAAGAAGTGCGAGCATTTAGCAGCAGAAGCTCGTGCCGAAATAAGCAAGAAGCCCAATGAACGTATTGATAATTTGATAATAAAAAAAATTGTCGAGTTTTTTAATAAATAGTTTCTTGTATCTTAAGAAAAGTTAAGGGAGTCTGGGGACGCCCATTAGAAGGCGCGTGGCAGTGGAATTAGGAAGCCATTAGGGACGGTTCTTGTATTCTTGTATTTGAGTGATTAGACGGCGTGGACCGGATTATGATTGCATGATTTTGTCATGGGCAAGCGCTTGCGAGCCGAGCTGCTGGTCAGGCTGTGGGACTTGGCCGGCTTGAAATTTCGCGAGATCGCCGAATTGCCGGTTTTTTCTGATTTGCACTTTCTTTTCTTGGCTCACATTTACCGGAATCACAAGCGCAGAAAGGAAAATGGATGCACAGATTAACAGTCCGGCCCCGATAATCTTTACATATGAATCCAATTATTAAGATAAGTAAAGCTATAATAGGACTTTTCCTTATATTGATTTATCATATTCCCAGATTATTATTACAACTTCTTTTATTGTCATATGCTTTAGTTTTTAATAATCAAAAAAATTTAACGGCGGACCCAAAAGAACATTTAAAAAGAACAAAAAAACTACTCAAAAAAAACCAAAATTCATTACTATTGTATGCTGCTATCGAATTACGATTTTGCATTGAAAGGATCTCAAAAGAAGATCTTTTTATTTCTTCTATAAGTAATAAAGCAAGGAAACATTATGAACCAGCAAAACAAATTGCAATATTGAGAGAAATTGAGCCTCATTCTGCATATGAACACGGTGTCTATTTAATAAACAAAATGACTAAAAAAGAAATTAATCTAGGACTATATAAACCTTTAGATCAAGAACGTGTAAACAGTATAACAGGTAGGCTTGGAGATATATTACATCCCAAAGAAGGACTACCTTTAGGCATTGAAAATTGTAATTGGTATCAAGAGACAAAATTTTTTTTATGGGATACTTATTGTTATTTAGATATTCTGTTAAAAAACAGGCTCTCTTTTTTGAGCGATAAAGAATTCATTGAACAATGGGAAGTAATTAGAAAAAATGAAAAATCCAACAAACCCGCTGCACCTGACCGGTTACCCGGCAAGTGAGCGGAAACGTTAGCCATAAGAAACTATGGAACGAATTCAACCATTTGATGCACAAAAATTAGAAGCGGCTTGCCGAATTATTGCTGATACTGAACGTGGGCTTACCGGTCCAGAGATTGGATATTTGCTTCAAGATTGCAAATTGGTCGATATCAGTCCTACTATGAATAAATGGAAGAGGCTCTTTAATGCGCTCGTTGAAGCCCAGAATAAGTATCAAGTCGGTAATCACCTGATTATGTTTATAAATCGAGCACTTGATCCTGTCAAATACGCCCGAGACAAAGAAAAGTTCGAGTGGCGACGCACTGAATTAAATATTGTTCTTTCATTTTCAGGTTTTTTTGTTCGTGAAGACGGAAAAATAATCCATAGCAAGAAAGAAACAACATTGAAAGGCGCTCTCGCAAGGGCGGGTGCCCTTAGATCAAAACTTGAAGATAGGAAGGCACATGCTGAAATCTTCAAATATTGCAAAGCAGAGCTAATGGAAGAAAATTATTTTCATGCTGTATTGGAGGCAATTAAGGGTGTAGCCAACAGAATAAGAGAGTTGTCTGGCCTTACATCCGATGGGGCTGAACTTGTAAACAAAGCTTTTTCTGTTAAGGCACCTATTCTATCAATAAATGCATTATCCACTGAAACCGAACAAAGCGAGCAAAAGGGCTTTAGCAACATGCTCATTGGAATTTTCGGCGCAATCAGAAATCCCACTGCACATGCCCCAAAAATTTCATGGCCAATTACAGAACAAGATGCACTGGATATATTTTCTATGGTTTCCTTTGTTCATCGTAAGCTGGATGTTACGACTAAAGTAGGTGGCCCATATAAGGAAGGGTGAAATAATATTATGGAAAGCTTGAAAAGTTACTTCACAAATGCGCTGCAAGCCACTATTGGTCTCACAAACAACAGTTATCTTGTCTGCTTAAAGGGCGCCGTTGAAAAGGTTTCAGATTCATCACAAGAGGATCAAATTCTTTCTGAATATAACCAAAACCTTTTGGAAATAGTATCAGAGAAAAATTTCGCCTTTAATTCTGATAAAACCAAGAGGGGAGGAATTGGGGACGGATTGTAAATATGTAAAAATTCCAGTGTTACAAATTTTTGGGGGCCATTGGGGACAGGCTGTTAATCTGTGTATTTGCATGTTAGCTTGAACAAATGAGACAATCGAGATTCACTTTCATGGGCAAGCGATTACGAGCCGAGCTGCTGGTCAAGCTGCGGGACTTAGTCGGCCTGAAATTTTGTGAGATCACCGAATTGCTGGTTTTCTCTGATTCGCACTATCTATCGCTGGCGCATATTTACCAGAATCACAAACGCAGAGCGGCAGATGGATACACGGGTTAACGGTCCGTCCCCGAGTTCTTGATGTTAGAACCACCAGGAGTAGCTTGATGCCAATTGATGGATGCCATCGTTCGTTTGATGAACTCGCCCGCGTTGTTCTGCCCGCTTACATGGCGCTCATGCGCAAACGGATGCAAACGCCAACCCTTATGTCTGATTTTGCCATCAAGGGTATTGGCCCAGTGGCCCTTTGCCAGCGTTTCGGACTTGAGCGAGATCCTCGTGGCTGCTATGTACTGATCGATGGCACGAGGCCAATCTACGTAGGGATTTCAAAGCATGTTCTTGCTAGGCTGAGCGAACACGTCCGCGGAACCGACCATTTCACTGCAACACTAGTCTACCAGATCGCAGCGGCCCGACATCCACACAAGACGACAGCCGCCCAGGCTATGCAGGACAAGACCTTTCGACAGAAGTTCGAGGAGGCCCGAGTGTACTTGCTTTCGTTGAGTGCGGCGTTCGTCGAGATTGACAATCCGCTCGAGCTCTACCTATTCGAGCCCTACTGTGCGCTGGATCTCGACACTGGTTTTGAGGCTGGCGGATGGAACACATTCGAGACACACTAAGAGAGATTGGAAAAGAATGGGGGTCAGGTCTTACAATATGACAAATTACTATCCGAAATGATGCAATTATGAAAAACCTGTCACCAAGTTGTTTGGGTCATTGATCGGGGAGGCGAAGGGATGACAACCAAGTTCTGGGACAAGCAGGCTGAAAAATACGACGGCCTCGTTCAGAAGCACGATGCCGATTACCTTCGGACAATCGCGGGCGCGAAATCGCTCCTTTCGGCCTCGGATGTCGTGCTGGATCTTGGCTGCGCATCGGGGGAGTACAGTCTTGATATCGCGCCCTTCGGGCTGTGCCTCCATGGCATCGACACATCGGCCAACATGATCGCACTGGCAACGAGGAAGGCGAGCGACCGTTCAATCGGCAATGTGATATTTGGCGCGACCGATGTTTTCGATCGCTCGCTGGCGGCACACCGCTTTACCGCGGTGCTCGCCTTCAGCGTCCTGCACCTGGTCGGAGAAATCGGCCCCGTCCTGGGCCGGATCAACGAGCTTTTGCCCAAAGGCGGGTTGTTCGTCTCGCAAACACCGTGTCTCAGTGAAAGCAGCTTTCTGTTCAAGTTGTTCATCCTTGTGGCCCAGAGGGTGAAGATCGTGCCGTCGGTTCTCAGCTTTACCGCGTTGGAACTTGAAACGGCAATTGCGGGTGCGGGCTTCGATATTATTGAATCAGAGGTATGGGACCGCAAGAAAGCGGTTTATTGGATCGTCGCCAGGAAGCGGTAAGCCGGGAAATCTTACACAGGGCGTAAAAAATGGATATGGTGCATGCAAGTGTGCACAAAATTTTTACAACTGTCTTATAGTGATTTGGCAAGGAGTAGCTCATATGACAGAGTCACCCAAGAAGAATAATAACGAAAAAGGGAACTGGGGACGGACGGTAAAAAGGTAAAAATTGCCGGTTTTCTCTGTTTTGCACTATCTATCGCTGGCTCACATTTACCAGAATCACAAGCGTAGAACTGGAAATGGATACACGGATTAACGGTCCGTCCATTAGTGCCTTGCCGCAAAAATGCCGTTGGTTGGCAATGCTATGCTAAAAACTGCAATTATTATTCTGTTCAGCATAGTTTTACTGGTTATTTTGTTCACTTATCAATCTGACAAAAACAATATTTTTGATGAAATCAAAAAAGTAAAGATCGGCATGACCCGTACAAAAGTCTTTGAAATATTGGGTACGCCCAAGCGCAACGAAAAGGCCCCTTTCATGGAGGGGCGATCGCTGTTCAAGAAAAATCAAGGCGATAAAAACAAAAACGAAGAAAAATTCCTCCGGGCCGTACAGCGAGACCGTTATGAACTGAATTGGTTCACATCCAACGACAAGGCGGATATCTACGATTTTGATGTTTACTATGATGTTCAATTAAAGGTATGCTATTTGAATCTTTGGCGGACCGGGGGTTGGCTTTTGATAGAATAATTATGGGAAGAGTAGGAGGTATGAGCGTCAGGTCTTGAAATGCCAGTTTGTTTTGTGAAAACGGGTAATGATCGACTTGTTAAATCAGGACCTGGCCCTCATTTCTCTTGACAGGGCAGTGGTTTTTTTTTACATTAAAAAGAAGGGAAAAAATGATTTTTCTGTCAGTTTGCTGACCGGGGGAGGTGTGAAATGAAGATATTTATTTCCGGGGCTACCGGGTTCATCGGCTCCAGTTTGGTGAAGCGGTTGGCCCAGACAAAACATGAAATGATCTGCCTGGCAAGGGAAAGCAGCGATGTCCAGTTTTTAATAGAGGCCGGCGTGACCGTCTTTATCGGGGATGTCACGGACAAGGCTTCTTTGCTGCAAGGCATGGAAGGATGCGATTGGGTGGTCAATCTTGCCAATTTCTATGAGTTTTGGACCCCTGATCGGCGCTTGTATCATGATGTGAACGTGGACGGGACGAGAAATGTCATGGAAGCCGCCCTTGCCAAGAAGGTTTCCAAGGTTCTGCATGTGAGCACGGCGGCGGTCTTCGGCAATGCCGGGTGGCCGGTCACGGAAGCCAGTGAGATGGGAGCGAGATGTTTTGGTGAATACGCGAGGACGAAACGCGAGGGCGATCTCATCGCATGGGAACTTTTTGAAAAGAAAGGCCTGCCCCTGGTCGTCGTGTATCCCGGGGCGGTTCTCGGGCCGAACGATCCCAAAGCGACCGGGCGCTATATCAGGAATGTGCTCAAGAGAAAGATGCCGGTTCAGGTTCTCACCGGAAGCATGTTCCCGTTTGTACACGTTCGGGATGTTGCCGAAGCTATTGTCAGGGGGCTGGAAAAGGAGGGGAACATCGGTGAGAAATATCTGATCGTTTCCGAGAATTTGACCTTTGGCGATATCAATAAAACGCTTGCCGACATCTCCGGAGTGAAGCTGCCCAAGCTCAAGCTGCCGGATTCAATGACGATGCTCGGGGCGTATTTCATGACAGGTCTTGCCAATCTTTTGAAGAAACCGCCAATCCTCGACATGGCGGTAGACCAGATGTGCCTGATGAGGCACGGATTGCAGGCAGACGGAAGCAAGGCCGCCAGGGAGCTCGGCTTTTCATACATGCCGATACGCGAGGCCTTGGAGGAGCAGGTCAAACCATAGCACAGGTCGACAGAAAGGCACACGGGTGAAACTGGGGACGGATTGTAAAAAGGTAAAAACTCGGGAAAAATTGGGGCCGGGTATGCAAGCATGCATAAACCAGAATAATGGGAGGAGAGATGATTTATCATATTACAACCCGGAAGGAATGGGAGGCGGCACAAGCAAACGGGGTGTATGTTGCCCCTTCGCTTAAAAATGAAGGCTTCATCCATTGTTCAAAAAAGGAGCAGATCCTGGATACGGCCGACAATTACTTCCGCGGTCATCAGGATCTGTTGCTGTTATGCATCATGCCCGAAAAACTTCAAGTCGATCTTAAGTTTGAAGATCCTTCCGGAAAACACAGTGCAAATGATTTTGGGCTGTTCCCCCATGTTTACGGCCCGATCAATCCGGACGCCGTATTAATGGCCGTTCCTTTTCCATGTGATGATGAAGGGAAATTCAAGTTGCCCGAAGCACTAGATCAATGATGAAGGTGCCACATGAACAACAAAGCTTTTTTCAAGGATAAAGTGATCGTCATCACCGGGGCCTCGGGCGGTATCGGCCGGGCGGCGGCGCTGGCTTTTGCCCGGTGCGGCGCCAAGGTCGTACTTGCCGCCAGGAACGAAGAAAAACTGGAATCGCTGAAAGAAGAGATCCATGGGCAAGGCGGGCAGGCTCTGGCGATTAAAGCAGATATATGCTCGTTCTCCGACACGCAAGCTATGGCCAGGGAGACGATCGCCAAGTGGGGCCGGATCGACATCGTGATCGCCAATGCCGGGCAGTACGTCCAGGATGTTCCCGGCGAGGTCGATCTCGGGGCCTACGAGCAGTCCATGGCCGTGAATTTCATGGGCACGCTGCATGCCGTGAAAAGCGTTCTTCCGGAAATGCTGCGCCGCGGCCGGGGGTACATCGTGATCATGAACAGCCTGGATGCCAAGAAAGGCATCGTCGGCGACGGCCCCTATGTAGCCGCCAAGGCGGCGCTGGATGGATTCGGGGACGTCCTGCGCCAGGAACTCAAAGCGCAGGGAATCCGTGTCACCTCGATCTATCCGGGCCGCGTCGACACGGCGATGATCCAACATATCAAAGTTCCCCGGATCTCGCCGAAGCTGTCTCCCGAAAAAGTGGCGCGCGCCATCATGAGGGGCGTCAGAAGAGGCAAGGCGGTCGTGGTGGTGCCCAAAGCGTTTTTCCTGCTGGCAACCTTGAACAATCTGTTCCCGCGACTGATGGATCGGGCCTACCGCGTTTTGAAGATCGAGGGGAAGACCGGGGATGAAACGTAACGAGGGGCATGAGGCTCAGGTCTTGAAATGACGGTTTTATTTGTGAAAGCGGTCAATGATCGACCGCTGATTCAAAACCTGATCCTCGATTTTTTCGGGGGCTTGCTGCAAAAAGGCAGAGCATGTTAATTTAAAAATCAGGTAAGGAGAAGAAAATGCCGAAACTCTCCAGCGAAACGATCATCACCATGCTGCAGATCGCATTTCTGGTAGGCGCCGTCACCGATGGCCTGGCCGTTATTCCCATGCTGTCGCGACGCATCGGGGCCGCGTTGTTCGGAGGCGATCGCTCCCGCGACAATATCGAGTATCGTTTCGCCATGGGCATCGGCGCGGCGCTGATGGCCGGCTGGACGCTGCTCCTGCTCTGGGGCGCCGCCAGCCCGATCTTGAGGCGGGATATCCTGTTGCTGACAGTATTTCCCGTCATTACCGGAATCGTCCTGGCCACGGTGTTCGCCGTCCGCCGCAACCTTATTTCGCGATCGCGTACGATCCCCCTCTGGATCCACCTCGGCGCCGTAAGCTTGTTCTACATCCTGGTGTATGTGCTCTCGATCCCCTTCGCGCCATGAAAAAATCCATCATTTTTTTGCTGGCTTGCCTGGTTCTTGCGTCCTGCCTGCCTGAAAGTTCGCCACCCGCCGAACAGATGGTCAGCATCGGGACCCATCGCCTGCAGATCCATCGCCAGGGAACAGGGACCCCGGTCGTGGTCATCGATAGCGGCATTACCGACCAGCTGGACAAGTTGCAAGCGCTGCAGGCGAGCGTCAGCCGGGTGACGCAGGTGATCACCTACAACCGGGCCGGATACGGGCAGAGCGAGGCCGGCCCTCTGCCCCGCGACGCCGGCCGCGAGGCGGATGAATTGAAGATGCTGCTGGAGAAGGCGTCGGTGCCGGGCCCCTATGTGCTTGTAGGTCATTCGCTCGGGGCCCTGAACGTGCAGGTGTTCGCCGCCAGGTACCCCGACGACGTTGCCGGCATGGTGCTGCTGGATCCGCCGCCGCTCTCATTCCTGCTCGGGCAGGAATACAAGGATCTTGTGCCCATGGCCGGGGCGATGACCGCGGAGTGGCAGGCCGTTGCCGACTCCGCCGCGAAGTCGGATAATCCCGAGGAGCGGGCGCGATCGGCTTTCTTCCGCATGATCGCGTCGGAGCATCGCGAGATGTTCGGGGCGACGGCGCGACAGGCGGCCGGGATCCCTACGTTTGCTGACATGCTCTTTCTGGTGATGGCCGCGGGGAAGCCCAACCCCGCTTTCGGTGATGCAGCAGAGGCGTACCAGGAATATTGGATCGGGCAAAGCCGTGATCTGGCCACCAAATCCACAAAGGGGAAATTCATGCTCGCGGAAGGATCCGCGCATTATCTCTACCTGGATGCACCGGACTTTGTAACCAAAAGCATTGTTTCCGTCGTCGATGAGGTGCGTGCGAAGTTGTGATCGGGGACATTTCAGGAGAGGAGGAGTGATGCTGGAAAAAACAAACCTGCTGGGCGCGATCGTGGCCATCGTATATTATGTCCTGGTCATTTTGATTTTAATCGCCAGGCTGGCGGGCCGGCCGCGCTTCGAGCATCAAATGGGCTACGCCCTGTTTCTTCTGGCTCTTCCGCTGGCGTACCTCCTGGCTACGGCGCCGCCGCTGCAGCGGCCCGCGCTTTATTATGTCCAGGTCGTTTTGCTGCTGGCCTACCTGGCGGTGGAAGCGCTGCTCGATTACATCTTCAAGATCGATTTCCGCCACGTCCGCTGGATGACCATCGCCTATGTCATGCTTTTCTTCGCCGGCTCGGGCGGCATGCTGGGAGTGGCCGCGCTGGCCGGGAGGTCCTGGGGCGTCGCGGCGATCATCCTGTTCCTGGCCATGGCCGTGCTGACATTCGTGCAGCGTTCCATCACGGGCATGTGACCGGCTAGCCCGGGGCATGAGAGATTTGGGGACGGATTGTAAAAAGGTAAAAACTCGAGATTGTAATTTAAGCGGATAGGAAAACTAATTTGTAAAAAAAAGAACAAGATGCAAATTGAAGACTTCGGGAATTTGAGAATAATGAGCAAGCCGGAGGGTTGAAATGAGAAAACTGGTTTTTATGCTTTTTGTCGGGATGATTGTCATTGGTGCTGTGGGCTATTTGGTTTTTTCCAATCCATGGCTGCGATATATCTTTGCACATATGGGTGGGCTGGGGATCATGGGGTTCCTGGGATTGTTGGCGGGAACGATCGCTGCGCGCAAAGGCTATAGTTTTAGGCGGGCTTTTTTGCTGGGATTCGCCCTGCCGACCCTGCTGGGCATCCTTGCCGTTGTGATCGTTCATTTTTCGGGGGGAAGGGGGTGCGGCGGGATCGTCAGCCTTGGCGCTTCATTCCTTGTAATCGCTCTCTATTTCTTTGCTAGAAAAAAAACCGGATAGGAAATCCGAGGAATTGGGGATGGACTGTTAATCCGTGTATTTAATGGAAAAACTGGGGATGGTGCTTAACTTTGTTACTTTGGACCATTAGAGATAAAGGAAATAAATGGAAGAAATAAAATTGGACGGCTATTGCGGGCTATATTGCGGCGGCTGCGATATTTACCGGCTGTCGGAAAAGGGAAGGCAGAGCGGAGTCAAGGCGAAGTGAGAGGAGATGCCCGGGCAGTTTAAAAAGGCCATCAAGGAAAGCGATATCGTCTGCCATGGCTGCAAATCGGATATAGTTTTC
>Ga0307380_10006977_pt1 | contig 14754 bp, 14 predicted proteins | sample UN3MG_FD_202239 | JGI IMG/M metagenome (GOLD analysis project Ga0307380, IMG submission 202239) | Soil microbial communities from Risofladan, Vaasa, Finland - UN-3 | ecosystem: Environmental > Terrestrial > Soil > Coastal area > Acid sulfate soil | place: Finland: Risofladan, Vaasa | collected... | reverse complement strand
CAGTTGGCAGAGCAGCTGACTCTTAATCAGCGGGTCCGGGGTTCGAGTCCCTGGTGGCCCACCAGACAACTTATCGACGGTTAGTGATGACAGGTGATGGCCGGTCGTCGCTAACCGTCGATTGTGTTTGGACTTACGTCGATTTCTCGCCGCCCCGTTTTCGCCGATTCCGGCGTTTTCGAGCTGAGAAGTCTTGGCGGGTGATGACGTGTTTGGGCCGTCGGGGGCGTCTGCGCGCTGCACGGGCGCTGCGCGCCCGGCGGTTGCGCCGAGCGCTTTTGAGGCCTCGCTTTGGGTTCCGGCGGCCGTGCCGGGCGATTCGGCGGCGTCCCGCGCCAAGGCGGCGGCGCCGTCGGTGCCGGTCGCCCTTGCCGCTTCAGGCCTGGCCGGAGCGGAAGAAAGGCTCGGCAGCGTGTCGAGCGCTGCCCGCTCGTCGCTGATGAGCGTGTGGGTGTAGTGGTCCATCGTCAGCGTGATCGTCGAGTGCCGCGCGAGGCTTTTGGCCACCGCTGGCGTGACGCCCGACCGCGCGAGCCGCGTGATGAACGTGTGCCGGAGGGCGTGGAAGTCCACCACGCGGCCGGAGGCGTCCCGCGAGGCGAGGAACGACGATGCCAGCCGCCGGTGCCGCTCAGCCGGGTCAGTGGTTTCCCTGATCCACAACGCCCGCGCCCGCCTAAGGTCCGCCTTGAGCATATCGGCGGGCTTGTCGGGCAGCCGGAAGAGGCGCGCGCCGGAAGGCTTGCCGGCAACGTAGGCCGCCATGGTGGTCGCCAGGTCCGCCCGCAGGGGCACCACGTCGTCGCGGCGGTGCTTCGAATACGCCGCCGCAACCGTCACGGTGGCCGCCTCGAGGTCGCGCAGGCGGAAACTCGCGGACGTCAGGCTTGCGATCTCGCCCTTGCGCAGTCCCGTCTCGACCGCAAGCCGGTAGAGCAGGGCACGGTCCGGCCCCGTCAAGTTGCGGAAGACGGGCCCGCGCTCGGCCGCATGGAGCAGGCGTACGACCTCGTCGTCGGCCATCGCCCGCCGCTCGCGCCGCCGGTCCGTCCTGGCGTTCAACTTCGCCACCTGCATCATCGGGTCGGTCCGCATCCGCTCGCCGCGGAAGAGCCACCGCGTGAACGCCTTGAAGGCCGTGAGGCGGGCGTTGATGGTCCGCGCCCCGGTGCCCTTGTGCTTCAGGTCCGCCACGTAGGCCGAGACTCTGGCCGGGTCGAGGTCCACCGGGCGCTGGAAGCCGCACGCGCCCGCGATCATGCGGATGCAGCCGAGCGTGGCGGCTAGGTGCTTGGTCGTGACGCCCCTGGCGCGCATGGCGTTCTCGAAGTCCGCCAGGTGGTCCTCGAGCGGCAGGGACTCCCAGCGCGCAAGTTTCTCGACCCGCGCGTCGATGACGCCCTCGCGCCGCAGCATCGCGTCGGCCTCGAGTTTCCGTGCGAGGGCCTCCGTGGCCGCCCGGTCCTTGCAGCCCTTGACGGTTTTCCGCACGTGCGGCCGCACCTGGTACGCGATGTAGAACGTGCCGCCCTTCTTCCTTCGGTAGATGCTCGCCATGCCCGTTGTCTCCTATTCCGCCCGTCAGTGATCCTTTACCTCCGGTCTGCGTCTGGGGCAAGTCCATTTTTCGCGGCATGTTAATCCCGCCATTCACCGGCCGGACTAGCCTGCCAAGGCGGCCAGGTACGCTTCGACGTCCGATGGCCGCCAGCGGACGGTCTTGGGGCCGATCCTGAGCGGCAGCGGAAAGTTGCCTTGGCCGGCCTCGGCCATCGCCACCAGTCGCCAGCAAGTACGCTCGTGGATACCGAGCATGGCGGCCAGTTCCTTCGCCGTCAGAAGTCTGATGCGTTCCTGCACGTGTTCACCCTTTCCTTATCACGTGAAGCCAGATCCTAACGTGCCACCCTCGCCGTCGCCGACCGCCCCGCTGCGGTCATGGGCTTCTCCGACGCACGGTCAGGTCCCCTGCGGTAGGTCCGGCGGGGCAGACTCGATGGGCAAGAACTTCATGTTTCGCCAATGCTCGTCCGGGAGGTCCTCCTCGTCCAGAAGGACCTGGGCCACCTGCTCGCCCGGCTCCGTGAGCCGCAGGTGCGACGTGCGGTAGCCGCCGTGGGCATTGTGCCGCTCGATGAGGCCCAGCCGCTCCAGCCGCTGGTACTCGCGGCAGTACATGACGGTCTCGCCAGAGGGGCAGTGGCTTCCCGCGTTTGACCGCGCTTCCGTAGCGCCCTTCTGACACGTGCCTGTAAAGTGTTGAGACCTTCAGCCGCAGAAGGCGAGCAGTCTCGTCTGGTGTCAGAACTGGAGGCAGACCGCCGAGCGCGGCGTTGAGTTCTTGTTGCGTGAGATTACGATTCATGATAGCGCATCCGGCTACTTCGCGCAAGAGGGTTTGTCATTCCGTCCGCCTTTACTGGGGAGTGTCGCTGGCCACTTGAGAGTTGGCCCCCTCGCGATCTCACGTTGGGCGACACGTATTTGGTCCGAAGCGTCTCTTATCCGCATTCGGAGTACCCACACGCACGGCAGACGAAACACCGGCCATCGGGTTGCATCTTCTGGCCGCACTCCGGGCAAACGTCTCGGATCTTCTTGTCGGGCGGACCGAAGTGCTCGTTTACCAGGTTGGAACGATTCTTCTCGGGGCAGTCGGCCTGCCGGGCGTTTGCCTCATGACTGATCGCAGGAACTTCTCTGGATCTTACATTGTCGAGCGTCACAGCCATGTTTTCCTATGGTTCCCTGGCCACACGCGTTGAAGGGCGGGGCTATTCTTCAGATTCCCCTTCCTGGCTTTCCTTGGGGCGCTGCTTCTCTTCCCAATCGTACAGACACTCTTCCATCTGGCCGCCGTGGTTGCCCCACTTGTCGCATTCCTCGCAGGCGGTCACTTCAACGGCCTCGCGGCGGTCAGGGCACCAGCGGGTCGGAACTGAGGTTCGGTCCAGACTACCCGTGTTGCGACCGGGATGAGGACGGTAAGGTTCGCGCGAAAGCCCGTCGTGTGCGAAGTATGGCCTGGATGCAAATGAGGACTTCATTTCGACCCACTCGACAGGCCTGTGTTCTTCCGGTATTGGCGGGTCCGGGCTCCTGGGGCCGCCAACAGCGAGTGATGGCGGAGAAGGCGATATTGGCGGGGAGAAGTCCGGCTCCTCTTGGCTGGTCGGCGGGACGGTTGTGCCCTCGATACTGCGCTCCAGTTCGCCGCACATCCTGCCCACACGGTCCAGGCCGGCCCAATCATCGGTTGGGGATTCGCCGGGGATCACGGTTCCCTCATTCTGCTGCTCGAGCGCGTCCAGCATCGGATCAGAATCCATGGGGTCCATCGCGTACTTCCTTCATAAGGGCCTTTCGAAAATGCCGTGCCAGTCGAAGTCCTTGTTGAGGCACTCGCCCGCATCCAAAAGGACAAGCGGCTTGGGCGCCGCGGCCGCGCTGTCTTCGTTGCAGTATCGATCCACCGCCGCTTTCAGGATTCTCATGAGTCGTCGGTTGGCGGCAACGGCAATCACCAGGTCGACGCCATCGACCCCCATCTCACGGGTGATGTTCATGGCGTCGTAGTCCGGGTTGCTACAGCAGACTTCGATGATGACCCGCTGCCCCCCGGGTAGATGAAGCACCGAATCGGGTTCGAGGCCATGTTCACGGGCGATAGGGCTATTCCTCTGGAAGGAAAACTTGGGACTCACAGTGCCAATGGCTTTCTCGACCTGATTCAGCAGGTACTCGTGGAGCGGACCGCTCTTGTATTCCTTCACCTTGATGTTTCTTTGGCGCGCCCAGGCGACGCCCTTATCGGTGAGATGGTAGAATTTGGTCTGTTTACCGAGGGTCTGTTCAAGGGCGGCGGCAAAACCCTTGGCATCCAAGACCTTCCTGGCGCGGACCTCCTGGGCGCGGTCCATGCCTAAGGCGTCGCAGCGCTCGGAGGTCGTTTCGTCCGAGTGCTCGGCGAGACGCATGAACAACTTGAGCGCGTCGCCGGTGATGGGGAGATCCTCGGGTGGCTCATGAACAGCGGCTTCCTCGGCCCAACGGACGCTGGCCAGGAAGGCTTGTGCGGCTTCCTCTAAGGTAGCCTCTGCCGGGGGCGGCGGGAACGAGAGTTCGTCCACGCGCACCTTGAACGGCGTCGGGTGGTCGCCGTACTGGACGAGGGCCTCTCGGAAGCCCAGTTCGGGGAGCCTGGCCGCCTGCTCCGGCGTCAGGCCCATCGACCGCTGGGCGACCCAGAGGCACTTGGGATTCGAGAGGCGCATGACGATCCGGCACCCGAGGTTGCCCAGGATTTCCTCGGGAAAGTTCAGCAGTTGATTGGAAAAGATGAATCTGAGGCCGCGTTTGCCGGCGGTGGCCACCTGGGTGCAGAGGGTGGGCCTGCCGATGTCCGTCCGCGCGGCGTCGGCGGAGAACAGGTGGTACTCCTCGAGGATAATCAGGAAGGGGAGCACGAAGGCAGCACCTCCCGGTAGCGGGCCAGCCAGGTGACGAGGTAATGGACGAGGAACTGAAGCGGCAGACCGCGGAGGCCGCGCAGGTGGAAGATCACCGACCGGCGTGCCAGGCGCGGCAGCATTTCCGAATGCGTCACGCGCGACGTCTCCTCGAATACATTACAGAGCATGCCCATGCGATTTAGCAGGCTTTCCAGCCACGCGCCGCTGCGAACCTTGCGGCCGCCGAACTTGAGGTTGCGGAAATGCTCCAGGGCTGCGGCCAGCGATGGGAATTGGGGCCGGCCGCCGACAAGGCCCTTATGCTCGATGATGCTACGCATCTCCATGTCGAATAGATTGAGCGACCCGTCGCGGAGGTACGTCTCCTGCCGAAAGAGGAGGCAGATGTCCTCGAGCCAGGTCTTCCAGGGGATGGCGTCGGTGGGCGGCTGGAAGAAGTTGATCCGCAGATGGCGCGGGGCCAGGACGAGAGGCTTCAAAGGTCCAGACACGGCCTCGACCAGAACGTCATACTCAGCTTCGGGATCGAAGATCCAGCAGAGGCCTCCCGCGTTCATGTACTGACAAGCGAGGTGGAGCAAGAGGTGGGTTTTGCCGTAGCGGGTTTCGCCCACAACAGCGGTGTGGCAGATATTGGCCTTGCTTCCTTCCGGGAGTGCGAAGACCGGCCCTTCAGCGGAACCATTAATCGCGCGGCCGATCCGCAGTCGGCCCGGAGGCAGTTCCTGTACGAGCGGGAAGGCGCCAGGATCGTCAGGGCCCATGCCGGCCCGGCGGAGCCGGCCCCGGAAGATGCTCTTGACCAGGCGCGCGCCGTCGGCGCTGCGCGCGGCCAGGTCGAGGAGCCGCCGCACGTCCGCGCGATGGCTACCGAGTTGTTTGGCCAGCCGATCCAGTTCCGTTTCCAGCACGGTGTTGGTTCCTCTGTCCCAATGTCTGGTCACACCAGGCCTTGCATGAGCCGCCGAACCCGATGGCCGCGCCTGCGGCCATCGCTCCCGGAATGAGAAACGAGTACGGCCACGGCGTGCCGGCCATAACCATGACGTACTCTCCGATGGCAGAGGCGACAATCGCTCCGGCAGCGGCTGGCACAAAGAAGGTCGGACAGGCGAAGAACACCCTCCGGAGGGGCCTCAGGATCATGGTCACAAGCAAGAGCACAACCAGAAGGTAGATCATGAAACAGCCTCCTCACCCAAACCAGAACTTCCTCCAGTGACAGCGACTGCAGTAGGTGACGACTTGGCCATCGTCGATGTGGGACTTGCGGTGTCGCGAACAGCAGCAGGCCGAGCAGGCGGCACAGACAGCGAAGCAGCCCGGTGTGGAACACAGAATCGCTCCACAGAAGCACGTGCCCAGGATCTTCACATTCTGGTCGATCCAGTGATTGTTACTACAGCGATAGGCGACGTACAAGTCCGTCTGCCGCGCGTTGCCCTTCTCATCCTCGGTCTCTACGTGCTCATGCGTGAACGTGACGCCTTGCTCGGTGGCCTGGGGCCCCAGGATCCGGATCGTCGTCGAGCGCAGGCCGGGATGGGCGTCGAGCAGATCAAGGCAAGCCCTGAGGTGATCCGGCGGGGGCGGCTTGGTATCAGCGGCGAGCGGCGGCCCTGCCGGTCTGACAAACAGGCCCCGAACCAGAAGCCACAAGGTCCGCATGGCACCAGCCTTGGCCGTCATGCCTGGTTGAGCGTCAGCCTCTGGGGGGCCCGAAGGAGGCGCCTCGAGGGGGTCGGCGGCCCCCGGGAGCTGTTCCTGCTGGCTGCCGAGTTCATGCTCGGCCGCGCCGGATGGGGGAGGGGCTTCGCTCTCTTCGCCATGCATGCTGTCAAGCCCCACAGGCGGACTCCTGTGCTCGGTCGTTCCGGGGTGATGCACCAAGGCACGCCCTGGCGAGCCAGAATACGGTGGTTCCGATCAGGACAAGGCCCAGGCCAACCGCGAGGGCGAACACGATCTTCTTGTAGTACGCCTCATAGGTCAGAGTCATAACGACCATGGACCCCTGCACGACACCGGGAGCACCGTTTTCCGGAAGGAGGACCAAGCTGCCCTTCACGTGCACGTCGCGCCACCACCGGATGGTGTTGGCTGGCTCGGCGGGCCGCATGGACCAGGCCACGCTCTGGCCCGGCGCTCCTGTGGAGAAGCCGTAGCCGTCCAGTGGGTCTTGCAGGAGCGCCCGGATGCGCAGGTTGGCGGCGGCCGAGGGCGCAAGACGGCCGCCAACAAGCTGCAGGATGCCGGTGCCGAGGACAGACTGCACGGGATCCCCGCCCCGGTAATCGCGGGCGAGCAGGATGCCCTTCTCGTCGCTGAGAACCACCTGCACGGCTTGGGGAGCAGTGAAGGCGACGAAGACCGGCGGAGGGGTTGAGTATCTGATGCCGTAGGCGGGAGGCGGCGGCAAGAGCTGGCATGACCAAGTCACCTGCCGCCCGGCTGAGGCGGCTCTACCGGTGAGACGGATCTCCACGGTCTGGGACCCGGAACGGACGGACACGGGGACGCCATCGACTTTCACGACAGCCCCGCAGGGCGCGAGCCCCAGGACGGTGCCAGGGGAGAGTAGCCCATCGATAGTGACCGTGAGTTTGATGGGCACCGTAACCAGGCCTGCCGTCAAGTCGCTCCACTCGGGCTCGCCGACCGAGGAGAGCTGCTGATGGATCTTCGTGGTTTCCACAGGCGGCAGGTCGACCTCGGCCGTGACCCGTACCCGGTCAGGCGAGAGGTCCAGCGTTCTTGGCTTGGTGGACGGCACCAACTCAAGCCGCACCTTGATCGGCCGGCCCTGGGCCACCTCGTCCAGGGAAAGGTCCTTGGCCAGGTCCACGCGGAGCTCCTGGGCCTGGCTGTGCGACAACTCAATGCGGGCGGGTGTAACCTTGACGTCGTCCAGGCCGCGGACTTCCCACGGGATCTGTTCCCGCCATGCGAGCGGCGGGATCGTCTTGGGCTCCAATCGTAGTCGCATGGGCCAGACGGCGAGGCGGTTGGGCAAGTTGTCCCAGCGCGGCTTCTCGCGGGCGGACAGAGTTGCCTGCAACGTCACCGCGGGACGGAGTCTGCCCATGGGGAGGGGGCAGAGGATCTGAGTGGGGTTGGTAATGACAATGACCAGCCCACGGTCTGTCTCAAGGACGCTCGGGCCCTGGAACCGCAGCGGCAACGAGTAGGCCTGGGTTGAGTTGAGTTGGTCGGGGTCGAGTTTCACCAGCAACCGGAACGCCCCAGACTGGGCCGGCCCGCCCAAGGCGAGGCGGGGCTCATTGAGCCACTGGCATCCCGCAAGGGGACAGTTCATCTCCATGGTTGCCCCCGGCGGGAAGACGGTGCCACTGCCTGCGCGGGCACTGACCGTGGCCCGCACCTGGACCCAAGCCAGGCCTGCTGGGGCATCCCGCCAGCCGAGGTCCAGGACGGCGGCTGATGGAACAAGCGTGACCGTCCGGAGCTCCAGTTGACCGGCGTCGACCACCCGGACGTTCGGGTTCTTCTGCAGATGGGCAACCATGCTCCCGATGACGCCGCCCCAACGCTTGACGACCACGGTCTGGGAGAGTCCCTTCGTGGCCCGCTGGCCGAAGAGGGTGTCCAGATTGCGTTCCTGGTCGTGGACGAGGTCGATGGGGCCGACGTTGTGTTCGCCGTCGCTGTAGAGGTACAGGAGCAGGTTCTTGGCGGCGTCCTGTTCTTGGGCCTGTCGGATCGCCTCCTTCAGCCCGGCGGCGATGTTGGTGTGGCCGTCGGCCGCCAGTTGGCCGAGTGCCCGCTCCAGTTGCGCGTTGTTCGCATAGGTTCTGACGGAGGAGCTCAGGACGTCATCGCCGAACGGAATCAGGACGAGCGGGGTCTTGTCGCTGGCCGGTAGCGCCCGGAGCGCGTCAAGAAGCTCCTGTCGCGCCGTGTCCAGCCGACTCGGCCCCTGCTTGTCGGTCTCAGACATGGAACCAGACACGTCGAGAACCACGATGCGCAGGAGGTCTATGGATGGCCCGGCGCCAGAGCCCTGGAGGGCCCTCGCCGGGTCGGCCAGGGCTGACGACCGCGATGTCGCTGCGGTGGCAATGAGAAGAACAGCCGTCAGCATGCGGCCCGCGAGCCCCCGCCTAGACGTCACACCCATGGCATTGCTCCCGCGGTGCATTGGGGTCACCGGTCATCGGCATAAGGCGGCAGTTCGTGTTTCGGAAGGTGCGATTCGGGGCGGTCGTCGCCCTGATACCGGCCGACCTCCCTGAAGAAGTCGAGCGAGTCCACGGCGCGGCTCTTGAAGGCCGCGTAGTTGGCCATCCATTCCCAAGCGAGCAGGCCATTGGCTTCGCAGACCTGCTCGATGGTTGAGAAGACCGCGCCGGCGTCGTTTCCGAGGCCGAGGTGGAAGAGGTACTGGTAGCTCTTGCCCTGTTTCTCGTACTCCGCCAGTTCGACACGCGTCGCGTAGATGTTGCTGAGGATCCAGTCCCCCAGCACTGCGTTGCGTTGCTGCAAGGCGTGGGCATAGGCGCCGATCAGGAGGGCCACCGGCTTGGCCATCAGGTCGGGGGACAACCCCAGCATCATCTGGTCCCGCTTGTTCGTATCCGAGAAGTAGTCGAGCAGGAGGACCGCGGCGGCCGATCCTGTCCCGCCGCCCTTGGATGCCAGCACCACCGGCTGAATGCGGGAGAAGGGCCCCTGCCGCAAGGTGGTGTGGGCAGCCGCCCGCAAGCCTTCGGTGACCGCGGGTTCGAAAAGCTCCCAAGCAACATGCGTGAGAAGTCGATGGGTTCTGGCCCCTCGGCCGATCGTCTCGCTTCCCAACAGGTGCGGATGATGCCGGACGATGGCCTGGCAGGCTGGACCGTAGCGCTGGGGGTTACTCGCCAGGGCGCTGACCGCCTCGCGCGTCAGGGCGATGTTGATGGCGCTGTCGAACGCCGCCAAACCGTCGGGATCGGTGTCGATGGCAAGGGTGTGCATCGGAAAGGGCGCACCTGCGGCCTGGTGCTGTCTCATCAGACTCAGGGCCGAGGCCTTTCCCGCGCCGCCCAGGGCGATTGCAAGGAACCCTGGAAGGGTGATCTCGGTCGCGCGACCTCTATCTGAGCCTGACGCAACTGTTTCCGGCATGGCGAGACTCCTTGACTCAGGTACCCAGTGTCCCTACTTCGCGCTTGACCCCAAAAGGCCCAGCAAGCGGACGATCCCGGGCGCATGCCTTCCGGCCTGACTGTCGGGCAAGATGCCCACCAGGTGGGGCAGATGGCCGGTGCGGGCCGAGCGTCCATAGGCCTGCAACAACACTCCGTTGCCGCCCTCGATGCCAATCGGCCAGCCGGCGTAGATCCGCAAGACGCTGATGCTGCGGGAATGGCCGTCCCCCAGAACGTTGAGGAAGCCGGCCTGCCGGAAGAGGGCCTCGATGATCTGCCTGATCTCCACGTCCTTCGGGCTGGTGGGGGCCGGCAGGCGAACCAGCCTGAAGTCAAATGGGGTAATCCCGAACCGTGGATCATCGCGGCCCGCAAACCAGCTCGTGATCCGCGACCGCTGGATCAGCTCCGACACGAGACGATCGAGGCCATAGGCCTGGCAGGCCTCATACAGGCTGTGGGTACCCGAGACGCCGACTGTCAGGAGATCCCGGAAGGCCTTCACAAGATCGTCGACCGACAGGGCCAAGGCCAGCCGCCGGAATGGTGATTGCTGGGCCTCTGGCCCCATGCCCCGGCGCATGGCCTGTTCACGGAGTTCCGCCTCAAGATCGTGGCGGAGGCCCTGCAGGAGTTCAATCTGGCTGCCCGCCTTGCGGTGCGCCAGCAAGGCCGCGCGGAGCTCGTCGCCGCTGGCCTCTCCCAGGAGGACCTGGTTCCCGGAACGGAGTGCCGCGGACCGTTGCTTGGCCCGCTGGTGGGCCCGGTCGAAATCCTCGGTGCACAGGCGCACCTTGGCCTGGAAGGCCTGGGCATCATCGCGGTATTGGACACACCGCGCCTTGAACGCGTCGCGCTCTTTCTCCCAGCGGTCCTTGAAACTCTCCGCGACGATTCCATCAAGCGCCGTGCTGTATTCCACCCGAGCGGTCTCGAGGAGGCGCCGCCCGAGGGACTCAAACGTGGTGACGGGGAGTTCCTGTCGCCAGCGGGGCAGGCTCGCCAGTTGTTCCGCACGCCGCGTGAAATGTGCCGTGGCCTGAACGTCTCCCGACTTGACCGGCGCCATCTCGTCGATGGCCTTCACGAGGTCGGCCACCACCTCGTCCACTTTCGAGGGGGCTCGGTCGGCCGCGGCGTCGAAGGTCCGCCGAAGGTGCCGCCCGGCCTCCAGGCAAACCGCCGAGACCGCCCGGGCAACCTGTTCACCCAACTCGGGTCTCTGGCTGGCATGCAACTCCTTGAGGACGTCGGCCTGCTTGTGAATGGCTTCGCAGGTGAGGTTTGCCGGCAGGCGCAGGTCTGGCTGGGCCTGGAGGGCGGTCTTTGACCGCGCAAGGAGCACCGTGGGCTGGAACTCTCCGAGCATTCTTAGGTCGATCCGCACCGTGTCGTCGGAATCGCAAGTCATGACCGCCGGGAAGAGGTCGCGGCCCAGCGCCTCGATGGCGGACATCTCGAAGCCGGTTTGGGCGACCATCGCATTGCCGTGGCAACATGGCTGGCTCTGGATACCCCACATGGCCAACATGCCGCGCTGCGCTCCCTGCTCCTGTGGCGCTGTCATGGCGTCCCTCCTGACTGTCCCGCCGTAGTGTTGGCGCCGGCCACCCCCTTGGCAGAGGACGCGCCACTGCTTGCGTCCCCTGAGGGGCCTGTCGGTGCGCTATTGGTGCTGTCCAGAGGCGGCGGGGGCACCAGCGGCGGCGTGGGCGGGTTGGCCTGCGGTGGCGAAGCACCTGCTGCGGCGGAAGTGCCAGTCAGCGCAGAAGGGCCAGCCTGCGTTTCCCCTGCCTGGCCCGAGGCAGGCTGGGTCGGGGCATTTCCCTGGGCACAGGTTGCCCCGTTGCTCGTGCCCTGCGCAGGAGCGTTAGGCGGGCTACCGGTGGTGTCGCCAGGCAAGCAGGGCGCCTGGGGCAGCGTCGGCAGGTTGACTGGCGGCGGCAGCAGCGGCAGCGGACTGCCGGCGCTGCTGAGGGTGCTGGCCGGGGCGGCGGGCCCAGCCAGGGTCGGCTGGACGGAGTTTGACAGGATCACGGTGGCGACGGCTGTCCCGACGGTCAGGGCTAGGACACCAACGATCGACGCCACAACCGGCGGGCGGCAGCGACGCGCGGTTTCGTCGGCGACGGCTCGTTTCCTCAGGAGTTCCAGATCGGCGTCCGCCCAGTTCCACGGGGGACTGGCTCGGGGGGCGTCGTCAACCCCGCCACGTGCCTTCTGGAACGTGTGGATCGCGTCGGACTGGTTCTGGAAGTTGAGGAAGGCGTCGCAGAGTTGATCCTCGGCCTCCCGGGCGGCCTTGAGGATGCGGCGGATACGGTGGTCAACCTCCTCGCCGACGTCGTGGCCGATGTCGGCCATGCGTTTGCGGCAGAGAATGAAGACGGCAAAACCGATGGTACAGCAGCCAAACCACAACAAGGCCAGCCAGAGTGACATCCTATACCTCCATTTCAATTGCCTGGGCCACCATGCGACAGGACGGGCATCTCCACCGGCATCTTCCATGCGGGGCAGCCAGCGGTATCTCCGGCTGCCGATGCTGGGCAAGGGCGACCCCTCGCGGGTAGGACCGCCCGCCACCATGGAGAGCGACTTGGCATTTCAGTCGAACCATAGGGCTTCAGTGCGAATCTCCGTTACCGGGTCGTTGACCGTGCCTTTCCCGCATAAGGGGCGGAATTGAGGGAAATGAACGAGAACGAACGTCTGTTTAGGTAGGTTTAGGCCTGCTGGGACCTTGTCAGGGTCGGGTCCTTTTCCCCTCCGGACTCGGAAGCTCCTAGCCGCTTGAGTTCCAAGGCCGTCAGAGCTCTCAAGCGCGCTTCGTGATGCTCGAAGCGGTTCAGCGCACCCTTCAGCAGCTGTGATATCCGCGAGTTACTGACGCCCAGTTCCTGGCGGATCGTAGACCTGTTTTCTCCTGCGTGCAAGAGCCGTACCACCACCAGCTGATTAAGGGTGTAAATATGAGGTACTGCGAGTAGCCTGCTGAAATCCGGGGAACCTGGTACGGCGACCGGCTTCACATGACTCTCAAGATCAAGCTCATTGGTGTATACCTTCTTCGCCTTCCCTGTGTAGTCGTTAGGCAAGAGGGGCTTGATGTCCTCGCAGATTGTCTTGCACGCTCCGCCGTTGTGGCAGCAGTTCTGGCAAGATGGCGCGGCCAGGACTGGCGCTGGTGCCCCTTCCCTGGGGGTGTACCTCAAGATCCTGTGGTCGTCGGCTGTGGATTCACCCTCGGTGCAGTGGTCAAAGAGTGGCGCACCCCAAGGATGAGCGCGACCTTCCCGGCTGTTTCCCGTTCTACGTGTCATTGTCCTCGACGGGAAAGTGTCCTCCGCCCTCATTCACATGGGTTTGACCGCAGGCCCTATGGGTTGAGCCTCGCTCGGTTTCCGAGTTGGCCAGCATGGCGTCAAGCCAGCAGATGACAGATCGCATAAGGTCAATGAACGCCGACACTAACAGGACAACGGCCACACCGGCGCCAAAGGCGAGTATGCCGACGAGAGCCAGTCTTTGCCTGTGGGTGAGACGAAGTCCCGAGTCTTGGTCCAGGGGATCCAATGCTGTCGCTGCAGTCTGCGGGCCCTCGGGTGGCAAGACCGTGGCCGGCCTCGTCGGTTCGAGAGCCATCGCGGTCAATGGTTTGGGTCCGTCGGCACCTCGGGCCGTCACCTGCGAGCCCAGGGCGGCTGGTGGCGAGTCCACGCGAAGATTCGGTGGCTCAACGTCGCCGCAGGTTTGCGCCGTGGCAACGAGTGCGAGCAGAACCAGAGGGAGTCCTGTCGGTGTCATGGTCAACCCTCCGTGCATGCCGCAGGTTTGAAGGCCCTTGCAGCCAGTGGATACTGGTGGCAGACCGAAAACAGCCGGCCAGGGCGGTGACGCGCCAAACAAAGGGTGTCCCCGTACTCGACCGGATTTCGCCGCCAGGATGGGCTCTTCCGGGACACCTCCCGGCGGCTTCTTTCTGCGTCCTGCGGGTGGTCCACGCGGCTGAGGTCGGGTTGGAGTTGACTTCCGTAACACGGTCGTTCTCCTCTAGCGGCTCCTTGGGCCGCGAACCACGCTAACGACGGTCGCCGGTCGTTTGACGAACGATATCAGCGCGGCCGTACTGGCAAACACACTGGCACCGGTGCGGGTCAAGGCCGACGGCCTGCCACACGGGAACGGTTTCCTTGCAGAGGGCGATGGGGCCGTCGAAATGCCTGCGGATCTCGTCGATGGCGAACCGGAAGATCTCGACCCTCAGACTCTCGGGATAGCTGTGCTTGCCGACGCTGACCTTGGTTTTGGGTCGCCCTTGCTTGTCCTTCTGCCCCGTGGGCACCTCCATCGGTGGCAACATCGGCTCCATCTGTGCCATCTCATCCAACAGCCGGCATCCAGGGGATTGGGGGTTGAGGTGCTTACACCGGTTTCGGTACCACTCTTCTTCGAACCGCAGCGTTCCGAGGGTAATCCGTTCGGGCGTGAACCGACGGAAGATCTCCTGGATGGTGGAGGCGTACAGCTCCCGCCACCCTGGAAGCGGGACGATCGGGTCCAGGCGGAGACGCAGCGGGTAACCGGCCTCTTGGACCCGTTGGGCTGCGCGGATGCGTTGTTCGAATGAGGGGGCGCCGATCTCGAACTCCCGCGAGACCTCCGGCGCGTTCAGAGACCATGCGACGGTCGTATGGCCCCCGTGCCGAAGCCGCAGGATGGCGTCGACGTTGTCAGACTTCGTCAACAAGAACAGGCGACCGTTTGGCAGGTCTCCGAAAAAGGGGATCAAAGTCTGCGCCGCGCAGATCAGGTGTTCCAGGGCAAGGCCGTCCTGAAGTTCGCCCATGTTGAATAGGACGGTCTCGGATGACCTCCTAAGGATGCAAAGGATTCTCTCTAGCAACTTGTCATAGCGGACGTGGACGGCCATGTACGGCTGTCTGGCCCGGTATGTGCCTCTCAGGAAACACCACGAGCAGCGGAACGGGCAGCCGTTGCTGGCGGTCACGAGTTTCATGAAGTGCGGACACCCCATTCGCGGATCGGGCATCTCGAACAGGTCGATGTCGCCAACTGTCGTGACGAGTGCGAGCACGCGCTTGCCAGCGGCGATGCGGTCGGCCATGCTGCTG
>Ga0307380_10006963_pt1 | contig 14775 bp, 10 predicted proteins | sample UN3MG_FD_202239 | JGI IMG/M metagenome (GOLD analysis project Ga0307380, IMG submission 202239) | Soil microbial communities from Risofladan, Vaasa, Finland - UN-3 | ecosystem: Environmental > Terrestrial > Soil > Coastal area > Acid sulfate soil | place: Finland: Risofladan, Vaasa | collected... | reverse complement strand
CTTCTTTCCACTACGCGGGATATAGTAAAACTCTTACTGGGCTCCAAGCTCCCGGTTGCAGTCTATGTTGCCCCGCCCGGAAGCCGTGCAGGTTCAGCGGGCGTATTTATCACCATGGCCGCAAATATCGCTGCAATGGCGCCGGGCACGAATATCGGAGCCGCTCATCCGGTATCAGTGGGTATGGGGGGCAGTGACAGCGCATCAGTTATGGGAGATAAAATTATCAACGATGCGGCAGCTTTCATTAAGACTATCGCCAACCAGCGCAACCGCAACTGGGCCTGGGCGGACTCGGCAGTGCGCTATAGCGTCTCGATCACTGATAAGGAAGCCCTCGAGCGCAATGTAATCGATCTGGTGGCTGAAACCGTGGAATCGCTTATCGATTCGCTTGATGGGCGCATAATCGCTCTTAGCCCCTCTGATTCGGTGAAGCTTAAGCTTGAAGGCGCCAACATTGTAACCCATAAATACAACTGGCGCTATAAGCTGCTGGACCGCTTGAGCGACCCCAATATCGCCTTCGTCCTTTTTATGCTCGGTCTGATAGGGCTTTATTTCGAGCTCTCCAATCCGGGCTTGATCCTTCCAGGTGTGGTAGGCGGAATAAGCCTCATTCTGGCTTTTTACGCTTTCCAGACCCTTCCTATCAATTACGCCGGGATTCTACTGATCGTTTTCGCGATAGTTCTTTTTATCGCCGAGATCAAGGTACCCAGTTTCGGTCTTTTAACCGTCGGGGGAATAATTTCCATGGTGCTTGGTTCGATCATGCTGTTCAAAGGCGAATTTTCACCCACCATGCCAGAAGTGGGGGTTTCATGGGAAGTGTTGATACCCACCTTGGTGGCTACTGTGCTGTTTTTCCTGTTTGTGGTGGGCAAAGCGATCCAGATCCAGCGCAAAAAAGCTACCACCGGCACGCAAGGGCTGGTGGGCGAGATGGGCCAGACCATGACGGGGCTTACTCCTTATGGGAAGGTTTTCGTGCACGGCGAAATCTGGCGGGCCTTCGCTCCAGGTAGAAAATTGAAACCCAAAACACAGGTCAGGGTGACTGGAGTTTCGGGATTGACCCTGACTGTGGAACCGGTCGAGGAAAGTCAGGATAAGTCTGGTTAGGGTAAATGTAATTAATAGAGACCTTTGAAAAAAGCCCAGGTAAAAAGATAATATTCAATCCGCAGGGACGGTTCGTGAACCGTCTCAAGAGTAACCTATTGAATTTTATAGCGTTATAAAGCGCAAGGGGTGTTCCTCAACTAAAACGATAACATTTTTAAAAGGTTTCTCATCGTAAAAAATTCAACTCCCGATTTTCTCTTTTTGAATGACTCTTCCGGGTCTGCCAAGGAGGTTTAAATGATTGGCACTTCTGTTACCATGTTTTTTTTCCTCTTTTTGTTTTTGATCTTTATTCTTTCCAGCATGATCAAAATCGTCCGGGAGTACGAGCGGGGCGTGGTTTTCCGCCTGGGCCGCCTGCTGCCCCAGCCCAAGGGTCCCGGCCTCATCCTCCTGATCCCGATTATTGACCGCATGATCAGGATCAGCCTGCGCACGGTGGCTATGGACGTACCGCCCCAGGATGTGATCACCAAGGACAACGTTTCCGTGAAAGTGAACGCTGTGATCTTTTTCAGGGTGATGGATCCGGGTAAAGCCGTGGTTGATGTGGAAGACTACCTGTACGCCACGAGCCAGATGGCGCAGACCACCCTGCGCAGCATACTGGGCCAGGCTGACCTGGATGAGCTGCTTTCCGCCCGGGAAAAGATTAATAACGAGCTCCAGGTGATCCTCGACCGGCGTACCGACCCTTGGGGTATCAAGGTCTCCAATGTGGAGATCAAGCATGTGGACCTGCCGCAGGAGATGCAGCGCGCCATTGCCCGCCAGGCCGAGGCAGAGCGTGACCGCCGCGCCAAGGTCATCAACGCCGAGGGAGAGTTTCAGGCCTCGCATCGCCTGGCCGAAGCCGCGACCGTTATCGGCGATCACCCGATGGCTTTGCAGCTCCGTTTCCTGCAAACCCTCACCGAGGTGGCTACCGAGAATAACAGTACGATCGTTTTTCCGGTACCTATCGACTTGTTCGAACCATTTATCAGGACCAAAAGGGCCGAAGCGCTGAAAAGAGAGAATAAAGAATAGCCTTCAGTTGAAACAGTCGGATTAAGCTGCCGGTCCGGGGCTTATACAGTTTTTGGTAAATCTTGCGGCCCAATCATCCAAGCCCTTTGCCGGGCATATTAATGGTTGGGCCGCAGCTCATAGAGTGACATGGTTTCCTCTGATCCGCTGCATAAAGGAAAGGCGAAGAAATGCCGAAAGAGCGTTATTTCAACAGTCCAGTCTCGCCTAAAGCCAAGGGTTACGATCTGGTGATCGACTTTTTCTCGAACATCGGGGCCAGCCGTGAAGCCTCGATGTATCTGAAAATGTTTCGCGATGTTATCCCCTGGCGGTTCGCCGTTGTGCTTATCAGCGCCGAGAGCCTGAAACTTTCTTCCCGAACCGTGGCTCTTGATCTGGCCTACCTTTGCGGGCTCAGCCTTTACCCGATTATTGTGCTCGACAACCTTCGGGGTTCAGAGGGCAAGCTGGTAAGGCCGGTCTCCGTTTCTTCGCCCAAGCCGCTGAAAACGGGTCAGCGGATCCGCAAGCTGATCACAGCAAACAGCAGGCTGGTATCGGCAGTCATCGGGGCCGGGGGACGGGCTGCGAGTATTTACAATGAAATTTTCAGCCTGAAAACCCCACTCTCAGAGACCCCGGGATTCGATTTCCGGCGCCTGGTTGATCATATTAGACTGGAGCCGATCAAGACCGCTGTCCACAACCGTCAAATCCCTGTGGTCTCGCCGGTGCTGATGGATACTGAGGGCAGGATGAGAGTGATCAGCGCGGAAAAGGTCTCGAAGGCCCTGTGCATGAGGATCAAGCCGCAGAAATTTATCGTAATCAGCGAACAGGGAGGGATCCTCGACCGGGAGGGGAAGATTATCCGCAACATTATCCTGAGTACGGACCACCAGCCATTGATCTCCTCCGGGTCCCTGGAAGAGGCGGCAATTGAACAGTTGGAAGCAGCGGTGCGCCTGCTGCATGAAGTGCCGGATCTGACCCTCCAGTTAGCCTCAGCGGCCAATCTGCTTTATGAGCTTTTCACGGTCAAGGGGCAGGGAACCTACCTGCGCTCGGGTCACACCATCCTCCAGGCTGATTCTTACGCAAAACTCGACCTGGAGCGTACGCGCAAGCTGATCGAGAATGCCTTTCGCAAGCGCCTGGTGGAGGATTATTTCGAGGATCCGCCCCATCACATTTTTTACGAGCGGGACTATCACGGTTTAATAATCATGAAGCCTCTGCAGGACGACATATTCTATCTGGATAAATATGTAGTCGGCAGTCAGTGGCAGGGTGAGGGAGTGGGCGGTCCGCTGTGGCGCGAGCTCACCAAGCATTACAGCAAAATTATCTGGCGGGCCAGCCCCGGCAATATCATAAACCGCTGGTATATCGAGCAGGCTGACGGGTTCCAGCGCACCGGGGAATGGAATATCTACTGGATCGGACTCTCACCGGTCGAGGTAGGCAAGCATATCGGACATGTCAAGAATATCAGAAGAACTATTGTTTAAACACCCGTTTTCAAGCCCGGCTCAATCTCTTGCGCCGCTTGATCTCTTAGGTCAATTAACAGGGGCACGGCCAGCCGTGCCCCTGATTGTTTGCTGATTGCAGATGAATGAAACGGAAAATCCATTCTCCACAGCGGTCCGGACAATCTGTGAAGAGAATCTCGGTCTCCTGCGGGATGAGCTCCTGCTAGTCGTTGCCGATCTGCCCCTCAAGCCTTTGGGGGCGCGGATTGCAGAGGAGGCAAAAGGTTTTGGCCAAGCTTGTAAGCTAGTTGAAGTGGGCCGGGTGAAAAGAGCGGGGTGCCCTCCCCCGGGGTTTACGAGAGAAATTCTGTGCCGGGGCGCCGCAGCGCTCCTGGTAACCTCAAAATCCTTATCGCATACAGCAGAGCGCAGAGTCGCCTGCCATGAGCATGGTATACGTATCGCCTCCATGCCCGGGATTACCGGGGAGGTTATTTGCCGGCTTTTTTGCCCGGGCTCGGCAGGTCTCGTAAGCAGGCGCACGAACGCCCTGGCCGCCAGTCTTGAAGGAGCAGGCCGGATCGAGCTGCGCACAGAGGCTGGCACGGAGCTTGAGCTTTCTATTGCCGGGAGAAAAATTTACACTGACACCGGGCTGTATCGCGAGCCCGGGCGTTTCGGCAACCTGCCGGCCGGAGAGGTCTCGGCGGCCCCGGTTTCTTTCAGCGCCCGGGGCCGTGTGGTGGTGGATCTGGCTTTCGCCGGCCTGGGCGCTGTGGATGGTCTCATTCTCGAACTTGAGAAAGGCAGGATCGTGGCGGCCAAGGGGCCGGGAAGAGGGCGGCTTTTAAAGCTCCTGGCGGAAAACCGGGATCGGGTGGCCGGGGAGTTCGGTATCGGCACCAATCCCCTGGCCAGGCCTTCCTCTTTGACCCTGGAAGCTGAAAAAGCGGTAGGAACGGTCCATTTGGGTCTCGGAGACAATATCTCGTTCGGCGGGGAAAACAGGGCCACAGGCCACTGGGACGCGGTTTTAAATTGCAGATGGATCAAGGTGGACGGCGAGATTTTAGACCTCACCGAACCTTTGGTTTGACAGATACACTGCCGGTCACTAGCATGGGATGGCCTCAGGGACCGGAGCATAAGCTTCAGGTGCCAGGATTAACCTTTATTTCTTTCAGTTATGAAAGAAATGGTTTTGCTTTTTTTGCCACCAAAAGAAGAATAAAAATTACATTTTATAGTATTAACGATTTTAAAAAAAGAACTTCCTGACATTGAGTAAAAAGAGCTCGTTTTTAAATCGTTTATCAAGTAAAAAAGACCCCAACCAAAATATATTATCTTGCAATTTATTGAAAACCATTGAGTTACAGATGTCAGGAAATTGGACATCCTGGTTTTTGTAAGTCACTATTATTTAATGAGTTATAATTTTGTGAAACCCTGTTATGAATAATCCAGGAGAAGAATGAACCACCTCTTACTGCTGGCCTATTTTTTCCCCCCGCACGGCGGAGGCGGAGTCCTGCGCTCGGTAGAGACAGTGCGCTTGCTGGAGAATCACGGCTGGCGCAGCACTGTTATCGCAGGGCCGCCCGGGGGGTACTGGTACAAGGACCAGAGCCTTGCCGGGCGTGTGCCGGACTCGGCTCGGGTGGTGCACACCCGCGCGCTCGTAGGCCCTGGAGCTTTGCTAGCCCTGGGACGCCTTGGCAGCCGCCGGGTGCCAGGGCGCAGTGAAAAGACTGTCGGCAGGCTGCGGCGTCTCGCCGACTGGCTGGGAGTGCCGGATGTCTACTGCGGCTGGATTCCTTCCGCGTTATCAGCGGCTTTCGAGCATGCGCGCCGGGCGGACTGTATCCTGAGTACCAGCCCCCCTGAGTCGGCGCATCTTGCGGCCTGGTACCTGGCCCGGAAAACCGGCAAAAGATGGGTCGCCGATTTTCGGGACCCCTGGGTCCGGGGAATCTACCGGCGCTACCCGACACCGTTTCACAAAAGCTGCCAGAAGCGGCTGGAACGTCTCGCAATAGAAAGGGCCGATCTGGTTCTGGCCACCACCGAAGCCGCTGTTAGTGACTTCCGCTCCCGCTACCCCCATTTTCCGCCGGAAAAGTTCCAGCATCTCCCGAACGGTTTCGATCCGCTCGAGTTTTCAGAATTCCAAAACAATGCTCCGCCAGGGGGTCCCCTAAGGCTTATCCATACCGGAGGCCTTACCCTGGACCGCGATCCGACACCCCTTTTCGAGGCTTTGGCAAGCTTGAACAGGCAAGGGAAAGACAGGTGCTCTCTCGAGCTGGTCGGCCCGTGTGACGGGCATTTCAAGGAGCGGGCAGAAGCTTTAGGCCTGGCCGGTACGGTAACTTTTTCCGGCTTCCTTCCCCGGAGCGAGGTGCTTGGTAAAATAGCTGCCTCTCACCTGGCGCTCCTTCTTGAGAGTTTCGCACCCGGGGCGGAGCTTGTGGTACCGGGAAAATTTTATGATTATCTCGGCGCCCGGATTCCCGTGCTTGCCGTGGTCCCGCCGGGAGCGGCAGAAGAAATTGTCACCCGCACAGGGTGCGGGATCACGGTCACCGAGCCGGAGAGCCGGAAAATCGCGGAGGCCATGCGCATGCTTCTCGACCGATTCGAGAGAAAGCAGAGCCTGATTGACGGGACACGCCCGGAGGAGGTCTCCCGCTACGAGAGAGCCAGGCTTGTAGAAAAGCTGGCTGGTCTGCTCGAGTCGCCGGCTTGACTTTTTTCCTTTTCCTGTTTGATTATTAAGCACGCTTTTGGCAGGGAAGATCAACCCTGCTCTTTTGAGCAATATGGATAATGAAATTCCCATGATGGGGGTTAAGAGGGTAACTTAGTACTATAACTCGAAAATACGGTGACGTATTTTTTCCAGCAACGCTGTGCGAACGCGTAGGGGCGACCGGCGGTCGCCCGAACAGGGCGAGGCATGCCTCGCCACTACGTTTACTCAATTTGTAAGTTGATTTAAAACAATACGCTACACTATTTATGAACTCATGTACTTGAGCTTATTCTAACCGGGAGGTTTCTTGTGTTGAGCGATAAGTTGGTGTCCGAGTTAGAGATGATTTATGAGTTATTTCAGAACAGCAGCGATTGTCTGGCAGAGGAAGATTCGAATTATTCGCCGAAAGAGGGCATGATGACCGTAGCTCAGCTCGTAGCTCATGTGGCCCGGACAATCGATTGGTTCATGAATGGGGCATTTGGTCCACAGGGATTTGATCTGGATTTTGAGGGTCAAAAGAAGAAGATCTTGGAGGTGAAATCATTAAGTTCGGCCAGAAAGCTCCTTCAGGAGGCCATAGAAAAGGCTATAAAAATTGTGTCCGGCAAGAGCGATGAAGAGCTCAACCGGCCGTTATCCAAAGGAGCAGTCATGGGGGGTGAGCCGAGGGCTGCGATAATCGGGGCCATAGCTGATCATACGGCCCACCATCGGGGTGCACTCACTGTTTACTCCCGTTTATTGGGTAAAACCCCTAGGATGCCTTATGGGGACTAACCCGGGATCAGTGAATAAAATCGAACCATGTTTGCAGACTAATAAGCGCTGTATATTCTCTATTTTCCCTGGAAAGTAAAGTGATAACCGGGGACTTTTTTTGTTTTTACAGCTTAATTAAATAAAATGCAAACATTATCTTGCAATTTTTATAATGCATCTTATATTTAAACTGGGTTAATCTGTTAATCTATCTATTAGCTTTTTACACTTTTCTCCCTCTTTCTCCTATTCGGCCATGACTATCAAACTATCTTCCAGACCCGGCTCCCTGAGCCGGATAGCTTTGGCAAAGTCCTTCTTTTTCCCGCTGCTCCTCTGTCTTCCCCTGGAAGCTCTAGCCCACAGCCTTTTTATCTCTGCCGGCGTCCAGGAGGCCAGGATCAAACTGGATAACCTCGAGCTCGGCTATACGGACTGGAAAGGATTGTTCTATTCAGAACCGGTCGCCCCGGGTTTCCACACGCTCGAGATCGAAAAAGAGGGCTATCGCGCTCTTTGTGACACAATTTTTGTTCCCGAGGGCCTGACTTACAACCACACTATTCCGCTTGATCCCCTGCGCATGATAATGCTTAACGAGCTTACAGGCCTCGAAGCCGACAGCGTGGGCGGACCCTATACCATTCAGTTGGGGGCGTTCCGTTCCGTGGAAAATGCCCGCCGGCTTGCCGATAGTTACCGGGGCAGCCGGTATGAACCCAGGCTGGAAAGTGCCGAGGTCAGGGGAGTCGGAAAAGTCTACCGGGTAAGGTTAGCGCTCCTCAGCTCTCTCGAAGAGGCTAGGGAGGCCGCTGCGCCAATCATGCGCTCGACCGGGAAGGATCTCTGGATCGTGGGTCTGGACGGCCGCGACTGGGCCGTGCAATTAGGATCGTTTAACGCACGGGAGCATGCGGAAAAGCTCTCTTCCAGGCTCGATGATCCCACGCTGTATGTCTGGATTGAAGACAGCCCGGACGGGATATTCCGGGTCAAGGCCGGCTACTGGGCTGACCGCAGCGCCGCCGAACAGGCCGCGCGAAAAATAGCCGCAAGCCTCGGTGTTACCACAATGGTAATTCAGGTGCGCTAGCCGAAAGGGATGTAAAATGCGCCATTTTAAACTGTTATTCGCCTTGCTGTTTTTTGCCACTGGCTCTCTATGGGCCCAGGTTGCACCTGTTGACACACTCGATGCCGATGTGCGCTGGGTGGACAGCAAAGACAGCGTTCTGGTGGCCGGAGCCGGTCTTTCCCAGGGAGTGACTTTGCAAACCGGGGCCGTGGTGTATGTCCCGATCTATTACCAGGGTGTGGAGTACAGAAACAGGGTCGCCCGCGGCATGGTTACCGCAGCCGAGGACAGCACCTGCCGGGTGAAGATCTTCGCCTATACAGCGCCGGTCCGGCCGGGCTACAGGATTCTGCTTTACGGGATCAGGCTTCCGGTTGTCTCATTAACAGAACAGCCGCTATCCAGGGAAAAGAAGCCTTTCTACAAGCGGAAATGGTTCTGGCTCGCAGGAGGCGCCGCAGCCACAGCGGCAATCATCGCGGTCACACGAGGCGGTTCCAAATCGAACAGCGGAAAAGTCGTGATCACCGGAAGCCTGCCCTGAGATACGAGCAAATAATATGAAAAACCTCTTTCGCCTTCTCGCTGCTTTCTCGCTTCTTCTTTCCATGGTGAGCTGCCGGGACCGCGACTCTCTCCTGGGGCCGGATGAGCCGGCAGGCACCCTGCTTGTCTCGGTGCGCTTCGAGGGAGATACCCTTGCCGCTGAGCCGGTTGGACCGGCGAATAAAACCAAAAAAATTGGGCAAAAATCCCTCCTCGCACAGGCCTCCTCCATAACCAGCATACATGCCCTGGTGTTTGATGAATCATTGGCCGCCAGAACTCTGCTTACCCAGGGAGAACTGGTGATTGACCTTTCCAGCGCGACATTTTCCGGCACCCTCGAGGTCACGGCAGGAGAAGGCCGCGTGGTGGCGGTACAGGCCCACACAGCAGGAGGTATAAGCTATCTCGGGATCAGCCCTAAACTGACAGTGCCGGCAGGCGGAACCGCCACTGCTGAAATCGAGCTGAAAAACTACATCCCTGTGATCAGTCATTACGACGCTGTTACCGAGACCGGCGATTTTACCCTCCAATGGGTGCGCATCCCCCTTGCCGCAGGCTATATCGTTTACGAAAGCCCGGTCGCCAATTTCGCAACGAGCGACTCGGTTGTGCTGGCTGATCAGACATCCGCCTCTTTCAGCGCCCGGCCGCGGGGCCTGCGCTACCTGCGCTTGCGCGCTTACAGTGATTACGCTTTCGGGGCCTTGAGCGACACAGTGAGCGTGCGGATCACCTCGGCCCCGCAAGCCGAGATCGTGAGTCCGGCCTCCGGGGCCTCTGTAGCGGTCGGGGAGAGCATACTTTTCCTCGGGCGCGCTTTCGATGAAGAGGAGGGCTATCTGAAAGGGAGCTCGGTAATCTGGACCAGCAGCCGGGACGGCGTTTTTGCCGCCGGGAATTTCGTGCTCTATGACAGGCTCTCCGAGGGAAATCATCTGGTCACCATGACCGCCCGCAATTCTTTCGGAGCTTTATCCTCGGACACGGTCTCCCTGACCCTCACTGTCGGCGGAAACCGGGCTCCGGAGGTGACGCTCACCAATCCAGGGAATGGCGCCTCTTTCAACCAGGCGCAGGCGATTCTGTTCCTCGCCTCGGGCATTGACCCGGAAGACGGTCCGCTGCCTGAGAACAGGTTCTACTGGGTCAGTAATCTGGATGGCTATTTCGGCAGCGGACAGGCGCTCGGATACTCCAGCTTGAGTCTCGGCGCGCACCTGATCAAGGTCGTGGGAATCGACGCTGCAGGAGCGGCGGGCTGGGACAGCGTCTCTCTCTCTGTGCTCGGGTCAGGAGCCAATACCGCGCCCCAGGTGCAGATTATCACTCCGACCGAAGGCGCGGAGTTCGGTCCTGGGGCCGCTGTTCTTCTTCAGGGCACAGCCCGGGACGCCGAGGAGGGTTTGCTCGGTCCCGATGCGTTTGTCTGGTCGAGTTCGCTTGACGGTCCTCTTGGAACAGGAGCAGTAAAGCTCGTAGAAAATCTTTCCGCAGGCGGGCACACGATCTATCTCACAGCCAGCGATGCTCTCGGCGCTGCTGACCGGGACAGTGTCAGAATCGTCATTCTCCTTTCCGGGGGCAACCAGTCCCCGAGCGCCTCGATCACCCTGCCCCTTGACGGCTCAAAGTTCTCTGTGGGCGCAGATGTGCGTTTCGCAGGGGGCGGGTTCGACCCGGAAACAGGCGTGCTGGATAATGAGGAAACCCTTCTCTGGTTTACCACCAGACTCGGAATTCTCGGCCGGGGGCCGGTTCTGGATTATGGCGGTCTTCCCCTGGGCAGGCACACAGTGTATCTGGCGGCGGTGGACCCCCAGGGTGCGGCAGGCCTGGACAGTGTCAATGTGGAGATAGTATCCGCGGGCGGAAATCAGGCCCCGAATGTCGCTATCACCTCGCCGCCGCCCGGCGCAAGGTTCACTGGCGGGGTACTGGTTTATCTCGCTGCGGTAGCAGCCGATCCCGAGGATGGGCCTTTGAGCGGCCACTCTGTAAGCTGGCAATCGAGCCTGGATGGGTTCCTCGGGTATGGAGAAGAGCTTTTTGCGGGAACTCTGAGCGAGGGGATCCACTTGCTCAAGGCAATCGCGGTTGACCATGCCGGCGGGGTCGGTACAGACAGCGTGACAGTGCAGGTGGTCGCCGCAGGCGGAGAACAAGCTCCGGAAGCCCGGATCCTCTCTCCTGCGGGAGGCTCCCGCTTCAGTTTCGGGGCCGGGGTGCTGTTCGCAGCCGAGGTCAGCGGAATAACTGCTGAGCAGGCGGAAAGCGGCGCTGTCTGGTGGTCATCCTCGTTATCCGGCCTGATCGGCAGAGGGGTCTTTTTTGTCGAGGACGGCCTGGCTCTGGGGCGGCAGAAAATCTATCTCACGGCCCTCAGCGAGAGCGGTGCCGCGGCCCGGGACAGTGTCCAGATAGAGGTGGTCGCAGCAGGCGGCAACCGCTCGCCTGTGGTAAGCGTGCTCAGCCCTAAAACAATGTCTATCTTTCCCGGCGGTGTGCCGGTAACTTTCCTCGGGCTGGCACAGGACCCGGAAGATGGCCTGCTTACAGGCGAGGCATTGACCTGGGTCAGCTCGCTTGCGGGAAAGTTCGGCAGCGGGGATTATTTTACCTCGAGCTCCCTGCCCTCCGGGTTCCAGTGGGTTTACCTGGTGGCAGTGGACCGGGCCGGAGCAGCCGGCAAGGACAGCGTGCAGATCCAGATCCAGGCTGCCACAGGCAACCAGGCGCCGGTGGCCGGTATTGTTTACCCTGTCGACGGAGTGAGCTTTGCGGTAGGCACGCCGGTGCTTTTCTCAGGCGCAGCCGCGGATCCAGAGGAGGGGCAGCTCGCGCCCGGGCGGCTGAGCTGGTATTCTTCCAGGGATGGTCTGCTGGGGACCGGGGACTATCTCCTGCGCAGCGACCTGACACAGGGAGAGCACCAGGTGCGCCTGCTCGCAGTTGACAGTGATGGTCTGACAGGCTCGGCAGAGGTGACTATCCAGGTTGTCACCGGCGGCAACCGCTCGCCCGGTGTCGAGATCACCTCGCCCCCGGACAGGTCAGCTTTTGTGCTCGGGTCTGTAGTAGCTTTCAGCGGGATAGCCTCTGATCCGGAAGAAGGGGTGCTGGGCGGCCAGTCCTTGAGCTGGATTTCGAACATCGACGGCTCCCTGGGAAGCGGCTCCTCGATCTCGGCAGAGGGGCTTTCCGCAGGCCTGCACCGCATTATCCTGCTCGCTTTCGACAGCCAGGGCGCCGGAGCTATGGACTCGATCCTGGTCAGTCTCTCCAGGCCGCCTGAGGTCCAGATAACCAGACCGATCAATGGCGCCACCTACCCGATCGGCGCGCCGATCGAGTTCTCCGGATCGGCCAGCGACCCGGAGGAGGGTATCCTGTCCGGTACGGCCCTGACCTGGTGGTGTTCGTTTATCAGCGGGCCGATCGGCATCGGCGCGTCTTTTATCACCAACAGCCTGGGTATCGGCACCCACCGTATCACTCTGATTGCCACCGACAGGCTGGGTATCAAGGATTCGGCTGCAGTGACAATCTCGGTAGTCGCCGTGCCGGATTCGATTGTGGCCGCGGTTGCGGTGGGCTCGCATCCTCTGCGCATTGATATCGACCCGGTGGGCCGTAAGGCCTATGTGACAAACAGCGGCGAGAGCACTGTTTCCGTGGTGGACCTGGAAGAGATTGACGAGACTAACCGCATCGGCGTGGGAGTCAATCCCGCAGGACTTGATGTCTCCCCCAATCTTGGCCGTGTTTATGTCGCCAACTCGAGCGAAAATAGTGTCTCGGTCATCAGGGGAGGCTCTATCGAACAGACCATTCCGGTCGGGTTCCAGCCGGTCGGCGTTGCCGTGGGCCCGGATGAATCCCAGGTTTATGTCTCCAACTCCAACGCAGCGAGCATCTCGGTGATCAGCACTGTCGAGGGCAAAGTGGTGCGGACAATTATCAATGTAGGGAACTCTCCGCAGAACATGCTCATCCCGCCCGGCAGCGGGCGCCTTTTCGTGAGCAACTACGGCAGCCGGGAAACAGGGGACATAGGCCCCGATGAGGTGGCCGCAATTGAGCTGAGTACGGATATTATCACCCGCATCCCGGTGAGAGATAAGCCCCTGGGATTGTGCTCGACCGTTGACGGCACTCTGTTATTCGTGGCCAACTCAGGCTCGAATTCCGTTTCGGTCATCTCGACTGTCTCGCTCTCCCCGGTGACCACGATCTCGGTGGGCCAGCGGCCGACCTCCTGCGCAGTCACCCCGGACAATAACCAGCTTTATGTGGTGAACTCGGGCTCCCGGAGTATCTCGGTTATTGATATCGGGAGCAAGGTGGTGGTGGAAACTATCTCAGATATCGGCACTGAGCCTTACGACATAGCCATTTACGAGGCCTCGGACGGCAGGGTGCTCGCCCTGGTCACGGACCGCGGCCTCGATATGCTGAAAGTGCTGCTGGTGCGGTGATAGCTCTTGAAAGATTAGCAATTAATTGCGTGTCGGTATCAGGACAAATTGGATTTTGGACCGGAAGAAATAGAGTTTATTACCGAGAGAGAGGGTATGGCGCTTTCTGAGGTGATAAACACATTGCGTTCTCTGAGTGAGAACGTAGGAAAGCTGACGGTTGAATTTAAGACATTCAAATGGGCCGTTTGGGTATTGTCTATAGCAGTGGTGATTGGCATGTCTGTATTAGGAGTTGTTGTAGCCCTGAAATAGAGGTGTATTTCTAGACTATACCCATGTTAGCGGCAGCATTGGCGCACCCGGCAGCCTTTTTGCAATAACTGCCAGGGGCGAGTATCACGCGTACCATCAAATATATTAATTATTTACTTAAAAATAACGATGCATGTCCAAAACTATTAAACAATTCATTCTAGTCGAGCCGGTTGCGAAGACACCCTATCCACCGTTGGGGCTAATGAAAATCGCAACTTTGCTGAAACGGCGATATAAAGGCTGCAATATCTTTGCCATTGTAGGGAACGAAATACCACCTGGGGTCGCGCGACCATCCGCGATTTACATAACGAGCTTATTCACGTGGGATTTGAAAAAAGTCACTGAATCTGTTCAGTTCTACTCGGACAGATTTCCAGGGGTGGAGATACTTGTCGGGGGGATAGCGGCATCTTTACTTCCCGACTACATTAAGAAGCATACTGGCATTAGTCCGCATATCGGATTGTTCGATGGAGCTGAACACTGTGCTCCAGATTATTCCTTATGGTTCAAACGGAAGATCAACGCCTCCATAACCTTTGCTTCCAGAGGATGCCCTCGACAATGTCGTTTCTGTTCTGTGAGGTTGCACGAGCCAGAGTTCATAGTAAGGGATGACTGGGATAGAGATATCTGTAAAGATCTTCCAAGAATAATATTTTGGGACAACAATTGGCTCGCTTCTCCAAATTTTCTTGAGGACTGCGAAAAAATAAAAAAGTTGGGGAAAATTGTAGATTTTAATCAAGGATTAGACGCGCGCTTATATGATGATGCAGTGGCAAAACATTTGGCAATGATAAAGATAGACCCTATTCGTTTTGCGTTTGATGATATAAATTCTGAGGCTCATGTTTTACAAGCAATCAAGCTAGCCAAGAGATATTCTAAGAACGAGGTTCGAGTATATGTTCTTTACAATTTTATGGATACACCTGAAGATTTTTATTACCGAATCTCACTTCTGAATCAAAACGGCGCCTTAGCATTTCCAATGGAATACCGAAAAGCCATCCCCTCGCAAACCAAATTCCCAGGACCTCACTGGAATACTACTCTTCTTCGTGCATTAAAATTAAGCCTGATTTTCTATTATCGAAAAGGGATGATCACCGAAAGCCGGGAATCATTTCTATCAATCTATGGTAAAACTGCCGACCAGTTTGTATCTAAACTTTACGAAATTTACGAATATGATAAAAAACTGAAGAGAAAAACTTCTTAAAAATTTTCTACTTACTCTTCTACCTTTTCATCTGGCTTTCCATTTCTTTGATT
>Ga0307380_10006961_pt1 | contig 14776 bp, 32 predicted proteins | sample UN3MG_FD_202239 | JGI IMG/M metagenome (GOLD analysis project Ga0307380, IMG submission 202239) | Soil microbial communities from Risofladan, Vaasa, Finland - UN-3 | ecosystem: Environmental > Terrestrial > Soil > Coastal area > Acid sulfate soil | place: Finland: Risofladan, Vaasa | collected... | reverse complement strand
GTCTATGCCTAAGAGTTACTAATCGTCCCGGAAAAATATCATGATTGTCATAGTCGGGGCCCATGTCAGATTGTATACAGTGAATCGATATCATGCGATCTACTGCGCGGGCGACAAGGTGTCCTGATTCTTTATGTTCGTTTAGCGACGAAACGACGCCGTAGTCAAATAATGCCCGAACGTCTTCGTCTGAGACTTGGTCAGTGTGAATTACAATCGGCTCGCCCTTTAGGCGCTGTTCAAAAATATATTTCTTTGTAATCTTCATTGTTTTCCTACTGCTGTAAATATATCGCCCTTGTTCAACTCCCAAGATTGATTATGTGCCCTCAGATACAAAGGATAATGAACAACAAATTCTAACTCATCCTTTTTGTTTGTGTCCGACCATATGCCGCACTCTTCAAGCAAATCAGAATAAAAGCCGTTCATCTCATCCCACACAATACAGACAGGGTTGCCTGCAAGCTTTTGTGTAAAGATATATTTCTTAAAATTTTTGTAATTTTTTGTCATTAGCTCGGCACCGTATATTTTTGTCCAGTGCGCAGATGGTCTACAAGATTAGACTGTCCCGGATGATATGTAACGTACATCGGATAACCTATTGTAAATTCGTATGTAACGTAGCCTTCGCGTTCGTTAATGAAAATGCCAGCATTCATTAACAGTTGTATATTATTTTCTATATCATCAAGTGTAACACACAAAGGATGGCCTGCCAGCTTTGTTTCAAAGATACGCTTAACCGTAAGCGGCTTATTTGCTTCGTGATTAATAACCAACTTAACCACTCAGCTTCACCTTGAACTCAAGCTTCTTGAGCTTCTTCAAACGAAGTGCGTCTATCGCAGCACCAACCTCAGGACCCCTTAGCCTGCCCTTCTGCTCGTCCGTAAGATCTGCGAACGCGACGTCCTCAGTAGCGTGAAGTGCTTCAACAAGCATCTCCCAGCGCGGGACCGCCCACTGGTACGGTGGCAGGACACGACCAACCTCTGCTGCCATTTCCGGCTCACGGTACCAGCCAAGCGTCTTCAGCTTCTCCAGCCAATCTATTGCTGTCATGTGTCCCTTGCCGCGTCGCTCTGCCAGCGTATAAACCTGCTCAACAAGCTTGCGCACATCGTTAGGAACACGCGCATCAGTGAACATTTGTGCGCGCTTGTTTTCGTGATCATTGCCATTTGTGTGTATTGCTGCAACAACAAGAACAGCCGCAAGCTTATGGCGCGTTGCCATCTCACAAGTAAACTCTTCGCAAACGTCAAGCACCGTATCTTGTGCGACGTTGAACATAGGCAGGACCTTGTACAGTGCTCCAACACCCTCAAGCACCTCAAAGAATAGCGCCGGCTTCGGCTCGCCCATAGCCTTCTCAAACTCAGCCCAAACACGCTCAGGCGTAAGGCTATCAACCTCGCCGTTTTCGACCATGTCGTGCATAAGAATAGCGGTGCTATCGTGAACAGTAAATTCGTATCGTGCTGCAAAACGTGCGACACGCAATATGCGAACAGGATCTTCAGCAAAGGCAGGGCTAACGTGCCGCAGCAAACCTTCCTCAAGGTCAGTAGCACCGTTGAACGGATCGACAAGCAGAGCGGCATCAAGCGTCATCTTGTAATGCATGACTTGGTCTGCTTCTATCGCCATTGCGTTTATAGTAAGGTCGCGCCTAAGCAGGTCGTCCTCTATCGTAACCGTTGGGTCGAAGGTCGTCTCAAAGCCGTGATAGCCTGCGCCGGTCTTGCGCTCGGTGCGCGCCAGGGCGTACTCTTCCTTCGTTGTAGGATGCAGAAACACAGGAAAGTCTGCGCCAACTTGCTTGAAGCCAGCGTCCAGCATCTCCTGCGGAGTCGCGCCGACAACCACCCAGTCTCTATCCTTTATAGGGAGACCAAGTAGCATGTCGCGGACTGCGCCGCCTACCAGGTAAGTCTTCAAAACGGCGGATCTCCTTCCAATACCTCGAGGAAGTGATCTTCGAGGTCTTCGAGGCCTTTTACGACCTCACTATAATCTGCGTCCAGGTACGCGGCACAAAGTGTCTGTGCCACAAGATTCGTGTCATAGCCTCGTGGCAGATTATATCCGCCAAGGCGTTGATCGTTTTTACGTCTGGCACTTAGATGGGCAATGTTCTCCATCGCGTCGTGTAAGGTTACGTCTGTGTTCATATGCCTACAACCTCTCTGTATGCCTTTGTTGACAGGGTGAGCGTATACATGTAATCGGGGCCACCCTCTTCAACGCCTACCTTGCGAAGCTCATCGAACGTGCCGCTCGTGAGCAAGTGATCTACGTTAGGGCGAACACTGTTGTCGATGGTGTTACCCATATTGCCGCCGTGGGCGATAACCGTTTTACGGGGACGAACGATGATCTTTGTAAGCCCGTATCTCAGTGTCGTGTTCATTACTTGTCTCCCATTCGTACATCGCTCGGGTTGATGTACTTCGTCTCGATATCAACAAACCGTGTGCCGGCGTACTCGTCCTTGTAGTGACCAATCTCTATCGAGATGCCGCTTGCATACGAGCCTTCCCAGCCCGACGACTCTTCAGTCACTTCGAACTCTGCGCCGTACTCTTCCATCAGAGCAGCCAGCTTCTCAGTAAACTCAACAAGTCTCGGATCATATTCGGTCATTTAAATCTCCCTTCTCAGTATGTATATTATACAGGAACTGTATCAAAGGTCAACACCTGAATATCTAAGGATTTCAAGAGGTTAGCGTAGGTTTTGTAAGTGCTTGATTTTTAAGGGATTATGATCTTACGCTCTGCGCGGCATAGCGGGCAAGCGTCAACGGTCTTGTAGTATTCGAAGCCGCAATCACATGTAAATAGGCCTGCCACTTCAGCCTGTGCTTTCATATATGCCCACTGTGCTTCGCCGAGGAGGTCGGCGGGGGTTGAGTTGCAGGCAGCACAATCTTCTACAACACCTAAGCTTGGGTGGTGGCGACTACAGATTCCAGCCACGGATAAACTCCTGGATACGCCACTTAGCGTACCAGTATGAATACTGTGCTTGCTCAAACATGATAAGAGCAGCGACAACCTCGACCGGGCATATGTGCATTAGTCTTCCTTCTTTTCTTTAACTGCTTCGCAGTCAATACAAATATCAGCTTCGCCATTTAAAATGGCTGTACTACTATTTATACGACCTTTTAATGTTTCCAACTCTTCCTCAGATTTTGATAGCTTAAACTCTTTCGCAGCGAGGACTTTTTCGTTGTAAAGCAACTTATCGCGGGCTTCTTTGAGCTCCATAATTAGATCCACAAAAGACAACTCAGCATATTCTGCCATTAAGTCTTTCACATCAACAGCTTCAAGCTCTTCAGTTTTATCATTCATAAACATATTATACGTCCTAAGTTATGAGAAGTCAAGAACAACAGGAAAGGACAGGGGCGCAAAAGGCCCCTGTCTTAATTCTGTGTCTTAGTCGCGTGTGAACATGCCAACGATCTTGGCTTTTAGCTTACCCCAAAGTTCTTTGATCTTTGCAGATACGAACTGTGCCCACAATGGCTGTGGTAGGTTCCAACCAATGAATAGCATAATGACTGCTACGATTGCGGTTGGTAGGTCAAGTAGACCAAACAGTGTTAGAAATTGCATAATTTCCATAATACGAATCCTCCTCTTCTGACTCAGTACTATTTAGCCTGGTTTTTCCTGGTCTTTCTATGCTCTGTTATGATTTACGGGAGTTTTCTAACCACTTTAGATATTCTGGGGTGACATCGCCTGTAATGTATTTGCCGCTGAAGCAGGAGTCGTCGAATTCGATAACGTCGGAATCGGGGTGGCGGACACACTCCTTCAGGTCTTCAAGCTGCTGATAAAACAAGCGGTCGGCACCGATGAGCCACTGCACCTGGTCCTCTGTGCGGCCGTGGGCAACAAGGTCCTTAGCAGCGGGCATGTCTATGCCGTACACGTTTGGGTGGCGTATGGCAGGTGCTGCGCTTGCGAAGTAAACCTTCTTAGCACCTGCTTCGCGCGCCATGCGTATGATCTGCTTGGAGGTCGTGCCTCGGACGATGCTGTCGTCAACTATTAACACGTTCTTACCGCGGAACTCGAGGTCGATGGCGTTTAGCTTACGGCGCACAGATTGCTCGCGCATCTGTTGTCCCGGCATGATAAACGTGCGGCCAATGTAGCGATTCTTAACAAAGCCCTCGCGATATTTTAATCCTAAGCGATGCGCTGTTTGCATAGCAGATGATCTGCTCGATGATGGCACAGGAATAACAACGTCTATGTCGTGTTCAGGCCACTGCTCGAGGATGCGGTCCGCAAGCACCTCACCCATGCGCAAACGTGCCTTATAGACTGACAGTCCATCTATGATCGAATCAGGTCTTGCAAAATAGACGTACTCAAAGATGCATGGTGTGCAAGGCTTTGCGTCTGCATAATCGTGTGCATGTAGCTGTCTGTTTTCGTCAATGTAAATCGTTTCGCCTGGCTTAACATCGCGCACAAGATCGAACTGCAATGCGTCTAACGCTACGCTCTCCGATGCTACCATCCATTCAATGCCGTCCATTGTGTCCTTTTTGCCTAACACAAGTGGGCGAATGCCGTACGGATCACGGAAGGCGACTATACCATGGTTGAGGATAAGGGCCACTGATGCGTAGCCTCCGCGGCACCGCTTGTGCAAAGCGTCTACGGCGTCGAAGATTTCCTGTGGTGTTAGGTCGCCGTTAAGGCTTTGTTGTAGCTGGTGAGCAAGGACGTTAAGTAGCACCTCGCTGTCGCTGCCGGTGTTAAGATGGCGGCGGTCCGTTTGTGTAAGGTGCTCTGCTACCTCTTCGCGGTTTGTTAGGTTGCCGTTGTGTGCGAGCACGATCCCATAGGGACTGTTAACATAGAACGGCTGTGCTTCGGAAGAATCATAACTGCCGGCAGTCGGATAGCGAACGTGCCCAATGCCTACGTTGCCTTCAAGCTTCAACATATGCTTTGTGTGAAACACGTCGCGAACGCGACCCTTGTCCTTGCACTTGTGTAGGCCCTTTTCGCTCTCTGTTGTAATACCCGCTGCGTCTTGCCCGCGGTGCTGCAATACTGTTAATGCATCATACAATGCTTGATTGACTGGCTTAACGCCTGTGATACCAACTACGCCGCACATATTAATCCTTTAGGGTAAAGTCAATTATTTCCCAGCACTCTGCTTCTGTCTTTGGCTGGCTAAATGCGCATACAGACGGATTTGCTGTGTCTGTAACGAAGCGCGGATTGGTTTGAACAAATGGTAATTCCTTATCGAGCAATGTAATCACTTTCGGTGTCACACATTCGATTCTATGCAATGTGTTATATGAAATATGATAGGACTGTCCTGCAAGTGTTGTGAACGTGCATAACTCTATGATGTTTGCGTTGGGCACTTCTATATTGCGCTCTGCACCTGCTTTGCATTCGCCACGTTCAACCTGTAATGTCGAATTAGGATCTTGTCCATCAACATCATAAATGTAATTTTTGAGTTCGCCTTTAACAACTTTTGATGTAAAGCTAAAGCGATGTTCGTGAATGTCGTCTACAATGGCAGGGGCTAACTCCGAGTAAAAATGATATGCTCGGTCATCCCTAAAGAAATACTTTACTACGCCAAGCCCCATATAATGAGGCGAACCGCCAAGCTTTCTTAATCCATCAATCGTCAGCATTGCGCATAATCTCTCTTATTTTTGTTGCGCTAATTTCTTCGATCTCTGCGTCGAAGTGTTCTTGTTCGATAGCATAACCTACGTCGCGTCCATAGCCTATGCGCGTGATGTTAGGCGCTGCAAAGATGCGCACCTTGCCTGCGTATTCTGCAAGGTGAAGGCGTAGGTGCTGGCATACGTCAAGCACATGAAAAGGATTGTCGTCGTCTTGCGCTTGATCACGCACCATAATCGCCACCTGTCCTTCCTTCTCTAACAGGCGATCAAATAGTGCTTGGTGACCGTTGTGCCATGGTTGAAAGCGACCAAGCATCTGTGCTGTTGGGGCGCGAACATCAAACTTGTCGTCAACAAGGTCCCACACAATTTCGCGGGCGTCGTAGTCCTCGCGATGCTCGGTTACCGTGTAGTCAGCAGCGCCAGGATAATCGCGCGACGGTGGTCGCTGAAATAATTTATTTGTATCTTCAAATCTGCTCTCGTCAATCGTATCTACAAATATAGTAAAGTCAGCATCAAATAATTCGCGGTACTCGTTTAGCGGGCAAACAAAATCACAGATTGCAATCTTGCCTTTGTCTACCACTGCCTCTGCAAGGATGCGCATACGCTGAAGCTGACGCTCTCTACCCTCTTTGCTAAAGTCCCAGTCGTCACATTCCTTGCGCACATCATCAGCATTGATCCACTCGGCTCTATCACCGAGTAGCTTCATTAGCTCGTTTGCAAGGTATGTTTTACCTGATCCGGGTAGCCCAAATATCAGCACTTTCATTTTGATTCCTTATTTCTCTGTCTTTGTCTTGTATATTCATACAACAGTGTTCATTTGATGGGGCGCGGCAATCACCATCCAATCTATAATCGTGTGGTGCTGCAATGCGGCGACTGATGATACAACCCATAGGACACGGTTGCCCGTCTTGAAAGTTGTACGGCATCTGCTCCCATTCTTGCACACCGTATTTTAGCTTGCGCTCGAACTCTTCTTTCTTTGTCTCACTCATTTACAACATCCACAAAACATTGGCGACCACTGTCGCTGCTAAATCCGTGTACTGTCCAAGCATCCTTGATGTCATTGTACTGTACACGCCCATCGAATTCAAATACTTCGCCGTCGTCATATTCTACTGTCATATCACAGTAAGAATTTATCACTAATTCTATGTTGTCAATTTCCACTTTCACAGGCTGTGGGTCTTTGGTTGGCTCTCTTCTCTTGAACCAACTCAGTTGCCTGATGCTATATTCCATACGTCATTATACAGCATTACTTATCACAAGTCAAGCGAAAAGGGACCGAAGTCCCTTTTCTGTTTGTTGCTTGTTCTTATTACGGTGTGCGGTTGTTAGCGCATGTTCCGCCAACTGTATCACTGTTCACACCGTCAGGACACCATGTATTGATGAACACTGTTGATGCTGTGATGTTTGCACCTTCCATGCTAGAGTATGCAAGATTTGCATTCTTAAATATTGCACCGTCCAGGTTTGCGTGAAACTCAACACCGATAATGCTTACAAGTGTAAAATTTGCACCGCGCAAGTCAGCGTTCGTCAAGTTCTCAGTTGTTGCACCACCGACATACGGACCCCACATCTGCAAACCAGTCTTGTCGCATCCGCGCCAGTCAACACCAGCAGCATAATTGCCGTCTGCGTCAGCTTGCAAATCACCTGGACGAGTATGGCAGCGTTGCTGCTCAACTAGCGCATCTACTACTGCTGTAAGATCAGCGATGAGTGCTGTCTGTGCGTTGACAACTGCTTCTAGTGTAGCAACGTTTGAATCTAGATTAAGCAGATCACCTTCTATCTGATCGACTGTCTGTGCGATGCCTTGTGCAAATGCTGTCTGCGTCAACAACAAGAGGGTAAAACCGATTAATACATTTTTCATTTTTGCTTCCTTAAGTTAATATAACTATTGAACATGCATTGTACAGTCAATAAAGACAAAAGTCAACCTACACAAAAGCGAAAAGGGACCGAAGTCCCTTTTCTATCATTTTGGTAAGAAGCCTGACTAGAGCTCCCTGGTGTAGGTTTTTAAGCTACTGCTAGAGCTGCCGAAGCAGGCTCAGAGCCCAGAATTACAAAGTTATCGTTTCCAATTACTTTAGTAGTGATTAGGTCACCACGCCAGTTGTCCTTTGTGCTTCCGTATGCCCTGTCGAAACCATGACACCCCCTTCAGAAGTACTCTACCTTGACACTGTTTTTAGAGAGGGGTCCGCAACCTCTAGGTCTGTAGAGTACTTTTGGTGGAGGTGGCGGGAGTCGAACCCGCGTCCACGACACCTACTAACACAATATCATACAACTATATTTTAATCTTTGTCCTTTGTCCAGTCCGGATCAATGTCATCACCGTATTCTTCATCTATCACAAGCTCGCCAAGCTTACTAATGTCCAGCGAATTTGTGTCAAAATCTCCGACGTTATAAGACAGCGTAACGTGCGGAATGTATTCGTCGTGATCGTATGTTGCGTTTGGATGCTGCTTCATAAGCTGTTCGTGTCGTGCTACGAGCTTAGGGCATACCAACGTAACTACCAATACCCTTTCTTCATCTTCACCCCATATTTTAACATCATTTGGCGTTGCCGTCAATGGTGAACGAAGCTTTCCTTGTGGCTGATATTCAGGAACAGGAACTTTGCTAAACAGTAACGTCGCGTGATAATCTTCAATTGGTGTTTGATTCGGTATGTTGTTATCTTCTGAAAAATCTTTTAATTTTTGCACAGATGCATTATTAAATCGCACACCAGCAAAGGTGCCATCTTCTGGAGCTTCCACTAATTTTATAATTTCATCTATGCGCATTATGTATGTATTTATCCGTATTGTGTAGGAAAGCGTATAACATTGCCCTGTTGTGATATCTTTTGTATATCAAATCCTAATACCTTCGGAAGACTTGCTCGCTTCGGACCGTAGCAATAATATATCCCTGTTGCGTTTGTTGTTTCTACTAAAAAGCCGTTGTCTTTCTTTCCATTTTCTTCGTATTCGGGTAGCGGTATCTTCTCTACAGTTTTGTCTTTACGTGTGATTTCAAAATGATCACCTTTGTCATACATTCCTAAAGGAACAAAATAACAAAATACGTTTTGTATTTCGTAGCGGCCATTCATCTCAATCCAGCCACAGCCCTTCATCATATGTCGCTGTCTGTGATAAATTCGCCAATCGTCCCACAGGTAAAATGTTTGGTCGGTTATTATTTCTAAAGCCGGAAAACCAGCGTAGCATAATGTACCATTTTGCATCCGAGTATGCGACCACTCAAACTGTGCAAAGTCGTGTATTTTATTTGCAAGATCCCTTGAGCTGTTGAGCTTTTGCAGAGGGATGACAAGTTTCATTTGCGGAGAGACAACCATCGACTCTCCCTTTAGCTCTGCTTTGAAGATTCGCTTCTTTATATTACCAGCTAATTCTTCTTTGAAAAATTCTTCTTTAGCGCCCATGCTCGCTTAATCTCATCGGCTTTTGCAACATCTGTACAAAATATTGCTTCTTGTCTTTCTTTGTTGCGTGTCTACAGGCAACATCATTAAACACTCTCGGTGCTGTAAAATGAGGGAACATTACACAGACTTGATATGTTACTCTGTAATCTATATTAGAGACGTTGCCTCTGTTATCACTTACCATGCCGACCTTGCCAAACGCATAACCTTCTTCTGCAATTCGTACAATGTCGCCGACTTTTAATTGTTCGGACATAGCTGGGTTTGGTAATTTATTTTCCACCTAATGCACCTACAAAATATTCTTTTTCTGTGAGATACTTAAGGTTGTGTTTGTTGAATACAAGATCACTCGGCTCACCGATTATCTTGACAAAAATTAATGTAATGTTGCTGTGGTCTCCTTCTGCCACCACTTTCCCCACCCGATTATTATATGGGGATCCTGACTTAACTATGCGAACATACTCAGGCTTATCGGGAGCTACGGTATGAATAGGCACTCGGACCCTCGCTTTGGAATTCTAAGCCTGCCATGTTGCCGATGTAAAGCTCAACCGATTCGTTCCAACGTAAATTCAACTTCACAGAACGTCGAATTGTAAGACTTATGTATTGCTTCTCGCGGAACTCAAGTATTTCACCAAGCTCAGTTTTGTCGTTGCTGATGCATGTAACGTCACAGACGTCATCAAATTGTACGTGCTGGTTCATTATTTTCCCTTCAATAAAAGCTTAAAGACGTCGCGTCCAAAATGCTCGTAAACATTATCCCAATCTTCCTTTGCTACTTCGCGATAGCCTTTCCTAATCTTCGATATTACAAGGGAATTGCGTTGCGATGCCGTCATAGGCTTCGAGTTCGTTTGAAACTTCTTGCCGCGGCGACCCCAAAATGTTAGGTATTCGTCGTTGCCTTTGTCAAGCAAGCCCCACACCTTATCGTGTTCGTCTTGCTTGCACCATCCAATAAATTTAATGTGCATTATTGCGGCATCTCCAATACACGGGCCCGGGTGCGGGGTGCGGTCAATGTTACCCAATATTTGTAATCGTCTTTGTATTTTCCGTCATAGGGCCGGACGGCGACGATCATTGATTTGCCATCGTCCATATCACTGAACCACGTTAGGACTTTGTCGCCTACTTTAGGAATCATTACAGTATCTCCGTGCTCTTGTTAGCTTCGGACTTGTCTTCACGCAACTCTACGAAGCGTGGCAGGAACAAGCTATCAACGTCAGTGCGTGACTTATCCGATATGCGCTCGTTGTACCTAACCTCAACAATGCGTCCAATCCAGCTTGCAGCATTGTCAGTAATTTCTTTCCGCAATGCATCGGACAAGCCGCTGATGCTAACTTCTACAAGCCTGTCTGCAGATGTGCATATGATCGAACCGACCATTCCTTCAAACTTTCCTTTGCCAGGATTGTAGCCGATCACTTCGAGGTCGCAGTCTTTTTCGGACTTCATTTTTACAAGTCCTGCGGAACGTTTGTCTTCCCAAATGTGATTTTTGTTCTTCAAAATCGTACCTTCTTCACCACGACCAAGCATTTCTGCAAAGTGTTCCTCAGCTTCAGCAAGGTTATTTACTTCGCGCGTTTCGATCAATTCGACTTTTGGAGCTTTCGCTTTAGCGACAGCGTTCTTAAGGGTTTCGAAGCGCAAGTGGTATGGCGTGGTGCATTTTTCTTTCTTGAAATCTTTAAGCGGAATAATGTCCCAAACGCGGATGCGAACTGCTTTCGCTTCACTTGCGGGCATCTTGCCGCGGATTGCTTTGTTCAGTTTGCCGTTGCCTTTCTTGCGAGCCATTACCGAACCGTCCTTTTCAACAAGGACAAGCTCGCCGTCGATCACAAAACTATCGCGTTCGACGCCGTCCTCAAGCTTCGAGTAAAGCTCGTCGCGTATCTTTAGGAGATCAGCATCAAGCTCACCGAGGATATCGACCGGCTTGCCACTGCGACCACAAAGGCTAACCTTGCCATTCGTGATGTGCGCGTTGATGCGCATGCCGTCAGCCTTTAATTGGCTGTAGGCGGGGTAGATGATCTTAGCAATCGTCTTTTCTTTGTACGGGTTTGCAAGCAAGCATGGGTAGGTCGGCACCAGCTTCTTCCATACCTTGTTAACAGTGGACTCGGAAAAGCCTGCGTCCATTGTCTTTGCGATAATGCGCTCGATGATGAACGCGTCTTCCGGTGACATATCGCCCAACAAACCTGCAAGCAGATCACGCGCATCGTGCCCTGTCACCTCACGGCTCGACAGTGCGGGCAGGACCTCAAGCGCCTCTTCCAACGGCGTCGGCAGTCCCAGCGACGGCTCAGGCCGTGTGCAAGGCGTGTATTCGGGAATCTTGCGAATGTAGTATTGCACGTAAGGACTATAACATGCGACAAGCACCTTTTTCAGGAGCTCGTTGTCCTTATGCTTTTTCAGGATCTCGATCTTTTCGTTCTTGCTCGAGGTCGCTTTAATTTCTTGGATAATATCGTAAATCATGTGTGGTCTCACTTCTCAGTATACAAGTATTATACGGTGATTTTCACCATATGTCAAGCACTATAATCCTTTGTGAATCAAGCACTTAGCTAATATTACCAACTCGTCCAACGCAATTATCAGCGCCGCAGTTACAGTCAAACGTCCCTGCTATCTCTGTTTCGCTTTCGAGATAGTTGAACGTGATTTCGTCACCTGGAAAAATGTCGCGCGCTGCCATCAGCATCCCGGACCATTTGCTAACAAAGGCGGTCGGATTGCAAGAGTGATTTGTGAACATGCCATCGGGGTGCATGTAGTGACCATCGTCCAATTCGATTGAACGAAAATCACGCTCCTCAACCTTGTCACCGCTGCGGAGATCAAGCACCTCACTGCCTTCCAAAAAGGTTACGCGACTAAACAGGCCATACATGCCGTTGTCTTTGCGTTTCGTGTAAACGTTCTCGCTCTCATATCTCATTTCGTTAGTTCCCAATCTTTTGCAAGTATGTCATTCACTATAGGGGACCAACAAACGTCCATATGTGTATAGTGTCCAATCTTCCTTTTTTCCTGACGATAGAATATATCGTCTTGTTTGTAGCCTTGATATTTTCCATCAGGGCGTTTGAACAATTCGACGTATCGAGTTTTGTCCTTCCAGCTTGCGCGGGTTAGTCTCTTTCCCTGCTTCAGCAATACCAATGCTTCTTCAAATGTCATAGTTGTATCGCTTATAAATGTAAACTGCATAGCTCTCAGCTTTGTCCAATGGCAAGTAAGAACCCCACTTCGGATTTCCGTGTCTGTATCCTCTGCCCACTCGCTTCACATACAACCGGGTTGGAATTAGTTTTGACAGCGAAGACTGTAGTTCCTTCGAATCCTCTGCCGTCAATCCTTTCATTAGTGATTCTTCTCTGTGCGGGTTTACGCCGTTGAGTCGATCAATAAACTGTTCCTTGATAGGAAAATATTTATTATAGACACGACATATGTTCTTTACATGCTCTGGGTATTTAGCACGTAAGTTTGCGTTCGTCCATTTTTCGATATGCGGCGGTAACATTAATGCAGAGGACCTATGTTGTCGCGGATAAAGCTTTGCAGGGCTTCTTCGCGTTTGTCGGCGGGCAATGCTGCCATCGATGCCAACATCGTTGTGCTGCCCGTCTCACGCAAAACATACAACTCGATTTCCAAAATCAAATTGCCAATACGGATTTCATCGTCTTCGCGACCGCTTTCGATGTATTCGAGGATTTGTTGCTGCGCTGCTTCGAATTCGTCCGCGTTCGTAATAAAGTTATTCATTGTTAACTACCAACTTCAATACAGGAACTGTATACGTGCCGCTCGGTGTTTTCGGAGCAGGTCCGATGTGAATAAGGTTTACGTTGCCGCGACCTGCGGGAACAATAATCCACTCTACCGGATTCTCTTTCGCTTCACGCTCAAATTTTGCTTCATAGTAGTTCATGCGTTAGTACCTGTGAAATAGCCCGAAAAGAAAATGCCCGCAACAATCACCGGCACAATAATCTTCCAGTATTTAATAAAGTAGAATGTCATCAAAAGCAGGAATTCGTCAAATTTGGACATCATGTTTTTGTACCGTCAGTTCTTTTAATGCGGCGGCATACAAAAAACTCAGTGCCTTTGATATGCGTTTCTAACAATTTCGGCTCTTCATCTTTGAGCCAATCCTTTGCCGCTTTCTTGTTGCCGAACAAAACAGGCTTACCATTACGGCGAACTGCCTGTGGGCGAAGACTGTCAATCTGCTTGTAGACACCAAAGCTCATGATGCTTTCACTTCGCCCAGTGTCTTCGGAGTCCAGTACAAGTCCAGTTCGACGTCGTTGTCGATCAATTCCTGTATGCTGATGTAGCCAAGCTCGCCACCGTAACCCAGGTCAGCAAGTCCAAATGCTTGAAGCTGGTCATCTTCCATATCACGCTCGGTAATGTACCAGTCCATGTTGCCGCGGAAGTAATGCAGGCCAACAACAGCGTTATCGCCCTTGCCATCCTGCTCATACGTCTTCGGCATAGTTTTCAGGTGCTCGGCTAATTCGAGCATCATGTCAATAAAGTGTTCGCGCTCTTCGCCGCGGGCAGCTTCGCCCAGGGCAGCAATTTGGCTGGCACCGATGAACTTGCGGAGTAACGGCATGGCCGTATACAGCTCACTTGCTTTGTTTACTGCGTCTGCTGCGTTTGACATTATTTTGTCCATTTCCTAACTGTTAAATAACATTGTAGAGCCTTGTATTCCAGAAGTCAACACCTATAATCCACTATAAATCAAGCACTTGCGCATATTTTACAAGTGCTTGAAAATCAATAACTTACAGATAGGGGCGGATTGTGCTGTGCTTGTGCGCAATGAGCGCCGCTTTGTTGTTTGACCACACGCTCGTGGTCTCTAACGTAGGATCAATGACTTACAGACGTTTAGAACCCTTGTAAATCAATGACTTAGCAGTCTACAAGCACTTTTTCGACTTCTGCTTTGAAAAAGCAATCCGGGTCGCCGCCGAAATAGTCAGTTGCGTAGTCCTGCGCTTCCTGCTCATCGTCGAAAAACTTAGTTCCCATCGGGCGGCGTCCGTATCCACGCTCATATTCCCAGCAATCTACTCGCCAACGGTACTTAGGATTTGCCATGCTGTTCTCCTTTCTCTCACTTACAGCATAGCATCTTTGTAGGGAATGTCAACCACTAATTTCGGGTGATTCGAAAGCCTCCGGCGAGGTAGCGATCTCCAGAATCTGTGCTGCCGCCGTGCCTGTGATTTATCATGTTAAAAATGAGCTTGTTTGTGTCGTTAATATTCATGCTGTCTAATAGGCGACACTGTGACAAGATTGGTGTTGTGTCTTGCTTTACTTTTATGCGGTAATAATCAAATCGAATCCAGTCGTCGTGCTGCGTTACAATCGTGCCCGGTGGGACTTCCATACCATCATAGGTTGTGTCCATGCCTTCGTACACAAAGACATCGTACAGTAGTTCCTCAGGATCTTCTTGCATGTCTGCTGTTGCTTTGAGGAGAGCTGCGTTTAGAGTTGCTTGGCGATCGTACTCA
>Ga0307380_10006960_pt1 | contig 14777 bp, 9 predicted proteins | sample UN3MG_FD_202239 | JGI IMG/M metagenome (GOLD analysis project Ga0307380, IMG submission 202239) | Soil microbial communities from Risofladan, Vaasa, Finland - UN-3 | ecosystem: Environmental > Terrestrial > Soil > Coastal area > Acid sulfate soil | place: Finland: Risofladan, Vaasa | collected... | reverse complement strand
CTTTTTGCCGTTGGAGACGACCGTGACCCCGTCCACAGTTTTGATCTTCTGCCCCTCGGCCAGACCGAAGATCAAGACGACGGATAATCCGATGAGCCAAACAGGCGATATCTTTTTCATGAATCTTCTCCTCGATACCCATATATTATACGCGCTTTGTCGAACTATGGGGACGCGATTAGTCTTTTCTCCAAGCCATCCGCTTATTTTATAAAAAGTGGCGAGAAATAGAGAATCACGAAAAGGATGACGGCGACCACGATCACCGAAAGCCCGACATCCAGGCGGTTCCAGCTGGCCCGTGAACTGGCCTTGTCGGCGGCCACGGTCGTGGCATAGGTCAGGCCCTGGATTTCCTCCACCGCGGGAGCACGCGTCAGGAGGCTGACCGCAACCATGACGGCTATGCAGACGAGGAACAGGGCCACACAGAAATAGAGGAAACTGACGGTGGCGAACTGGTGGAGCCAGCCGGAAAGGCTGCCCTTGTTGAGCTCGGCCACCAGCCTCAGGATGCCCAGGACGAACCCGCCGACAAGAGCGGCGACCGCGCCCTTGGAATTGATCCGCTTCCAGAAGACTCCAAGGAGGAAGACGGCGGCGATCGGCGGGCCCAGATAGGACTGGACGCTCTGGAGGTAGTGGTAGAGCTCACCGGAGATATTCTTCATCAGCGGGATCCAGAGCACTCCCGTCAGTACGACTACTCCTGTGGCCAGACGGCCGACCCGGACGAGGGTCTTTTCGGAGGACTGCGGCCTCAATTTCTTGTAGATATCCATGGTGAAGATCGTCGAGCAGGAGTTGAAAACCCCGGCCAGCGAGCTCATCAGCGCCGCCAGCAGCCCGCCGACGACGAGACCTCGCAACCCGATGGGGAGCAGCGCCCGGACCATGACCGGAAAGGCCATGTCGGCCCGGTCGAGCTGGATCTGGCCCGACTGAGCCAGGGCAAAGGCCATCACACCCGGGAGGACGAAGATGAAAAAGGGCGAGAGCTTGAGATAAGAGGCGAAGATGCTGCCGCGCCGCGCCTGGGTCTCGTTCCGGGCCGCCAGGGCCCGCTGAACGATATATTGGTCAGTGCACCAGTACCAGAGACCGACGATCGGCGGCGCCAGGACCATGCCCAGCCAGGGGAATTCCGGGTGGTTGAGGGGGAGGAAAAGGTTGAGGTGGCTGCTCCCGGCGATGGAGACCAGTTTCCCCCAGCCGCCGATCTTGATCAGTCCGGCGACCGTCACCAGGGCGGCTCCGAGCAGAAGGACGACCGCTTGCATCGCCTCGGTATAGACCACGGCCCGCAACCCGCCTACGACCGTGTAAATGCCGGTCAGGAGGACGACGATCAGCGCCCCCGTCCAGAAGTCGATGCCCATGAGGACCTGGAAGACCACGGCACCGGCATAGACGTTCACCGCGACCTTGGTCAGGACGTAGCTGATCAAGGCCACAAGAGACAGAAACCAGCGGGCCGTCGGCGAGTAGCGTTTTTCCAGGAATTCGGGCATGGTGAAGACGCGGCTGCGCATATAAAAAGGGATGAAGACCCAGCCCAGGACCAGGACGAGCCAGGAATGGAGCTCGTACATACCCATGGCCACCCCGGTCTTGGCCGCGGTCCCGGCCAGCCCGACGATGTGCTCGGCGCCGATGTTGGAGGCGAAGATGGAAGCGCCGACGATGAACCAGCCGATGTGCCGGCCGGCCAGGAAATAGTCGGTCGAGGTGTCCTGCCTCTGCCTCATCCCCCACCAGGCGATGCCCATGACGACCAGGAAATAGGCGCCGACGACGATCCAGTCCAAGGCTTGGAATGCGTTCATGCCCTCTCCTCCTGGAACAGGCTCGATCTCTCTTCCACCGGCCCGGCGATCCCGGACCCGGTGAAATCGTCTTTAACCGCTCAGAACTTCCAGCTCAGCCCGGCGATGAAGGTGACGTCGTTTCTCTTGATCCCCGGACCGACCGGCTTGTTGTCGTAGCTGTCGATGAGAGTGAGCTTGACCGACCAGCTCTTGGCGATGGCGGTCACCAGATTGGCCTCCAGCCGGAGAAAATACCGGCTGAGTTCGGAGATGTCGGGGTCGATCTCTACTCTTTCGTTGAACTCGGATGTCTCGGCGATCTTCCAGACAACCTGCTGGCCGAATTTCAAACCTGTATAGCTGTCCGTATCGCCGGTGTTGTAATACTTGGTGACGACCTGGGACAGACCGGCGTCCAGGCCCAGAGTTACAGTCTCCGCGGCGACAACCATGTATCCGAGACCGACGGCGGGAAAGATGCGATAGCTGTAGTTCTTGAACCTGTCCCTTGCTACCTGGAGCTCATAGTAAGAGTAAAAACGCCCCGTGTGCAGCCAGTCAAGGCGGCTGGCCATCAGAAGATTTTCGGCGTTCGTTTCCCCGTCCATTTCGCCGAATAGATAGATCGCCTTGTTGGCCCACATCAAAGTATTGGCCTTGTTGACCGGACCGCCGGCCGCAAAAGTGAAGGAGAAGCTGGAGGATTGAGCGTTCCCGCGGGCCAATGACAGCCCGAGAGACACATCCCCCTTCCAGTGGGACGGCTCCTCTTTGGCTTCATCGGCTCGTCCGGACGATCCTAAAGATAGAACGAGCGAAATGACTATCACGAAGACTCTTTTCTTGTTCAGCGGAATTTTCGCCTCAATTTTTCTCCGGCTCCAGGCTAGAAAAACCAGAAAGTTATTATATTCGGATTTAATCAGAAAGCCAGAGAATTTGCTGCTTTTATCCGCCCTTGAGCGGGAAAGCCGAGGGCTGAATGCCGGGAGGATTCGTCTCGGACGGGGGGGACCGGCGGATCAGCGCTTGACCTTTTCCTCGAGGGACTGGACGAGCTTCTTGATGTTTTCCTGGCCGGGGTTGATTTCGAGAGACCTCTTCCAGGCCCGGAGGGCCTCCGCGGCGTTGCCCTTCTGGAAGTGCGCTGTCCCCAGGAGGTTGAGAATCTCCAGGTTCAGCCCGAACCGGGAGAGATAATCTGAGTAATCGGCGATCGCTTCATCCAGCTCGCCCAGGGAATGGGCGGATTTCCCGAGGAGGTAGAGGCCCTGGTCCGTCACCTTCTCCCCCCTCAACGGGCTGAGGATGTCTTTGATCCTCTGGTATTGGCCCTCGATGAAAAGGCATTGACTTAAGCCCAGCGCATAACTGAGCTGGGCGGGATTTTTGGCATAGGCCTTCTCGAGAAAAACCAGAGCGTCCTTGTTTCTTTTCAGATTGAGCAACTGGAGACCCATCTCGTAATCGTATTCTCCGGCGGCCGAGACCGGCATGACCTTGGAGACGACAAGGGGACGGCCGATGCTTGGAGCCGCCGTGATCTCGAAGTCCTCATCCTGGGCCAGGAACTCGGCCCCGTGGGAGTCCAGCACGGACACTCTGATTTTATAATAGTCGGGGGGAAAATCCCGGAGAGGAAATACTTCCAGAAAATCCGGCGCGTTTTGATACTCGCCGATTTTTTTGAGTTGACTCAGAAACGGGGCCTCTTTGCGGAGAACTATATATTTCAACTGTCCCGCGGACCGGAGTTCAGGAGGCAGCCCTAAGACTTGAAAAAAGACGACCAGGTTCTCCTTTTGGCTGAATGTTTTCCGGGCGGGCGTCAGCAGCTGGCCGTCACGGATCCGAAAAGGGATATACTCCTCCGCCGGCGAAGCGCTTTTCTCCAGCCGGTATCCCAAGACGAGAGGAGTCATGGCCGGGAGGGCATCGTCTTCCGGAATCGCGATGGTCCCTTCAAACGTCGTGAATTCCTTGGAGACCGTGTTTTTGAGCAGGAGGTCGAACTTGTAGGTTCCCGGAACCAGGGGGAAAAGGTCCTGGATGGCCAGCGCCTTGGCGCCCAGGTCCTGAATTTCCGGGCCGCTGAAGCTCAGCGGAAACTCTTTCATGTATTGGAAAATAGTATTCCCGTTTTTGTCGGAGACCCGGCCGTCGAGCTCGTAATTCGTGCTGTACTTGTCGCCGTAGGAACTAACCGAAATCTTCTTGGGCTCGATGGAATAGTGGACCATGAAATGCCCGGCCTCATCCTTGATGACATAAAGAGCGGAATCGCTGGCGATATAGTTGGCCGAGTAATCGACTTCGATGACATCCTTGTACTTGAGCAGCGCCTCAGCGTATGTATCCTCGACTTTTTTCTGCGGATAAGAAAAAACGTTGCCGAGGAGCCGTGACGAAGCGAGGGAAACGGTCCCGGACATGGGTCTTTCCCCGGGGATAAGCGAAAGCGTCTGGTAGGCCAGGTTGGGGGCCAGCTTGGCCAGCTGCTGGACGGCGGACAGTTTTCGGCTGCTTTCCTGCATATAGTCGGCTGTCAGTCCAGTCCCCCAATCGGCGAGCAGGCTTTCCGGCCCGTCGTCAACGGGTGAATAAAGGACATATTCTCCCATTCCGTGCTTCTTGAAGAAGATGATGTTGAACCCGGTGGGCAAGCCATATTCGGGGTCGCCATCGTAAGACCAAATCTGGACCGGATAAACGCCATTGATGCTGTCAAAGTCTTCGATATTCTTGGGCGGGCCGAGGATGATATGGATCCTCCCCCTGTCGGTCATCCAGCCCGGCCGTGGAGTTCCCCGGCCGAAGTATTCGTTGGCGTACTTCCTCCTCTGATAGTGCTCATCCCTGAACTCGTTGCGGGGCGTGCCCGGCGTCGGGTCTCTGTGCTTCCAGAAGGCTTCGATAAAGATATCCCTTTCCTTGTCTGTCTCGAGCTTCTGGAAGACCTCTCGTTCAGTGGGAGTGATGATGTAGACGACTTCTTCCTCCAGCCAGAGGCGGTACGACTCCGAGAGGTTGGGCCCGGACTTCTTCTGGCCCGCGATGACGGGCAGGCACAGGCCGACGATCATGAGGAAGCAGGTCAATCGACGGCGAGGGCTCATATCTATATTAATCTACCGGATTTCGCATATTTCTTCAAACGCCGCCCGCCCCAGCGGCAAAGCTGGGGACGTTCCCCAAAGGGACACCTTTCGTCCCTAGGAAAGGTGTCCCTTTGGGGAACGTCCCCTATTTATTGATTCCGGGAAAAATGGCGGTAGAGGTAGTAGGTCAGGACGAAGGAGACAAGAAAAATCAGGGCCGGAACGATGATCCCTACCATGGCTACTCCTTTTTCTCCCGCCGCTTCTTCCGATAGGAATAATAAGCGAGCAGAAGCCCCAAGAAAGAGAAGAAATAAGCGATGCTCATCCCGATGACCACGGCCAGGCTCTGTTTCATCTCATTCCTCCCAACGGACGATCTTTTCCAGTTCCTCGAGGTACTGTTTCTGCTTGACCTCGTAATCCTGGGAGATCGCCTTGAGCTTTGGGTCTATGATCCAGATCATGACAAGCATCAGGGCGATCCCAAGGGCCAGAAGGACCCAGCCGTACCACAGCAGCAGCAGGCTGAGCGCCGTGCCCACGGCCAGCAGGACATAGACAAGGGGGGAGATGACGAAGACAAGATAATCCTCTTTCGTCCAGCGGTCGGCCTCGACCGCCGTCCAGCGGCGTTTGATCCCGAGCATCTCAGTTCCCTCCTTGCAATTCGGGGATGGCGGCCAGGAGACCGCGTCTCTCCGCTTCCAACCGGACGGGCTTCCACCAGCCCAGCGGCCGGGACATGACGTAGTACTTGACCATCCGGTCCATGTCCTCCGGCTTCGTCAAAAAGGTGATCGGGATATAAATCAGCGCGCCCAGGACCATCATCAGCCAGAACTGGAGATAATCCGGAAGGACGGGGATGATCCGGAATTCCGGCAGCACCCAAACGACCAGCCAGCTCAACCCCAGGTTGGCGATCCAGGAGGACAGGTAGCCCCAGGAGTTGAACCGCCACCAGACGACCTGGAGGATGGAGGGCAGCCAGATCCCGGCGGCCATGATCCAGAGGGCGAAGATGAGCCACTGGGTGATCTCCTTCATCATCGCCCCGTAGAGAAAGGACCCGAGAAGCAGGATGAATGTCGAGATCCTTCCCACCCAGACCAGCTCCTTCTCAGTGGCCTTGGGCTTGAAGTAATGATGATAGAGGTCGCGGGTGGCATAGGAGGCCCCGAGGTTGAGATGGGCGGAGATGGTGGACAGGTGGATGGCCACGACGGCGGCGAAGAACAGGCCGACCATGCCCACCGGCAGGTACTCGAACCCGATCCTGTACCAGGCCATCTCGTATTGAGCCGTCTCCTGGATGTTCGGATAGAGGACGAAGAAACCCAGGATGGCCACCGCCCAGAGCGAGTTCCGGACGACGATCAGGGCCGTCCCCGACCAGATGGAATAGCTGGCGTCGCGGACGGTCTTGGCCGACTGGATGCGCTGGGCCTCCGGGTACCAGTCGATGGCCGTGCCCATCCCGAACCCGCCGATAACGGCGATGACCAGCATGGTCAGGAACCAGACGAACGGGAAATCGCCGGTCGAGAACCCGGAAAAGGCGAAGGGGTTGAGCCGCCAGCTCTGCCTCATAGCGTCGAGCTTAGTGATGATCCCCCGGGGCCCGCCGGCCACGGCGATCCCCCAGAAGGAGACGATGACGATAACCAGGAAGGCGATGACGCCCTGCTGGAAATCCGACATCACGACGCCCCAGTAGCCGGCCGCCAGGACGTAGATGGCGCAGATCGTCGAGAAGAGGATAAGTCCCAGCCATTCCGGCCAGTTGAAGAGATAGTGGCAGAGCTTGCCCATGGCCATGCCGACCCAGCCCAGGACGAACATGTTCATGAAGACCTGCCAGCCGGCGATCCAGCCGCGCAGCAGCTCCGCTCCCATTCCGGAGAATCGGAGGGTCTGCCACTCGGCCTGGGTGTAGGCGAGCGAGCGCCGGAAGATGCGGGTCGAGGCGAAGGCGGAGATGGCGCACCAGGCCGAAAAGAAGCTGTACCAGATCCCCCTCATTCCGTACTTATAGATCACACCGCTCACCCAGATCGGCGTGTCCGTGGCGGTGTGGGTGGCATACACCGAGGTGGCGGGCAACCACCAGGGAAGGCCGCGGCCGGCCAGGAAGAAATCGGCCATCGACCTCTTCCCCAACCGGTAGAAGAGGACACCGCAGACGGTCATCAGGAGAATGAAAGTGACGACCCAGAACCAGTCGAGAAAGGCGAAATGGACCATGCCTCACCTCTCGATAGTCTCGCAAACAGGTGACGCCAAGGCGCTCTCTGAACTTGTCAATTCCGCACCCTTGGAACGCTGATAAAAAAAGAGCCTGGAGGGTTACCTACCCTCCAGGCTCTGGAAATCGATGACGGGGTCAGCTCAGAATGAGTACATGAGGCCCAGCCGGAAGTAACGAGGTGAAACCAGGCCCACGACACGGCCGACATCCCTGAGCAGAATCTCCGTGTCCGGAACGCTGACTTTCTTGACCATGGCGTTGGTCACAGCCTTGCTGCCGAGGATATTGAAACCATCGAGCATGACGCGCAGATTGCCCGGACCCAGCTTGAAGGTTTTTTCAAGACGCAGGTCCAGGATGCTCAGGAGGGGCATATAAAGTGGATCCGTGGGGTCCTGGGCCACGATCTGTCCTTCATACCCCGCTTGAGTGACGATCACCCCATGCGCTAGCAAATCGGTATCTTCCGGGTCATAGTTCCAGGGGTCGAGTTGGCGGATTTGGGAGAGAACCCAGACGGGGCGGCCGGTGTGCAGGCGGAAGCGGAGGCCCAGGTCGACTTCAATCTTGGGGATGGTGTAATTGCCGTTTATCTTGAATTCAAAGCGCGGGGTGAAGGGCATGGGGCCGTCCATGTTGTTGATGGTCTGGTTGATGCCGCCCAGCCATTGGTCGGACCAGATGTTGGTGCCTTCCATATTGTAGTCCTGGTCCTGGCGTTTATTGCGACCCGCGAACCCGGTGGATTTGTTAAAGAGCAGCGAACCCATCAGCTGCCAGCGGTCGGAGTAGCGCTTGTTGAAAGTCACCTGGAGGCCCTGGAACTTGCGCTGCGCTTTGACAACCGGACCGTCCGCTTGCAGTGGGAAGTCAGGCATGTTGCGCCACTCAAAATCCTGGTGGCTATAAATCCACTGAATATCGTCACCGTCGATCGAACCGCTGCCGTCATAATCCTTCAGGACGATGCTGTAAAGGGAAACCTCCTGGCCGTTGACGACCTGGGTTTTAACCTCGTACTCCCAGGGCTGCTGGGTGACTTCATTCAGGGGCCATTGCACGATCACGTTTTTGGTCTCGCGGTTGATATAGGTGACCCCGACGGAGAAATTTTTGAAGATCTCGCGCTCCAGGTTGAAGGTGAACTGGTCGGTGTGCTGGTTTTTCAGGCCCTGCTGGATTTTCAAGCCCCAGGAAGGATCATTGGATTCCCACCAGTTTACCCAGTCGCCGGCATTTATGGGCTCTAAGTTGGGAATCTGCCGGGCGGCATTGGCAAACTCGCTCCCGGTGATATAACCATCGCCATTCAGGTCGAGACCGTCCCAGGGAATCGAATAGAACTCCGTTAGAGTATAACTCCGATCCAGATCGGGTCCGCCGCCGCCGAAGCTTTCGACACCTATCGGAGTGTAGTACCGTCCGAAGCCGACGCGAAACACGGTCTTCCGGTCACTGGTCAGGGCATAGCTGAGACCGACGCGCGGAGACCAGTTCTTGAAGTCGAAAAGGTTATCCGAGCCCTTGCGGTCGCGGATGACTTTGAGCTCTTCCTTCCAGGCCTGGGGGGTAGCCGGCTGCTCCAGCATTTGGCCCTTGTCGAACCGGGCGGTCATGTGGTCGTAGCGCAGGCCGATGTTCAGGGTCAGGCGTTTGGTGGGCGACCACTGATCATCGAAAAAGAATCCTAGGCCGTCCGACGTGCGCACCGTGCGATGGGGCTTGCTGTAACCCTTGGGGACATAAAACATCAGCCCATCGTAGTCGCCGTACCAGCTCTGCATATATTGGATGTTATAGATCCAGCGATAAGGGTAAGCGCCGGGGTAAACCCCGAAAAAGCCGAGGTCCTCTCCGGTTTCCGGATCGATGAGCTCTTCTCCGAAAAAGTCCCCACTTCGGCTCTTCAAACGGCCGCGGGTGTACTGCACGCCAAACTTGATGTCGTGCTCGCCGAGGAAGTTTTCGGCATAGTGCGACATATCGGCTTGGATGGTGGTGCGGGTGGTTAAGCGTTTGTTCGCGCCGGGGAAGGCCCCGCCGACGCCTGAATCAAAGGGCACGCCTTTCCACCAGTTGATGTATCCCGGGTGGTTTGGGGCATCGCCGGGCAGTTCGTTTCTGTCATTGACCCAGAAGCCCAGGAACTTCACCGAAAAGAAAGTGGCCGTGCTGGGGAACCATTGCCACTGGGAGGAAACGGAGTGGCTCTGGGTATAGGAGTCGTAGGCCAAGGAGGGGTCCCAATCCAGGGAACCATCGGTTGTGCCACCGCCGTTGTTGTTTTCGTAGTGGTAGGACGCCCAGGCATGCTGGTTTTTAAAGGGGGTGGCGGTGAGCTTGAAGTCGGCATACCTGCCGAGATCTTTCCCAATGGGTTCGTAGTTGAGCTGCTTCTCTCTGCTGTCCAGGAAGTTGAGGGCCGCAAAGAACCAGGCCTTATCGGAAAAGAAGGGGCCGCCTAGGGTCAAGTCCAGTTCCAGGTTCGACTTGGGATAGGACCGATAATCGTCCCCAGCCTGGAGATACAGCCAATCGCGGCCCAGCTCGCCGGATTTCGGTTCTTGACCCGTGGGAGTGTACAGCTGGCTGTAGGCGCTCACGGAACCCTGCAGCTTGTCCGAGCCGGATTTGGTGATGACGTCGATGGCCACGCCCGAGAAATTGCCGTATTCTGCCTTGCTGCCGAGAGCGATGAGGCGGACCTCTTGGACATTATCGTAGTTCACCTTGATCATAGAGCCATAGCCGGCGCCGCTGGGATCGGTCGTGTCCAGGCCGTTGACCAGGAAGATGTTTTCCATGGTGGACCCGCCGTACGCGGTGGGACTCCCCATCACGTGCTTGCCCACGTCGAACATGCCCGGTGTCGAGAGTGACAGGTCATAGAACGAATCGCGGCTGGTGGGCAGTTTGGCCAGCATGGCCTGGTCGATCTTGGAGTCGATGGTCGAGGTCTTGACATCGACCACCGGTGCCGCCCCGGTCACGAGCACCGTCTCCTCGATCGTCCCCATCGGCAGGACCAGGTTGATCTCTGAAGAACTTCCTGCCCTCACCTCGATATCTTCCTGGACGACGGTCTTGAAACCGGGCATCGAAGCCGTGAGCTTATAGCTTCCTGGCGGCAAGCTGAGGAAAAAATATGTTCCTTTCGCCGAGGTGACGACGGAGCGCTTGCCGATCAAAGCGGGGCTCGTGGCCTCTAGGGTCGCTCCGGGAAGAGTTTCACCTTTATCGTCGGTGATCGTTCCCGTTATCTTCCCTTCGAGTATGGATTGGGCCCGGGCGACGCTCACGTTCATGAGGGCGAAATATAAAACGAGGAAGCCGACTAAGAAAGCGATTTTTCGTAATCTTTCCATTTCTCCTCCTTTCTATTCCTGTTCCAACCAGAAAGCCTGTCCTATCCCGCAAATCCGGGAGGAATACCCCACAGCCTATTTTCTTTACACTTCTCTCGACTCCACCTCCCTGTCGGTATTTTCAGCCGTCGTATTCATCGATTCTGATGATATTCCCCACCGGAGGATCACAAAAAAAATTATTCCTTTGGGTGCCCTTTGTCAAGCTCTTAGTTCAGAGTCGTCTGGCCCGCTATTTTTTTATCTGTTCCTTGAGTTTGGCGATCAAGTCATCCAGAAATTTGACCTTTTCCTGGTCGGTATATCCAGCTCTTGCTTTCTCCAGACATTCGACGGCTTTTTCAAAATCGGCCCGGTGGATATAACAGCGGCCGGCCATCTCGAGAAAGGCCGGATCATCCGGTTTCAGGCTCAACGCCTTTTCAAAACGGGCCAGAGCTTCGTCGACGCGATTCAGCCCGAAAAGAATGAGCCCCGAATTATAAACACCCTCCACATTCGCCGGATCTAGCTCCAGGTTCTTCTGGTAATACTCGAGGGCTTTGTCAAGGTCGTTCTGTTGCTGATAGCAGATTCCCAGCTCAAAGTAGGCCGGAGGAAATCGGGGAGCCAATTGAGTGACCTGAGTCAAGGCCTGGATCGCCTCCGGATACATCTTTTTCCTGGCATAACTCATCCCGATCAGGTAGAAGGCGTTGGAATTCTTGGGGTTTTTGGCGATGACATCTTTTAAAAACGCGATAGCGCCGTCATAATCCCCCTGCTTGATTTTTTCGACCACTTCTTTGAAGACACCCTCCATTTCCTTCACCTGCGCCTGTTCTTGGACCTGAGCCTGGGAAAGGAGCACGATGGGCGGGATCTCGATTTTCTGCATGATATCTTGAGGAGCCGCGTATTTCCATTCATCGGTTTTCTCGGCATAGCCTCCTTTTTTGAAAACGACCCGGTAGGTCCCATGGGGCAGGCCGGCGAATTTAAACTCGCCGTCCTTTTTCGTCTTGATGGTGTAGCTGCGGTTGGAGAGGACGTCCCGGAGAGTGATTTCGACCCCCTCCAGAGGATTCTTCTGCGTGTCCAGGACCTTTCCATAAAGATAATATTCGCGGTATTGGCCGGAGCTGGGGAGGACCAATGCCAGACCGGTCAACAAAAAGATGAATAGGCCGAAAAGGCGGCCGGTTCGTTCCTGCATGATTTACTCCTTTTTCGATGAATATGAGTTGGCCATTCGCAAGGCTTCATTCATCTTTTCCGGTTGATGTCTCCGATCATAGAAATCAGCCAGGAGATAATAGCCGAGGGCTTTGAGTTCTGACGTTTCTGCAAGAGCGAGTCCTTTTTCGAGCAGAGCCTGGACTTCTTCGAGCGGAGCCGGCTCAAGGAGCAGGCCGCGCGCTAGAAACAGATATCCTTCCGCCTGCTGAGGAGCCAGCTTGACCACCTCCCTCATATCCTCCATGTATCCGGCCCTGTCGCCCAGCTTAAGAAGGATTTTACCCAGATTGAAGCGGGCCTGGAATTGCCGAGGGAAGGCCGAGACTTCATCGGTATAGGCGGTCCTGGCCTCCTCCAGCCTCCCCTGTTCTTCATAGAGCAGCCCCAGATTGTATCTGGCCCGGGGGGACTTCGGGTATTCGCGGATGATTTCTTTCAACATTGTTTCGGCCCGGTTATACTGCTTCACCCCCACCAAACAGGCGGCCAGGTTGAGACGGTTCCGGGTCAACTTCGGCTGGATTTCGACGGCCTTCTCCAGATATGGGAGGGCCTCGGCATGGTTTTGCTCGCCCATGTAGATCTCTCCCATGAGCATGTAGGCCTGGACGTTCCTCTTATCCACAGACAGAGTCCGCTTGCAGAGAGCGATGACATCTTCCTTCATCCCTCCCCGGAGGAGAATATTCGCTAAACTGATGAGCGCCTGGATATTCTCTGGGTCATCTTTCAAGACCGCATCCAGTTTGGCTTTCGCGTCTTCGATCCTGCCCAGCTCCGTATAACAGGTTGCCAATTGCAGCAACGCCTGTGGGATCGTCGGATCATCCCGAAGGGCCGCTTCCAAGTTTTCTGCTGCTTGCGCATACTGATCTCTCATGATCAATTCCCCGGCCTGCTGGATGGAGACAAAGACCTGGAGCTTGTCCTTGGGATCGGCCAACGCCCGCGGGCCGCTGCCGGATGATTTTTTCGCGGCCACCGGCGCTCCGATATAGCCGAGAGCAGCCAGCCTTTCCACGGTCTCCTTATCCAGGTTGGCTGCCTGAAGGACTGGCGCGCCCCGGCTTGTTTCGGCCACGAGCCGGTCCAGCTCGGCCTTCATTTTCCGAGCGATCTCCGAACGATCCCCGTAGAGGTTGGTTTGTTCGTCGGCGTCCCGGCTTATCTCATAGAGCTCAGCCTTCGGGGCATCGATATATTTGTACCGCGTCGTCCGCAGGAACTGGAGCGGGCTCCAGCCGAATTGGATATTGGGAGCCATGGATTCCCCGTAGGCGGGAGCTTCATCCCTTGTTTTCGGCGTGAACATCAGCGGGATGACCGACCGGCCGTGGACTCCGGCCCGGCCCTCGACCCCGACAAGACCGAGGATGGTCGGAAAAACATCCACGCCTCGAACCTGAGAGGAAACACGGACGCCCTGCAACCCCTGAAGCGGCGTCGCAATGATAAACGGGACGTGGGCGGCATAGTCATAGATGAAGTAGCCGTGAGTTCCTTCGCCATGGCTCCCCAATCCCTCACCATGGTCGCCGATAAGGACAAGGATGGTGTTCTGGTCCAGGCCGTTCTCCTCCAGCCAGCCGACACACCGTCCGATCTGTTCGTCCATGAAGGCGATCTCGCCGTCGTACATTCCGACGAAGCCCCGCCGATTGTATTCAGAATAATAGGGTTCCGGCGGCTCATAGGGCGCGTGCGGGTCGTAAAGATGGATCCAAGCGAAGAAGGGATTGGCCTTCTCCCCGTCCAGCCAGGCCAACGCCTTATCCATCACCTCGTTGCCCGGTTTTTGAACAGCCCCGAGGTCAATATGCCTGTATTTCTGCAGGTCGAATTGATCATCATACTGCTGAAAACCTTGGCCAAGCCCCCAGCGCCCGTCGAGAACAAAGGCGCCGATAAAGGCACCGCACCGGTACCCCTGGACTGAGAGCACCTCGGCGATCGTGGTCTGCTCCTGGCTGAGCGCCGTGTTCCCGTTGACCCGGACGCCATGGTACGTGGGGTACATGCCGGTCATAATCGAACAGTGGGCAGGAAGCGTGAGCGGGGAGGAGGTGGCTGCCTGCTCGAACAGAACCCCTCGGCGGGCGAGGTCATCAAGGTTGGGCGTCTTCACATCGGGATAGCGGTAGCAGGCTAGGTGGTCGGCTCGCGTCGTGTCCATCGTGATCAAGATGACATTGGGCTTGTCGACGCCGACCTTGGACCAGAGCTTGGCGACCCTGCGGGTCGGGTCTTTTTCCGGCCGCAGGAACAGCCACAAACAGATGCCGACCGCCAGACAGCCGGCGATGAGCGTGATAGTTTTCCGCGTCATTCTCTTGTTCCGACTCCGAATTATTAAGATAGCGTTTTAAGGGATGATTTTCAACAGCGCCACGTAGAGAGCCTAGTCGGCTCACGACCAAAGACAAGAACGGCCGCGCAGGATTGTCGTAATGACCTTGAAATCTCGATCGAAAACGGCCAGGTTGGCCAGTTTGCCCTTTTCGATGCTCCCTATGTGGCTATCCAAGCCGAGGACGCGGGCAGGATTCAGGGAAGCCAGGCGCACCGCTTGGGGAACCGACACTCCGGTCCAATCGATCACATTCTTGACCGCCTGATTCAGCGTCAGGATACTGCCGGCGAGCGCGCCGCTTTCCTTGAGCCGGGCCTGGCCTTTGCCGACCACAACGTCGAGCCCCCCGACTCTATATTCGCCCTCGCCGAGACCGGCGGCGTTCAGGCTGTCGGTGATCAGGCAGATCCTTTCGACTCCCTTCTGCCGGATCGCCAGCCGCAGCGCCGCCGGATGGACATGGATGCCGTCGGCGATGAGCTCGGCCGTCACCCCGCCGGAATCGAGAACGGCGCCGATGACACCCGGTTCGCGGGGAAGAAACCCGCTCATGGCGTTATAGAGATGGGTCGCATGGGTGATGCCCTTCTCGAAGCTCATCATCGCCTGCTCATAGGTGGCCTCAGAATGTCCGATAGAGACCACCCATCCTTTTTCTTTAAGGGCGGGAATGAAGCTCAGGTTGGC
>Ga0307380_10006957_pt1 | contig 14779 bp, 9 predicted proteins | sample UN3MG_FD_202239 | JGI IMG/M metagenome (GOLD analysis project Ga0307380, IMG submission 202239) | Soil microbial communities from Risofladan, Vaasa, Finland - UN-3 | ecosystem: Environmental > Terrestrial > Soil > Coastal area > Acid sulfate soil | place: Finland: Risofladan, Vaasa | collected... | reverse complement strand
GGAATGCACAATCTCCTGGAATACTTGACGGATGTTCTGAGATCAGGTAGACTAGAAGCTGTTTCATAGCCTCCGGCCCAGTTCTCCCTCCGCCCCGTACGGGCATTCTGAGCGATACTGGGCGAAGTGCGGCGCCCGAGACCCGAGAGTGGGTTATGAAACAGCCTCTAGCCTGGGATCTGCACACGTCACACGAGGAGACATACCATGACCAGCGCAGCGAAGAAACAGCCAGCCAGCCCGCTGACAGTGGAGGCGCTCGGGGTTCGCTGGCCTCACGATCCGGGCTTCAACGTAGAGCGCCCCTACGGGTTAGGCATGTACCTGCTCCTCCATTTCCACTCGAACACGGTGGTTCTCACTGCGGCAGGGGTGGTCTCTGCGGAACCGGGAGACTGCTTGCTATATGATCCATACTGCCCTCAATTCTACCGCGGCAGAGATGCTGAGTACGTGGACGATTGGCTGCACATGTATGGGCCAGACATCCCGAAGTGGGTCCGGCGCTACGAGCTTCCGGTAAACGTGATCATGCGACCGCGCGATGTCGGGTTCATCACGACGCTCTTCGAGGCGATCAACCGGGAAATGCGGCGGCAGGAGCAGCACTGGGGGGAGTCGGTGCGGCTGCTGGTGGAGAGCCTGTTCCTGCAGCTAAGCCGCCAGCTGAGCCCGCCCGGAGTGACCCCGGCAGACCAGGCGTGGGTGGAGAAGTTCCGGAATCTCCGCATGGAGGTCCATGAGCGGATGCACGAGCCGTGGAGCCTGGCGGCGATGGCGCGGTTGGTCAACCTGAGTCGGTCGCACTTCGCCAACCTGTACACGAAGCTACTCGGGGTCAGCCCGATGGAGGACCTGATTCACGCGCGCTTGGGACGTGCGCGTGTGCTGCTGACCAATGCAGGGATGTCTGTGGCAGATGCAGCCGAGCAGTCTGGGTTCGGCAGCGTGTGTCACTTCAGCCGGCTCTTCCGGAAGCATGTGGGATGTGCCCCGCGCGATTACCGCCGGTTTCCGCTGGCAAGCGGAGTGGATATTTCTGACACGGAAGACGGGAAGAGCCGACTTTCTCTGTTGCTGGAGCACAGCAGTGTTACTGATGGGTGGCACCTGCTAACGGGAAGAGATCTCGAACGCCACATTCGGGGTGAGGGTGAAGGCAGCGGCGGCATTGATGCTGCGACACAAGTACGCGTGTCTGGCCTCCCTCTTCGGATCGTCCAGGAGGAGTCCCGGAACCACCCCGCGCCGACGCCGACCACGCCAAGGGAGGCCCGCAGCCGGAAGCGGAGCAAACGTACCGCTGTCAAGCCCGGGTGACTCCGACGCAGCGCATTAACGCGCGCTAACCGGAGGTCTTGCGCGAGCGTCCCTCACGGCTAGGGCGAGACGTCCACGAACACCTTCATGCTCTCTTCCCGATGCTCGTCTATGAACCGGTAGGCGTCGGCGTACCTGTCGAAGGGGAAGTGCCTGGTCTCCAGTGGGGAGGTGACTACGTCCCCGGATGACATCAGCGCGACCGCCCGCTGGTAATCCTGGTAGCGATACATGAGGGTGCCCACGAGGGTCAGCTCACGATCCTGGACCAGCCCCATCGCCACCCGCGGCTTCTCGCCGAAGACGCCCACGACGACGATTGTCCCGCCCTTGCCGATGGTGTCAACGGCCGCGGACAGCGTGGCTTCGATCCCGACGCATTCCAGCGCGATGTCGAAACCGTCTTCGCCGAAGACGCGGCGGGCCGCGGCCGCCAGTTCCTCCTGCTTGGGGTTGGGTGTATGCAGAAGGCCGCAGTACCGCGCGACGCCCAGGCGGAAGTCGCTCACGTCGGTCACAAGCACGGTGGCTCCCACGGCAGGGGCGCCCTGTCGGCGCTGCCGAGAAGGTCGGCCTGCAGCATGCGAAGAAGAAACGCTCTGTCTGTCTCAGCGGATAGATCACTTCGGGAGCGCAACGCCCATGAGAAAACCGAACATCCTCTACATCATGTCAGACGATCACGCCGCGAACGCGATCAGCTGCTACGGCTCGCGGCTGGCGTCAGTATTCCAGACCCCCAACATCGATCGGCTTGCCAACGAAGGTGCCCGCCTCAGCAACTTCTTCGCGACCAATGCCATCTGTACGCCGGCCCGGGCCAACATCATGACCGGGCAGTACGGCCACATCAACGGGGTGCGGACGCTGGATGATGCGTGGCAGCCCGAGGGCTCGCCGAACCTGGCCGCCGTGCTACAGGAGGCGGGCTACGACACCGCCCTGTTCGGCAAGTGGCACTTGCACTGCGAGCCGGTGGGGTTCGAAGAGTATAAGTACCTCTCGAAGCATGGGGGTCAGGGCACTTACCGCGACCCGGACTTTGTCGAGAAGGACCGCGGCGCAGTGAACTACAAGGGCTATGTGACCGACATCATCACGGGGATGGCGCTCGACTGGCTGGGCACCCGCGATCGGAGGCGCCCCTTCTTCCTCATGTGTCATCACAAGGCGCCGCACGACCTGTGGGAATATCCCGAGCGTCACGAGCACCTCTTCGACGGCATGGACATCCCGGTGCCTGACAGCCTGTTCGAAGATAAGAGCCACCGGTCCCTCGCCTCGCGCGACTTCGGCGCCTCTGTGACGCCGCGCAGCAAGGTGCGCAATCTCTACGAGATGTTCTGTCGCCCCGACTACGTTACCGGCCCGCTTACCGGCACCGAGAACCTGACCTTCGAGGAGAAAGGGATCGCTGCCTATCAGAAGTACCTCAGGGACTACCTGCGGACCGTCGCCGGGATCGACGACAGCGTCGGTGCGCTGCTGGGCGAGCTGGAGAAGCAGGGTTTGCTCGACGACACGGTCGTGATCTACACCTCGGACCAGGGCATGTTCCTTGGCGAACACGACTACTGGGACAAGCGCTGGAGTTACGAGGAGTCGCTGCGTTCGCCCTTCCTGGTACGCTATCCCCGGGAGATCGACCCGCATTCTGTGTGCGATGACCTGATGGCGAACATAGATATGGCCCCGACGCTGCTCGACTATGCGGAGGCGGAGGTGCCGCGAGATATGCAGGGCTTCTCCTGTCGGGGGATGCTGGCGGGTGATCCGAAGGCGGCTCGCCGGGAAGCCGTCTACTTCCGCTACTGGATGCACCTGGCCCACGGGCTTCATGTTCCGGCGCATTACGGGATTCGCACCGACCGCTGGAAGCTCATCTTCTACTATGGTCTGCCTCTGGACGCAACAGGCGCGCAGGATGAGAAGACACCCGCGGGCTGGGAACTATATGACATGGAGAGGGATCCCTTCGAACTGCACAACCTCTATGGCGAGCCGGCCTGCGCGGGGGTCGCCGGGGAACTGCGCCAGAAGCTGGACGAGGCAAAGCAGCAGTATGGCGACACCGACGAGCAGTACCCGGAATTGTGTGAGCGATACCGAACGGCGGAGTGAGTGCTGAGTTGTCCCGGCGCACATCGGGACCACGCGACTGCCGAGGGATTCAATGCACGTTCGCCATATGCAGCCCGGCGGGCCTTCTGTGTTGATGCCTGCGACGCGCGCAGATTTTCCGCACGACCGGGCCACTGAAGGTCGATCTGAACAGATGTTTAACATGTAGGTGGTGCAGGAGGAGAATTGTGAGAAATCAGCAGAGGTCACTGGCCGTCAAACGAATGCTGACATGCAGTTTTGCGCTTGTCCTGTCCCTTCTTTGCTCGGCCGTTCTTGCACAGGCTCCGGAAATAGAATGGTTCACAGGACACGGTACAGATTATGAAGAGCATGTCCACGAAGGCTGCCAGACACGCGATGGCGGCTATATCGCAATTGGGCACGGCCTTCAACACCCCGATATGCTGATCATCAAAGTAGACAGCGAAGGAAACCTGGAATGGCAGAAGACGTTCGGTGGGGCGGGCAAGCAGGGCGTAGGGTATTGTGTGGCCGAGGTACGCGATGGATACATTGCCGGCGGCACGCTGTATGACTCGACTTGTCAGAGGATGCAGAGGTTCCTGGCGAAACTGGACTCCGCCGGCAACACTGTCTGGCAGAAGTTCTATGGCGCACCAGGCATCGGCGCAATTCGAGGTATCGACATAACCTCCGATGGAGGGATTGTCGCCACGGGATATACCAACGCCCCAGATACTGAGGAGTTCAGGGATTTCCTTTTCATCGCGGATGATAGCGATGGATTCATAATGAAGACTAATGCGGAAGGCCGTATGGAGTGGGAAGTTCCTATCGAGACCACGCAGGGCACAAAAGTCCGGGAGATCAGTCAAGGGTACGCTATCTGTTCCTGTGTCCAGAATCAGACTGATGAAACAGCGGCCAACTCGGATTTCTGTCTTATCAAGACGGATGACCGGGGGGATACTGTATGGCGCAAGCTTTTCGGTGGCAGCGAAGGCGATCATCTCTATGATTTCGATCTCACCAAAGATGGAGGATACATCCTCGGTGGGCATACCGTCTCCTATGGAGTCAGCAATTGGGATTACCTGCTGATAAAGGTCGACGCCGATGGTAAGGAGGAGTGGCATAGGACCTTTGGCCAGCCCAGAGGTTATGATGCCAGGTATATGCACGACGAAGCATATGGAGTGAGACAGACTCCCGATGGAGGCTACATCATAGCCGGAGGTTCGGGCGATGAAAACGACTCATACCATGGATCCGGACATCCTGCGGGCACATCAGATGAATGGAAGGCCTATCTGGTAAGAACGGACGGCGAAGGGAATCTCCTATGGGAGGGTATTTACCCGACTGCCGGCGATGTCGGCAACAATGCCGCGGAGTATATCGGTTTGACGAGGGATGGCGGGTACATCGTATTTGTCGACACCGATTCTCAAACACCGCCAGAAGCCAATAACTTCGGCTTTCTGAAGCTAGCACCCGACAGATGAAGTGGGTTCCACCGCGTTTGCCGCGTAAGGGTCGGCCGCAGCAGTCCTCAATGCGCATGTCGTCGTCGCCGGCCCTTGAAGGTCGATCCGAAGCGGCGGGCGCCCCGTAGCCGGTGTAGGAGGATAATGATGATGGGAGATCAACAGAGAGCACTGGCCGTCAAACGAATGCTGACATGCCTCCTTGCGCTTGTCCTCTCCCTTCTTTGCTCGGCCGTTCTTGCAGAGGCTCCAGGAATCGAATGGTTCAAAGGGCAGGGCACAGACGAGGGAGAGCATGTCCACGAAGGCTGTCAGACACGCGATGGCGGCTATGTGGCAATTGGGCAGGCCTATCGTGATGATGAGCCATATATGCTGATCGTCAAAGTGGACAGCGACGGAAACCTGGAATGGCAGCAGACTTTCGGCGGTGCAGGCAGGAGGGCGATAGGGTATTGCGCGGCCGAGGTGCCCGATGGATACATTGTCGGCGGCAACCTGCATGACGCGAGCTGTCAGAGGATGCAGAGATTCCTGGCCAAACTGGACTGTGCCGGGAAGACAGTGTGGCAGAAGTTCTATGGGGCCCCCGGCATCAGCGCAATTCGAGGTATCGACATAACCTCCGATGGCGGGATTGTCGCCACGGGCTATAAGAACGGCCCAGACACCGAGGAGTTCAGGGAATTTGTCTTCATCGCGGATAATGATGATGGATTCACTGGATTCATAATGAAGCTTGACGCGGAAGGAAGTGTGGAGTGGGAGAAGCCCATTGACGCTCCTCAGGGCACGAAAGTCCGGGAGATCAGTCAGGGGTACGCGATCTGTTCCTGTGTCTGGACTCAGACTGAGGACACAGAGGCCAATCAGGATTTCTGTCTCATAGAGACCGATGACCGGGGGAGTACTCTATGGCGCAAGACACTCGGTGGCAGTAGACCCGATCACCTCTATGATTTCGATCTAACCAAAGATGGAGGGTATATCCTCGGTGGGCATACCGTCTCCTATGGAGTCAGTAATTGGGATTACCTGCTGATGAAGGTCGACGGCGATGGTAAGGAGGAGTGGCACAAGACGTTTGGCCAGCCTAGAGGATATGATGCCAGATACATTCACGACGAAGCATATGGAGTGAGACAGACTCCCGACGGCGGCTACATTCTGGCCGGAGGTTCGGGCGATGAATACGACTCGTATCATGGCTCCGGACATCCCGCGGGCCCATCAGATGAATGGAAGGTCTATCTGGTGAGAACGGACGGCGAAGGGAATCTACTATGGGAAGGGATCTACCCGGCCGCTGCTAATGTCGGCAACAATGCCGCGGAGTATATCGGTTTGACGAGCGATGGGGGGTACATCGTATTTGTCGATACCGATTCTCAAACACCGCCAGAACCCAATAACTTCGGTTTTCTGAAAACAGCGCCTGCTGTGTCGAACGAGTCTGGCCGCGATGCCCTGGGCACGCCCCTGCCCTCGCACCACGGGCATGAGTCCAGCGCCGGCGTCAGCAAGCGTCATTAGGCTGCTCGGAGGGGCCCCCGGGGCCGCCCTCAGCGCGCAATCCGCTCCCCAGTGTCACCACTGTGTTGCACCGGCGTGGCAGTGTCAGTCCCCTCGCGCCGGGCGTCCAACAGATCGACCTCGCCTTCCAGTAGCCGACGGTGGTACTTGCGCGGCGCGCAGCCCACATGTTTCCGGAAGAGGCGGGTGAAGTGGCAGACGCTTTCAAACCCGGTTTGGTGCGCTACATTGCTGACCGAGATCCCCTCATTGGTCAGCAGCGCCCGCGCGCGCTGCAGCCGAGCGTGGATCAGATCCTCTATCGGGCTTGCCTGGAAGATCTTCGTGTATAGCACCGCGAAGCGCGATGGGCTCAGGTGGGCCAGCCGCGCCATGTCGGCCACGCGGCACGGCTTCTCCATCTGATCGTGGACATGCATGCGGATGTTGCGGAACTCGTCCACCCGTGCCGCCTCGGCCGGAGTCAGTTCGCCCGGGTCCTGACGGAGCAGTTGGCGGGCGAGCTGCATGAACAGATTCTCCAGCAGGAGGGACACCGACTCGCGCCAGAGCGGCTCTCGCCGGCGCAGCTCCCGGTTCACCGCCTCGAATATCGGTGTGACAAACTCTGTCTTGCGCGGTCGCAGAATCTCGTTCACGGGAATCTGGTAGAGCCGGACCAACTCCGACATTCCCGGCCCGAACACATGCAGCCAATCGTCCTCGAATCCGCCGTCCGCCCCCCGGTACCATTGAGGAAAGGTTGGGTCATATAGCAGGCAGTCACCCGGGACCGCCGGGATGACCCCCACGGCCGTCCGGACGGTCATGGGGGAGTGGAAACGCAGAAACAGATACTCACCCAACCCGTAGGGGCGCTCCACCGTGAAGGCCTGATCGTGTTCCCACCGGAGCCCCATCTCTATCGCCATCAGCCCGACCGTTGGCTGCTCCTCCGTCGCGCTCCTCATGGCACCTCACCTGCTCCGCGTGCGCACAGGAATCTCCTTTATTCTGCCTGATACAGAAGGATCCGTCAAGCAGCCTTGGAATCGCAAGTTTCCGTTGGGGGCTAACCGATAAGGCTACCTGCCCCAGGGGGCGGACGAGAAAGGAGGCGAGCATTGCCTTTGACAGTTCGCCCGGACTGGCGGCGCAGGTACGGAGCAGGCAATGATGTCAGGTGCGCCGTCCGCTGCTTCCCGAAAACGCCGAAGCCGATGAGCAGTTCAGTCCTGCCACAACTCGGGGAAATCGTCCGTAAGTCCCCAGTTGCCCATCTCGAAGTTCTCGAATCCGAGCTTCAGCGCGGGCGAGTCGGGCCTGACGCGATAGTCGTTGTTCTCAGGATCGACAAACATGGGATCGGCAAACGCCGAGTGAAGGTCGAAGCCCAGGGCCCGCCACTCCTCCAACGAGTATCTGCGTCGCTCTCCCTGGCGCAGCTCGACGCGGGCGGCGAACTCACCCACATCGCTGTGGAAGCAGTTGTAGTCGATCTCTTCCAGCCACGGCCCCCGCGCAGGAGGGGCAATCAGGGTGTAGATCTCGCCATAGCCCCTTCCCATCTCGAAGTTCAGATCGTGCTCGGGGCGCATCCCGGCCACGCTCATCACGGTGATGTTGCGAACGTAGCGATCGTGGTTATCCTCGTTCCCGACGTGGAAGCAGGGCGAGTTGGCCCCGTTCACCCAGATGTTGTTGTAGATCGTGCGATAGGCGCCCTCGCGGAGCTTCATGCTCACGCCGACGCACAGGTTGTTGTAGATATCGTAGTTGGAGGCCCCATCGTCCAGGTCCAGCCCCCACCCCGCGCGCTCCTGGAAGAAGTTGTGGCGGACGATCACCGGTTCCATCGCGTCGATCAGCACTTCGCCTGCGTAGTGGCTTCTGTCCTTGAGGTACTCCGTATGGGACTGAACGAGGCACCAATACTTATCGCGGCCCCAGGCGTTGAAGGGGCCGTGATCGCCCGTCTCCCGGCAGGTGTCGTGGATATGGTTGTATTCGATGACGTGGCCGCCCCAGGTGCCATCCCCAATGCAGATGCCTGCTCGGGGCATGTTGTACATCAGATTGTGGCCGGCGGTGATACGCTTGGCCCGTGAGATGTAGACCCCGGCGATTTGCTTGCCGAAGACACCGCAGTCGTGGATGAGGTTGTTGGTGGCCTGACATTCATAGGGGAAGCTCCGCTGCGTTCCGTTCGTCAGCTCCAGAGAGCCAACGAAACACACCGCGCTGTCACCGGTCTCGGTGAACTTGCAGCCAGTGACCGCGATCCCGCGGTTGTGGTTGTTCACGAAGACGGCGTTCCCGCCCACGGCATCGAACCAGCAGTTCTCGATCCGGCAATCGCGCGCGCCCTGCAGGAAGACGGTTCCACCGCGGTGGATGGCCCAGTCGCTCAGCGATGGCACCGAGTACTCCTCCAGGAAGGTTGAGGCCGTGTGGGCGAACCGAAAGCCGCTGAACGCGATGTCGTGAGCGGGCTCGTCCTGCGTTCCCAAGAAACGTACCGCCTGCTGCAGCAGCGGGACCTCCACGGTGGTCGTTTCCAGGTCCACATCCTCGGGAGGAAGGTAGTAGAGAATGCCCTTTCGGTGATCCAGGTACCACTCGCCGGGCGCGTCCAATTCTTCGAAGACGTTTTCGATGTAGAATCTTGAGCCTTCGTTGACAGCACACGGCCTGCGGGCCCATTTCGCGCCCATCTGCTGGCCGCCGCGGCCAAACCAAATGATGCGGCGGCCGTGGTCCAGCGCTTTGACTTGCCACTGTAGATTGCCCCAGTAGGCGGACTGATAGATGTGGATGACTGCCTCCTCGGGTGTGGCCCAGCGCTTCTTCGTGAACGTAGCCGGATCGAAGCGGAGGCCCCGGGGAGCGCCGCTGGAGAAGGTCATGTCATCGTTGGGCCCCGGAGAAGGGTCTCGATCGTCGTCGGGAAGCGGCCCGCCGGGATCTGTGTACCCGCTCACCCCTGGCTCGGAGGGGTCGTAGTTCGGGTACCGCGCCCGGATCTGCCGCTTGCCGTTGACGAAGAGCTGCGTGAAGCTGAGACCCTCTGTTCTCACCTCGGCCAGCTCACACATCATGATGCCGTCTCGGAATGGCCGCCACCGGCAGTCGAGCTTCCGGCCGCCGCTGATTGTGACCGATCCCTGCGGAGACGAGACATACCTGACGGACGCCTCGGGCGACCCCGAGTCCTCCGGACCGAACACGAGTGGCTCTCGGAGATAGTAGGTCCCTCCGCGGACCAACACCGTGATGGGCTCCTTCCCGCGTTCCGACAGCGCGCGAACTGCCTCGCGCGCCCGGCGGAGAGAGGCAAACGGCCGCTGCTCAGTCCCGGGATTGATGTCATCGCCGTCCGTGGCGACAAAGAGATGAATGTGCGATCTGTCCATCATGAGCCTCCATAGTGGTATGTAGCGCAGCCAATCCGAGGTCCTGGCAGACGACGGCTCTGACTGCGGTGTGGCATCCCCGCGCCGTTCGATAACGCCCAATTGCGCCCGTCTCCGCCGTCCTGCCCTCAGTGGCACTACAGTGTGACTGCTATCGGTGCTCATGGCGGTCCGGCCGATCCTTGTCCAGCCGATGCCATGAGCTGACCATCGGTTCCCGCACCGCCAGTCTAACCCATCGTCTGTGACGGGGCAATCTACAATCCTACGGCATATCTGACGAATCCTTCTACGTCAGGCGCCCCCGCTGGCCAATACTCACCTCCCGACACCGCCCAAAAAGCACCCCATTTCAGCCCGAATGTTGACACGGTGAACCCGCGTGGGTACACTATAACTAATGGTGGCGTCTTTGCCTCCGCCCATAGTGTACAATGGGACAGGTCAAGCAGTCAGCCGAATGCCGCACTCCCGCCTGGGGGAGATGCCAGCTCTTGACAGGTGGGCCGATTGAGAGCTACTCTCATGCCGATGAGCAGGCGGGCATCAATCCGGCTCGAGAAGGGAGGTGAATCCAGGGTGGCGCGGGAGGCCGCGTGGTAGCTGAGGCATAATCAAGTCTCAGAGGAGAACAGAGATGCGGAGACGATCCGGTTTCACGCTGATCGAGTTGCTGGTGGTCATTGCGATCATTGGCATCCTAGCAGCAATGGTCTTTCCTGTATTTGCACGAGCGCGCGAATCCGCGCGCAAGGCGGTGTGTCTCTCCAACGTGAAGAACATCGCCCTGGCCATTCAGATGTATCTTGCCGACAACAACGACACGCTCCCACCTGGGGAGCACAGACAGGAGGTATGGGACTACTTCCAGACCGGCCCCGGCGGGGGCATGGAGTGGGAGGAGGTGGAGCCCGGCGAGTGCGACGAGGGCACCCCCAAAAATCCCTACCTGCGCTGGCCCGTAGTGCTTGACGAGTACATCAAGAACCGCGATGTCTGGCGCTGCCCCAGCGCCAAGATGGAGAGCGTGGCGGGCTTCATCTACGGTTTCCCCGACTGGTTCGGGTATCTGCGGGCCAACGAGGGTCAGTGGGGAACCGAAGTGGATCTCTGTCCCGTCAACACTTACCCGGCCGGATGGGGGGGCACTATCACGGACAGCCTGTCGCAGGGAAAGATGAGCTGGGGCGACGCGTGGGGCGGCGATGATTTCGCCCTTAAGGCGTTCACGAACAGCATTGGCTGGAACGCAGTCGGTAACCTGGGGCGGAAGCTGGTCTCGGTAGACGATACCGTCAACTTCATCATCTGCGGGGACATGGGCCCAGAGCAGGGCAGGATGACGCCTGGCACCACCGCCTATCCGGATGTCTGCGGGCTGGACTGCGCGATTTGCGATCTCGTCCAGTACGACGAAATGTATGACTGGGAGGACTGCTTGGAATGGGTCGACCCCGGGTGCGCGCCGTACTTCGCGCCTCCCGCGATGGTCGCGGACCCGAGCCTGCGCAAGCCCTTTGCGCGGCATCTCGGCGGTGTCAACCTTGGGTTCCTCGACGGACATGCCGCCTGGTGGAACTCCGAGAGGCTGCTCGCCAAGATCAGCGAGGGGCAGGGCCAAGACATGATGGGCCTTTCCTATGCCCAATGGTCAGGTCCGGCCTCGTGGTGCGTCCTGGAGGAGACCGGCACACAGTATCCCACCTCGTTCTAGCCCGGTCGGACTGTCTTTGTAGGCGACATTCGTGACGTACTGTGCAGGGCGGAGCGCCGGACTCGGCGCTCCGCCCCCGCGAAGCAGGCATCGGCCGTTCTCCGACGAAGCATTGCAGGAGGAAGGCGAGGCCGCGCGGTAAGGCCCGGCGCGAGGCGGGCATCCACCGATGAGGAAACACTCGTCGGATTCGACAGAGGAGACGTCCACGACCCGTTCGGGGTCAGCGCCGCGGCACGGCGGCGTCACCTGGCGCGCGGCGGTGATCTCACTCGTCGTCATCCTCCTGAGCGCGCCGGCCATCTTCTACGGCGAGGTCGTATGGGGGAACGGCACGTCATTCTGGTCCAGCGGTGTGCCAGCGAGCTGGCCGGTGGCGCTGCTGTTCCTGCTGGCCGCGGCTGGTAGCCTCCCGGTGTTGCGCCGTTTCGGCCTCACCCGGCGTGAGCTGCTCGCAGTCTACTGCGTCGTCCTGGTCGCGACACCACTGCTCAGCATCAACGTGATCTTCCTGACCCTTACCGTCCCAGTCAGTTACTACTACTATGGGCAGGCCTATCCCCAATGGGAGCCGGTCTTTCTCAAACTGATCCCGTCCTGGTTCGGCCCCTCCTCGAGCACGGCCGTAGAGGGCTACTTCCTGGGTCAGAGTCCCGTGCCCTGGTCGGAGTGGCTCCTGCCGCTGGCGGCCTGGTCGTCATTCCTGTCCGCGGTGTTCCTCGCCAGCCTCTGCCTGCTTTCACTCGTCCAGCGGCAGTGGATCAGGAATGAGCGGCTGACCTTCCCGCTCGCGCAGATCCCGCTCGGGATGGTGGAGTCGGCGGCTGACGGGAAGCCCGGGCGCCTTGTCGGGGCCCGCACCTTCTGGGTCGGAATGGTGATCGCTTTCCTGGTCACCTTCGCCGGTGCGCTTTCGAAGCGTCTTGCGGCATTGCCCTCTGTGCCGCTGCTCGTCCCGCTCGTGAACATGCCGGAAGTGGGCCCGCTGGCTGCTCTCGGCCGCCTCGACATCGCGCTCTATCCCTGGCTGCTGGGGATCGCCTACCTTATCCCCAAGGAGCTGTCGTTCTCCGTCTGGTTCCTCTGGCTCGTCCGGATTGGCTTCAGCATGATCTCGATCGCGGCCGGCGCGGAGCCCGGCTCGGCCGAGGACTGGTGGAGAGATGACTTCCCCGCGCCCTACAACCAGGTGACCGGGGCGGTGCTGGCGCTCTCCGCCTGGGCGATCTGGGGGAGCAGGAAGCACCTAGCGCGCGCTTTCAGAACGGCCTTCTGCGGCCAAGAGAACAGAGCCGAGGCCGAGGAGCCTCTGCCCTATCGCTGGGCCTTCATCGGATTCATTGCCTGCTTCGCCTGGCTCGTCTGCTTCCTGCGCCTGGCGGGCTGTCGATGGCCCTTTGCACTTGCTTTCCCGAGTGTGATTATGGCTGCCTATCTCTCCTACGCCCGTCTTCAGGCCGAGGCCGCCCTCGACACGGCCTTCTGGTGGTTCAGCGACGTCATCCTGATGCCCACAAGTGCCCTGCGCTTCAAGCCTCAGGAGCTGATCGCGCTCTACACGTCCGGCGGAGTGGGCATCCCGACGCCGAGCATCGTGCTGAGCGCCTGCTCCATCAACACGCTCACCTCGTTCAATATCGCCGATGCGGCCGGCACAAGCCTGCGCCGGCTTACCCGTCTATTGCTCGGAGGCTTCTTCTTCGCGCTTTTGGTGGGGATGGTGGTCACTTTGACGGGCACCTACCGGTTCGGCTTCCTCACGATGAAGGGCGGCACCGTAGAAGGCGGCCTCGCGGGCTTCATGGTACGGATCTTGGGTCACGCCATCTACGGCAACATCGAGGGGCTCTGGGATGCCGAGCCGCGCCCGCAGGGGGTGTTCTACATCGGCGTCGGAGCGGTGGTCTGCCTCCTCTTCGGGGCGCTACGACTCCGCTTTCCCTGGTGGCCCTTCCACCCCGTCGGGTACATCATGTCGAACAGCCTGCCGGTTGCGCAGGGCTTGTTCCCGTTCTTCATCGCCTGGATCGTAAAGGTCCTGGTGACTCGGTACGGCGGACTGCGGCTGTACCGGGCCACGCTTCCACTCGCCATCGGCCTGATAGTGGGCGATCTGCTGAATACGTCGGTCTGGAATGTCATCAACCTCGTAACCCAGGGGCGGCTCTAGCATCAGCGCCGGGAGTCCGCGCGGCGCTGCCGGAATCCAACACCAACTACAAGGAGGCAAGACGTGGGCAAACCTGAGATTGCGAACTACGAAGAACAAGTCTACGCCGGGGTTCTCGGCAAGGTTATTGGCGTCTACATGGGGCGCCCGTTCGAAGGGTGGCACAAAGACGCTCTGGTCGCCCATTGGGGGCTGGTGGACAGGTATGTGGCGGACGACCGCGGGGTGTCGCTGGTCGTCACCGATGACGATATCACCGGTACCTTCACGTTCATCCGGGCGCTGGAGGACAGCGGCCTCTATGCCGATACGCCGGAGGACTTCTTCGGGAAGACCTGGCTGAACTACCTGATCGAGGGCAAGACGATTCTCTGGTGGGGTGGGCTGGGGGTTTCCACGGAGCACACGGCCTATCTCCGCCTGAAGCAGGGGATTCCGTCGCCCCGGAGCGGCAGCATCGAGCTGAACGGCCCGACCGTCGCCGAGCAGATCGGCGCGCAAATCTTCATCGACGCCTTCGGCATGGTCGCCCCCGGCGACGCGCAGCTTGCGGCACGACTGGCGGAGCGGGCGGCCGGTGTCTCCCATGACGGGGAGGCTGTCAATGGCGCCAAGGTGGTGGCGGCCATGGTCTCGGCCGCCTTCGTCGAGAAGGACATGGAGAAGCTGCTGGATATCGGCGTCAGCGTGATCCCCGGCGACAGCCTCATCGCCCAGGTGCATCGGGAGGTCCGGTCATGGGCGGCTGAGGATCGTGATTGGCACAAGACGTATGCCCGCATCGCCGAGAAGTACGGATACGATAAGTACGGGGGCAGCTGCCACATGGTCCCCAATCACGCCATCATGGTGATGGCGTGGAGCTATGCCCCCGACGACTTCCGCCGCTCCCAGGCGATCATCAACACCGCGGGCTGGGACACGGACTGCAACGCTGCCAATGTGGGCAGCGTCATGGGGATCGCCGTCGGGCTGGAGGGCATCAACAGGGACTACGACTTCCAGTCGCCCTTCGCCGATCGCATGCTCCTGCCCACGGCCGAGGGCGCTCGGCTCACCACCGACTGCCTCCAGGAGG
>Ga0307380_10006956_pt1 | contig 14781 bp, 24 predicted proteins | sample UN3MG_FD_202239 | JGI IMG/M metagenome (GOLD analysis project Ga0307380, IMG submission 202239) | Soil microbial communities from Risofladan, Vaasa, Finland - UN-3 | ecosystem: Environmental > Terrestrial > Soil > Coastal area > Acid sulfate soil | place: Finland: Risofladan, Vaasa | collected... | reverse complement strand
CTTGCAATCTCGCAATACTTCTCTGAAATCTCAATGCCGATAAACTGACGGCCCAACAGCTTTGCCGCAACGCCGGTGGTGCCAGAGCCGAAGAATGGGTCGAGGATTATATCCGTAACAATCCAGCAACCGTTGACTGGCAAAAGGTCTGTAAAAAAGTTTCCACCAAAAATAATTGCCGTTTTGCTTATCCTTAAAATCTCTTTAAAATAAACGGCACTCGGTCTTTCATCATCCCAATTATCCAAATAGTGGTTATCAGATTTACTAGAACCAAATCCCCCAACCCCCTTACCCGCCCCTATCCCATACGGCGGGTCTGTCAGCACCAAGTCCACGCTCTTGTCGGGGATGCCCTTCATAACTTCCAGGCAATCGCCGCATATCACCTGATTGAGATAGTCGGTGGGCCAGATCATCTCCCCCTCCCTATAAATTTTTCCATCATACTTCTTTTATTTTAATGCCGTGGATCTTTCGTCTGGTATTGTTTTGCTGTTCTTTCCTTGTAGCCCACCTGCAATTTTGGGGGGAATATGATTTATTATTGTCAATCCTATCAAGGGTTTTTCCTTTCGGACAATCGCCCATATCGGAATAAAAGTTTTCAAAAGAATTCCTCCAGCGAGCGCAAACACCAATACCCCTCCCGCCATAATCCTTAAATTGCTTAAATTTTAAATAATAGCATCTAGTTTTCATACTCTGCCAAGCATGATACGTTGAAGAATAAGATTTTCCGTGAGTTAGGGATAATTTATTTTTAAAAAGCATTTCTTTGCTATTTTCCCTGCGTAAGCATCCACAAGATTTTGAATCGCCAGAAACTAACGATCCGCGATAAATTTCCCTTGTGTTTCCACAGTCGCACTTACATAACCATTTCCCGAGTTTTCCACCAGTAAATCCACCTATCACCACCAACCTACCAAACCTTTTCCCCGTCAAATCTTTTATTTTGCTCATGTTATAATTATAGCATAAAATTACGCTTTGTCAACTTTTTAAATTTCTTTTATTTTAATCCCATGAACCCATAATAATAATTTTCTTTTTATTACGTACACCGGCAGCCGCATCCCCTTGCAGTCGATCACGTCCAGGCGTTTGTCGCCCCGATAGGTAACAAAGTCAGCCTTGTAGAAAACAGGTCGCTCCCCGGGCTGTGACGGGATCAGGTCGAATCGAACCTGCCGCTCAAATGCGTTTATCCGTTTTTCCCGTAATTGCTGGCAAAGATAAAGATAATATTCGGCTTCTTTTTTACTATCGAAAATTATCCCATTAATTGTAGTTTTGCGGGCATTGTATTTACTTTTCATCCTTCACCTTCTCCATGTGCTTGATTATTTTGATTATGGTTTCCATTTTTGCTAAATTATGAATGGCGTGTAAATTATCCCAATTTTTCAATGCCTTCTTATACCTTTTTTCGTGTATCCCCGCCCATCGTTTCAGCACTTCAATTTTCATCCTTCACCTTCGATATTGAACACCTTACAGAAAAGCTCAAAGATGGCGGCGGGTTCATCGTTTGGGCTATATGTTTCTAAATGTACGCTGATTTCATCCCACTCTTTGCCATCAATAAGGACAAATGCTGTTGCCGTGGTTCCATGTTCGTTGTCTTGGGAAAAATAAAATTGATACCCATCCGCAACCATCTTGGCCTGCAGGAGTTTGGCATGCGGGAGATAGGTGCGGAATTGTAAATGGTCGCAAATATATTCCCCATTTTTATTGGCCCAATGTTTACCAAGTGATGGGTCTAAATAATCTACTAACTCCCACCCCATCACTTCGGCAATCTTTTCATTTCGTGTCATCGGTTCTCTCCTTTCGCACTTCTCGTTCTATTATTTTACATTCGCAATTATCCTGTAATTGCCCACACCCCCAACACATTTCATTTTCCGGCAAATCTGGCATACTTCCAAATAATTTTTTGAGTGCCTTACTCGGAATTGGTTGCGGGTTCCACCCATTCCAGGCCGACCGCGCACTGTCATAACTTGAACAGATCGGCCCCCGCGCATGACACGTTCCGCAAGTGACATACCATTCATCTCGTTCTTGATCGGTGGTTAAAACGCAATGATGGCAAAATAAGCATGGCCTCAGCTTAGTCATGAGTTGTCTCCTTCTCGGCGCGGCGGTTCCATTCCTTAATAGCGTCATCCCTTCTATCTGCAATTGGCCCATACGCCTTGCACGTATCACATTTCCCTCTCCACCATTCCTGTCTTTCCCATTTTATTGCCACCCTAACAATTCTAATTCTCTCTGATTCGCAAAACGGACACGGCTTCAGTTCACTCACCCCTCACCTCCTTTTCGGCGCGGCGCGGATATTTAATATTCCAGCACTTATCACAAAGAGTAAATGTGATATTCCAAACAGGTTTACCACATTTACAGATATTTTTTTCACAGGCACACGGAGTTTTTGTTTCACTACAATTCCCGCAACGCTTTTTCATTGCTCCCCCTCGCCGGTCAGGTCGGCCAATTCTTCTTCTAATGACAGTAATTGTCTTTTCCAGCTTTCTAATTTCTTTAAGGCCTGTTGATCTAATTGATCTTTTTTTAACTCATAATCGGCAATATCCCTCTGTAATCTTTTCATAGCCTCTATATTCAAATCATTCCAGTCATCATATTTGTGCTCTTTTTCATAATCAGTTTCGGGTTTTTTAAAAATACCTTTATTCGACTTAGCCGTAGCTGTCATTTTTATGTCCAGATTTTCATCCGATATGAAATAATTAATTTTTTCGTGAAGGTTTCTCCAATGCCTACCAATGATATATTCGGTCCATTTATTTGATTTTACCGAATCAAAATAGAATCTCATTCTATTTACAGCCGCAAGCATTTTTTCGAGGCCGTGCAACTTTAGTAATGCTTCAGTTTTTTTCTTGTCACTTGGAGTAATCTTTAAAACATTCAAAAGATGATCGTAAAAAATATCTATGTCTTTTTTCTTTTGTATAGTTTCTTTCTTTTCTTCTTCTTCAGAAACAGATTCAGAAGCAGAAGCAGAAGCAGAGTGTCCGGATATTGTCGGGACATTGTCCCCCTTTATGTCCCCTGTCTCTTTTTTACATTCACGCTGCCGCCGCTTTTTTATTGCAGCCGGATTCATTGAATAATTAAATGCCCGATATGATTCATAGTTAAGCACCTTATAACCACCATCAACTCTTTCAATCCTACGGCCTCTATTTTCCAAGCTTTTACTATCAGGATCAGGAGATTCAAATATCGCCAAGGCTTTGCGGGTAGCTTCCAATGATACAACTGCCGCCAATGATATGCCTGGGGCTGTAGCTGGTACTATCCCATTTTGATCTGCCAATGCTAACATTGTAATCCACACGGTTTTTGTTTCAGGGCTTTCAGCCCAGATAGATGAATATAAAATTTTACAATCAAGCTTTACGAATGACATTTATTTTCCCTCTTTGAAATGGTCAACGGTCCGGTCGCTACCCGGATGGATACACCTTGCACGGTAATCGCCGCAGGGATTTGCCTTTATAGTGCAATCATGCAATCTTTCCCCCGCGTGTCTCCAGGACTGTTTTGGACCATGTATCCTAACAATCCAGCATTCCACGTCGCCGTTGACCATATCAAAAAAAGAGGGCCGGGTTTGCAGGAAGGCTAACCTATGCCGCGATTGCGGATAGACTAAACTTCTCCGGCCCTCATTGATTTCTGTTCGATCTTTCATAAGTTAACCTTTCCTGCATACCATCATTTTACTTTGTCAAATACCCATTGTCAAGACTTTTTTTTATTTTCTTTCCGCTCAGCCGCCCTCACCTGCTGTCCCAGCCAATCGACGAACCGGCGCCGGAATACCCAGGAATGGCCGTCGACCTGGTAGCCGCAACCCTTCGGCCAGGGCTTGTCATAGAAGGCCAGGTCGAATTCGTGCCGCCACTCGCGAAGTCGGCGCTCGGCTGTCGCGCTCTTCATCCCTTTGACGTGCCGGAAGCAGTCGCAATGGATCGCCAGCCCGCCGTCAAGCTTGTCCAACAGGTACTTTACGCAAAGTATTTTTTCGGTCATGTGGCCTCCTTAAAGTTTAGTTTTTTATTTACCAGCGTTGCGGCTATGCGCTTGCGGGCGATTTCGCAGTATTCGGCCTCACGCTCGATGCCGATGTAGTTAAGGCCTTCGAGTTTAGCGCCCTTGCCCGTGGAGCCTGAGCCGATGAACGGATCTAAAACTATGCCGTTTGGCGGCGTAACTAAGCGGCAGAGGTAGCGCATGAGGTCGGTTGGTTTAACCGTCGGATGGAAATTATTTCTTTTATTTTCAGCGCCACGGTTTCTAGGATTCGTTCCACCGGGCGACCCGATTCCCCTACCATCGTCCATATATTTGCCATCCAACCCCTCGCACCCATCGTCCCTGTCCTGTTTGCTTGCCTTGGCGCAGTAGAAAAAGCGGGCTGCGGAGCCGGAGTCGCCGAATCCCCCCATGTGAGATCGAATACCCATTAAATGAGAACCTACCGTATTTCCAGAACGACTTGGATATTGACTTGCAATTCCTTTACCGCCCGTCGATTTGTCTGTTTCCGGAAACCCCTCCAGCACTTCCTCGCTGCCGTCGTGTATGAGATTGGCGGGGAAGCGGCCGAGTGTTTCGCCCTTAATTACCTGTTCCCTTGCTCTCTCTGATTTTGCTTTTATTGCTTCGATATCATGACGCCACGGCCTATCCCAACCATCGGAGGCCGACACGCTTCCAGTAGTTGCCCCACCGTTTAATTTATCGTATATCCCCACCCTCCCCCCATCCACGTTTATTCCCCCCGTGCCATACCTCAAAACATTCTCCGCCACCGTGCCGATAAGCGGCTTGCGGGCAAGCGTCCACAACTCCATTGCGGGCTTTAGGGCGGTGCCCCAGCCAGTCCATTGCTTTGCTGGTTCGGTGGCGGGGGCGGTAATGTTTAGGACTTTTTCAGCCAGCTCGTTTTCGTCATGGAATGCGTAGGTTTTGCCGCTTCCAAGCCCCGCCGTTTTCTGTCCCACAACTTCGCGCCGCTTGAAATTCTCACTTTCGACCGTTCGTTCATCAACCATTTTCTCTACCCATTTCGGAACGGAGCAAATAAAATATGGACGTAGCATTTCAAAAAATATGCGCGTCGGAATATCGGGTTGTTTCCCGCTTGGCGGAGTGTCTGTCCAATGTCGCCCCATTGTGTTCGTATTACAAATGGCATCCATCCGCCCGCCATTCATGGGACAAGCATCTACCATCCAGGCAGTGAAGCGGTATTTCCGCTTCATCCTGACATCTACCGCATCCAGTTTATCCACCGCTTTCCCTATATCTAACGATTTCGGGAACCCGCTGCCGTAAATCCAGGCAATCAAATCTCTAATCTCAAATCCCGCATCCTCGATGTTTACCGCCATGCGGTGCTGTGTCCTTGTGCCGCAAGCGCACAAAATATGCCCGCCCGGTTTCAGCACCCGCAAGCACTCGGCCCACACCTCGACTTTAGGCACATCATAATCCCAATGCTTGCCCATGAACGAAAGGCCGTATGGAGGGTCGGTGACAATGCTATCAATCGAATTGTCGGGCATGAAGCGCAGGACTTCCAGGCAGTCGCCACAGATAACCTTATTCAAAAAATCATCGGGGAATGTCATTCCTCCTCCTCAATACGGGACACGGCAGGACCGCGCCCCGGTTCAGGGGAAGGCTACTTGGAGCGGCCTGAGAAACGGAATTTCTCAGTTAGGCGACAGCCGGGAATGATCGGGAGCTTGCCGTTAACGATCTGCAATTTGGCATAATCTTTCAAAGCGCCTCCGGTGATTCTGATTTCGTTCTTGTTGATATCAAGTTTTGCAAGACCAAACGGTAGACGACCGGCAGATATGTCCTTGATCACGGTTAGTGCATTTTCAATTGCCAAATCGAAGTCAAGAAAACTTGACGTGCCCCCCGATTCCGTTTTGACCGTTTTGTCCAGGGATGGGATGGTCGGCGTTGGAGCGGACGCCACATCCTCCGCCTTGGCTATTGTCTCTTCGGCCTTATCAAACCTGCCAGCATCCATTTGCTTCTCGGCCAGTTTGTCTAACCGATCTATTTCCCGCTGTTTCGCTTCGGCGGCTTCGCGGTCAATCTTGTCCTGGGCCTCTTGGCGCTTGTGCTTTTCTTCACGCAAGTAAGCATCCATTTTATCATCGGCTGCTTTCATGATTCGCTTGAATGGTGCGCGCATTTTTTCAACACGCGTTTTAACTTTCAGGTAATGCTGGTAGGCGTCATCACGATCCGGGTCGAATTCGTCAAAAATTTCCTTGTCGTATTGTCGCGCCTGTTCGCGGGTATCTGCGGCAATTGCTCGACTTGGTTCATCGATGACTTGCAACGAATTGAGTTTTTGTTCGATCTCATTCCCTGCTTGCTGGTAGCGAACCATGAGTCCCATTTTCTTTTGAGCCTTTTTCACGCCCATGGCCTCACCGAATTCAACTATGGCCTGTTCGCCCAAAACTTTTTCTTCCGGTGTTAAAACATCAATTCCTGAATTTTCCATTTGTCCTCCTTTTAAGACAAGTTATAACGATTTTGTAAACTGTACGCCATGAAAAAAAAGGGCAGTTCTGCCTTGTAACTGAACTGCTGCATACGGCAGCGGCCCGCCTTGTCAATGCAGACCTCGGCCAGCTTCAGCCGTCCTGCAGTTGTCAGCCCGCGCTCAATCGCCATCAGGCCATAAGGGGCAAGCTGGATTCCCGTTACCATGTCAGGCTGGCCCGTTTTCAAATCAATCAGCCAGTCCCATTTCTCTGTTTCAAATAGTCGGTCCAGCCGCCCGGCAATGAGATATTTCTCAGAACAATTTGGGAACTCGGCCAGCATCTTGCCAGTATCCCAACCCATCTCTTGACGTTTTTCCGTCCAGCCCAAAATATAGGGCATCATACGGGGATCTCCGCCGGGGAGCAGTTTACCAATGTCATGCAGATAAAGATAATCATGTACCGCCGATCCCCAGTCCAAATCAACCTGCTGGACAAACGAATGGTCGCGGAGCCTGCCAATGTAGCCGGTGACACTCTTTAGCGGTCGGCCGTTCAGCGCGTACTTGTGCGCCTCGTGGTCAAAAGTGAATCCTGGAATAGGGGCGATCTCTCGCCCCTTCCAGATGGTAACTCCCCCGGCCCCGATGATCATTGATCGCCCATGTATAGATCGTCAAACGGGGGCATGTACACGTCGGTATCGCGCTCTTCATCACGCTCACTTTCCCAATTTATCACTTCTTGGCAATCAGCCTCCATGTCCATGCGCTCGGTTATGCAATTCCCCTCAAATTCACAGCCATCACAGGCAGGGTGTTTCATTTAATAATTCTCCCCAACCATATCACAATGGCTGTCCTCTTCTATTTCGTTTTCGTTGCCCCCACCGTATTCGTTTTCGTAACCGAAAAACTTGTCGCCCCTGTCACCCCCATCACAATGACGGCAAGGGTTACACTCTGGGCAATTCCCATGATTACAAATACGTGAACCGCAATTTCCGCAATGTTCTGACATGATCGTTACCGTTCGCCAGCCACTTCGTCACGGAGCTTTTTCAGCGCCGATCCAGCCCAGGCCGTTTTGTTTTTCATGCGGAGATCGGAGACAAACCGTTTCCCTTCAACCATCTTGCCAGTGGGCTTTTTGGTTTCCTTGTCGGTCTGGGGGAACGATGTCAGCGCCTGGAGTTTTTCCTGCATGGCATCTGCGTCGTCGTCGCAGAAATCGGCCAGTTCCTTTTCCAGGGTGGAGAATACGTCATCCGTGGCTTCTTTGAAAAGTTCACCCTTCGGCGCTTTGTCCGCGGGCTGCTTGTCATCGGTCGACTGCGCGGACTTGACGTCAGCTTTGGGGCTTGTCTTGTAAATAACCTTTTGCAGATCACCCTGTTTGATCCCAGCAAATTCCAGCAGGTCGGCATAGGTCAGGTTGCGGATGCCGAGAATGCGGGTGATGCCGTTGCCAAGCAGGTTGGTGTACGCGGCCATTTTTACGTCGCGCTTGTTGTCCCGCTCTCCGACCAGCTTTTCTTTTTTGCCGCCACCATCATAGTCATACTGGGTAAAAAACTTGTCGCGGCTCGACCTGGACCCTTCGCAATGGACATTCCGCATTCCCATTGAAAACTCCCCGGAATAAGTGTAGGTATAATTGCCGTCCGATTCGACCTCCAGCACAGGTTCCGGGCTGAGTAACCGCCAGGAAATGTTGAACAGGCCAGCAATCTTTTCGGCCCCGGAAGCCATGAGGTACGGCTTATCCCTTTGGTCAACCCAGTCCATTGCATTCGTGACCTTCAGGGCGACGCGCTTGATTTTCAGAACCGCGTCGATTCTCTTCTCTGCATTCGCGGCAATCTGTACGAGATCATCCGCGCCACCATCCAGCGGTACGACCGCCATGTTTTCATTTTCGCTCATATATTTCCTCCTTTTGGAAATCTTATAAACTGATTCTCTTCCCGACCAACGGGCAACGTTTATTAAAGTCGCTACCCCAAGTATTGCACTCTCCATCCCCGGCATCCCATCGGCAACCGTAGCAGTCGGTCGGGGACCATGCGGGAGCGGTCAGTGCCAGCCGCCGCTTGGCCCACATGAAAGGGAAAAACAGGATCAGGCATGTCTGGCAAATGCCATGCGATATAAGGCCGGGATATTCCGGCACCGCCCGCAGCGTGTCCTTGCAGTAGGAGCAGACGTAGATCATCTGTCCCTCCTGATCATCGAATTACTAAGCATTGCACATCCGAGCATGATGACCGTCCAGCCGATATGCCCTCGGAGAATACAGCAAGCGGCAAGGATGATGCAGAGTATTTCCAGGGCGAGGAATTGCCGGGAGGTCATCGTCTATAAAGCGCCAAAGCTTCGGCATCGCAAGGGACCAGGCTTTGAATTATATCCTTACTATAAACCTTATCACCGCTGGTTAAAACATAACCAAGGGATTGCTCAGCGAAGTGATAGTAAATTGCCCAATCGTGTATTCCGCCGCGTCTGGCTGCCCAGCGTACTGGTTCTTGATGCAATCGTGGGTCCTGTACGATTCCCGTTGCAAATGTAGTTTCCGGCGGCATATCCATAAGCATTTTTTTTGTTAACATTATTTCCTCCCTTTAATACCAACCCAAAACCTGCAGCAACCTGAACCACCGCCACGGTTTGCCACTCGCTTTGCGCCAACACGTGCGACAGATTTCCTTGTACCGCGTCCCGATCAAATGGTCGATCTCGCTTTTGGCAACCCGCCATACCTTCGTTTCAAACCCGCAGTCGGGGCAGGTCATTTTGACCGCTTGACAATGGTCAGATATTTCTTGACCAACCGCCTAATAATTTCAGCTACGGTCACCTTGCTGTCCAAAGCGTTTTGTTTCAGATCAAGGTAATCGGCCTCATTGAACTTGACCGGGTAAACGATTGTTTTGCGGATGGCGGTCATATTATGATCCTACGCTTGATGGTTGATCGCAGACCACGCATTTACGCGTTTTGCGCCTGCGAATCTATTATCTTGTAAGCGATGTCTGCATTATATCCTTTGCCCGCCCAAATCTCGTCGTCATTGTACAAATCCAGGGCGCGGGCAATATTGTCACACATACAAGTGCCCAACTCTTCCAAGATTTTGCCAGTTTCGCAATCTTTAACCCATACCTTAATTATCATTTCGTCCTCCGATTACTCTATAACTGTGAGTTTTTTGGCCCGCAGCGCCGTGGCGATCCGTCGGATGTCATAAATGGCGTGCGCACCATTGACCGACACATCGTAATGCAACCAATCGGTGTGTCCGTGCACCATCATTATGCGACCGTCCGGAGTTTGCAACTTGCTGCCCCTATCAATGCCGTATGCCCGCAAGATATAATCGGCATCCGTACAGTTACCGTCAATCTTGTCAATCATCATCTGATTAATCACTCTATCCTCCTTGATCATCATATATATTATAGTATAATTTTATACTTTTGTCAACAAAAAAGATTATTTTGTTTCAAGGGAGGCTGTCAAGATATTCCATGCCATTGCAGCCACTGCCGGAACTTGTCCATTGCCAATGGCTGCAAGTCGGTCCATCCAATTGGCCATGCCATTAGAGATTCGTAAAATTTCGGATTCGGCATTAAGTTCAATTGGTTTCGGAAAATCCACCCAATGCCGTGGTAGTGATCCCCTGGACTTGGGGAACTTATATATTTTTCTTCCCATTTTGTTGGAGTTGGCCAATATCCAAATTCTTTTTCTTTCATGAGGAGCTCCGGCATCGGCAGCGGAAACGATTCCCCATTTAGCATTATACCCCAGTTCGGCCAAGTCTCCGAGAACGTTTCCAATCCCCCGAATAAGGAGCGCTGGGCTGTTTTCCACAAATACAAATGGGGATCGTATTTCGCCAATGATCCTGGCAAATTCATTCCATAATCCAGATCGTTCCCCATCAATTCCTTTCCTTTTTCCAGCCGTGCTGATATCTTGGCATGGGAATCCTCCGCAGACAACATCAACTTTTCCTCGCCAGGGTTTTCCGTCAAAAGTTTTGACGTCATCCCAGATTGGGAACTTTGGCAAGATTCCGTCTCGTTGTCGCTGCAATAAGACTTCTCGGCAGTAAGGTTCAATTTCAACAGCACATACTGTGGTATGTCCGAGAAGGATTCCGCCGAGGATACCCCCCCCTGCTCCTGCAAATAAGTGTAGCTCATTCACTTTGCCTCCCGCTCCCGGACGTACTCCTCAAGTTTACCAATCCTGACTTCCAGTTCAACAAACCGATCATCCGGGTTGACGCGCCGGGCAGACCAGAATTTGTTATGGCAAGTCGTATTGCAGAACTTTTGCCATGATTTTTTGGGGATAAACCGAGAACCGCAAAACTGACACGCCTTGTCATCGGGTTGCCTCTTTGTCATATTGTACCATCCATGCGTAATAATTCATGTATGCAATGATTATAGCATGAAAAACAACTGTCTGTCAAGGGTCAGGGATGATTAAAAGAAACCCCGGCCTCACAGGCAGACCGGGGCAAAGGAGGAACTCTACTTCCGCTTACCGTTCGTCTTGCGCTTGTCCATCCAGGCGTAAATCTGCCTTGTCATCTCGGCATTTTTATCCATGACAATTTCAATCCTTGTGATCTTTTCAAGGATGTGGCCATAATTGATTTCCAATTTAATTAACCGATTGTTTCTGATAGCGGCTTCATCTTCCAATATTTTAATTTTCCCGCTATGATCCGTGAATCTATCCCCGCATGGCTTTTTGATTTCCGCTGAATCTTTTTTCAATATGGCCTCCGTTACTATTTTGACAGCGCCGAGGATAGCCAGAAGTCCGGCGCAGACCAAAACGATGAATTGATACTGTAGCATTTATTTCCGCAAGCCTTTGATGTAAGTGAGCAAATCTGAAATGACCTTATAGCCGCCATTGAGCAGCAGCACCCAAATCATGAACTGCAGGACCGTTGCTTCAGTCACCGGGAATGAATGGAGCGTCAGGTGCATGACAAAAAACACCATTGCCCCGACAACCCATGAAAGCAGGATGACGAAAAAGCCAATATCCATGAGCGCGCAGAACTTCAAGCTTTTACCAAGGACATATTTCAGTCCTTGGGTCACGGCCAGGGTTGCGAAAATGAAAACGAAAATCGCCAGCGGATCCATTTTGCTAAAGATAAATTCCATGTCAACCTCCTAACATCCTTTTAAAATAAATATAAAAACTACCAGGGCAATCACCCCGCCTATGATCCACCACTTGTTGTTGTTCCACTCACCGCGCCAGTTAAATAAGGATTCTACAACCTTATCATCAGGTTCCTCGTCGTCATCAATTATGATGTCGGGCGACTTAATGGGCGGTACCGGTATTGTCGGCGGGACATTGCCATAATTTTCCGGCCATGCGCCGAAGGCTTCTTTATATGCCTCAGCCATAGCCTGGGCAATCTCTTCCAGTTGCTTTGTGTTTTGTTTTTCGGGCAGATAATCGATCAATAACTTCTGCTTGTTATCTATCATCGGCGACTTTTTGTAACGGGGATTGCTGTTTATGAGATACAACATGGCCGCTTTCATTCTCGCAGCATTTGGCCGACGACCACCATCGGTCGAGAAAATCACCCGGTTGGAAGCAAGGTTCCGGTCAATCCATGCTTCTTTCGCATAACCGGTTCGTCGTCCGAATGGGAAAATCTTGGGGAATTCCTCGTCGGGGTCAGTAGCGAACGAATGGCAAACGAAGAAAACATTATTAGTGGCCTTGGGGTATCTCGCGTCATAATACTTTACCAAATGGAGGCGATCAATAAAGAGATCGTAATTTTCCTTGTCGGGATCATTCGGCCAGCGCGTTTTCCAATCGCTCACATCCCGAAAACCTTTCGTCGCAGTATCCCTTACATCGGCACCCAAGGAAATCCACCACGGCGGGACATCGGCAGCAAGTAATCTCGGAATGATTACATTTACTGTATCGGTCGAACCGCTGCTTGGACGATGGCCTTCATTAATTAATTCAATAGCAAAGTCAGTCCCCTCAACCGCTTTCAAAATCCAATCAGTCAGCGTGCTAACAACGGGAAGCGCCCTGCGGTCATATAGGCCGACAATGCCATTGATGTTATGATAAAAAGGGGATTGTTTTCTGCGCGGTCCCTCGTCAACTACCTTCCCATTTTTGATTATAGCATTTCTTTCTTCGCATTCATTTAGCACACAGATCATGATGCGCGTTTTCAGGCTATTGGCCTTGATGACAAGTTGCCGGAGAATATCAAAGAATTCTTGGTTTTTCGCCGTCAAATCCCAGGCGTCTTTCTCTGCTACAAATTTCCACGGCATAAATAAGACCCTTCTCGGCAACTCTGATCCGACACAATATAACGCTATCCTGCGCATCTCTATTCCTTTATTCGCCAGCGGTTGAATCCATGTTTCAAAAAAATCCGGATCAAAACAAAAATGACCATCCTCGAAATAAATAAATGCCCCTCCTTTTTCCCCGACGTAGGTCATATCACACATGTGCCCCGCGCTTAAAAGAATTTTATTTGGCATTTTATACCTCCTGTAAAACAACGTCTTTAATTAAAAACAGCACCGGATTGTTGATATAGTGCCGGGCAAACGCCGCCTCTCTGCCCTTTCCGCTCCTGATGACCTTATACGTCAACACAAGGTCGAGGGCAACAAGGGCGACAAAGAGCAGTTCGGCGAAGAGTTTCATGCTAATATCCCAAAATGGTCAGCCATTGCGCGGCGCACTCAGCATCCCCTGCCGCCGAATAATGCCCGCCGTCATAGGTCATGGTTGCGCCATTGTCCCCACCTTCCTTCCAGATATTTTCTTTGTGTCCCGCAAAACATTGACCGGGATAAAGCGCAATTACATCATCAGTCCATGCCCGATATAATATGCACCTCACCTCATCATCTCTATTCCATTGTCCGTTTGGTATATAAATTTTAGCTGTAGGGTATTTTATTAAAATCGCATCAATGATATAAGAAAGATCGGCTTTAAATTCCGCTTCAGTGGCAGCGCTGCCACATGGAGAATTTATCAAAAATATATATTCGCTGTTTAAATCATCAATGATTGGATGAGCGGCGATATACTCATCAATAGAGGATTTTAATAGGCCGAGGAGTAAACCATTCTGCGCCCAATTCCGGGGAGTCATTTCGCGCCACCGCTTGCCCTTGCCCTCAGTAGCGACATTTAAACTCGTAATCAAGACATCTCCCCATGTCAGGTTCGGTGTACTCGTAGATGCGCCTATTATCCCCACGTTCATTCAAGTAGCAGGTGCCGTTAAATTCATAAAGTGAACCGTTATGCGGACAGTACCGCCGGCCGTAAAATTCGTGCCGGAGCCAACGTAAGTTAAAACAACCGAAGTTGCCGCCGCATAAAGGGGCACGGTCGTAATTGTGCAATCGGTTAAGTCCGTAGTTTCGTTTATGCCGGGCGCTACATTCGCTCCCCAACGGTCAACATCTGAACCGTCACCGATTGAATATCCAGTGATAGTTGCATCACCCTGTACTGCTGATATGTTGCGGCAAGTAACCCCCACCACCATTGAGCCAGCCGGTATTAAATTGGTTGCCGTAGTTGTTGGATTATTTGTTAAGGTTAAGATTACTGTTGACTGTTTAATATTCGTGGCCTGTGCATTATCGCCAGCCAATGAAGTCGCCCCAGTTGAATCAATAGTCATTCTTGTTACCGGCGTATTTAGCGTTGTCCCCGCAGCGCCAGCGGGGACTGTTCCGACAATGAACGATCCGCCCGCGCCATCTCCCGTTCCATTTCCAGCAAGCATCGTCAGGCTTGCACCCGCCCGATCCGTTCCGTATCGGTCGTGCACTTTAATTGTTTGGTTGATGGAAGTTGAACTGGAATCCTCACCAAGTTGCAATACGGCAGCAGCAGCTCTCCATAAAATTAAATCTTGTGCCATGCCGACCTTGATCCCATTATCGCCAAACAAGCACAAACCGGCTTGCCCCCATCTAAGAGTTGAACCACCAGCATTTATGGATATTCGTTCCGCAATACCTCCAGGAGTTTGCGGTTCCCAATATATTCCTCGGCCTTCGGCGGCACCCGCAAACCCGATTGCGGCATGCCAGCTATTACCATTCGACAAAATTAATCTTGCCCCTGTAAAAGCAAAGGCACCGTTTGATATT
>Ga0307380_10006951_pt1 | contig 14786 bp, 13 predicted proteins | sample UN3MG_FD_202239 | JGI IMG/M metagenome (GOLD analysis project Ga0307380, IMG submission 202239) | Soil microbial communities from Risofladan, Vaasa, Finland - UN-3 | ecosystem: Environmental > Terrestrial > Soil > Coastal area > Acid sulfate soil | place: Finland: Risofladan, Vaasa | collected... | reverse complement strand
TTGTCCTCTGAAACCGGAGGCCGACGACAAGACCGTTCGCGCCTATGCCGAGGCGGCGGACCGGCATGGCGTGGTGATTGCAGAAACCGGTGCCTGGTCGAATCCGCTGAGCAGCGACGAGAAAGAGTGTGCGGTGGCGATGGCCAAGTGCACCGCCATGCTCGACTTGGCGGAGCGGATCGGCGCGCGCTGTTGCGTCAACATTACCGGCTCGCGCGGCGAGGGGCAATGGGACGGGCCGGACGACAAAAATCTGACCGACGAAACGTTCGACAAGATCGTTCAGACCACCCGCTCGATCCTGGATGCGGTCCGGCCCACGCGCACTTTCTACACGCTTGAGACCATGCCGTGGATGTTCCCCGAGTCGGTTGAAAGTTACCAGCGGCTGATCCAGGCGATCGACCGCCCGTCGGCGGCGGTGCATTTCGATGCGGTCAATCTGGTCAACTGCCCACGGCGCTACTACGACACGGCCGGGCTGATCCGCCATTTCGTCAACACGCTCGGCCCCCTTATCAAGTCGTGCCACGCCAAGGACATCCGCATCGACACGAAGTTGACGCTGCACCTGGACGAAGTCTGCCCCGGAGAGGGCGGACTGGACTACCCCGCTCTGCTTCGGGCACTGGATGCGTTGCCTGGCGACGTGCCCCTGATGCTGGAACACCTTCCGGACGAACCAACCTACCGCCGGGCGGCAAACCACGTCCGTCGTGTCGCTCAGCAGGAAGGAATCAAACTGTGAACGACAACCTCCAGGTGACGATCACCCGCAGGCACTTTGCCGAGTTGGTTGATGCCGGACCGACGCCCTTGCCCGAGGCGGGCGAGGTCGCCGGGCCGACGCTATGCTCTCTCGTGAGCCCCGGTACGGAGTTGGCCGACTCCTACGGCGGCGAGAAGTTCCCCGCGACATCCGGCTACGCGGCCGTGTTCGAGGTCCGACAGATTGGCGAAGGGGTCGAGGGAATCGCGGTGGGCGACCGGGTGTTCGCCATGGGCAAGCACAGCCAGTACCAGAGGTTTCGCGCCGACCGTGTCATGCCTGTGCCGGTCGGGCTCGAGCCGCAAGTTGCCTGCGTGGTGCGGTTGATGGGCGTATCGATGACCACACTGGTCACCACGAAGGCAAGGCCCGGCGAGCGCGTAGCGGTCACGGGGCTCGGACCGGTCGGCTACCTGTGCGCCCAGATGGCGCAATTGTGCGGGTATGAAGTGCTGGCGGCGGAACCCGACGCGGACCGCCGCGCGATGGCCGAGGCGGGCGGCCTCAAGTGGACCATGAACCGGTTGCCCGTCGAAGATCCCTCGATCGCGGGCACCGTGGCACTGGTCGCCGAGTGCTCCGGCCACGAGCAGGCCGTCCTGGACGGCTGCAAGGTCGTTCGGCGCCAAGGCGAGGTGGTGCTCATCGGCGTGCCTTGGGCCCGGCGAACGGATGTGTTCGCACACGCCATTCTTGATGCGGTGTTTCATCGCTATGTGACGCTGCGGAGCGGCTGGGAGTGGAAAATTCCGCTCGAGCGCGGCCCTTACAACCCCGTCGGCATTTTCGACAACTTCAGCACGGCGCTGCGCTGGCTGGCCGAGGGCAGGATTCCTCTGAAGGGCCTCCTTCAGCCCCATGCGCCGGCCGAGGCCAACGAACTCTATCAGGCCCTGTTGCACCGCCGCGCCCCCGGGCTGTTCCACTACTTCGACTGGCGATAATTGCAGGGCCGGAGCGCCGCGGCGAAGGCGCTCCTCCAAGTCCCGCCTCACGAAGGCTCCGCAGCCGCTCGGACCTCGGGCCGCAGCAAGGCAGCCCCTACCCAGCCCTCACGCCGCGGGCCTATTTCGCCCGCACGTCGCGCCACGTGGGCATTCGCTTACCCTTGCGGCGATGGTAATAGCGAAAGCCCCGATTGGTTGCCAGGTTCATCAGCCGCGCCGCCCGCACCGCCATGCCCTTCCTCTCCAGGGCGGACGAGGCTAAAATACGCGGCATGAGCGAAGAGAAAGTTCTGGTGGCGATGTCGGGCGGCGTGGATTCTTCTGTCGCGGCTCATCTATTGAAGGAGCAGGGCTACTCGCCGGTCGGCGTCTTTATGCGCTCGGGCGTGACCCTCCGCGAGGATGCCGGGTCCCCTGGACGGGTGGGGGTGCCGCGATGCTGCTCGGCCGAGGACGCCTCGGACGCCCGCCGCGTCGCCGGCCAACTGGACATCCCGTTCTACATGCTGAACTTTGCGGCGGACTTCGAGCGGCTGATCGACCACTTTTGCGCCGAGTACGGCCGCGGGAGGACGCCCAACCCGTGCATCCTGTGCAACCGCGACATGAAGTTCGGGCGGCTGTTCGAGTATGCCGACGCCCTCGGCGCCCGCTGCGTCGCTACGGGGCACTACGCCCGGGTCGAATGGGAGGCGGGTCCCGGCGCGCCGGGACTGAAGCGCGGGCTCGACCGCGACAAGGACCAATCCTACGTCCTTTTTCCGCTCCCTCCGGAGCGCTTGGAGCGCGTCCGCCTGCCGCTGGGTGAAATGACCAAAGGGGAGGTCCGCGAAATCGCGCGGGACCTCGGCCTGGCAGTCCGCGACAAACCCGAAAGCCAGGAAATCTGCTTCGTCACCGGCACCATCGGAGACCTGATTCGAGAGCGCCGGCCGGACCTCGTGCGCCCTGGGCTGATTCTCGACCTTGAGGGGAACGAACTGGGCCGGCACGACGGCATCGTCCATTTCACCATCGGCCAGCGCCGCGGACTGGGCATCGCACTGGGTGAGCCGCGCTACGTCGTCGCCATCCGGCCCGAGATGGCGGCCGTCGTCGTCGGCCCCGCCGAAGCGCTCAACCGGGCGGGCCTCGTGGCGGAGGACGTGGTCTGGCACGAATGCGTTCCGGCCGAACCGATTCGGGCGGAGGTCCAGATTCGCTATCAGCATGCGGCGGCGCCGGCGTGGGTCACGCGATTGGATGGGTCCTCTGGAACAGACGGGCCCTCAGGGCCGGGCCGCGCGGAGGTCTGGTTCGACGAACCCCAGCGCGCCGTCACCCCCGGCCAGGCCGCCGTCTTCTACCGCGACGACCGGGTCCTCGGAGGCGGCTGGATTGCCGAAAGCAAGTGACATCGCGGTCATCCACGCCGGAGCCGTCGGAGACATGGTGCAGGCGCTGCCGACGCTTCGAGCCATTCGGGTCAAGTGGCCCGAGGCCCGCGTCACGCTGATCGGCCGGCCGGAGCGGGGGCGCCTCGCGCAAATGGCGGGCTTGGTGGATGCGTGCGTGCACATGGACTCGTCGGGCCTGTGGCGGCTGGCGGGCGGCGGGAGGCTGGCGGGTCCCGGCGCGCCGGGATTCGGCCGGGCCGATCTTGTGATCGATTTTCTCGGGTGCCTTGCCGGGTCTGTGTTGGAAGGCCGACGACGGCCGTTCCAAATCGTTTCGGCTCGTGCGATTCCGCCTGCGGATTGGAAGGAAAGCGCCGCGGCGTGGATTTTTGGGCAGGTCGCGCCACGCCTCGAGTTGCCGCCGGTTTCGCTCGAGCCCGCGCTTGTGGTGCCGGCGGCTATCCTTGAAGCGGCGCGCGGCACTCTGGCAGCGAACCGGATCGCAGGCCCGTTCGCGGTCATCCACCCAGGCAGCGGCTCACCGAAAAAGAACTGGCCGATGGACCGTTTCTCAAGAATCGCGCAGCGCCTGCGCAAGGATTGGGGGCGGCGGGTCGTCTGGCTCCTGGGGCCTGCGGAACAGGAACGCGGCGTCGCGCCGCCCGTCGCCGAGGGCCAAGCCGTGGTGGCGGACCTTGCTCTTGACGAGGTGGCACCCGTCTTGGCCCTGGCGGACGTCTATGTCGGCAACGATTCGGGCATCACGCAGGTCGCTGCGGCGGTGCGAACGAACGACGGCGAGCCCACAGCGACGGTGGCCCTTTTCGGCCCATCCGACCCGCGGGTCTGGGCCCCGCGCGGGCCGCACGTACGCGTGATACGTTCGCCCGACGGGACGATGGCGGCCATCGAAACCGAGCAGGTCTGGCACAAACTCACCGACCTCCTAAGCATTTCTGAATAGCAGACGCGCGGCGGGATGGCTGTCCCACCGCGCGTCATCCGCTCCGGTGCTCTGCTCGTCACGGGCCCTCGGGCTGAGGCTCCTCCCCTTCTGCCTCCGGCAACATCATCGGTTGCTGCTGCTTCATGATCCACTCTATGCGGGCGCCGAACGCTTTGCCCACACGAACCGCGCCGCGGATCTCGGATGCCGGGACATCGACATCGACACGAAGCGTGCTTGTGTCCAGGCGGACGCCGGCGGTCACGAGTTCGCCGAGTTCAGGCGCCGGCAATTGAGGCGCATCGGGGCTCTCGGCTTTCGCCCGGACAGGCTCGGGGAGCATCATCAGCATCGAGCGCTCGCCCATCTTTGCGAAGGTGTGGACGCACGTTGGAAGCGACACGAGGAACCCGGCGACGGACCCTTGCGGCAGCCGCCGGATGGCGGCGGCGACGCTCGGGTTGTCCGCGATGTCGCCGCCCTGGCCGCGCGCGCTCCGGATGGCCCTCCCCATCCTCTCGGCGTCACCTGTGGTGACCAGGCCGCGGGTCTCGATCACACAGGAGCGGACCACGAGGCCCTCGGGGCCATACATCGCATCCATCATCTGATTCATTTGCGCGGCGGCTTCGGGCGGCGCGCCTTCGGGCGGCTGAATCTTCATCTTGAAGCGCATGACGTCCACGTCGGTGCCTTCAATCTGCTCGGCGGCGGGTTCATAGGTCAGGTCCATCTGCATCCCTGGGCCGCCGGGCATCTTTCCAAGACCGCCCAGGAACGCCTGGGTGAAATCCTTCGTCACTTCCATGTACTCGCCCATCAGGTCCCGGTATTTCGCTGCGTCCTTGACCTCGAAGGTTTCCGTCAGGCAGCATAAGCCCTCCTCCGGGGTCGGGGGCTCCATGGCGAGGGCAAAGGACGGCCCCAGCACCGTCGCCCAGTCGTCGAAGGCCGCCCAGAGGTCGTCCACCTTCGTCTGGCTCTCTTCGTCGCCTTCCTCGACGAGGATGTCCATCAGAGGCCGAACCAGACCCTTGACGGCCGGCATAGCCGCAGGCCAGTCAATGCGGCCCCACGCCGCCACTAGAAACGCGTCCATCGCCGGAAGGGCGCCCTTATGCGTGTCCACCGGAAGGCAGGCGCGGGCAATCTCGAGAAGCGGCTCGCCCTCGACCAGGGCGATGTCGATGGCGGCCGCAGCGCCCTCGCCGTCCGCGTCGAACACCACCTCCAGGCCGGACATCTGGTCGAGGAGGCCGAGGTACCATTCGAACACACGCGTCATTTTCAGCGACGGGTCCTCACCGGAGGGCACCGGCTCTGCCATTCCCGCCTTCATTTCCTCGAGCGCGGTAGCGGCAAGAACTTTCACACGCCCGATATTCACGCAGGCCCAGACCAGATGCTCGCGGATCTTCGCCGCCATTTCGTCGGTCACTTTGAACCGCGGTTCGTCGGCCTGGAAGGCTTTCAGGACCTCGAGATTCCGAGAGGTCACCACGTATGGGCCGACCTCCAGGCAATAGACCGGCGGAGGGCCGGGCATCTCAAACCCTTCCGGGGCGCCGGGCGGGGCAGGCGGCGCCGGCGGCTGCATCTTCAAAATGCCATCGCCAACCATTTCGCCGGCCAACTTCGACGGGTCCTTCAGGAGATGAATTTCGGCCGGACCCATGTCCTCGCGGCCACAAACGACAAGGGCCGTAGGGCCTGCTGTGTCAACCGTCCCGGGCGGCAAGTCCCTTTGCGCCACAATCTCGTCAAGCGCGCCGGGTTCCAGTTCCGGTCCCATCAGCGCTTCAAGGGACTCCTTCAGCGCCTGTGGGCTGCGAACCGTCACAACGAGCGCCACGTCGGCTGGCGCCTGTGATAAGACCCAGACGATGTCCTTGTTCTGCTGCTGCGCCGCGGCATCCGCGGTGACGCCCGCCATCGTGATTGCGACAACCGTAACTGCGATAAACCTGTGCGTTTTTCCGAGCATGCTTTTCTCCTTTAACCCTTTGGCGCCGGCCCTGAATGCCTACGCGGCACTCGCGCGTTATTCGGCAACAACTGCCGCACCGTAGGCCGGAAGTCCCACCGCCTTCCTATACGCGGGTAGGCATTGTTCTATCCGCCGATGCCGCACGCCGCCAGACATTTCGGCCCGTGCCGGTTTTGCTTGACAGTCGGGTGCCCGGGGGTCTATATTGGCGGCGCGAGGCCGGGGATTCCGTCCCAAGCGTGGCGAGAGGATGCGATGAAACTCGGCGCCATCGCCGACACGCACGATAACCTGCCGGCCATCTCGGCGGCGCTCGGCGTATTCGAGCGAGCGGGCGTCGAGGCGGTTCTGCACGCAGGCGATTACGTCGCCACGTTCGCCCTGAAGTGCCTCCTTCAGAGCCGCCTGCCGGTGCACGGGGTGTTCGGCAACTGCGACGGCGAACGTATGGGTCTTGCGAAACTGTTACCGTCGCTCTGCGCGGGGCCGCGGCATCTGGAACTCGGCGGGAAAAAGGTCTGCCTCGTTCACGCATGGGAAAGTCTGACACACGAAGACATCGAGGCGTCGGACATCATCATTTTCGGCCACACGCACGAGCCGAAAATCGAGCGCCACGAAGGGCGGTTAATCGTCAATCCGGGCGAGTGCGGCGGTTGGCTTTCGGGCCGATGCACCGTGGCCATCGTCGATACCGACGCCATGGCCGCCGAAACCGAAGAGGTCCACGAACAGGCGAGGTCCTGACCATGAAAACGTCGGCTCATTGGGCGGTGCTGGGCGCCGCGTGTCTGGCGATTACCGGCTGCTACGGCCAGGTTCATCGGACCATCACCGTCGAATCCGAACCGCCGGGCGCGCGGTGCTGGCTGAACGACAACGAGGTCGGCCGCACACCCGTCACGGTTCCCTTCACGTGGTACGGGACCTACAGCGTGCGGCTCGAAGCGGCCGGCTGCGAGCCGCTCGTGACCGAGGCCAAGGTCCGGGCGCCTCCGTATCAGTGGATCGGACCGGACCTGGTGTTTGAAACGATCGTGCCCGGCGTCCACTACGACACGCACGCCTTCCGATTCGCCCTGAAAGAGGCCAGGCCGGTGGACCCGGACTCGCTGCGCGAGCGGGCCGAGGGTCTGCGCAGAGACGCGAAAACCCCTGCGCCGTAAGCGTTGTTCCCGTTCTCGCTTTCAAACGCCGAAGCGCGACGCCCGCAGCCGCAACATGGACCCCGTGAACCTGCGAGCGCTGCGCCGGTTGGCAGCACGGTAGGTTTACCGCTCCGCGCTACCAGGCAGGGGCGGCGTCCTGTTGCCGGCCAGGCCCTTTTCGGGCGTGGGCTTCTCGGGAATCTCGAATTCGACCGTCACCGGCTCGGTGCGGTCTTCGGTAATCGTGAGGCCGCCGAGGGCCGGCTCGAACTGCCACCCCCAGGTCTCCCAAACGCGCTTCGAGACGCGGCGGCGATAAAGGACGCGCGTGCGGAACGGCCGCCATCCGCCATACTTCTTCTCATACGTCCACTTCTCGATGCGCCAGGTAACCTCGTCGCCCTTGCGCCCGACGAAATCCCGGTCCAGAATCAACTCCATCAGCACCACCGCCACGTCCGCCGTCCCGCGAAGCGCGAGGATGCGAATCCGGTTCTCGTGGCGCTTCACCTTGAAGACGTGATCCTCGATCCACTGGTGGTCCTCGTCGGTGAACTCGCCCGTCGCCGGCAGACCCAGGTCCTCGGTCCGATACTCTGGCGGAATCAGCGCGTCGTACTCCGACAGGACCGGCGTCATGTCCACGCCTTCGAGCCGACCCCACGGCGTGTGGACCACGAGGTCATACGTCCCCAGCCGCAGGCCCGCCACCTCGAACGCGCCGGTTTCGCGGTCCACCTCCAGGGGAATCTTCAGGTCCATGCTGCGCTCCCAAAGGAACGCGCCGAGGACGCGTTCGGCCGGCGCAAGTTTCCCCCGAATCGTGCGACCCGGATTGGGCTCCTCGACCGGGGAGGCTTGTGGCGCCTCCGGCTCGTCGGAGGACTCGGCGCGGACCGCCAGGTATCCGACCGGCAAGGCCATGGCCGCCGCGACAATCACCCCGATTGTCAGGTGACGCTGCATGAGGTCTCCCTTGCGCGCATGTGGCCCCGCCGCAGGGCCGCCCCCATTTGACCGCGCCGGAGGTCCGATGGCAACCGTCAAGCCGCCGCAAGGCGGGCACAAATCGCCTCATGGGTACACCGGTTTCCTCCGGCAGCGCTGCGCTTAGCCGCAACCCGCCTTCGTCCGCTCGGTGACCGCCGCCTCGATGCCCACCGGGTCGATATTGTAGGTCCTCGGGTCGATGTCCACGAAGACCGGCTTCGCCCCCACCCGGACGATGCACCCGACGGTCGCGAAGAAGGTGAAGGGGGTGGTGATGACCTCGTCGCCGCGGCCGACGCCGAGGCTCATCAGGGCGTTCAGAATCGCATCTGTGCCGCTTGATGCCCCGACCCCGTGCTTACACCCGGCGTAGGTGGTGATGGCCCGTTCGCACTCGACAACTTTCAGCCCGCCGACGCACCGTTGGCTCTCGAGCACCTCGTCCACCGCCGCCCGCACCTCCTGGCGGATGGTCCGGTACTGTGCGACCAGGTCCAGCATGGGAACCGCCATGGCCTGTCCTCGATCCCTGCCGGTTGAAACGGCCCGCCCGCGCTACAGGGCTTGGCCGCCGTCCCATACCATAAAGATTTGCCGCACTGCTCCGGGCTTGTGCCCGCAGATTCTGGCATCGACCGGATTTCGGGTGGCATGGCCATGGCCCCAGGGCACGCCCGATGCTGAGTTTGGCTCTTTCCTGCGGTTATGAAACTACTTCCAACAATCGAGGTGTGCCAGGGGGCGCTCGAGGGCGTTCACGGGGAGCGAGCATTCGGGACACCTGGAGTTCAAGACGATTCGCGCAGCCGGGGCCCGCTCTCCTGTAGTACGTTTCGGGCTGGCGTCGGAACTCAACGTGTGGCTCCCCGGGCGACGCCCACCGCCAGACCCGCAGACAGGCCGTGGAAAAGCAGGGCCGCCTGAAAGCGGCCAAAATGTTGCCCCCTTCCGCGCCAATTGCTACAATTACATGGCCCGCGAGTCGGTAAAGGCGCGGCCGTGGGCGGCGTATCCGAAGGGAGGAACACAAAATGCCCGGAACGAGAGGCCGCCGGCCCGCCTTCACGCTCACCGAGGTCCTAATGGCCGTCGGCATCCTGGGGGTCGGCCTGACGATGGTCGCGTCCATTTTCCCCGTTGCCGTGGACCAGAGCCGCCGCAGCAGGGAAATCACGCAGGCGGCCCTCTGCGCCCGAAGCGCTTCGGCGATGATCCGCGTCCTCCGCAATGATTTCGTCAATTGGCGGAGAGGATTCGCCGAGAGGGGGAGCGGTGATGATCCTTATCCGCTGGAGGCCAACCCAAAGACGCCCTATGTATCCTACGACTTCCCCGGCGCACTCAAAGTGTATGACCCGGCGGAGTTCCTTTACGATCACGAGGACGGGGATGGCAACCCAGACCGCTCTTATAACAGCACTAACGTGTGGGGGGATGAGGGGAGCAAGGCGAATTACGTCCCCCGCGTCTTTATGACGCCGGTCTCCACGAACGGCCCCGGGGGCGGCCCCTGGCGCGTCACCCTGGCCATCTGTCGATCGCAAGGGGAAGGCCCTCCTCTGTGGATCGGGCAAGAGCGCTGGCCTGCTGTGTGGAACAGAATGGGACCTGGCAAATATGTGCTCGACACGAGCAGTTACGACGGATACGCCTACATGGTGGATTCCATCAAAGAAAGCCAAAGCCCCAGTGATCACCCCGAATACGCCACTCTCGCCACCGGCGCCCGAGCGAAGGGAGACGAGCCTGGCGTCGTCGACCGGAACTGGCGCTGCCTGGTGGCGGGGCACGAAGCCGTCGCCGTCTACCACACGGTCCTGGGAGATTAGCCATGCGGAACCCATCTTGCCAATGGGATTTGCGCCGGCGGGACGGCGCGGCGGCTTTTACCCTGGTCGAACTCGTCACTGCCGCGTCCCTGATGACCGTCATGATGATCGGCGTCGTCGAAATTTTCGGCATCATCACCGAGACGGCCTCCGAGGCCGACGCCATCCACTTCGCCCAGCAACAGGCCCGGGCCGTTCTCGACCATCTCGACCGGGACGTGCGCGGCATGACGCGGGAAGGCTACCTGAAGATTACTCACTGGCCGACCCCGGGCAAGGCCGATGAAGAAGAAGAGTATCGCAGCGACGCCCTGTCCTTCGTCAGCATCGGTTCGTGGAAAAGCGCTTTTGACTCCCAGCAGGCAAGCGCGGCCGAGGTCCTTTACACCACCAACGTGAGAACGCCGACCCAGTTCCTCCGCGTTTACAACAAGGCCAACGAGGAAGACCATCGGCGGGGTGTCCTGGCACGAGGCACCTGGCTGATGGTAGGCGAGCCAGGCACCGGCCTGGATACGGACGACAAATCTAACGCTGCCTACCTGAGCGAGTTGCTCGCTTCCGCAGGTTCACTGGGCCGCTCGGCAATAGGCAGCACCACCGTCTGGCCCTGGTCCGGCCGCACCATGGAATCCGTAGAGCCCTGGAGCCTCGCGCGGGTCATGGCCTGCTGCGTCAGCGAGTTCTTCGTCGAGTATTGGGATCCGAAGGAAAAAAAGTGGGTCGGCGACGGCGGCCTGGCCTCCGCGCCCGGCTCGCGCGAAAGCGTTCCCGCCATCCGCGTGACGGTCGCCATCCACGACCCGGACGACCACTCGCCGCCCCCTGCTGACACCGACGGAAGCAAGGAGCGATTCAGAGGCTACGCCTACCAGCAGGTCTTCTGGATCGGAGACCCGTAAGCCCGCCCGAATGAAGGGAACGTCCATGTGCAGGCACGGTTCGGTCCTGGTCGTCGTCCTGGGCCTCTTGGCCATTCTGTCGGTCATCGGCGTCGCCTTTATCACGATGAGCGGCCTGGACCGAAGCACGTCGGCCAGTTTCGCCATGCAAACGCAGTTGACCATCGCGGCCGACGGGGCCGTCGATTACGTCTGCCACTATCTCGTCCACGACGTGTGGACCGATGACGGCGCCCTGCTGACGGGCGAGGAAGGGTGCGAACGCTACGATTACCCGGGAGACGAGGACAACTGGCTCGCGCGACCCGTTGGCGATACTACCTCACCCAACGAGGTCTCCTTCGGGAAACCCACCAAACCGCTGCTCTTCGGCATCGAGTCTGGAGGAAACAGCGCCGTCGTGGATAACGACGGCGACGGGACGGACGACGGCATCTGGATTCCCGAACTCGCCGCCCCGTTCGACCAGTATATCGTCCGCATCAGCGTCACCGTCCTCGACCACGGGGCGCTCCTGAACGTCAACGCCCACGGATACACAAGCGCGGGATGGGAGGAATACGCCAATCTCGCCGCAGAGGACAAGGGCTGTTTCATCTGTGAAATCGCCGGTCCCCCCGGTGTTGCCGCGGCGCGCTGGGCCGGTCGATACCTTGACGGAACGTCGGGCCAATGGGTATCTGTTGATGACGGCCCCGGCAACCCCGTCATGGGCGAAACCATCATCGAAAACCCGCGAAACCCTCGGATGGAGCCGGACAACCTCGACCAGCCCTTTACGCTGGCAGAGGAATTCCTCCTCCGCGTCCGCGACCTGCCGGATTTCAACAGCCGCCTTAGCGCGGGCGTCAAGACAAACGCGGAGAAATACACGACCGTCTCCTGGACCGCCGAGGTATGCGGCGACGCCGGAACGACCTCCCACACGAAGTGCCCCGGCAAGGATTGGTCCTGCCCGAAAGCCGACCTCAACCTCGACGAGCCACAAGCGATCTACGACGTGCTGCTTGCCTCGGGCGCCTTCGTGGGCGTAAGTGAGGACGGTTTGAAACAATTCGTCGCCAACATCATCGCCTTCCGCGACGCAGACAGCACCTATGACAACGACTACGACGGCTTCGCCGGGGCCGAAAGCCAGCCCATCTTCAAGGAGGTCAAGGCGGTAGTGACGGCCGGCGACGGCGAAACCGAAGACACCACCTGGACGATCACTGTCTCCCTCTACAACCCTTGGCCGGGCGATTATGCCGGCGACCTCGATGGGAGGATCACCCTCCAGCCCGAGGCCAAAGTCACTCTCGTTTTTGACGATGGCACCGAAGAGATGAGCGGCCTGCCGGCAACGATGGCAAAAGGCGAAACAACGGACCCCCCCCTGACCGGCACGGTGACCTGCAAAGTGACGGGCGAAGGGGAAGACGCAAAGGTCCAGGACCTCAGCGACCGCCTGACGGCAATTCGGTTCCACGCCGAGGTCACTGAGGTCGGCGACGTCGTCATGGATGAGATCACAAGCGACGAGATTTTGAGCCTGGCTCTGGCGCCCGGCATATCACGCGTGCGAAAAATCGACGACAGCCCCCCCGACTGGCGCGGCTTCACGGTCGTCACGGTGGGCGACTGGGGAACCCAGGGACAGGGAAACGTGCCGAGCGGCACCGTTCTCGTCCGCTTCGCCAACAGCGTGCAGGATGAGTACGACGCTGCCACCGAAGGCGGTCCCTTGCCCCCGCTTAAGACAGCAGGGAACAACTCCTTCAAGGCCTTCCTCCGCGTCGGCGACCTCAACCAGGTCCTCTGCCCACAGCCCGCGGAAGGCGGGTGGAAGAACAGGCCCTGGGTTCTTCAGGTGACAGACCACGCCGAGGCGGACATACGATTCAACTGGGCAAGATACCCCAGGGCCGCCGACGCCCTCTGCGTCCAGGGCCCCTGGATCGACGGCTTCGACAACGACGGCGACGGCCAGACCGACCTGGACGACGAGGGGACCTTTGACGCCGGCCGCTTCGCCGGGCCCGAGTTCCGCGTCGCGGGGAAAATCAACCTCAACACGGCGACGAATGCCACCCTTGCGGCTCTTCCCGGCGGCGGGGTTCCTGCGTTTACCCCCCCCTTGAGTTCGATTGCGGAAATTATCCCCACCGGCGGGTCCGGCTCTCTGGAACAGCGGGACGAGGTCTTCACCCGCCTCTCCAACCTCGTCACCGTCCGAAGCGACGTCTTCTCCATCTACGGGACCGTCCAGATCATCGATCTGGCCAAGGTGCCGAGTGGCGGCATCGTGGCACAGGACGACCCCGCCGTCGTAAGGTCCCGCCGCTTCTGGGCGCTCGTGGACCGCTCGCCCTCGCTGGCCTATCCGCCGGGCGACGAAAAGTTCATCCACCCCCGCATCATGAATTTCCAGTGGATGGAGTAGGGACACGGCATCCGCCAGCGCGTCCCGCCGAAGGAGCCGGGTGCGGACATGTCTGAAACTGGGCGTGGCATACCGGTTGCTGGTGGGGACACCCCGCACCCGGAGGGTGTGGGCATGCCACCCGATAGGCACTCGATGCCGGAATCTACGGCCACACCCGGTTTTTGGGGGACGAGGGATTGCAATGGACTTCGGCGGGCCGAGACGGCTAAAATGCCTTGGTCTGGGCCGGAGAGGTGGCCGAGCGGTCGAAGGCACCGGTCTTGAAAACCGGCGTGGGCCTTGTGTCCACCGGGGGTTCGAATCCCTCCCTCTCCGCCACGGTGGCCTTCAAAAGGGGGGCTTTCTCGCTGTTCATCGGGCTTTCCGCTAGTGGCTGGCATGCGCCTGACTGACGCCTTCGGTCCATAGTAGTCCGCCGCGTCCTCGCTGCACTCGCCCTTTGACGCCAATCCCGATGAATCGGGACGCCAACACAGGTTCGCCGCCCGGGGGCGTTTGGCGCGCACACACATTGCGCATGGCCGATATGTTGGCGGGCGGTTTTGGGTGGGTTTTGGGGGATTTTGGCCCGTTTTGGGGGGCGAATCGGGCCTGGCGCTAGCGCCAGGGTGGGTTGAGGGCCGAAATGTTAAAATGGGCAAGGCCGAATCGGGCGCTTTTTTCGACTTTTTTCGCGTTTTTGGTCGGAATTGGATGCAAATTGGCCCTTTTTGACCCCCTTTTTGCCCCCTACGCATGCCGATGTGGTGATGCGTCCGCGCACGTTTCTCGCCGCCGATTATGAGCATAGGCTCAAAACGAGCGCCGGCTCGCGCGCCCCCCTCCCACCCGTCAAGCCTAATTAAGTATTGTGGGTGTCCCCGGAACTCCGGGTTCTCGGCGATGACGATTTAGCCGCCGGCTGTTTCTCCCCCGCAGCGCAAGAGACGTGCCTGCCCTCCGGCATTGGAGGGACGGGCACAGTCGTCTCTGCGTGTCCGAACGATTCCTTAAAGGCCTCTATCAGGATGCTGTTCGTCGCGAGGCTGAGCGAGAAGGCCGGAGACCGAGGCGGCACCCGTACGGGCGGAGGCGTGGCTGAAATCCCGATGTATCGGGATCGAGGACGTTTTGGGCCGACAAATCCCGAACGGGGTCACGCCGAAAGGGACGACGGAATCGGCCTTCGCAGTCAGCCCAGCCGGGGCCAGCCGCAGTAGAATCGGCATCCTGATAGAGGCTCTTAATCACAATCCGATTCGGACGTAGGTCAGCCCGGCAAACTCCTCGGCCAGGTTTTCGTAGGTTCGGCACCGGCTGTCGCTGTCACGGATCAGGTCCGCGCGGCCGGACCAGCCCTCCGGGCCGCCCATCTTCCCCAGCAGTTCATTGAAGGCGCTCTCGGTCTCGGCAAGTTGCCGGCAGCGGGCGTTCCACTTGGCGATATCCTCTTTTTCCGCGTTGGTGACATTCCAGGGACTTTCCATC
>Ga0307380_10006950_pt1 | contig 14787 bp, 11 predicted proteins | sample UN3MG_FD_202239 | JGI IMG/M metagenome (GOLD analysis project Ga0307380, IMG submission 202239) | Soil microbial communities from Risofladan, Vaasa, Finland - UN-3 | ecosystem: Environmental > Terrestrial > Soil > Coastal area > Acid sulfate soil | place: Finland: Risofladan, Vaasa | collected... | reverse complement strand
GCTTCCTTAGAACCCTGCCTCGCGACAACGCTCTTGCGCTTCGCTAACACTTCACCTCCATCAGGTTGTGTAGAGGACTTTCACCTCCAAGTTGCCGAACATGCTCGGCACACGAGAAAGGGCTTCGCCAATACGAAGCCCGGCACCATAAAGTAAGACTAAAAGTGTATGAATAGTTGGTGCCTGCAGCTTGGTTCTGGATGTTCCGAATTGGCCGGCCGCCTTCAGGAGACGTCGCAATTCTTCGGACGAGTAGATATATGGGATAAAACGACGAGATGGACGGGGCAATGTTTTGGGCAAAGGTGATTGTGTTACATATCTTCGTCCTATAGCAAAACGATAAAATCCACGCAATGCCTCATGTTTACGGTGCCAAAAACGCGTGACAGGCCCGGTGCCCGAAATGTAGTCCAGTACCCGTTCAGCTTGCACTTCTGCTATGCCAATGTCTCCCATAGCTTTTAAATAAGCTTTGAGAATGACCGATTCAGTATGGAAGCGAGAACCCATGGACTGTTTCAGATCAATATGCTGTGTAATAAGTTTAGATAGTTTCATAATACACCTCCAATATCAAAATTTGCAACTTCACGCAGACCAGCCAAATCCACCTTGGCATAAATGCGGGTGGCAAAGGCGCTGCGATGTCCAAGATGATCTCCAATCTCTTTTAGCGAAAAGCCTTCGGACACAAGATGCGCGGCACAAGCGTGTCTAAGGCTGTGAGGCCCTTTATGGAGAGAATTAATACCGAGTTGTGATATTCGGCTGCTTACCACATGGTACATACCACCTGCCGAGAGAGGACGAAACGGCGCCCGCAGTGTAAGAAAAACATTACGTTGTTTGACCATGGATCGTACTTGCTTTAGATATCGCAGTATTGCCGTCCCAATAGTATATGTGAGAGGGTACGATTGAGTGATACGTTGCTTGGAACGATAAACGTTAATTATCTCTCGTTTCCAGTCTAAATCTTCCAGTCGCAATTGAGCAATTTCACCACTGCGAAATCCATAAACAGAGAGGAGCATTAGAATGGCTCTATCACGGATATCTCTGGGGCGATCACTGTCGGTGCTGGTAAGCAGCTTTTGAACGTTATCCCAATCGAGCCCAGTTGGCAAAGCTTCCTGTTTGAATATCCGTGGAGATTCAATAGCCTCGGCAATTCCATCCGTGCACCAGCCGTGTTTTTCCGCATAACGAAAGAAAGCTCGAAGCGATTTTGCACAACAGGCAGATGTCACCCTGGACCAATTGTTCCTGTGTTGCAGAACAAATGTGTCCACGTCGAGAACAGAAACTTTATCTAATGAATGCTCTTGTTCATAGAACCAGCCGAGAAATTGCCGTACATACCAAACGTAATTGCGTATTGTGACAGTAGACAATCCTCGCTCACACTGCATAAACAGCGAAAAATCTTGAATCATAGGTGTGTAAGAAGCTGGAGTGACTTCAGGCTCCTTCAGACGACCAAGGAACTGAAGCCAATTGCCAGCAATTTGGCTAAAAAGACGACGAGAATGTTGCAGCCCGTGAGATCGGTTCTGCCGCTTTTGTCGACGAGCCCAACGCTCAGCCGCTGACTTGATGGCTTCGGTACTGATTAACACCTGAGAGTCCAGGTCCATCTCACGAACAATCACGAGAAGCTCTCTGGCGATCCGAAGCAGTGTTCCTCTTGAAGTTCCGTCTCTGGCCCGATGAGCCAAATAACTCTTACGCTCACTGACGAGTGGCGCTTTGAGATGACGGGATAAGACTGCAGGATAATTGAATAATTCTTCGAACATGGTCAGGCCTCCTATTAAATAAAAGCCTGACTCATATCGAAAAACTTATGTGGTGTCCAGTAGAGCAGAGATCGTATGTAGGCCTACAGTTATGAAGTCAGCGCCACATAAGTGCGGGCGCCACATAAGATGCTGGAAATCGGCACGTCCGGTTCTGTGAGAGGTGTTGATGCTCTTTGTATGGCTGAATGATGTGACACTCCCCAATCGAAAGAGGGGAGCAACAGGGAATACAAAGTATGCCTAAGCATAAGAGCTATAGTACATCTACTCGACTCGTTTTCGGGTGAAAATTAAGCCATATTTAGTACTATTCAACTTATCTCGTGTCCAAGAGAAATTTATTGCTGATTGTGAATTATCCCTCTACTATAGGTCTTAGGGTATCGAACAACATCTGATGGAGTGATCTTTGGGGATCATAAGTATTTGTGACTATATCGATATCAAGAAGGATTATTCGTCAAACAATTTTTATATTGAAAATCGATATGAATTCCTTAATTCTGAAACTTACCTTTTATGTATTGATTTGTCCTACAATCTCAGCGGGTTCGCCCTGTCCACCCAGTCCAGTTATCAAAATTGTGTGGGCTCCGGCCCATACTGTCGTTCGCCGAGCAGCCGGCAGCGATAACCTGCCAGTTACATGGGCCGATGACGATGTGATATACATCACATGGGGAGACGGTTGGGGCTTTGAGCCTAAAGTGCCAAAGAAACTGAGCATGGGATTTGCGCGTATCATCGGTGAACCGGACAATTTCAAGGGCATAAACATTCGGTCTGCAGCTGAACAGTATGGTGATGGGCGTTCCGGGAGAAAGGGCTGGGGTCTTATCTCGGTCAATGGGGTACTGTATCTTTGGATGGGACATGCTGATCAAGATGGTGGCCAATCCCAGTTGGCTTGGTCTGTTGACCATGCTCGCACATGGATATTTGCAGACTGGAAGTTTTCGCAGTTCGGTCTGATGGGCTTCGTCAACTTCGGTAAGGATAACAATCAGTCCCGGGATAACTACGTTTATTCCTACTCGCACGACTATCCGTTAGCTGATACCCCGGCAGACAGCTTTATACTCATGCGAGTGCCAAAGAATCGAATCACCGAGCGAAAAGCTTGGGAATTCTTCGAGCGAATAGATCGGACCGGCCAACCGGTCTGGATCAGCGACTTGAAACGCCGGGGAGCGGTTTTTCAGCACACAGATGGATGTCTTCGATCTGCCATGACTTACAACGCGCCGTTTCGTCGATATCTTTGGTGGCAGCAAATCCCCGCTCCGAAGGGCAGCCCCGACCGTGGCGATACCCGGTTCGAAGGCGGATTCGGTGTTTATGACGCTCCTGAGCCATGGGGTCCCTGGTCAACAGCCTTCTACACGGAGAAATGGGATGTCGGTCCCGGAGAGCATGGTGATTTCCCTGCCAAATGGATAAGCGAGGACGGTCGTGAACTATACCTTGTGTTTTCTGGCGATGACAGCTTTAGTGTTCGAAAGGCAAAAATTGTGCTGACGCAGGATGACTAACAATTATCTTAGTCGAATAGCTTTGGATTAGGAGAATCAAAATGAGACGAGTAATGTTGTTGATTGCAACTTTTGTAGTTCTGTTGCCAGCTTGCAAGGCGGCAGTGGACAAACCTCGAATAGTCGTGATGACGGACATCGGCGGCGATCCGGACGATCGACAGTCGATGGTGCGATTTCTCCTTTACACATGTGACTTCGATGTCGAAGGGCTCTGCACCGGCTTCGGTCATGGACATTACAAGACCACCCGGCCTGAACTCATCCGGGAGATTGTCGATGCTTACGGCAAAGTCCTACCAAATCTACGTAAACACCGACCGGATTATCCGTCCTATGAAAGTTTGATAAGCCTCATCAAGGATGGTCACAACGGCGATCCTCATAAAGCTGGACCGGGCATGGATTCGGAAGCCTCGAACTGGATAATTAAAGTTTTGGACAAAGACGATCCGAGGCCCGTATGGTTCTCAATTTGGGGCGGACCGCGTGAGCTGGCACAGGCGATATGGACGGTCGGGCAGAATCGTTCCGACGAGCAATTTGCTGCCTTTAAGCGGAAAATCCGAGTGCACTCAATCGCAGATCAAGATCGCACCGCTGAATGGATCAAACAACATCATCCCGATGTGTTCTGGATGTTTTCGCGGGTATTGTTTCGCGGCATCTGGAAGGAAGGTGATCAAGAGATCGTCTCGCCTGCATGGCTGGAAAAAAACGTTCGCACCGGTCATGGCCCGCTCGGACCTGTCTACCCCGCTAAGGCGGCTGGCAAGGCCGGTGTCAAAGAGGGTGACACACCTTCGTTCTTTTATGTGCTGCCGGACGGACTAAGCGATCCTGAGCACCCTGAATGGGGCAACTGGGGCGGACGCTTCCAGAGAAGTCTACGAGGCAACGAATACATTCCCGCCGAGGATCGGATGGGGGATCGATTGGATATGCTCTATACAATCCATCGCTGGCGACAGGCTTATCAAAACTCTTTCGAAGCGCGTATGGATTGGTGCGTTAAGTCCTACGAAAAGTGCAATCATGAACCAATAGCTGTATGTAACGGCGACAAGAGCAAAAAAGTCCTCAACATCAATGTCGATCCGGGACAAGATGTCACATTGACTGCGAACGGATCATCGGATCCTGACGATAATAAGCTTTCGTACAAGTGGTGGATTTACCAGGAAGCAGGCAGTTATTGGGCGGATGCACCGATTCCTGAAAGCGATTCCATCCGGGCTATTGTGACGGTGCCGAAGGAAGCATCGGGTAGGACGATTCACGTTATACTGGAAGTAGTAGATACAGGTAAACCATCGTTGACAGCATACAGGCGGGTAGTGCTGAATGTTAGCGGCGATCCTATTAAAGCTCCGATTGAGGTCCGACCTCTTGCAGAATATCTGAGCACACCTATTAATAAGCTCAGTGGTCCTCCTGCTAAGATGGGGAAATGGAAATTCTATCGTGGAATCAATCTCAACGGCCTTAATATTACAATCGACGGGAACCGATGGCAAGGGGATGATGCTCCTAACTTTATTTGTAACGACCGTGCAATCAAAAGTCCTGATGTTGTGCTTAGGCCGCCAACGAACGAGTCGAGGACAAAAATGATTAACTCGTTTCGATGGAACCGCAACGTACAAATCAAAGTAACAAACGTGCAGGACGGTAAGTATGCCGTGTATGCGTATCTCTGGGAAGACAATAATCCTGAAACTTTCGGCATTGCGTTGCAGGGAAAGGTAGTACAGAAGGACTACTACAGCGGCCAGGAAGGTCAATGGCGACGGCTCGGTCCATGGGTAACTACCGTCACTGATGGTGTGATTAGTATTACAAGTTCCGGTGGGGCTGCCAACTTCTCCGGTATTGAAGTCTGGCAGGAAATAAAACCATAGAATAATGACGAGAAACAATAGGCACTCATCCTTCGGGAGAGCTTCAACTATAGGTATCGTGAATCTGCTAATGTCGTGGTCAATCGTTACAATACGTTAACCTGGGATTGAGGTAGTTTGATAAAGGCTATACCAATTTAACAATCTCCGCTTCCCAATTGGCAACCGGTTAATCTTCCATCCCATGGTGCAGTTTCAGCATTGCGATGAAATCCGGTTTCAGTTCCATGCCCTGACGTTGGTAGTGTTCTATGATCCGATTCCCCAACGTTGTGTTAATATGGAAATAACGAACGGATCTGTTGATATCAACAAAGCCAGTACGATTTACCAGTTCTGGATTCACAGTTCCAGTAACTATGGGGGCATGAACAGTGCAATTAGTGAATCGAGTCCCTAATGTGCTATCAAGCTTGTAGAGATCGTCCTTTATCTCCTGCACATTAGGTTGAAACCGACAATCGCGGAATACCAGTTCGCCTCGTAGATTAGTGGCAGTGAAGGTGTTCAGGGAACACCGATCAAGGAACACATTGGCGGTGCAATTTCCCAGATAGATACTGATATCATCGCAATCCATGTAATGAATTTCCGGAAAAAGAGACATCTTATCAGTATACTCAGCAGCAACCTCACTGCCGATTAAGAAGTGCACTTGGCTGGTGTCATTAGGAAATTTTGGGATCAGCTTTTCTAATTCCACGTTGTTAATGATCAGCTTGCAGTTCGACTCTACTTTGCTCCTATCATATCCACCTTGCCGGCTAAGATCATAGTTGTGCGGATTAGGGATACGAAGGAGACGTATACCTTGTTTCCGTCCGTTGACTCTTATGTTACGAAATTCAATAAGATTGGGAAAGAACAGGCGTGTACCTGTCTTAGTTCTGGAAAAAGGCACGATGTCCATCATCCAACATGGAGCTGTGGATTCGGGTGCTGCACTGTAGTCGATTAGCATATCGTTGATTATGACACTACGAGCAAAACCAATGGGATACTTGTAATCGAAATCAGCCATGTGGTGGTTTAGTACCGAGACCGTGCCGTTACCGGTTGGCTTCAGTGTGCAACCATGAAGCCGAATTCGGCCGTCCCACTTGGCTCCGTAGTCACGACGGAAGTTGATGAAGCTGTTGCCGTGATGTGTTGTATCTTCCACGAAGAGATCTCCACCACCTGTCACGGAGATACCTTTGAAACCGATGATGCAGTCACTTATATATAGATTCCAACAGTGAAAATGGACGTCAATGCGATTGAGCCGGCAGTTCTCAACGCGGAAGTTCTTATTAAGATTCGTACCAAAGACACCCCAAGCCACCCAACCGCCTTCAGCAGTGAGGTTGCGAAACGTGCAGTTCAGCATTCGAGCGCCACCAATTCCATATGTACCGTGGGCGACAACTTTGGAACGGTCACGACGATTTTTCTCCCAAGGCATGGCCCGGATGTTCTCTAACGTAACGTCATAGACACCACTTAGCACATAGAATCCACACCGAGGTTCCATGGAGACATCCCGATGATCCTTCTCCAGACCCAACCATTGCTCACGCACGATAGTGCGACTGCGCTGTATGGAGATCCCGTGGTGGTGATAGCCCTTGGAGCCACCAGCCGGTGTATCACCTGAGAAGTAGAATCGCCCCCCTTCTATGATGAGATAGACATCGTTACATGGGGTGGCTTTTACTGAAGTGAAGTCCTTGAACGTCCAGGCAATATCTCCGATGATGCGGCCTTCTTCTTCCACATAGAACAATTCCTCTCGCGCCCATCCTCTTTTTGAATAGTTACCCGCCCGAATTCCGATGCGATCTTTTGCATCCTCGACGGTGATCAAATGACCTGCATAGGGCGCCAACTCATTGATGATCTGAACCCCGGGCCGGATCTTCTTGAGTAAGATTGCTTTCGTTTCTTTGTCCAGTTTTAGAATCTGCGTCGGCTCATCATTGAGAACCACAAAGCGGGGGAATCGTCTATGGTTGAACCTTTCGTCGATGTGAAAGGTTGTATTTCCCCAGTGCACATTGGTTTTGATTTTAATGTTGTTGGCCTGTTTAATCCAGAACTCGCCGCTTAGATTGATCACCGGGATCCGGTGTCTATTGGCGTATTCGTGGGCTAGTTTGATCTGAACACCATCGTCACTCTCACCGTCCCCGACTGCACCAAACATCTTATAGTTTACGGATTTACTTTCCAGGAGGATAGCAACCTGCCTATTATTTAGAACGATGACATTGGCCCCGTTGGGCTGCAGTTCATCGTTGAGCTTCTGGATCCGGTATAGCGCATTTCCCCCATCTCCCGGAACATAGAAACCTGCCGTCTCTACCAATGCCCCTTCCTCCAGATTTGTAAGCGAGTTCAGCAACTGTGCGGTGGCATAGCGAGTAACTCTGGCGTTCGAGACTTGTTCCTTTGGAGCCATTGGATTCTCGCGTGCTAAAACTCCTACTGTATACACTACGAGAGCGCAGCTAATCGTAACGATCAAGACCAGCGTTTTGAGTTCAGTGATACCTCTCTTTATATTATACTCATTCATACATACCTCCTGAGAGATGCATTCTCATCTCCGTCCTAAAAAATCTCGATTAATGCCTTCCCGCAAAGAAAGAACTGATGACTAATATGAAATATGATTTTAACATATTCAAGGGATTATAACGCCAGAATATGGATATTCAAGAGACGATATTTATTGTGGTTAAAATGGAATAGCAACTCTCTACTAGTCATTAGCACAGCTTGAAGGTAAGTATGAGTCTGGACAAGAAGGCAGCTCCATTCTTATAGATTCTGAGCTGGGACAGTGGGAGCTAATTTTTTACCAGGGCTGCAAGCCAGCCGTATTTACTACCCTTCGGCGGAGCCTTGATTTCGATCTCATCAGCAACAGTAATATTTTCCGCCTGGAGCGGTTTGCCGGTTTCAAGGTTTATCCAGGTTAGGGTATAATCCCCAGAATGGTTGCAAGTATCGAGTCTCACCATGCCGTCACCGTATGAGCCCGTCATCAGGATGCCATAGACGACGCCAGGATTAGCCAGCATATAGGCTTCATTATCTTCTCGGTCGCGCCGCAAATCAAGGTGTGGTTATCAAGGGCCAATGGGACCGTCATGACATCTGATCTATCCTATTGAAATACAAGCACTTACATCCTGGACTTCTTAGTCGCAATTTCAGCCGTTTTGTGCCAGAATCACTGGGAATTGAGCCGTTTGCTGTGGTTCCATTCCCGCTTGACAAGCACAACCAGCCTTTTTCCTGCACGTTTACTGAAAATCTGCTTACGGTATCACCATCAGAATCGAATATAGATCCAACCGCGGCAAGGTAACCGTTGCCCGGCCGTTGGCCCACATGACGTCCAGTGACTTGCCTTCCGGCTGCATCGTGATCGACTTCGGAGCCTGATCCAAATCGATCGACACCGTCAGCGGACCGACTGGCTTGACTTCTGTGATACCTCCATCCGGGGCGTTGGCGTGCGGACCAGACGTATTTACCAAGTGAATCGACAGGTTCCCATTCAACGTTCGTGGACTTACATCGACATCCTTCGTACCTGTAACTTCAACAATCGGTTCGGGGAGTACCTTCTTGAGAACGGTCGGAAATGCGTTGTCGACTTTGTCAACCAAGACGATGGAAAAGCTGACCTTTACACCCAACTCGGGCTCGAAAAGCTTCACTGGGCCTGGCCCGATCAGCATCAGGCTGCCGTCGGATTTAGCGTAGGAAGCCAATTCGTCACGAAAATCTGGTTCAAGATATTCCCAGCCCGGCACCACGATGACGGGCCACTCGGACATGTTCCCTTTCAGGTGATGCTCGCTGAGGATCTGTACACCGTATTGGCTCTGGAGTATCTCAGTCAGCGCCTTTCGCAGTACCTGAACGCCGTTGCTGCCAGCCCAATGGAAGAGTCGCGGTGATTCCCGATAATGTCCGGCCGTCGAGTAGAGCAGTGCGATCTGCGGTACGGCAACCGATCGGTGGCAGTAGGCCTGTCGCTCACGGCAGAACCGGGCAACCTCAGCCATCACATCCATCTCGGCTGGGTCGCGGAGCGCTCCATCTCGATCCTGCTTGAAGTAGGCCTGATATCCGCCGCCCAGGGCGAGCACCAGAGCCGCTTCTTGCATAAGCTGCACGGCCGGCTTTTGCTTCCGCGTTTTGCGACTGAACGACCACGACATCAAGTCCCACGGCACGCCCTGATCCTCGAGACACCGGCCGGCAAACCGAGCCGAGTTCACACTGTCGTCCGGCGAGAAGTCGCCGGACAAGCCTGCCACGTCGGCCGACACGGGCTCGGGCATATGATCGCTGAACGCCCAATTGCTGATCACCTGGAAGTCAGGGTGGGACGCTTTCAACTCATTGACGTAATGTCGCATGTAGCTGCGGAAACCCTCGCGATTGAAGTCCATCCATTCATTCCAATAGGGTTCGCCCGCCTTGCGCGGTGCGATCTCGGCGCCGGTTTGTTCACAGAATTTACTAACGGCTGCCGCGCCGTAGTCGACCGTGGTTCCCCAACAATCGCCGTCGACCCAGACGCCGTCCACGCCATACTCACCAGCCAGTTCGCGGAGTTGGGGGATCATTAGCCTATCGGCGTACGGCCCAAACACTGAGGTGGCCTTATCGTTGGGCTTACCGTTCCCATTGATCGCTGCCCAGTCCGGATGGTCGGCGACAGCCTTATAGTCCCAGACACCCGAGTAGTGCATGAAGAGGGGGACTTCCCGCTTCCGTGTTACGTCACGCCAGATGCGCAGCGGATCGCCAACAAATCCAGGTGCCGGGTTACCCACCTTTGTTGGATAGCTCGAATAGCCGCGATGCCCTTTGCAGTCGATCTGAACGTAGTCGGGTTTGACCTTGTTGATGACCAGCTCGACCATCTCCGGCGTGGTTCGTTCGCCAACGCGGTTGCAGTCCTCGCCCGCATGGAAATCAAAATGGATTCCGAGGAATGCGTCGGCACGTTTCATCCGTGGCGTATCGGCGGCGTCCACGCAGGCGGTGCCTACAAAACAGGTGGCAATTGCGCCGATTACGAACAGCACAAAAGGCCGCATCAAGCAGCCAACAGATATGTTGTGAATGATCTTCATAAAGCACTCCCCTGATTGGCGATATCCTTCGGAGCGATGACACATAATGATAGCACTATACCAGCGTCTCCCTTGTATGTCAAAAACCAAATGGAAGTCCTTGTGCTTGTCAAGGCAATGTGGGACCACCGCAAAACCTACTCCTACAAGCCGGTTGCGGGAGGCCTACTCCCATCTCTAACGCCGCTTTCAACACCTCTTGCCCGCGTGTCTACAAGTAATACGGATTTGGGGCGTCTTACCTGACCACTGTGGAGCGAGTTTCGTTGGCGGGGTAGTCCACTCATTCCGTGAACGAGATAACATACCGGTTTTTCACATTATTGGCATAAGCGAGGAAATTCTGTTTCACTTTTCTTGTCGAATGGGAGTATCATCTAGTGATGGAACGCGCATTGACGCGGCAAAAGCTGTACGTCTGAAAAGTTCAATAGCCAATCTCAGTTCAAAAGGGATATCATGAAAGTATTACGATTACTCTCAACCGTATGCGTATGGATAATGATCGCAGCGCAGGCACCGGCTTACGATTCAGCAAATGTGCTATCCAACGGAGGATTTGAAAAGGGGAATCTGACCGAATCGGCCAATAACGTTATGGGCAGCTACCCTTGGTTCACCTCAAACAGCGGTGGCAACGCCATTGCGGTTACCGGGGAACAAACCAGAAGCGGCTCATATAGTCTGATTTGGAATCCTATCGGCTGGAATGTCAAAGAAGACAAGACTCTTGAAGATGCCAGCACATTCATGCTTACGAGTGTGCGAGAGTACACGGCTAAAGGGGTCACGGCCGCACGTCTCTCAGGATTCGTGAACGCGTCCGCCCTGAAACCAAAGTTCCGCGTTCAGGTGATTCTGGCCAACGACTCATTCAGTCGTTACAACATCGATACCGTCTGTGGTTGTCAAGTGCCAATGGGACCGTCATGACATCTGATCTATCCTATTGAAATACAAGCATTTACCTCTCTGGACTTCTCGGTCGTAATTTCGTCCATTTTGTGATACAATCACACCCACAAATAGAGTGTACACATGCTTTGGAGGAGGCTTGAATGGCTTTATGAACAAGAACTTGGACGTCATCACCCATGCTGTTACATTGATCATTAAAGCGGCCATCATGGCTGCCCGATTCTCAGGAAGAGTTCGTAAGCGAAGCCTCAAACGGCTTGCTGCCATGGACGCCGACACCAAAGACAAGGAAATCCTCTTTCTGAAAGATAAGGTCTACCAACTCGAAATGCAGGTGTTGATTCTCCAGAAGCGGATTCAAAAACGACAGAAGAAGCCGCGATACACGCTTCGGGAGATGCTGTTTATCCTCTGGCATATCGAGATCTTTGGGATAGCCAGACGAAAAGTAACAGAGCATATAGGTGTCTCCCGATCCACTCTCTACCGTTGGCTCCATCTGATCAATGATATGAGGCACACGCGAATTCCAGCCAACAAAACACCCCTGGAAGTCGCAGTTCTGGTCTGGCAAATCACGAGATCAAACATTGATTGGGGACGTGTTCGGATTGCCAATCAACTGGCGTTGCTGAACATCTTCATTTCAGCCTCTACGGTTCGCAATATTCTCAATAGACCCAAACCTCGAAAGCCTGACGGATTCCCCGTTGCGTCTGCGAAAACGGAAGAGAAAATAGAGACCAAATCAATTCCTGCCTGGTATCCCAATCATGTTTGGTCTGTCGACACCACAATTGTTTTGTGTTGGGGACTCTGGCCTATTCATATTTTTGTTGTGATTGATCATTTTTCCCGTAAAGTCATGTCCGTGACTCCACTTGAAGGACCCAATGCAGGATGGATCAATAATGCTTTGGAAAGTGCTATCGAAAAACATGGAGCACCTAAACACATTATTTCAGATCAGGCCGGTGTTTTCACCGGAAATGTTTTTGCAGAACTACTGGATAGTTGGAATGTAAAACCTCGCTTTGGAGCCGTAGGAAAACATGGATCAATTTCTGTCACGGAAAGAGTCATTAAAACTCTGAAATACGAATGGCTCAAGCGAGTCCCGATCATTAAAGGGTTTGATCCCCTGACCATGTTGTGTGAAGAATTTGAATGTTGGTATAACAGCTGGCGCCCACACATGACATTGGATGGTATTCGACCTGACGATGTCTATTACGACAGAAAACCAGAGAAACCAAAACGTAATTCAAAGACAGTGCCGTGTCACATCGATCAACATCTTTTCCGGGAAACACGGATCACTGGGTATCGCCTGAAGTCCGTTGCGTAGTTTTTACCATCCTGTTTCTGTCATCTGGATGCAGGAGAAGTCCATATAGAAATCATGTATCCTTGATTCTACCACTGCGATTCTGAAAAAATGGTCATCTTTGAGTATATTGATTAACCAAAGCTGTCCCATTTATGTACTTTCCAAAGAGTCTTTCTGCTATATTCATCGGTTCTACAGCGGTCCTATACACGCTTGACAAGTACAGCATGTCTCATTGGGTTAAAGAAGTGTGTTTAATCCTAAAGAATGTTTTGGATTATGAACATGAAATATTGAAAATAAAAACTGCTGACTTAGAAATCTACATCAAAGAAAAGGTGAAGCAATTTCCACTGTTCGTTGAGTAGCTATGAGGTAAGCGAGATAGAACGTATGTCGAAATATATTGACGAAATACTTGCTTCACGAAATGAGGAAGATAACAAAGAGCTTTGTAAGGCCATATCAAATCACTTTACCGAGAAAATTGACGGGATACTCGCTCGTCATAGCTCTCTCGACAGCATAGGAATTCAAAGATGCGAGTACAAAAGTCTCTTCATGGAAGCACGAGAGTTATATTTTCAGGAATTCTATTATTCATGTGTTGTTATGTCGTGTTCGTTCGCAGAGTATGTTCTTAGAAGCTTGTTTTTTGACAACGTCAACATGAATATGAAGCACCTGTCGCAGGGCTCACAGAAGTATCTATCATTTATTCAGGCGAAAACAATATGTGAACTTTTAGTAAGTGTTAAGTTTCGCACTTCTCAGATGGTGTTAATATGGGCAATTGTAAGCTTTTGAGCCATTTCACGAAAACACAACTAATAATAATTCAAGTTAATACAAGCCGATAGCCGATAATATCATCATGGACCATATTTTTGAGAGGATTCATGATGAGGCCACTAAAAATAACATGCCAAATAACAACAAAGCAGATTTCAAATCTCGTTCGTACAGAGAAAGACGGCAGAGTTCGACAGCGTCTAAGGGCAATGAAATTTATATCCCAAGGCCAGACAATACCACAAGTTGCCAGGCGAATGGACATTTCTGAGCGTCCGCTTCGTAAATGGATACATCGCTTCAATAAAGAAGGGCCAAAGGGCTTATTGGATGCCCCGAGGCCCGGCCAGCCACCAAAAATCAGTACCAAGCAGATAGAAAAATTCAAACAGCGTATTCGCCAGGGTGTTACAGAGCAAGACAAGGTTTGTAGTCTTCGCGGTAAAGACTTGCAAAGAATATTACAAAAAGAATTTAACGCCCAATACTCTCTTGGTGGCACATATTTTTTACTTCACCGCCTTGGTTTTTCATGTCTTTGTCCTCGCCAGAAACATCCGCAAGCAGATGTTAATGCGCAAGAGACTTTTAAAAAAAGTACTCCCAGAGGCCATTAAGCAGCTTAAAGAGCGTTTTCCTGACAAAAACATTCAGTTATGGTTTCAGGATGAAGCTCGTATCGGCCAGCAAGGTACTATATCTCGGATGTGGGCAGATACAGGCAGTTGTCCTCGTGCCATTCGCCAAACAAATTATCAGTGGACGTATCTGTTTGGCTCAGTTTGTCCAGCCACAGGTCAATGTCATGGTTGGCGTATGCCCTACGCCAATACATGGATTATGAATTTGTATCTGAAGGATTTCGCAAAGCAGTTGCCAAAAGATGTACATGCTTTATTGGTAATGGATGGAGCGGGATGGCACATCTCAAATGAACTTGAAATACCCGCGAATATCTCGATCCTGTTGCTGCCTCCATATTCGCCTGAGTTAAATCCTGCTGAACTGATCTGGCGTCAATTGAGACAGAGGAAATTGAGTAATCGACTATACCCGACAATTGATGACTTGGAAGCTGCTGTAGATGAGGCTTGGTTATGGATATCAGATCGACAAGATGAACTTTCAAATTTATGTTTATTTCCCTGGATAGATTCGGCTCTAATTAACTGAAATTGATATAATACTTGTCATGTTCGAGCGATTTACCGAACATGCATTTAATTCGGAATCACAGTTAAACCCGTATTGGGCAGAGAATTCCGCTTGACGTTGTCCCAATCGTAGTTGGAGGTTTGAATGGCTACTCCATTTCTCATAGTTTACGCTACCCTTGATTTTCCGTCAATTCTTTCTTCTTCAGCCAAC
>Ga0307380_10006949_pt1 | contig 14787 bp, 10 predicted proteins | sample UN3MG_FD_202239 | JGI IMG/M metagenome (GOLD analysis project Ga0307380, IMG submission 202239) | Soil microbial communities from Risofladan, Vaasa, Finland - UN-3 | ecosystem: Environmental > Terrestrial > Soil > Coastal area > Acid sulfate soil | place: Finland: Risofladan, Vaasa | collected... | reverse complement strand
TTGAGATCGGGAATTCGTCTGAATTTGCTGGCAGAGCTGCATGGCAACGTTACCAAGTTGCGGTGCACTCGTTGTAAGGCCCAAGCGGATAAGTCTACCGGCTTGGACAGGTGTTCTTGCGGCGGCAGGCTAGTTTCCAGCGTGGTTAACTTTGGCCAACCCTTGCCTCAAAAGGAACTGGCCGATTCTTATCGGCATTCACAAAACTGTGGCCTTTTCGTGGTTGCTGGCTCTAGCCTTGTGGTCACGCCCGCTGCTGACATGCCCAGAGTGGCTCTAGAATCAGGGGCTCGGCTGGTTATTATCAACAAGGGTGAAACCCCTTTCGACCGGGTTGCTCATCTGCGGTTTGAGGAAAGAATAGGAGAGGTATTACCTCAGGTAGTCGCTCAGTTAAAGAAACTCATGAAGGTATCCCATTAGGAACTGGATGCGAGGGTGCTCACGGAGGAGTGATTCTTGCCCCAGATGGCTGGGGCGGGTATATGGGTCTGGCGGGGGCTCGCCTGGTAAAATGAGGTGGGATAGTCTATCGGCTGCGTCAGGGGGGAATGCGATGGCACATGTGAGAGAAAAGGTGTTGAGGTTGATAACCTACTCTCATGAGTTAAGCCTAGACCTAAACAGGGAAGAGGACAGGTTCAAGTGGTTTCTGGCTTCCATCCTTTTTGCAAAGAGGATTTCCTCTGAAGTAGCCAAAAGGACTTATAGGGAGTTTGAAAAAGCGGGAATTGTAACAGCCGAGAGCATTATTGAGGCTGGCTGGGATAAACTGGTGGAGGTATTGGACTCCGGTGGCTATGTTCGCTACGACTTCTCCACTGCATCAAACCTGCTTGAGATAGTAGTCAGCTTAAAGGAGAAATACGGCTCATTGGAGGGCTTATACACTCAGTCAAAGGATAGCAAGGACCTGGAGAAGAGGCTACTTGAATTCAAGGGGGTAGGGCCAACCACGGTGAACATCTTTCTAAGGGAGCTAAGAGCGGTCTGGGAAAAGGCAAAACCCCAGCTTTCCCTTCTTGCTAGGGAAGTTGCCTCCAGGCTTGGACTTGGGGAAGAGGAGCTGGAACTCCCCGCTGTGGAGTCTGCCTTGGTGAGACTAAACTTGGAATATTGCAAGGGCAGAAAATGCTCTAGCTGCCCTGTTAGGGAAGGATGCCATGAGGCAGGTGCCACCTGACCCAGGCGTGATTGAAGGAAATCACGAATGTGAGCATAGAGAGTCCTATCGATCGACAGTGCCCAAAGGTCACAATGTGGCTTTTTATTTAGCGGGAAGCAAATTGTAACTTAATAAGTGTTATAATTATTCGGGCAGGTCAAATGAAAAGGCGGGGTAAAAATGAAAGATACTGAAGAGCTGATCAAAGACCTTAAACTCAAGGATAGTAGTGTTAGGCGACATGCAATAGAAATGCTTGAAATAATAGGAGATGAAAAAGCGGTAGATGCTCTTATTCTAGTTTTGAAAGATAAAAATAGATTTGTTCGACAGGAAGCAATTGCAGCCCTTGGAAAGATAGGGGGTGAGAGGGTAGTAGAACCTCTTACTCAGGCTCTAGGGGAGGAAAAGGATGAATTTGTCCAAGATTCAATGAGAAAGGTTTTAGAAAAGTTGCGGAAATAGCTTTAATAGAGATGAACTCATTAGGCGTGAAGATTGTAGTATTTTCGGTAAGTATATATAACGTAATTTGGTGATGCTAGTGGTCATTACCGTAAAACAGCAAGATATCGCTTTTATATATTGTTAAAAACATCATCGAGAGACGGAGGGAATAATGGGAGAGAAGGGCAGAAAAAATGTCAAGAAACCCAAGCAGAGTAAAGTGAAGAAGCAAGAAGAAGTGAAGGCAAAGAAGTAAATCCTTACAATAATAAAGCAGTGACCTGCTCAAGAGGCAATTATACTGGTAATACTAACTTAAACGGTGAACCAATGACTGAGGGCGGGTCAACAAAAATGACGTTTTGTACCTTGTTGAACGAAAGTCCAGAATGTCACCTTAGCCGTGACATTCTGGACTTTCGTTGAGTCCCCCGTCTCTCCAAGTCATCCAACCCCATTAGCTATCCTACTTCTGCTGAATCTCATCGGCTCTTTGGACCTTCAATTAGACGGGCCCAGGTTAGCACCCCATCTAGATGAGCTCGAAGCACATCAAAGCTAAAGTATTTCTTACCCATCGCGATATTATGGGCAGTGATGTTTCGATATACATCGGGAGTGGTCAGGATGGTTATCATTTCACGCGCAGCCCGGGTGAGGACTTCAGCGGGGAGTTGAACGAGGCCTGCTGAGTCTCTCTCCTCAAGAATGGTATCACCAAGTGATACCACGCTAACATCTTTTGGGGCGATATCCTCCTTGAAAACGGGATACTCGAAAACTACCACGGGCAGCCCTGCGGCGAATGCTTCCAGAAGTTGATTGCCAAACCCTTCCCATCCCGTGGGATAAAGGACGAAGTCGGCCATAGCATAGAAATCGGGATACAGAGCATAGAGCCCTTCATCTTCGGAACGATATGGGCGAACATCGCCACCCATATATTTCCAGACAATCTTCAATGTGTCGAACAGATCAAACACCTTCTTTTGGTAGTCAATGAAGGCCCGCTCCGGTCGACCTGCGAGAACCAGCACTACTTGATTGAGGTCAGAAAACACCTCGCCGGTGTACAGCCTCTTCCCGACCATCTCCTGACGCAACCTTTGCAAAACTTCGGTTAGGTGCCCTGCCAATTCAGTCTGCTTGTTGGGCACAATGCGGGCTCCGGCAAAGAGAACGATGTCATTTGGCTTGATACTGTATCTCCCACGAAGATTGGCTCGAATCCTGGCTTGCTCTGCCGTGTCAAGTTTTTGATTGAAATCCATGGTATCATAGATCACTTCGGCTTGGATGCCTTTATTCTTGAGAGCCACCTGATTGCGAGAGTTGATCGTCCAATGTCTAAGATTAGGTAACACTGGAGGAAAGTATCCCTCAAGGATCAACTTGGCGAAATTGCAGGTCGGAGTGAATTTGTAAGCGCCTTCGCTTAGAACGTCATGGTGGATCGCAGCGCAAGGCAACCGGGTCTCTCTGAGCAGGTCGGTTAAAGCTACAGTCGCGACGGGATGCACAGGAAGAGACAGCACGTTATGTACAAAGAGCAAATCAGGAGCGAAATCCTTGATTACTCTGCCTAACTGCTGTTTCAACTCTAGGCAAGAGACATCAAAGGTGCTTCTCAACTGAGTTTCGCCGGCAAAGTCCATCATTCCAGGCCCAAAGAGATTTCGCACCATCCTCACCACTCCTTCACGGTCGAACTCCAATGCAGGTATGGCGAAGTCTGCCCAATCATATGCTGAGCAAATCGCTACCTTGTGGCCCATCGCTTCGAGGAGGGCTTGACGCTTGGCTATTTCCAGGGAAACACCGTCAGTGCCCGCCGAGTCGAGGGGATCAACATTTACCCGGTGTTTTTGCAGTCCCCTGGCGGGAGCGGAGCGAAAATGAACAATAAGCACTCTCATCTTGCCGTCTCCTTTGGGTAGCTTCCTATCGGCCTCCTTTTCAGTATAAACATTCTGGTTCGCTAAGGGAAGCGCAGTTGCTGGTACGAAAGATGGTAACAATGGCCACCGGAAACAATATTGTATAGGCGATGGCATACATGCTAACATCTCAATTAGGTTAATGGCATTACCAAATACATCGCCATTGAGACAAGGAGTAGACTTGAAAGAGACTGAAAAGAGCACCTCATTAGCTGAGAAAGCCTATGCGGAATCCCTAAATGAACCCCTCAAGGACGTAGCGAGCATAGGGGGAGCTGACATAGTGGTGGGTATCCCCTTCCAAAACGAAGTCGATATAATTGGGCACGTATGCAAAATCACGGCAAAGGGGCTTTCAGAATTCTTCCCTGACAAGAAATGCGTTATTGTGTGCGTTGGCGCGCCGGAAGGGAAGGACGCTTTAGACGTTATTCAGGAAGTACCTCTGGGACATGCAATAGAGATGATAGCCTTCCTCATGAAGAATGAAAATGCGAGGGACAATGTTTCGACTCTTAAGGCAATAGTAGAGATAGCGAACAGGCTTAACGCCGATTTAGCTTTATTTGAGCCCGACCTTGATAGCAGAAAGGTGAAAACTGAAATTGAAGGCTTGGCTCCGGAATGGGTAAGTCGTCTCATCATTCCGATAGAGAAAGAAGGTGTAGACCTCGTTATACCCAGGTTCAATAGCCACTACCTTGATAATACAGTCTCCAATCACCTCGTGAGTCCTTTGCTCGCTTCTGTCTTTAATCTGAAAGCAGGGGGACTTCCAGGCAAAATACTTGGTATCTCAAGCAAGCTCCTCAGAATCTATTTGGCTGATCTCAACATCTGGAGTGATGAAGTTGGTGAGTATGGCATGGACAGCCAGTTCATCACGACGGCCATCATCAACGAAGCGAAGATTTGCGAAACCAGCCTTGGTGTGAAGATTCGTAGAGTCTACCCAGACAAAGAAAGTGTGTGGAGGCAGCAAACCAAAGTAATCTTTGAGCAGATTGCAGCCAGCAAAGACTGGTGGCAGCAAAGAGGAGACATAATCTACCCCCCGGCTATCTTCGGAGACAGAAAGTCCCACTGCCCGGAAGAAGTGGCACCAGACCCCCTTGCAATAGAGCGATACAGACAAGGTTTCATCGAGTTCCAGGGCTTATATGAAGAGATCCTCTCCAGAGAAGCTTCAATAGAACTACAGAGGCTAGCAGGGACTGACCAAAAGGCTTTCAGGTTTCCTGCGCACCTCTGGGCCGAGATCGTTTATGACTTTTTACTCGTTTACTGTCTAGAACAGGAATTCGCCAAGGACAAAGTCTTGAATGCTTTCATCCCCATTTGTTATGCGAGGGAGGCCGGGTTTGCGCAGGAGCTTGAGGTGTTCAAACAACGGTCAGGGGCTGCTATCCTCGACCAGGCAGAGCACCTCACTGCTCTGGTGGCGGAGCGGGAGATTCAGCAGCAGATCGAGGAATTCATCAAACAGAAGCCCGGCTTCTTGGTTGCATGGAGGGACAAGGAAGATACTCTCAAGCCACTTCTGCCTATGGTGACTTACCGCGAGTTCATACCTGGAGTTCCCTTAATACTGCCTAAGGAGCTTACCTCGCCTACCGAAGAGATCATAAGCACTGATAGCATCTATAACGATATTCTTCAAAGGCACTACAAGGAATTTGGGGAATTCTATCATGAACAGCTCAAGATCCCTCACGAGCCGAATTCCACCAATATCGCCGAAAACATAGAAAAGCTAATGCTCCAGGTGGAGCAGGATATGCACGAACTCCTTTTGAGCGGGGATCTTGCAACCTTGGATGGAACCAAGAAGGTTGCTGAGGCCATATTGCAGAACTTTCCTCGTTCGGAAACCTTCACTCTAAAACCTGAGGTGGCCTCTTGGATTTTGCAGCGAAATCCGCCCTCCAACTTGCTCATCAGATTCGGTGCAGCCAACTTGGCCGAGCTTGAACAACACTACGGGCCAAAGGATATCTTGGCTTTGTCTAGCCTGCTGGAGGAGACAGAATATACGGAGATATTGTGGGAATGGATAGCCGGAAATGCACGGCCCGAGCACTTTGCCCGCCTGCCTTTGGAGCCACTGGTAGTGAGCTATGAGGATTTCTCCACGCTCGCACTTCTCAAGGAGCCTTCGACCTTAAGCAAGCTCGCAGGAAGGCTTCTCGTCAGCAATGTGCGCCGGGGAGAAGGTGGTGAATTTCCCAAGCTGCGCTATTTCCTAATGATGGTCAAGAATATTGTGGAAGCTGAAAGATTTGGGGAAATATGGGAGCAGTTTGCACGGGAGAGAAAGGAATTCGGGACCAAGGTAGTAAACTCGCTGAAGGGCCATTGGGGAAGAGATCCACTATCTGCCCATAACATGTTTGAAAGCAAGATCCAGAGGATATTGGTCGAGCGGGTGAGAAAGATGATCCGGGATTTGGAGACGAAGGAGGATCCCTCATTGTCGCGTCTCACCCAAAGCTTGAGCCATATCATGGATTGCTACCACATTGCCTTGTCCCTACCCGATGGCAAATTTATACCCTGCTCTGCTTGGACATGGGCCAGTTATAGCTTTAAGGGCGGAAAAGGCGTACCCACACCTCTCTCACTGCATGTTGAGAGAGATTGGACATCACGTGAATTTCTGGTCGAAATGGTTACGTCCCTGGGGGTTAGCGAGGAGAACATGGATAGCAGTATCACAGAACTAATGGGGCACGGGAGGGAATCGGAAAACCTGGCTCGGCTGCTCCTTCCTGGCTGGCAAACGGTGCAGCAGGTGATACCTGAGCAACTGCCACATCCAGCGGAGCCTGAAGCAGGCAAGTTGCGCAGGTTTGCAGGGAATCCCATTCTCAAGGCGACAGCAGAACACCCCTGGGAATCAAAGTATGTGTTCAATCCTGGTGCGATAATGCTGAAAGGCAAGATCTACATCCTGTATCGCACATGCGGAGAGGATGAGGTTTCCCGAATCGGGCTCGCCATAAGCTCAGACGGCTTGCATATCGAGGAGAGGTTGGAAAGCCCAGTATTTGAGCCAGAGGAGGAGTGGGAGGCAAAAGGCTGTGAGGACCCCAGACTTGTCCTCATAGGAGAATGCATCTACATGTTTTATACTGCCTACAGCAGTGTCGCTGCTCAGATCGCCCTGGCCTCAATCGGTCTGGAGGACTTCTTGAATCGTCGCTGGAACAAGTGGAGAAAACACGGCCTCGCTTTCCCCGACTTTGACGACAAGGATGCCACCTTGTTTCCGCAGGCGTTCAACGGACGGTATGTCATGTATCATAGGATCGAGCCGAGTATTTGGATTTCTTACTCTGAGCGTCTTGACTGTCCCTGGCCTCGAGAAGACCACCGTATATTAGTAGGCCCAGGAGCAGGAATGGCGTGGGATGGATTCAAGATTGGCGGCGGGTCCCAGCCTATTAGAACCAAATATGGTTGGCTTCTCATCTATCACGCTGTTGACCATTCCTTCATATACCGGCTTGGTGTGCTGCTGGTAGCACTGGACGACCCAGGACAGCTACTCTATCGCTCGCCCAATCCAGTGTTGGAACCCGAGGAAAGCTACGAGCTTGGCGAGGAGGGATGCTACGTTCCTAATGTAGTATTCAGCTGCGGTGCTGTTCCCCAAGTGGACAAGGAAATGCTTGACGATGATGATGAGGTTTTTGTTTACTATGGCGCAGCAGACACGGTAGCGTGCGTTGCCATAGCGAAGGTGTCCGACCTTGTTCCAGAAGAGATCAGGCGAGGTAAAAACCACGGCGGCTATTTGAGATAACACCCGTCTAGAAGTCGCCATCCAAGTAAGCCTACCACGATTGCAATCTTGACATTGCCCTGCGTCGAATCATCTAAGCGTCTAGACCGGGTGTGAGTCACACACCCAACAATGTCACAATTTTGTTAGTTTTGTGGTCGAAATGTTGCAATATTTTTATTTCTAGAGGCTTACAATATAGATGGTGGGTTCTTTTAATAGGGCAGGAAGTGATGCGAGAATTCTAATGGAATTCTCGCATTTCTCTAACGTTCTTTTAGGGTAGACCTTTTTATCCTGAAAGTTGGAGGTATTCCGCCGGCAACGACTGCGGATAGCACCAGGTTCCGCTAACTCCAACGGGAGCGCGTAATCGAGTGCTAGTAAAAGCAGAGAACATCAAGAAAGGATTGACGTGGCGTTCATCACCTTCGTTCTTGAACTTATTTGACAAAGAGACTCCTTTTAGTGTATAATTTAGCCAGTGCAAGTTTAGGTTATTACAAGTTTCTTATTTAATCCCCTCGGATTTATCTAAAGTATTTGGGTGGCCCGAACTCTAACTAAAATTCATAAGAGAGGAGGTCATCCAATGAGTTTTCAGGATAAGTCGATCCAATGTTCCGATTGTGGAACCACCTTTAGTTTCAGCGCTGGGGAACAAGAATTCTTCGCATCTAAAGGCTTTACTAACGAGCCCAAGCGTTGTCCCTCATGCCGCCGAACAAGGAAGATGGGGCGTTACGGAGATGGCGACTACAGCTACAGGTCCAGATCCTGTCATCAAACGCTTTCGGCTATTTGATACACTGTACATGGTGTGCACAAAGGGAATGTAAGGGGGATTCTGAAATGGCATCTATTTACTTCGTGGGACCATATAAGCCCATAATGTGCGGGATAGCTGACTACACGAGCTTTATAACCCGTAAGAGCCCTATTGGAAGGTGGGGAGTGCTATCCTTTGATCTGGAGAAATACGGGGTGCCGTTAACGGCTGACCGCGAGTTGATAACGGGTCGTGTTTGGTATGGCATACCTGACCGTCGTAGCTTTAGCGCGCCAATGATTCAAGATGGACTCAACGAACTCGTTACGAAGAAAGAGGACTCTGTCCTGTGGTTTCAACACGAATTCGGTATCTGGCCAGACAACGCCAAATTCGTTGATATGCTCAGGGACTTGGACCAAATAAAGGTGGTTTCCCTCCATACACTTCATTTTCAAAGTAGTGAAACCACTTGCGGGCTGCGAAGAAACGAATGCTCATTCCTGCGCTTGTTGCTACCTCACACGGATGCGATCACTGTGTTTAGTGATGGCGTATACCAAGCAGTAACTCAAGCCTTCCCAGAACATCGTGACAAGGTTCACCTGCTAAGGCATGGTATTCATCTCAATCCCATAATAGCCAGGATGAGCAGAGCAGAGGCCAAGGTGAGGATTCACGAGTATCTGGTATATGAATCCGGATTGGACCAAGCGTACAAGGATAGTCTGAAGCAGCAACGTGTGTTCCTTGACGCCGATACGTTCGTGATAGGCACAACTGGGTTCATCACCGCCAGCAAAGGTACTGAACTCCTCTATCGTGCCCAAGATTTGCTGCAACAGATGCTGCCTCGAAGGAGGATCGTTGCGGTTTATGCCGGCGCCTTGCGGGAAGCCGAAAGCAGTGTCGATAGCAAGTATGCGGCGGAATTGAGGACCAGTCACAACAGTCCAGGACAGTTCTTTCTAGAGACTTATCTACCTGAAGATGTCCTACCTATCCTGCTGAGAGCGTTGGACATCTACTTCTATTGGCCAAGCGACTGCACGCAGAGCGGAATTCTGGCACATGCCTTAGGTGCTGGGGCTACAATTGCTTGCCGGGACATGGAGGGTGTTGGCGAAACTGTGAAGATGGCTGGAGGTTTGGCTTGTGTGGACTTTGAACAAGCAATTGCCAGTCTCAAAGAACTTGTACTCCATCCCGAGCTTAGGAACGAAATGTCAGAGAGAGCTGTGATGCATGCGGAGGAGTTCTCGTGGAGAAATCAGGCGTTGGAGCACTTTGAGCTGGCAGAACGACTCTGGCATTCTAGGTTTCAGCGTTTGCTACCAACTTTGCCTCTTGGCACCCATACCGATGCGACTGGGAAACCAGCTCTTACTGTCTCTGGCAAAACATCTCATGCTGCCTAGTGATAGTCTCTCCATATAAAGTGTCGGGTAGGTCCTTCTTGCCAATGCTTTCTTCTCCTCTGGATTATTTAGGCCACTACGGATATAGAATCAACCAGCATGAACAGAAGTCCAGATTGTTAGCTAGGGTAACAAACAAGTAAATTGTTACCTCATTGCACAATCTAGCGTTTTGTACAGTTGGAAAATGGGATGTCCCCCCAATACTCCTGAATCGCTTCCGGCAGTTGGACAACGCTGCTGGCACGGGAGCCAGACTGGTTTTAATCTCCCTCAGTAAGCGAGTTAAGACACAGACCATAGCCTGTGTAGCTAACTACATTAAACTTTCGGCTAGTCCTCATTTCCAGAAAACATTCGTCCAAGCGATACAACGGAATAGCCACACCGAAGTTTTAAGACTTAGCCAGTACAAGAGCTTGACAGGTATGCTACAATGTGGTATATCACAAAGGATGCCTATATGCGATTATCATTCCAGATAGTTATTAGTGTCCATTAAATCCATCCTACCCCATACATAACCTGTAAGATACTCGTACATTAGCATGAGAGTCTGTGAGATTATACAGTCTGAAGAGGCAGGACAAAGATATGCTAAAGAGAGCACAAACATCGCACAGAGCAAATATTCCAGTGCTGTTGGTGGCACTTCATGCCAGCAGCACTTTTTTATTCGGCCAGAAAGTAAGTGAAGGGCTAAATGGCTAAATAATAATGAGTTCTGTCAGGGAAAATCAGGGTGCTGTGGTTTTTCTTCCGCCAACGGCTTAATTACAATTCCTCTCCTTCCCGTGACCGGAGCCCTGGGGGTAATCGGGTTTTGTGGCATCCCGCCTAGGTGCACGAAGTAGCCAGGGGAATATTCCCCGAAGAATATAAAGGATTGATAAGAAGGAAAAGCCCAAGGGGGTGAAAAATGAGGTAGGTATAAGCATTTAAGGTTGCAGAATAAAATCTTAATAGGAGGAGAAGTGAAAATGAAGAGTAAAAAATTATTAAAACTACTTGGTGCTATTGTTCTGGCAGCAGTATTGACTATAGCTTTTGTGCCTGGATGTGCTAAGGAAGCACCTGCCCCGACGCCAGCACCAGCACCTGCCCCGACGCCAGCACCAGCACCTGCCCCGACGCCAGCACCAGCCCCGGTACCAACAGCGTACGAAAAGTATGTGGCTTCCCTATCAGAGGGAGAATATCCTGTACCACGTGAGTGCTTTGAGCAGGCTTTAGAGGAAGGAAAGCTAGATCTCTATGATTGGGCTGGGTGGTGGCCTGAGGAGATATATGACGACTTTTCGGAAGAATTCGGAATTGAGGTCACCAGAAGTTACCTTGCCAGTGAGGAAGAAGTAAAGACGAAATTTAGTCTATATCCCGAAACGCCTTTTGACTTGGTATTAGGCTTCAGTATTGAGACCCTTGCTCATCTGCGAGAGGTTGGTGCGGTCCAGCAAATAAATCATGACTGGATACCCAATGTGTTTGAGTACATACCGGAAAAACTCATAGAGATGGAATACGACCCAGGTTGGAAATACTCGGTATCCCATTATATCAATTTCCCTGGCTACCTCTATAACACGAAATATGTTGATGACCCTCGCATTCCTTCTTGGGCAGTATTATTTGAGCCGGAGGAGGAGTGTAAGGGAAAGATAGTTCTGCCGAATGAAATGTACAAGCCTATTGGGGCTGCGCTAAAGTACCTGGGCTACGACTTCTTTTCAGACGATGAAGCGGAATTGATGGAGGCCAAAGAACTATTGCTACAGCTAAAACCTCATGTGATGACTTTCGATTCCTGGCCTAGGGCGGCACTTTTGGGGGATGAGTGTTGGATAAGCACCTTAGGGTATGGAGACGGTTGGTTTCTCCATGAAGAGTATGAAGCTATTGTGCCGGCGTTACCAGCGGAGGGAACCAAACTAGGAATAGGCCTTATTTGTAACCCTATAGGTTCCCCTAATCCAGCAGCGGCCCACCTTTTCCTAAATTATCTTTTCCGTCCTGAGGTAAATGCTCTACTGATCGAAACAATCCGGTACACTCCTACTCATACGGCAGTGCCAGAACTGCTTTCTGAAGAAGTTCTAAGGATAGTGACACCTCCTGAAGGGTATCTAGAGAAATGTGACCTATTTGACCCTAGAGCTGCCACAGGTAGAGGATTAGAGCTAAGAACAGCAATATGGGAAGAGCTGATGGCATGAGGTTCAATGAGAGAGAGTGGGTTAACCCACTCTCTCTCAAAACAAAGATATCCTTGCAGTAAAGTAAACGCTTCTAAAGTTGTGAAAAGATGGGAAAAATAAGAAAGTTCCTCGCTAAACAGATGTACTTACCCTCAGTGGGGCCTGTTTCAATTTGGAATATTCTATTTGTAATTGCCCCTCTAGGGTTCATTTTATATTTCAGTTTCCTAACAGCGGGACCCTTTGGCCGAATTGTGCCTATTTTTACTCTGGAAAATTATCTAGCTTTAGCTCGAGCTACGGTGGCAGAAGTTTTTCTGCGCACGCTTCTTTTCGCCTTCACAACAAACATGCTATGCCTACTGATAGGCTATCCTTTAGCTTATTTTATTGTAATGTATGGAGGCAGATGGAGAATCCCTCTTTTATTCCTTGTAATTTTACCCTCCTGGACAAGTTACCTCATCAGGCTATATGCTATAAGGACGCTATTCGGACGCGCAGGGTTAATAAATAGCGCCCTTTTAAGTCTTGGTTTGATTTCATCTCCTCTGGAGATATTATACACTCCGTCTGCAGTGGTGTTTGGTTTAGTTTATGGCTGGCTTCCTTTGATGGTCCTGCCTATTTATGCTTCGCTAGTGGGTCTTGATCCCTATCTATTAGAGGCGTCTGCAGACCTTGGCGCCACTTCATTCAGGAGGTTTTTTACCGTGACCCTGCCTTTAACTAAGGGTGGGATATTGGCAGGCACAATACTGGTGCTCGTCCCATGCATAGGCGATTTTCTGGTTCCGATGTTAATGGGTGGAGCTGGGGCTTTCATGGCTGGAAACCTGGCTTATCTTTATTTTATTACAGCAGCAAATATTCCTGCCGGCTCCACTATAGGCATAGCTTTAACCGTTATAGTTCTTCTTATACTGTACCTTTGCATAAAATCTGGGGGGAAGGAGACAACGGAGAGGATAGTATAAATGAAATCGTGGAACATAACAGGTAAAATACTGCCAGCCCTAGTCACTTTGGTCTACTCGTTCCTGTGGGTGCCAGTCATTATTCTTATCGTTTTCTCCTTTAGCAATGACAAGTATGGTATTGGGTGGAAGGGGTTCACCCTGGGATGGTATTCCGAAATCCTTAATAATGTTGCTGTAAGAAATGCGCTTGAAACGAGTCTCATCATAGCAATTATCACTGTTGTTGTATCTACGGTAGCAGGGACTTTAACCGCCTACGGACTATATAAGTATAAATTTCGTGGAAAGGAAATTTTAAGAATGTCTCTCTTGCTTCCTATTGTAATGCCTTACATAGTGACAGCAGGAGCTTTGCTGGTCTTTTTCACCAGAGTGGCTCATATTCCCCTGGGCTATCCGAGCATTTTGATAGCTCATATTAGCTTCAGCACTCCCTTGGCTGTATTTGTTATTCTGGGCAGGATGCAGAGAATTGATTGGACTCTGGAAGAGGCATCCATAGACCTGGGTGCGGATAGGTTAACCACCTGGAGGAAAATAACCATACCATTGCTATTACCGGCGATTATCGCCTCTGCGGTGTTAATTTTTCCCTGGTCCCTTGGTGATTTTACTGTCACCTTCTTTGTGGCTGGAGCGGGAACCACAACTTTACCTATTTATGTTTTTTCAGCGCTTCGATGGGGTGAAACCGCTACAATCAATGCCATTGGCGCGATTTTCGTGGCACTCCCGGTTATCTGCCTCTTGCTGGTGACCCTTTTACAGAGGAAAGGAGTGAGGAAAAGTTGGTAGAAAATAGAGAAAGTATACCCTGTATAGAGTTAAGAAACTTGGTGAAGAGGTTTCCCGGTGTTACTGCTGTGGACCATGTTAGTTTAAAGGTAGAGAAGGGAAAGGTATTTTCCCTTTTGGGTCCCAGTGGTTGTGGGAAGACCACGACTCTGCGGATAATTGCCGGACTAGAAACCATGGATGAAGGGAATGTCTTAATTGATGGCAAGGTTATTAACGATGTTCCAGCGTATAAGAGGGATTGCAGCACCGTATTTCAAAGCCTTGCTCTTTTTCCCCACATGACGGTGGAGGCTAATATAAGCTACGGCTTGGAGCGAAGAAAAGTTCCCAAAGATGAAATAAGGAAAAGGGTTGGAGAAATGGTTGACCTGATGGGACTCGGTGGCATGGAAAAGCGGCGTCCATCTCAGATTAGTGGGGGACAACGACAACGAGTTGCTCTGGCAAGATCTTTAATCTTAAAACCTAAAATTCTACTCTTAGATGAGCCTCTGTCTTCGTTAGACAGGAAGCTGAGGAAGGAGATGCAGGTAGAATTGAAGCGAATCCAGCGAGAGGTGGGGATAACTTTCCTTTATGTGACCCACGACCAGAAGGTGGCACTCAGCATATCCGACATAATAGCGGTGATGGGAGAGGGAAAACTTGAGCAAGTTGGAACTCCTACTGAGATTTACGAGACTCCCAGGACGAGGTTTATTGCTGATTTTATAGGAGCCGGTAACATCTTTCCCGGGAAGGTGATAGCTAGTGGTAATGGGAGGGTACAACTGGAAACTGAAGGTGGTTTGAGGGTCATTGCCCTTGAGAATAAGGATATACGCAGTGAGGAGGTCACAGGCATCTCTGTTCATCCGGAGCTAGTAGAGCTTTTGCCTGAAGGGGCTGGTTTGGAAGGAGATAATAGTTTTGAGGGGAAGATTGTAGAGATGATTTATCAAGGTGATTTTATTGAAACGAGGATTTGTCTGGACCAGACTGGTGGGCTAATAACCGTTTATTTGAGACCGGATCGGAAAACTCAATTTTCTCCTGGCGAAGAGGTGTTAGTGCACTGGAGTCCGGAGAGTAGCAATATTTTGCTTGGCTAACTTAATTAAGAAATAGATGAGATTAATAAATTATTCTTAACATTCTAAGTAAAGAGTATACTTCTAAAGTATGAAGAAAGGGAGTTTTTGAAATGATAAAATTGGAGGAAAGAAGAGCCAGCATACAACCTATTAAGTCAAAACTAAAGATTAGCATACTTGACGATGAGGATGTGGAAAAGATAAACCAGACAGCCCTT
>Ga0307380_10006948_pt1 | contig 14789 bp, 12 predicted proteins | sample UN3MG_FD_202239 | JGI IMG/M metagenome (GOLD analysis project Ga0307380, IMG submission 202239) | Soil microbial communities from Risofladan, Vaasa, Finland - UN-3 | ecosystem: Environmental > Terrestrial > Soil > Coastal area > Acid sulfate soil | place: Finland: Risofladan, Vaasa | collected... | reverse complement strand
CCCACACCCGGCGGCGGGGCCGGTTCGCCCACACCCGGCGGCGGGGCCGGTTCGCCCACACCCGGCGGCGGGGCCGGTTCGCCCACACCCGGCGGCGCTCCCACCTCATCGCTGTAAGCCGCCCAGCTCTCGACGGCGTCGTTCAGCGCCGCCATCTTCGCGACGTCGCCCATAGGCGGGCCGCCGGCGACCGCCCCGGCCAGCGCCGCGGCCTTGGCCCGGCCTTCCCCCGCCAGGCCGCCGACGTCGCCGTACCGCTCGTCGCCGCCCTGAGTCTTCATACCCTGGGCGCGCTTCTCGAGCTCGCCGTACTTGCCGGCCAGCTTCTTGAGCTCGACCGCCAACTCGCCGGCGTCGGTATTCGCGAAGCTGTGTTCGCTCATGTAAGCGTTCAGCTCGCCCGTAACGCCGGCGACTTCGCTCTTGAGCTCGTCGGGCGAAGGCCCTTCCGCGGCCTTCTTGCCGCAACCCGCGACCATCAGCGCGGCCGCCGCCAGCGCCGTCGTGATAAAGATTGCCTTCCGCATGTCGCTCTCCTCCTTAAGGGCGGCTTCTAGACCGCCCCCCGTTTTACCCTGCCGCTTAGGGTCCGCTTTCCTCGGCGCAGGCCGCGGTTTCGGCCGTGCCGGGGGCGCCGCCGGCCTTACCCTCTTTCTCGCAAACGCAGTCGGGGCAGGGTTCGTCGCAGTCGCACTCGGTTACAACTATAACCTCTTCCGCACTCTTCGCGCAACCGCCGGCCGCCGCCAGCGCGGCCGCCGCCACAATGATAACGGAACTGATAACCGCAATTCCAAGCCTCCTGACGATAAGCTTAACCGTGGGCCTCGAGCCAGTTCTCGCCCACGCCTACATGCACTTCCAGCGGAACCTTAAGGTTTAAAACGCCGACCATCTCCTCTTTGACCAATTCCTCCAGCGCGGCGACGTCGCCGGGCGACGCCTCGAACAGCAGCTCGTCGTGGATGGTCAACAGCATCCACGCCTGCAGCGGCTCGCCCCGCAGGCGGCGCGCGAGCGCGACCATCGCGAGCTTGAGGATGTCCGCGGCCGACCCCTGGATGGGCATGTTCACGGCGACGCGCTCGGCCGCGGCCCGGGCGCGACTGTTGTCGGAGGCGATGTCGGGCAGGTAGCGCCGGCGGCCCAAAACGGTGTGGACGTAACCCTCCCGGTGCGCGCGCTCGATCTCCTCGTCGATGAAGCGCCGGACGCCGGGGTAGCGCGTAAAATACTTCTCGATGTACGCCTCGGCCTCCTTGACCGAGAGGCCCGTCTCCCGGGCGAGGCGGCGCGGCCCCATCTTGTACGCCAGGCCGAAGTTTATGGCCTTCGCGAGCGTTCGCTGCTCGCGGTTCACGCCGTCGAACGGGACGTCGAACAGCTCCGCGGCCGTCGCGGCGTGGATGTCCTTGCCCTCGGCGAAGGCGTGCTGCAGGCCCGGGTCGTCGGCGACGTGCGCCAGGATGCGGAGTTCCACCTGGGCGTAATCCGCCGACAGGAAGACCAGGCCGTCGCCGGGGATGAAGCCCTTGCGGATCTCGGCGCCAAGGTCCGTCCTGACGGGGATGTTCTGGAGGTTGGGGTCGCTCGAGCTCAGGCGGCCGGTGGCGGTCACGGCCTGGTTGAACGTCGTGTGTACGCGGCCGTTCTCGTCCGCCAGCGTCGGCAGGACGTCGACGTACGTGTTCTTGAGCTTCGCCAGCTCGCGGTACGCCAATATCTTGGCCGGGAGCGGGTGTTCCTCGGCCAGCGACTCCAGGACGTCGGCGGCGGTGGAGTAGCCGGTCTTGGTCTTGCGCTTGGGCTTCAGGCCCAGCTTGTCGAATAGTATTTCACGAAGTTGTATAGGGGAGTTGGGGTTGAACTCGCCGCCGGCCAGCTCGTACAGCTCGCCCTCGGCCTTCTTCAAGTGCTTCTCGAATTTGCGCGCCAGTTTGGCGAAGTGGGGCCGGTCTATCTTGACGCCGCGTTCCTCGAGGGCGGCCAGCACCGGCGCCAGCGGGACCTCCAGGTCGCGGTAGAGCTCGCCCATATCCTGCTGCTCGACGAGGCGCGCCGTCAACTCGGCCAGCCGGGCCACGGCCTGCGCTCGAGCCGCGGCATCCTCGGCCGCGCCCTCGCCGAACGCCAGCTCTCCCTCCGCCTCCTCCGCGGGGAGGTGAACCTTGAGGTACTCGTACGCCAGGTCCGCCAGCCGGTAGTTCACGCGCTCGGGGTTGAGGAGGTACGCCGCGAGCATGGTGTCGCCGTCGAACTTGACGGCCGGCCCCAACAGGTGAACCAGCCGCTTGGTGTCGTGCCCCGCCAGCGGCAGCTCGGATTCCCCGTAAATATTCCCGAGCTTGCGTGCGACCTCGGCCGGCGAGCCGTCGAGCAACGTTACGCGCTCGCGCCCCGCCGCCAGCGCCGCCCCCGCAAACTCGCCCCCCCGGATGACGGCCTCCAGGCCGAGCCATTCGTCCGACGCTTCCGGCGCCGTGGGCGCGAGCTCCTCGGCCGAGACCAGGTCCGGCTTCAGCTCGTCCGCCGGCTCCGCGCCGACGTCCAGCTCCTCCGCCAGCGTCTTGAGCTCATATTCTTTCAAAAAGGAGCGCAGCGCTTTCTCGTCGCGGCCCTTGGGCTCGAGCGCGGCGGCGTCCAGGCCCAGCGCGAGGTCGTCCCTGAGCGCGACCAGCGTACGCGAAAGCTCGGCCGACGCGCGGCCTTTCTCGAGCGCCGTCCGCGCGCGCTTGGGCTCCACCTCGTCGACGTGTTCGAACACCGCCTCGAGCGAGCCGTATTGCTCGAGCAGCGCCCGGGCCGTCTTCTCGCCGATGCCGGGGACGCCGGGGACGTTGTCGACGCTGTCGCCCTCCAGCGCCAGGAGGTCCGGCACCGCCGCGGGCGGGACCCCCATCTTGGCCTCCACCGCCGCGGCGTCCAGTTCCTCGACGTCGGAGACGCCGGTCTTGGGCGCGAGCAACTTCACGCCGCCGCCCACCAGCGTCATTAGGTCTTTATCGCCCGAGAGTATGAGCACGTCGTCGAAGCGGCCGGCGCCGCCGCGGGCGAGCGTCGCGGCCACGTCGTCGGCCTCCATCCCCTCCTTCTCGACGACCGCCAGGCCCAAAAGGCGGGCGAACTCCTTGACGGGCTCGAGCTGCGCGACGAGGTCGTCGGGCGGCGCCTTGCGCGTAGCCTTGTACTCCGGGTAAATTTCCTCGCGGAAGGAGGGGCCGCCGCCCTCCAGCGCGACGGCGACGTGGGTGGGCTGGTAATCGGCCAACGCCTTGAGCAACATCCGCGCGAAGCCGTATACGGCGGAGGTGTTGCGGCCGTCGGTCGTCCGCAAAGGGCGGCCGATAAGCGCGTAGTAAGCACGAAACACCAGGTTCATCGTGTCTACTACGAGAAGGCGACGACGTTTTTTCATGTTGGGAGGATAGGGGAAACCTACCGATTAGTCAAGGGGGAACGGCGGCCTCCGTTCCTCGGCGAGCTTCCCCGCCCCGCGCTCTTCGCCCGGGTCGCGATACACCGCGAGCCGGTTAAGATATAAGAAACGCTTTTCGCCGGTGGCGCGGTCAAGCATGCCGTTGCGCAGGGTAATCTTAATCTCGTGCTCGCCGGCGTCGAGTGCGGCCCTCGTCTCGTAAAACCACCAATAATCGCTCGTAACTACGAACGTCGAGAGCGCCTTCCCGTCTACGGCCACCCATGCCGCCGGCCACTCGCCCCCCGCGAACGTACCGCGCGCCTGCACGCAGACCACGTACCGGCCCTCCTTCGGCACCTTGACGTTGAACCGTTTTACATTACCGGCGTCGCGGAGGACCCTGAATTCTTTTTTCTGCGTCCCGCGCTCCGCTTCGTAAATCCTCAACGGTTTAAGCTTGGCCGCCCCGCGACAACGGTACAGGACCCTCGGCCATCCGTTGAACGGCACCAACGCCACCGGCTCGGCGTTGCGTATTATACGAAATAGCGACGCCCGCATTTTATTCCCATCGACCCCCGGGCCCAGGTCCGCGTTATCCAACTCGTAATCCGTGAGGAAGGCGTCGCCGCGCCCCCCCTTGACTTTCGGCGAGGGGCGGGTGACGTCGTTAATAAACTCTTTGACCTCTTTGAGTTCGCTACGGCCGCCCGACCCCCCAACTATGCGGGTGCGTTTCGTCTGGTTGTCGAGCCAGATCGCCGTGCGCATACGCGAAATTAAAATGACGTCGCCCGGCTGCGTGGCGGTCGCGATTACGCAGGCCGCCCGCTCGGCCGGGTCCCGGCCGGGGCGGCTGGTAGGTAGTATTAAACGAGTGAAATTAACGGCGGCCACGCACGCTATTACGGCGGCGGCCGGGAGGACGAAGGCGAGACGCGTCGGCGCCGCTAAACCGAATAGTATCCACAACGGCATTATCGTGGCGACCCACCATTCCGCGTTCTGGGGCGCCCACCACGAAAAAAAGATATGGTAAACGAGGAACCAGGTTATCCCCGCGGCGAGCCACCACCTCTTTTCCCGCCACAAACGCTTCCCTTTTACGGCGACGACGGCTATCACCGCCGCCAAAAACACGGCGCCCGGCCCAAGTCGCGGTACGAATTCGGCCCAGCTAATGCCGGTCAATAAGCAATTTAAACGGTCCCCCGGCGCGACCGCGGCCGCGAAGAGTCGCAACGCACCGTCCCAAAACCTACTCCAATCGAAACGGCCCCACCCTCCCCACCAATGGAGGAAAGTTATCCACTTATAAAACGACCCGCCATGGGTACCTCGATAAAATAACCGAAAGATGAGCACGTACGGCAGGAAGGCGAAGACGGCGTAAATCGCGCCCAAAATCGATAAACGCAACCATCGCCCTTCCTTGTTTTGGGCCAGCAATATGGCGGCGACGGGGAAGAAAAGCGTTATCGAAATATGAAACCACGCTCCTACCGAAAGCCAAACCGCAACCGCCGCCGCCGAGTACCATCGGCGCGCCGGCGCCGCCAATAGCAGCAACGCCCCCACGATGAAAAAAGGTATTGCCGACCGCTGTTCCGCGCCCCCGGCGTAGAACCACCACGCCGCCGAAAACGTCGCGGCGCCCAACGCGAGTAAAGACGCCCGCAACGTCACGCCGACTCGCCGCAGCAAGAGGAAGAACCCGGCCGCAGCGGCGCCCGTGAAAATCGACGATACCGCCGCGGCCAAGGCAAGCGGCGACCCGCCGTAGCCGAGGGGGCGTAAGCCTTTCAGGAGAAGCCAAATTAGGGGAGTAAATGCGAGGTGATTCTGGTGTAAAAAAATCCCTATTTCCGGCGCGTCTATGCTCGTCGCCGTCTTAATGGCGTCGCAGTGTTGATAATGCGTCCTGAAAGCGTAATATAATACGACCAAGCCTACGGCTATAAAGGCCGCCAGCCAACGGTCCCGCACCGCCAGCGGTTGCCCCCGTTCTCCTTCTCCCACGAAGCTTCCTCCTGACCTTTAAAATAGCCACCTGACCGAAGCGCGGCCCCAAAAGCCGCCCCGGCGCCCAACCGAACCTCACGCCGAGAATTAAGACGTTACTATACAACACATCAACGTTAACCGACACATAAAAAAGGGGCCGGCGCCGAGGGCCGCCGCAGTTTCCCCTTGAAGCACCCGCGCTATATGTTACTTTATTAAGTAACGGTTAACTACCCGCGGCACCGCAGGGAGTAGGCCATGGAAAAGTGTCCCCCTGAACTAACGATAGACGTCGACCTCGTCCGGCCCGTGCTGGAACGGTTCATCAAACGCCACGTCGAGGACGCCGGCATGAAGGGCGTCGTGCTGGGAATATCCGGCGGCGTGGACTCCGCGACCGCCGCCGCCCTGGCCGCCGCCGCCCTCGGCGCCGAGAACGTCACCGGCGTCTGGCTCCCCTACCACGACGCCGGCGGCCGCGACGACGCCCGGGCCGTCGTCGAGCGCTTCGGCATTAATTTCAAAGAGATATCCATAACGCCGATGGTGGACGCGTACCTGGCGCAGGCGGGCGAGGTGGACGACGTCCGGCGCGGCAACGTCTGCGCCCGCGCGCGTATGGTCATACTCTTCGACCGGTCCAAAGAAGCGAACGCGATGGTGATGGGGACCGGCAACAAGACCGAGCTCCTGCTGGGCTACTTCACGCTCTTCGGCGACGCGGCCTGCTCCATCGCGCCGCTGGCGGATTTGTATAAAGGGCAGGTGTACCTCTTGGCGGAGGCGCTGGGCGTCCCCGAGCGGGTTATCCGGAAGACGCCCTCCGCCGGCCTTTGGCCCGGGCAGACGGACGAGGGAGAAATGGGCATCTCGTACTTCCAGGTCGACCGGTACCTGTATTACCTCGTCGAGAAAGGCGAGAAGCCGACGAAGCTGTTGGAGCGCGGCTTCGACGCCGACTTCCAGCGGCACGTCGTCGGCCTACTAAACCGCAACCTCTTCAAGCGCAAGGTGCCCATAATCGCCTCCGTCACCGGCAAGACGATTAGTAAGCCGATAACCTTACCGGGGATTTTTTAACAGGGAGGCACGGGAATGTTGTTCTTCGTGGACGAAAGCGGGAAATTCCACCCGGCGAGCCCGTCGAGGTACGCAGTATTGGCGGCGGTGAGTTTAGAAAACCACCGGGCGAGAGATTTTCATTGTGAGATATTCCGTTTTAAACGGGGTTTGTGTAAAGTTTTATATGAAGAATTCGGCGGGTTCAAACCTTATGGAATACCCCGAGATTTTGCTCTTTATAAAAAGGGAAGGGACATTAGGTTCGGAAGCGATCTTCCCGGCGACGCCGAAGCCGAGGGTAAATACGCTAAGATACCCGGTCATAAGATACCGCCGACTATATCGGATACGTCGGATTTCGAATTGAAGGGGAGAGAATTACTTAGTAGTGATATGATTGCGAAATGCCCCGTCGTAGTAGAAGAGATTATTAAACTATTTAGGATAGTCGAATATTACCACTGTAAGATTTTCGCAAGTATATCGACGAGACCCGGCGGGGCGGTCGATGACCACCGACTTTCGATATGGTATCAGAGGTTAATCGAACGCGTTAACCTGATGTGCGAAGAAATATCGAGGAACGAGGCCGGGATATTGGTATTCGACGAAACGGATAGGGCTAGTGACATTAAGACGTTGAATAATTTTGGGAGGTATACGTTAGGGCACGAAATTGGCAAGCAATGGCACAATATCCAAACGGTATTATTCGCCGATTCATCCTGCACCCCGGGCATCGAATTAGCGGATATAGTTGCTTATATCTTAAACGCCGAAAGGCAAGGTAGAAACGATATACGGGCCCTTTACGACGAAGCCCGGCGGCTCTGCTGGGAAAGCGGTAACCCCGAAACCCCGCCGCACCTTAGGTACGGAATCAGGATATTCGATGCCGCACCCGAAGATTAAAAAACCCCGCCGAGGCGGGGAAATAAAAAGGGAATCGGCAGGTTTTACCCACGCGGCTTTCTAGGGAAAGCACCGATTCCGATAAATTCTAACATAATATTTGAAGCAGTCAAGTAAAAAATGCCCGGCAAACTCGTACTCGTCGCGACGCCGATAGGCAACCTGGGCGACGTCAGCGCCCGGGCGCGGGAGGCCCTCGCGTCGGCGGACGTCGTCGCCTGCGAGGATACGCGCCGCACCGCCAAACTGCTCGCCCACCTCGGCCTTCAGAAGAGCCTGTTAATATACGCGGAGCATAACGAGGCCGCGGCCGCGGCTAAAACCCTGACGCGCCTCAAACGCAACGAAACGGTCGCGCTCGTCACCGACGGCGGCACGCCGCTGCTGGCCGACCCGGGGTACGTGATACTGCACAAAGCGCTCGCGGCAGCGGTCGCGGTGGACTTCGTACCCGGGCCGTCTGCCGTACACGCCGCCCTCGCGTTGAGCGGCCTGCCGCCGTACCCGTACGCGTTCCTCGGCTACCTGCCGCGACGTCGCGCCGAGCGGCGGACCTTCCTCGAGCGCTACCGGGCGCTGCCGGTAACGCTCGTCGTCTTCGCGACGCCGCACCGCTTGGCCGCGGAGCTGGCCGACGCGCGCGACGTGTGGGGCGACCGCGACGCGGCGTTGGCGCGCGAGCTGACGAAGGTCCACCAGGAGGTAATCCGCGGCACGTTGAGCTCGATAGCCGACGTCGCACGCTCGAAGCAGCTTAAGGGAGAGATGACGCTGGTGGTCGCGGCGGCGGCCGAAGCCCCGGACCCGGCCTCCGCCGTCAAACTCGCGCGCGCGCTCGCGGCGGAGGGGTTGTCGGGGACCCGCGCGGCTGCGGTAGCGGCGCGCACGTTCAACGTATCCAAGCGCGCCGTATATAAAGAACTGGCCCGGGGGTAGGGCGCGGCGGCGTTTGAGGTTGAAACGAAACGTCGCGTATGTTAGACTTAAACTCTTTAAAATTTGCCGGAGACCGGCCGCTTTATGTTTCTATTATTATGGTTCGAGCGGTTCGGGCGGGTAATTATATACCTGCTCGAGGACATCGGCGGCACGACGATACTATTCGTTAAGGCCGTCGGCTACGCCTTTAAGCGGCCTTTCAAGCCGGCGCGTATAATCGAACAGATGGTCCGGATCGGCGTCGACTCCGTGCCGGTGGTAATACTGACGGCTGTCTTCACCGGCATGGTCCTGGCGCTGCAGGCCACCTATCAAATAGCGAAGTTCGGCGCCGACATATACATCGGCGGCATCGTCGGCATCTCGATGACGCGCGAGCTGGGGCCGGTGCTCACGGGGCTAATGGTCTCGGGGCGGGTGGGGGCCGCCATCGCCGCGGAGATCGGGACGATGAAGGTCACCGAGCAGGTGGACGCGTTGGAGACGCTCGCCACCAACCCCGTTCAGTACCTGGTAATGCCGCGCGTCGTCGCCGCCCTCATTATGTTACCAACGCTCACCGCGTTGGCGGACTTCGTCGGCATCGCCGGCGGCTACGCCATATCGACGACGACGCTCGGCATAAACCCCAGCGTCTATATCGAAAAGATGAACCAACTGGTCCACGTGAGCGACCTCCTAATCGGCCTTTTAAAAACCGTCGTCTTCGGCGGGATAATTTCCATCGTCGGTTGCAACCAGGGCTTCAAGGCCCAGGGCGGCGCGGAGGGCGTAGGCCGCGCGACCACGATATCGGTCGTCACTTCTTGCATACTAATCCTGTTGTCCGACGTGTTCCTGACGGGCCTTTTCGTGGGCAGTAACTATTAACGGAAAACGATCAATCGCAGCCCGATAACGTGCGTGATAATAAGGCTCTCGTCGCTGGGCGACGTATTATTGGCGTTACCGGCGCTGGGCCCGGTGGCGAAGGCGACGGGGGCGTCGCTGGCGTTCGTAACGCGGCAGGAGTGGGCGCCGCTCGCGGCTCGTCACCCCGCGGTGGACGTCGTCGCGACGATACCGAGCCGGGGCGAAAAGGCCGAGGGCGCCGTTAACGAGCTGATACGCCGGCTGAACGAAGAAATAAAGCCGGACATAATATTGGACTGGCACGGCGTGCCGCTGGCGCGGTACGTCGCGAGCCACGTCAGCGCGTACGAGAAGTTCAGGTATCCCAAACACGCCGTCCGGCGTTGGCTCCTGGCGGCGCTCGGCATAGACCTCTTACCCAAACCGACGCCAGGGGTACCGGAGCTATACGCGCGCGCCGCGGCAAAGTGGGGGGTGAAGGGCCCGGACTGGTCGTTCCGGCTGGCGGAAGACGAGGCCGCGGCCGAAAAGCTCCGCCGGGACGGCCTGACGCCCGGTAGAGTGGCGCTCGCGCCGGGGGCACGCCACGCCGCCAAGGCCTGGCCCGCCGCGCACTGGCGCGAGCTGGCGCAGGCCCTCGCAGCCGAGGGGCACGGCCTCTTACTCCTGGGGGACGAAACCGAAAGGCCGCTGTGCGAAGAGGTCGCCGCGGGAATAGACGGCGCCGTCAACCTCGCGGGCCGGGTCGCCGTCGGCGAATTACCGGAAGCCCTTCGGGGCGCGGCGCTGCTCGTCGGCAACGACTCGGCGGTGAACCACCTCGCGCCGCTGGTGGACGTGCCGTGCCTGGCCCTCTTCGGCCCCACGTCGCCGCGTTTCGGCTTCGCGCCGTGGGGAACGCGCGACCGGACGATATACCTCGAGCTGCGGTGCAGCCCGTGCAGCAAACACGGCCGCCGGCCTTGCTGGCGCGCGCGGCGCCGTTGTATGGAGGATATCCAACCGGCGGCGGTGGCCGCGGCGGCGCGCGAGATGCTGGGGGCGGTATGAAGGACGGGCCCCGGGTGCTCGTCATCCAAACGGCGTTCCTGGGCGACGTCGTACTGACGACGCCGTTGTTCCGGGCGTTGAAAGGGCTCTGGCCCGACTCGCACCTGGCGGCGCTGGTGATACCGGAGACGGCGCCCGTCTTGGAGCAGCTGCCGGCGCTGGACGAAATAATAGTCCACGACAAACGGGCCGGCGGCCCGGGCGAGCTCGGGAGGGTAATAAAAGAGGTACGCGCGAGGGAGTGCGACGTCGTCGTGTCGCCGCATCGCTCCGCGCGCTCGAGCCTGATAGCCTGGACGTCGGGCGCGCCGCGGCGCGTAGGCTACCGCGAGAACGCGCTGTCGTTCCTGTATACGGAACGCGTCCCCAGGCCGCTCGAGCGTCACGAAGCGGGGCGGATACTCGCGCTGGCGGAGGCGATGGGGAGCCGCGACGCGGACCCCGGGCCGACGCTGGCCCTCGGCGACGACGAGCGGGAGGCGGCCCGCGCGGCCGCGGGTGCCAGGCCGTACGTCGTGATATCGCCGTCGTCGGCCTGGCCCACGAAGCGGTGGACGGCCGAAGGGTTCGCCGCGGTAGGCGACTACTTGGCGGCGCGCGGCTACGGCGTCGTAATAACGGGGGGCCCGGGCGAAGGCGACGAGGCGGCCGCTACGGCCGAGGCCATGGAGGCGCCCGCCGTCAACCTGGCCGCGAAGACGACGGCGCGCGAGCTGGCCGCGCTCGTGGCGGAGGCGGCGCTGGTGGTATCCAACGACAGCGCGCCGGTGCACGTCGCCTCGGCGTTCGACACGCCCACCGTGGCGGTGTTCGGCGCCACGGTCCCGGCGCAGGGGTTCGCGCCGCTGGCCGGCCGGTCGGCGGCGGCCGAGGTTCCGGATTTGCCCTGCCGGCCGTGCGGCGACCACGGCGGCCGCAAGTGTCCGGAAAAACATTTTCGTTGTATGGTGGACCTCTCGCCGGCCGACGTCATCCGCGCCGTCGACGCGGTTATGAGCTAACGAGGCCGGTTCGAAAAGGAGGTAACGTTTGCCCAAGAGGACTTATCAACCGTCGCGGCGCCGCCGCGGCCGCGTTCACGGTTTCCGGCGGCGTATGGCCAAGCCGGGCGGCCGTCGCGTCGTGCGTCGGCGCCGGGCGAAGGGGCGCAAGCGCCTAACGGTATGACGCGGCCTTGGCCGGTAACGACGAACGAGGCTTCCGCTTCCCGCGGGCCGTGCGTATGCGGCGCCGGCGGGACTTCGCGCGCACCATCCGCGACGGCCGGACCGTCGCCCGGGAGGCGTTCGTCATCCACTGCCTTCCGGTCCCCGGCGAGGGGAGGTTGCTGGGCGTAGTATGCGGCCGGCGCGTGGGGAAGGCCGTGGTGCGGAACCGCGTAAAGCGGCGCCTCCGCGAGATCTTCCGGACCCACCCGGAACACTTCCGGGACGGCTTCTGGTTCGTCGCGGTGGCCAGGCCGCCCATAGCCGGCGAAAACTTCAAGACGTTGGAGGAAGACGTCGTCGCGGCGCTGGCGGAGCTGACCCGCGGCAAGCATGAACAAGTTAAAGAGAGCGATTGACGCGGCCGCAAAGGCGTTCATCGTCGCCTTCGTTCGCGCGTACCAGCTCGCGGTGGGGCCGCTGATGCCGATGAGCTGCCGCTTCGAGCCGTCGTGCTCGAGGTACGCGCTGGAGGCCGTCCGCAAGCACGGGCCGTGGCGCGGGTCCGCGCTCGCGGCGTTGCGCGTAATCCGCTGCAACCCCCTTAACGCCGGCGGTTACGACCCGGTGCCGTAGCTCGAGCCGAGGTACAATATGAAACTTTCGGGCCAACAACGCATGATCCTGGCGCTCTTCGTCGCCGCGGCGGTGATGTTCATTTACTCCACCTTCTTCGGCCCCAAACGAGAAAAAAAGGAAGCGCCCGAGCAACCGGCCCCGGCCGAGACCGTCGCGAAAACGCCGCCGGAAACGGCCGCCCCCGGAACGGCCGCCCCCGAGACGACCGCCGCCGAGACGGCCGTCGCCGAAACCGCCGCTCCCCCGGCCACGACGGAGAAGCCCGCCCCCGCCGCGCCCGCCAAGGTGCCCGAACGCGTCAAGACCGGCGCCCGCGCCGTCGTAACGACGCCGTTGTACGTCGCGACCTTCGAAGACGCCGGCCTCGTTCGCCTGGAACTCGCCCAATATCCTCCCGACGAGGACCAACTCCTATTCGCGCGTTTGGATGAGGCCGGGGCGCCGCCGTACGCGCCCCTGGTCGAAGCGAGCGAGAACGCCCGTTGGGAGGTTGACCGCACGACGTTGAACGTCGGCGCCGGCAAAACCGGCAAGCTCGTGTTCAAACTGGTGGACGGCGAGCGCGTAGCCGCCCGCGCCGAGTACGTCTTCCGCGGCGACGACTACGAAGTGGCCGCTAACGTCGTCGCCGCCGAGGAGGACAAACCGGTGACGCTGTCGACGGGCTCGTTCGTCAAGGCCGAGGAAGACCCCAAAGAAGTGGGTGAAATCTCGGTCGACGCGCTGGTCGATACCAAGAAAATCCGCGACAAGCTCTCCGGCAAGGACGAGGTCAAAAACTACCGCGGCGACATCCCGTGGGCCGCCCTGCGCAGCAAGTACTTCATCATCGCCGCCGTCGCGCCCCAGGGCGAGGAGCTGACGGTGACGCGCGCCAAGAACGACACCCTCGCCGGCACGTACCTCCTCAAGCGCGGCGGCGACTACAAGATCTATTTCGGCCCCAAGGGGTACGACCGGCTGAAGGAATTCAAGGTCGGCCTGGAGCGAACGGTCGACCTCGGCTGGTCCATCATCGGCGTCATCGCCGCGCTGATGCTCCGCCTGATGATCCTACTCAACGGTGTCGTCCACAACTACGGCGTGACGATAATCGTATTCTCATTTATTATCAAATTGCTAACGTACTGGCCCACCGCGATCCAGCTGAAATCCTCGCAGCGGATGCAGGAGATCCAGCCCATCCTCAAGCAGCTCCGCGAGCAATACAAGAGCGACCCGCAGCGTCTGAACGCCGAGACGATGGCGCTGTACAAGAAGTACAAAATCAGCCCGTTCGGCGGCTGCCTCCCCCTCGTGCTCCAAATCCCCATCTTCTGGGGGATGTTCAACGCCCTGCGCAACGCCATCGAGCTCAAGGGGGCGCCGTTCCTCTTCTGGATAACGGACCTCTCTCAACCCGACGTCTTGTTCGAGTTGCCGTTCACCATCCCGCTGGTCAACATCGGCTCCGTCAACATGCTGCCCATAATAATGGGCGTCACCTGGGTCCTGCAGAACAAGTTCACCATGCCGGGCAAGGGCGGCGTTAAGTCCGAGCAGCAGAAGCTCATGGCGTGGCTGCCGGTCGTCTTCACCTTGCTCTTCTACAATTGGCCGTCGGGGCTCGTGCTCTACTGGACCACCAACCAGCTGTTCACTATGGGCCAGATGTTCATAATGCGGAAGTCTATGCGGCCACTGGAGGCCAACGACTAAATGCGTACCGTCGAAGTGGAAGGGAATTCGCGCGTGGACGCGACCCGCCGGGCCCTCGAGATCCTGGGCGCCGACGTGGACGACGTCAAGGTCGAGGTTCTACGCGAAGAGCCGCGCGGCATACTGGGCTTTTTGGGGTTCAAGCACGTCACGGTCCGCGTCACCCTCGTCGAGGAGAACGTCCTGGAGGAAGCCGCGGAAATCATCAACCGCATCGTGTCCTTCTTGCCGGTGCCGGTCGAAGCCCGCGTCGAGATGCACAAGCACGGCGTTCAGCTCGAGCTCGCGGGCCACGAGCTGCGCCAGTTCCAGAAAGAGGACGACATAGCGGACGCGCTGGCCCACATCCTCGAGCTCATCATAAACCGCCGCGCCAAGAATACTATTACCGTCAAGGCCTCCTTCGCCGAGGACAAGCTCTCGCGCGAAGAGGAGCTGCGGCGGCTGGCGCGCGTTACCGCCGACCGGGTGGTCTTGCACCGGAAGGAGGAGGCGCTCGCCCCCATGACGCCCCGCGACCGGCGTACGGTCCACATGACGCTCGAGCGCGACGACCGCGTCGTGACCGAGAGCGCGGGCAACGGCAACAAGCGCCACGTCGTCGTCCACCCCGCCGCGACCAGGCGCAAACGGCCGCCCGAGGCCGCCGGCAAGCCCAAGGCCGAACGCCGCGCCCGGCCGCCGAGCAAGCCGCGCGCCCGACCGTCCGAACCCGAAAAGGCCGGCGCCAAACGCTCCAAGAGCCCGCGCCGCCGCCGCCGCGGCAAACCCAAGGGCGGCGGCCCGGACAAAAAACAACCGCCCTCCTAACGGGCGGCGAGCCGATATTATTTAAAATCGTATCCCGCCGGCGACGGCGGGATATCTGTCTGAATATAAGTGTATAGAAATCCGTAAGTGTTCCGGGACGGCGACACCATAGCCGCCGTAGCGACGCCCCCCGGCCGGGGCGCGCTGGCCGTAATACGCCTCAGCGGCCCGGCCACGCGCGCCATAGCCGACAAGGTATTCCGCGCCCGGGCCGCCGCCGCCCCCCGCGTCGCCCGCGTCGGCGACCTCGTCCACCCCGC
>Ga0307380_10006946_pt1 | contig 14793 bp, 8 predicted proteins | sample UN3MG_FD_202239 | JGI IMG/M metagenome (GOLD analysis project Ga0307380, IMG submission 202239) | Soil microbial communities from Risofladan, Vaasa, Finland - UN-3 | ecosystem: Environmental > Terrestrial > Soil > Coastal area > Acid sulfate soil | place: Finland: Risofladan, Vaasa | collected... | reverse complement strand
CGCCCAACTGGGCAAGAAGACGTGTGTGGTCGAGCGCGACGCCCTCGGCGGCGTGTGCCTCAACCGCGGCTGCATCCCCACCAAGGCCCTCGCCCACGCGGCCGAGGTCTGCTCCCTCGCCCGCCACGGGGCAGACTTCGGGGTTCAGACGGGCGAGGTGTCCGTGGACTTCGCGAAGGTGCAGGCGAACAAGGACGCCGTGGTGAAGAAGCTCACGGGCGGGGTCGCCTTCCTGCTCAAGCGGGCGAAGGTGGACGTGGTGGCCGGCGAGGGGCGGCTGGCCGGCCGCAAGAAGGTTGCCGTGCGGCTCAACGCGGGCGGCGAAGAGGCCATCGAGGCCGACAAGGTGATCCTCGCCACAGGCTCCGTGCCGGCCACGCCGAAGGGCATCGCCTTCGACGCGGAGCGAATCATCACGAGTGATGAGGCGCTCCAGCTCACGCGGCTCCCCGCCAGCGTGCTCATCCTGGGCGGGGGCTATATCGGCTGCGAGTTCGCCTCGATCTTCGCGCAGTTCGGCGTCCAGGTCACGGTGGTCGAGATGCTCGAGCGCCTGCTGCCGAACCTGGACAGCGACGTGTCGGCGGAGATCGCGAAGGCGCTGAAGAAGCTCAAGGTAAAGGTGCACGTCGGCACGAAGATGGAATCCGTCGCGGCGACATCGGATGGTGTCACGGCGAGGCTCTCGGGCGGCGCCACCGTGCAGGCGGAGCTGGCGCTCATCTGCATCGGCCGTCGCCTCCTGAGCGATGGCCTCGGCCTCGAAGAGGCCGGCGTGAAGGTGGAGAACGGCGCCATCGTGGTGGACCGCCACTGCGAGACGACTGCGGCCGGCGTGTACGCCATCGGCGACGTGACGGGCAAGATGCTCCTTGCGCACGTGGCGAGTGCCCAAGGCATCGTGGCTGCCGAGCACGCGGCCGGCCTGAACTCCGCGATGGACTACCGGTGCGTCCCCGCCGCGGTCTTCACCCATCCCGAGGTCGGCACGGTGGGGATGACGGAGGCGGGAGCGACGGCCGCCGGCTACGAGCCCAAGGCGGCTCGGTTCCCGCTCCAGGCTCTCGGCCGCGCCGTGGCGATGGGCGAGACCGCCGGCTTTGCCAAGATCGTGGCCGACAAGGCGACGGGGCAGATCCTGGGCGTGCACGTGGTCGGCCCGCACGCGTCGGACGTCGTGGCCGAGGCGGCGCTGGCGGTCTCGCTGGAGGCGACCGTGGCCGAGGTGGCCCACGCCATCCACGCCCATCCCACGCTGCCCGAGGCCATCATGGAGGCCGCCAGGGCCTGGCTGGGCCACGGCATTCATGCGTAGAATGTCCCCGATCCCCCCTTCCCCGTGACCGCAGGCGGGTCAGGATAGGCCTGGAGTGCGCTGGTTTCCCTTTGTTCTCGTGGCCGTTGCCGCCGTGCTGCTCCAGGCGGGGCTCATGCCCCTGGTGGAGTTCGGCGACGCGTTCCCCGACCTGCTCGTGGCGTTGCTCGTGAGCTTCGCCCTCGGGGTGGGTCCCGCGGAAGGCTTCGCGGCCGGCGCGGTGCTGGGCCTGGGGCGCGACCTGTTCTCGAAGGGGCCGTTCGGCCTGGGCATGGCCGTGTCCGCCATCCTCGGCTGGCTGGTGTCGCGGCGGCGGCCGGTGGCGTTGGGAGAGCGCTTCCCCGCTCGGGCCGTCTTTGGGTTCCTGTGTTCCGTGGCCATGAGCCTGGCGCTCCTGCTGCCCGACGTGGTCGAGGGCTGCGGGCCGGCCTGGGGGTTCGTGGCTCGGCGGACGCTTCTGACCGCGGTGAGCACCTCGGTGCTGGCGGCCCTGGTCGGCGCACTGGTGTGGCGCAAGGCGCGCTGGTTCGGCCTGCGCCGCCGCTCGGAGTTCGCGGATGTTTAGGTTCCGCACGCGCGCGATCCTCATCTTCCTGTTCGGCGGCTTCCTGATGGTGGCCACGCGGCTGTTCTACCTCCAGGTGGTGCTCGGCGCCCACTACCGCGACTACGCGGAAAACGTGTGCGTGGAGACGCGCGCCACCGAGGCCAGCCGCGGCACCCTCCGGGGCGCCGCCGGCGAGCTGCTGGCCTTCGACGAGCCGGGGTTCAACGTGGCCGTGGTGCCCGCCGAGCTGCCCGACTGGCGCGCCCTGTGCCGCCCCATCCTCAAGCTCTACGCGCTCGACCGGCGCGAGCGCATCGCCTCGGTGCGCGACGTCGCGGTCGTGGTGCGCAGCGGCCCGCACGGCGACGGCTACGAGGTGAGCTTCGGCGTCGCCGCCACCTTCCTGCGCCTCAGCGGCACCGAGCTGGTCGAGCGGGACGAGCACGGCACGGCGCTCGTCGTGGTGCCCCGGAAGACGGCAGCGGTCGTGGACGCCGTGTCGGCCATCGTGCGCGTGCCCGCCAGAGAGATCCTCACAGAGCTCTTCAACGGACTGGCCCTGGTGGGCCGCGGCTGGCAGCGCCCGAGCGACCCCTGCGTGGTGGCCCGCGACGTCGGTTTCCTGCCCGCGGCGGAGATCGAGAGCAATCTCGAGAGCTACCCCGGCTTCCGGGTCGCGGCCACGGCACGGCGCAGCTACCCGTACGACTCGCTCGCCAGCCACGTCCTCGGCTACGTCCAGCGCGTCTCGTCCGCCGAGTACGACCGCTGGCACGAGTCCTATGGTGGCTCCAAGGCCAAGCGCTTCCTGCCCGATGACCTGATCGGCCGGAACGGCGTCGAGCGGGCGCTTGACTTCGAGTTGCGCGCCGCGCGGGGCACCCAGACCCTCGAGGTGGACGTCGCCCGGCGCACCCAACGGGTGCTCAGCTCGGTGCCGCCGGTGCCGGGGGCAGACGTGTACCTGACCCTTGACCGCGACCTGCAGACCACTGCCGAGATGGCGCTCGAGGGCCACGTCGGCTCCATCGTCCTCCTGGAGCCCGCGACCGGGCGCATCCTTGCCATGGCCAACTCGCCGCGCTACAACGCCAACGAGTTGCCGCGCCGGCCGCCTGACCCGAGTGACCGGACCGCTCCCATGCTGAACCGGGCCATCCAGGGCCATTACCCCCTTGGCTCCGCCTTCAAGCTCATCGTGGCCGTTGCTGCCCTCGAGGAGAACAAGGCGCCGGCGCAACTGGAATGCACCGGCGGCTACCTCGGCCTCCGGTGCGAGAACCACTCGGTGCCCATGCACCTGAACCTCGAGGACGCTCTCAAGCGGTCGTGCAACTCGTACTTCTGCCGGACGGCCCACGAGGCTCTGGGGATCCGGAACCTGGTCAAGTGGGCCGCGCTGTTCGGCCTCGGGCAGTGCACGGGCGTGTGCCTGCCGAGCGAGCAGTCGGGGCTGCTGCCCACGCCCGGCTGGAAGCGCGCGCGGTTTCGTGAGAACTGGTATGCCGGCGAGACCTGTAACCTCGCCGTCGGCCAGGGCTATCTCCTCGTCACCCCGCTCCAGGTCGCCCGCTTCCTGGCCGCCATCGCCAACGGCGGCCGCCTCGTGCGACCGAAGCTCGTGGACAAGATCGTCCGCGCCGATGGCAAGGTCGAAACCCTCGACGAGGGGGTGTGCCCCACGCTGCCGCTGACGCCGAGCAAGCTGGAGCGGATTCACAGGGTCATGCGCTCCGTGTGCCACGAGATCGGCGGCACGGCATGGAAGGTATTCCGCCGTTCCGAGACCCAGGGCGACTGGGTTCAGGAGCAGGGCTACCAGGTCGCCGGCAAGACAAGCACGGCGCAGCGCACAGGGCGCGGCCCCATCGGGTGGTTCGTGGGGTTCGCCCCCGCCAACGACCCCCGCGTCGTCTTCGTCGTCACCCTCGAGCACGACGACCGCAACGTGCACGGGGCGGAGGTGGCCGCGCCCCTGGCCCGCCGCGTGCTCGAGCGGCTGCCCGAGCGCTACCTCGAGGGCGTGCCCGGCCGCGAACTGCGCGAGCGGACGCGGCAGCGTCTCGCGGAACGGAGGGCCGAGCCATGATTCGAGGCCTGCGCCTCCAACCCCGCGACTGGCTGCTCCTGGCCTGCGTGGCCGCGCTCCTGGCGATCGGCGTGGCCTTCGTCTACAGCGCCTCCTACCGCTCGGGGCCGATGGGCGAGGGCTACTACACCTCCAGCCCGGCCAAGCAGGTCCAGTGGATTGGCATCGGGCTGGTGGCGTTCGTCGCGGTCCTCACGCTCAACTACCGGCACCTGCTCGAGCACGCCAACGTGCTCTACGCGATCGGCCTCGGCCTGCTCGTCCTCGTGCTCTTCCTGGGGGTGACCAGTGAGGAGATCCACGCCCGTCGCTGGCTCAACGTGGGGCCGTTCCGCGTCCAGCCCTCCGAGTTCATGAAGCTCTTCACCATCCTCGCCCTGGCCAGGTATCTGATGGACACGGATTCCCACCGGCGCCTGAGCGGCCTGCTGGTGCCGCTGGGGCTGGTGGCCCTTCCGATGGCGTTGATCGTGCGGGAGCCGGACCTCGGGATGGCGTTGGTGTTCCTGCCGGTCGTCTTCGCGATGCTGTATGCTGCGGCGGCGCGGCCGCGCCACCTGGTGATCGTGGTTGTCGCGATGGCGGCGCTGGGGGCGCTCGCCTGGCCCCATCTGCGCGACTACCAGAAGGAGCGCATCCTGGGCTTCGTGTTCCAGGACGACTCGCGCGCGCGCCAGGAGCTGCGCCGCCTCGACCTCTACCAGCTCGAACAGGCCAAGGTCGCCATCGGCTCCGGCCAGCTCTTCGGCCAGGGGTGGATGAAGGGGAGCCAGAACCGCCTGAACTTCATCCCCGCGAAGACCCGGAACAACGACTTCATCTTCGCCGTGATCTGCGAGGAGTGGGGCTTCGTGGGGGCCAACGTCGTGCTCGGGCTCTACCTCCTGATGCTCATTGTCTGCGGCCGGGTCGCCGAGGAGGTGCACCATCCCGGCGGACGGCTCATCGTCGTGGGCGTCGCCGCCATGCTCGGCACGCAGGCCATTGTCAACACGGCGATGGCGGCGGGCCAGCTCCCCATCGTCGGCCTCACGCTGCCCCTGGTCAGCTATGGCGGCTCCTCGATCCTTTCGTCCCTGATCGGGCTGGCCCTCGTGGTCAACGTGAGCGCCTACCGGCGCGTGAGCCTGGCCGGCGACGTGTTGGACCCCGAGGCGCAGGCCCGCCGCGACACGGCCCCGATGCCCGAGGAAACCTTCATGCGATCGTGAGGAGAGCATGGACGCCACGCTCTACGACAGCATCCTCTCCCGCGTTCGGCAGCCGGCGCAGTACACCGGCGGCGAGTGGAACACCGTGGTCAAGGACCACGCCTCGGTGGACCTCACGTTCGCTCTGGCGTTCCCCGACACGTATCCGATCGGGATGTCGCACCTGGGGCTGGCCATCCTCTACGACGTGTTGAACCGCCAGCCCCGGATCGCCGCGGAGCGCGTCTTCCTGCCTCTGCCCGATATGCAGGCCGAGCTGCGCGCCCATTCGCTTCCCCTCGTGAGCCTGGAAACCCGCACGCCGCTGGCTGCCTTCGACGCCATCGGCTTCTCGCTCCAGTACGAGATGTGCTACACGAACGTCCTCGCCATGCTCGACCTCGCGGGCGTTCCGGTCCGCTCCGAGCAGCGCGGCGATGGCGGCCCCCTCGTCGTCGCCGGCGGAGCGGGGGCCATGGCGCCGGAGCCGCTTGCACCCTTCGTTGACCTGTTCGCCGTGGGCGACGGCGAGGAGATGGTGCTCACGCTCGCCGAAGCCATCCGCTCGACGCGCGGCATGCCCCGCGCCGAGCGCCTGCGAGCCCTCGCCAGAGCCAGCCCCCACTTCTACGTTCCGTCGCTCTATCGGGAGGAACGCGGCTCTGATGGCAGCCTGCTCGGCCTCACGCGCCTTGCGGAAGAGGCCCCAAGGCAGGTCACCCGCGCCATCGTGCGGGACATCGAGACGGCGCTGTACCCCGAGCGGCCCATCGTGCCCTTCGTCGAGACGGTTCACGACCGCATCACGCTGGAGATCATGCGAGGCTGCTCCCAGGGCTGCCGCTTCTGCCAGGCAGGGATGACGCGGCGGCCCGTGCGGGCGCGGTCGGTCGCGGGGCTGCACCGCATTGCCTGCGCCGCCTACGCCGCCACGGGGCACAACGAGATCAGCTTCGCCTCCCTCTCATCGAGCGACTATCCGCACCTGCGGGAGCTGCTCCGAGCGATGGCGGCGACCTTCGACCCGAAGGGCGTAAACATCGCCCTGTCCTCGCTCCGCGTGGGCGACCAGCTTTCGGACATCCCGAGCCTCATCCGCGGCGTGCGCAAGGCCGGCCTCACCATCGCCCCCGAGGCGGCACACGACGCGCTTCGCCGGCGCATCAACAAGAACATCACTACCGACGACCTGCTGCGCGGCGCCCGCGAGGCGTATCGCCAGGGCTGGCGCGCCGTGAAGCTCTACTTCATGATCGGCCTGCCCGGCGAGACCGACGACGACGTGGACGGCATTGTGGACTTGGCCTACGAGGTCTCCGCCCAGCGCGGCGGCAGGGGTGGCGAGGTGAACGCCAGCGTCTCCTCGTTCGTCCCCAAGCCCCACACGCCGTTCCAGTGGGAGCCGATGGACGAGCCGGACGTGCTGCGCGCCAAGCAGGCCCGCATCCGCTCGCGAGCCCGCGGCCGCCGGGTGAAGTTCAGGTTCCACAGCGTCGAGGTCAGCCAGGTCGAGGCCGTGCTCAGCCGCGGCGACCGCAGGGTCGCGGAAGCCGTCGAGCGCGCGTGGTGCCTCGGCGCACAGCTCGACGCCTGGGACGAGCACTTCCGCTATCCCCTCTGGCTCCAGGCGTTCGAGGAGAGTGGCGTCCGCCCCGCCGACTACGCGCACCGCCGCTGGGGCGAGGACGAATGCCTGCCCTGGGACCACATCTTCGCCGGCGTCACCAAGGAGTTCCTCCTCGCCGAGAAGCACAAGGCCGAGCGAGGCGAGACGACGCCCGACTGCCGCGAGGCGAGGTGCACGAGATGCGGCGCGTGCCCGGCAGGAAATCATGACGCGTGACCCGTGACGCGTGATTGGAGAAGAGGATACGGCCGTCTTGTCCTGGTCACGTGTCACGCGTCACGCGTCCGGGATCGCGCGCAGAAAAACAGAAGGAGCCATCGTTCTTGGAAACCCCCATCGTCCTTCACAGCCCCGCCCGCCTCGTCGGCATCCTCCACTCGCCCGATGGCGACGCCAGGGGAGCGGGCGTGGTGTTCCTGCACGGCTGGACGGGCTACCGGGTAGGGCCGCACAGGATTTTCGTCGAGGCGGCCCGGCGCCTCGCCGCCGCGGGCTACCACGCGCTGCTGTTCGACTTCCGCGGCCGCGGCGACAGCGATGGCGAGCACGAGGCGACCACCCTCGACCAGATGATCGAGGACGCCCGCGCCGCCCGCCGCCTGCTCCTCGAACAGCCCGGCGTTCGGCGCACCTGCTGGTGCGGCCTCTGCTCGGGCGGAAACGTGGCGCTCGGCGCCGCGTCGCTGGACAAGGAGGTGGACGCCCTGCTCCTCTGGTCCACCCCCCTCTTCGCTCCCTACAAGACGCGGGGGCAGGAGGTGAAGCGCCGGGGCATCTTCCTGGGCGACTACGCCCGGAAGCTGTTCCGCCGCGAAACGTATGCGAAGCTGCTGCGCGGCAAGATTCGCTTCGGGATCATCACGCGGATTCTCTTCGGCCGCCGCGGCGCGCCCCAGGGCACGCGCAACCCCAAGGATTCCGCTCGGGACATCATGGGGGACTTGCGCGGCTACCGCGGGCGGGCGCTATTCATCTACGGCAGCCGCGACGACGAGGCGGTGGGCGCCCCCGAGTTCTACGAGGGCTACTGCCGCGAGCAGGGCATCCCCGCCGCCTTCCACACCATCGAGGGCGCCAACCACAGCTACTACTCCGTCGCGTGGCAGGACGAGGTGATCGCGCTTACCCTCGACTGGCTCAACCGCCAGCAGGCGGCCTCCCCTGCGCCCGGCCCCACGTAGTCTCGGCGTGATCCGCCTCAGACACTGCGGCACGACGCTCGTGCGGCTTCCTAGTCCGATCGAGCAAGATTCCACACTTGTACAAGTGTGCAATCATCGCTCACCGAAAGGCCCGAGCTGGCAGTGCGGGCTATAGCCGAATGGCGTGAGGTCAAGGCGCTTCTTCGTCCCGAAGGGACGGTAGGAGTTAGCCGGCGGCTTCAGCCGCCGGAAGCGGCGCCCCACCCTGTCCCGGAGCCCCGAAGGGGCGACAGAAGGGCCTCGGCATCGCCCGAAGTGCATGTTCTGTCGCCCCTTCGGGGCTAGGAGGGGTGTGGGTCCTCCCGTTCCGGCGGCTGAAGCCGCCGGCTAACTCCTATTGCCCCCTCGGGGCTGGGCCACCCACGCCCGCTGCGCCTCCCGCGTAACGGACCGCCTGATTTCACGCCATTCGGCCATGGCCCATATCTTCGCCGTCGCCTCGCCAGGTCAGGACACGGCCTGAGGGCCGCACTCCGAAGCCGGGCCCTTCCCCAACAGGGGCAAAATAGAAGGACCCCCTCGCAGCGTGTGCCACGAGGAGGTCCCTCTATGTCACTCAAAAGCGATTGGCTTACAGGTCCTGCGGCTTCACGGTGGCGCGCTTGTTCGCCTTGGCGCGCTCGATGGCCTTCTCGACGCAGCAGACGACGCAGACGTTGAGCGCATCGAGCAGCTCGCTGGACATCATGGCGCCTTTGCCCCGAATGAGGGCCCGCACCTTGCTGCCCACCACGACCGGCTCTACCTTCGCTGCTTTCTTTGCCATGCTCGCTCTTACCCCCAACAAGGGTCAACCACACCTGAGGTCGCGTGCCCCCAACGGGCCGCATACCCTCCGTTTCCCTATCGTATATAACCGCTAATCGCCCTTCTGTCAAGCACAAATTCGCAGAAAATGGGCGATTCTGGGCGCCCACGGGCCGTTTTGCGGGCGATCTGGTCTCCGGAGACCCCGTCAGGCCTCCTTCAGCACGCCCGGGAGGCGCGGGTCCTCCGCCAGGTCGTGCTCGGGCGCCGGCACCGCCTCGAGCAGCCGGTCCACCAGCTTGTCCGCTGTCATGCCCTCGGCCTCGGCATTGAAGTTCTTGATGATGCGATGGCGCAGCACGGGGTGGGCGACGGCCCGGATGTCCTCCGTCGAGACGTAGTACCGCCCATTGAGGATGGCCCGGGCCTTGCCGCCGAGAATCATGTACTGGCCGGCCCGCGGCCCGGCCCCCCAGCGGACGTAGCGGCGGATGAACTCCGGCGCGTCCGGCTCGCCCAGGCGGGTCGAGCGCGCGAGGCGCATGGCGTACCGGATGACGTGCTCCGAAATCGGCACCTTCAGCACGAGCTGCTGGAGGTCAATGATCTCCTGGGCGCTCAACACCTGCGAGAGCTGGGCGCCGAACGGCGCCGTCGTGACCCGCAGAATCTCATACTCCTCCTCCTCGCTCGGGTAGTCCACGATGATCTCGAACATGAACCGGTCGAGCTGGGCCTCGGGCAGCGGGTAGGTGCCCTCCTGCTCGATGGGGTTCTGCGTGGCGAGGACGAAGAAGGGGTCGGGCAGCAGACGCTTCTCGCCGCCAGCCGTCACCTGCCGCTCCTGCATGGCCTCGAGGAGCGAGGCCTGGGTCTTCGGTGGCGTGCGGTTGATCTCGTCGGCCAGGATCACGTTCGCGAACACCGGCCCCTTGAGGAAGCGGAACGAGCGCTCGCCCGTCGAGCGGTCTTCCATGATCACCTCGGTGCCCGTGATGTCGGAGGGCATGAGGTCGGGCGTGAACTGGATGCGGCTGAACGTGAGGTCGAGCGCCCGGGCCAGCGTGCTCACCATGAGGGTCTTCGCCAGCCCCGGCACGCCCACGAGCAGGCCGTGGCCCCGCGCGAAGATCGCGATCAGCAGGTGCTCGATCACCGCGCCCTGGCCCACGATCACCTTGGCCAGCTCGCCGCGAATCGTCTGGTAGGCCGCGTTGAGTCTCTCGACGGCCTCCAGGTCCGTCTCCTCTGCGGCGAGCGGGATGACGCCCTCGGGGGGCTCGGACGCTGCCATTCAGTGCCTCCTGTTGTCTATGGGCTGTCCGTGATCCTCAGCACCCGGAATCGCGGCTGCTGGAACATCATCGGCTCGTCGCCGAACCAGGCCGGCCGGCGCGCCTCGTCGGTCTCGCTCTCCACCACGGCGCACAGCGACGAGGCGAGGCGCGACAGGCTCACCAGCGAGCCCGGGCAAAGCGCCAGGCGCTGCACGGGGCCGCCGGTCGCCTTGTCGAGGGCGAGCAGTTCGGCCCGCCGCGGCCCCTGGTCGTCCGAGACGCTCAGGCCCAGGGCGAGCGTGGCGCCGCTGGCCTCCCACGCCCCCAGCTCTTCGTGGCGCTCGAGGGTGCGGGTCCAGGCGACTTGTCCCGTCGAGGCGTCGAGGCGCCGCACGGCCACTCGCGCGCTCTGCCGCGATGCGATGTAGAAGGCATCGGCCTCCGGCTCGGCCAGCAGCAGCCGCTCGCCCCGCGCCAGGGCCAGCGACCACGCGGGCGCGCCGCTGGCGCTTTGCCGGCACTCGAGCACCTCCAGGCCCTGCTCGTCCGCCCCGTGGGCCAGCACGACCGTGCCCGTCGTCCAAAGCCGCCGGGCGACGAAGTTCAGGATCCGCACGCTCCACGCCACCTCGCGGCGGGCGGCGTCCCAGCACCCGATCGAGCAGCCCATAGCGTAGCACAGCCGGCCCGCGAAGTCCAACGCGACGACCGGCGTGCCCAGGGCGTGCCGCTCGGATGCCTCGAAGGCGACGTGCCCATCGAAGGGGTTGATGACTCGCACCGTCGCGGGCCGCGAGCTGGTCACGACCAGGCCGTGGTCCCACAGCACTACGTCGTGGACCGTCGGCTCCTCAACCTGCGCCTTCCACAGGACCGCGCCTGTGGCCGGGTCCACGGCCAGGAGGCGGCCGCGGGAGTCCGCCAGTGCCAGGATGCCGGGTGCAGCCGCCGCCGAGCGGGCCGTGCCCTCCTCGGCAGGCATCTCTCCGCCCTCGAGCGGCAGCGACCACGCGACCGCTCCGCGCTCCAGGCTCACGGCGTCCAGCCGCGTCGTCTTCCGGACGATTGCGTGCCCTCCCACGACGCCGACGAACGCCACGGGCGGCTGGTCGGCATCGGCCGGGAGGCTGGGCCGCGCCCCGAGCGTCATCTGCACGGCGTGGGCCTCCTCGCCCCGCAGGAATTTCAACTGCACGGTGGTGCCGGCCCCGCGCTCGGTGCACACGGTGATGAGGTCCTGGGCGTCGCGAAGCGGCTTCCCGTCGAAGCTCACCAGCACGTCGCCGCCGCGCAGGCCGGCCCGCACCGCCGGCGCGTCCTCGACGTCGCTCACCGTGCTCACCACGCGCACGCCGCCGCCTCGACGCTCCGCATCCTCGATGCGGATGCCGATCCAGCCCGGCCGGTTGGCCCACCGAACCGCTCCGTCCTCGACCGCGCGGCACTCGAACGAGCGGCCCGCGAGGACCAGGAAGGCCCCCGACGGGTCGGCGCCGCCTGGTGGTGCCCATGGCTGCGTGGCCCCGTAGTCGGGGCGAATGTCCCACCCCACCCGGAAGGGCGGCCTGAAGTCCCATTTCGGGTGCCGGTCCAGGACGGCGTCTGTGATTCCCGCCACGGCCCCGCCATATTGGCGACCCAGGCGCTCCGCCGCTCCGCGCGCCATGGCGACCGCCCCTTCGCGGGCATACCAGAGGGCGAGGCGGCGAAGCGCGTCGGCGGCTCTGGGCGCCCCGGGGTAGTCGCGCACGAGCTGATGGAGCCACAGCCGCGCTTCCGCGGGCCGGCCCCCACGCTCGGCGCCGTCGGCGAGGCGCTCGATGGCCGCGGGCGCCGCCAGACTGTTCGGGTAGCCTCGCACCACCGCCCGCAGGTCGCCCTCGCCGCCGCGCTCCAGCGCCGCCGCGGCAGCACGCTCGAACGGCTCGTAGGGCGCCCGGCCCGCCTCGCGCAACAGGGCGTCCAACTGGCCTCGGGCCGTCGCCCAGTCGCCCTCGCCCGGACCCGCAAGGGCCAGGATTTCCTGGAGGGCCGCGACCGCGGCGGGCCAGCGGCGCAGCTCGCGGGCGAGGGATGCCGAGCGCAGGAGGAGCGCGCGCCGCTCGTCGCCCCTGGGCGCGTGCCGCAGTGCCGCCTCGCAGGCGGCCAGCGCCAGGTCGAGCCGGCCCGACCGCTCGTGCCGATGCGAGAGGTCGGCGTGGCAGGCCGCCAGGCGGCGCCGCGCGTCGGCGGCCATGGGCTCCGACATGGCCCCCGGCCTCCGAGCGGCCAGCTCCAGCGCCCTCTCCAGCGCCTCGATGGCGCCCGCCGCATCGCCCTCCCAGTGGCACTCCTGGCCCTTCGCATACTGGGTCAGCGCGTCGTCCGGCTGCGCGGCAAGCTGCCGCTCGATGGACTCGCGTCGCTCGAACGGGCCAAAGACGTTGAGCGTGAAGGGCGTGGCCACGAGGAGCCTGCCCCCTGCGACCAGGAGGTCGCCCGACGCAATGTGGGCGCTCCACGTGCTCCCGCGAGCCGTCGTCCAGTCCTCCCACGAGGTCCACGCCAGCTCGCTCCCCGTGGCGGCGTCGAGGAACTGGATGCCGCCGGCGATGGGCACGTGCAGGACGCGCCCGCCCAACGCGGGCCGCCCAACGGCCGGCGAGGGCAATGCGGCTCGCCACTTCACCTCGCCGCGCGGGCCGAGGCACGTGGCGTCGGCCCCTACGATGCACACCCCCTCCTCGTGAATCCCCGCCAGGTAGCGGTGGTCGCCCCGCTCGCGGCGCCAGAGGACCTCGCCCGTGTCCACTGCAACAGCGTACAGGAAGTCGGCGTCCGGCGGCGTCACGTAGGCCACGCCGTCGCTCACCAGCGGCGTCCAGGTCCGCCAGCCGTCGTGGCGATGCCAGCGCCACCCGACGCGGCGGCTGCCCACCTGGTCGTAGCGCATCAGCCAGCGGATGGCTCCCGTGGCCAGCTCGATGCCTGCCGCGACCCCGCCGCCGGGGCAGGCGACCACGAGGCCGCGTCCCTCGGCCGGCATCCCCTCGAACCACGGCTGATAGCGCCCCAGGCGGTACAACGGGTCCGATGGCCGCGCCGCCACGAACCTGCGCCACACGAGCGCCCCATCGCTCGCCCGCAGGCAGCACAGGTAGTAGTCGTCGCCGGCCCCCCCGCCGCGCAGGCCCACGACAAGCCGCTCGCCGCATGCCAGCGGGGCCGACACGAACCACCCGCCGCCCCCCCGGTCCTCGGGCAGGAGGTCCACGGCGGAGCGCTGCCAGCGCTGGGCGCCGGTCCGGAGGTCCAGGGCCACCAGGTGCCCGCCCATCCCTGCCTCGGCGATGCGCGCAGTCAGCTGGAAGGGGACGGAGCAGTAGACGCTCCGCGCGTCCGTCGAACAGGCCCAATGGCCCAGGAAGAAGCTCGGCATTGCGAACGGGCCGCTCCCCCGCCACCCGCTGTCCTCTTGCCGCCAGGGCCACTCCCAGCGGAGCTTGCCCGATGTCGCGTCGCGCGCCGCCACGCCGGCGCGAGTGGGGTAGACCGCCGCGCCGTCCGCCACCGTCGGCAGCACCCGCACCGACGGCTCGCCCGTCTCGCCGTCAACGTCCAGCACCACCCGGCGCGGGCGAAAGGCCGACATGGCCTCCGCCGCCTTGCGCGACTGGATGACGTCGGCCCACAGGATTGGGCCGGGACGCACGGCATTCTCGGCTGAGGAGGGAATCCCCCCGGCGCGCCCTCTCCCCTCTGGGGGCAATCGCAGGTCCGCAAGTGCGATGCTCTCGCCGCCGACAGTCACCTCTGCCCCCGCGCCCAGCTCCTTGGCGGCTTGGGCGAGCAGGGCGCGGGCCGCCTCGAATCGTCCCAGCTCCGCCAGGCATACGGCCAGCTTCGCGGCGAGCGGGGCAGGCGGCACGTCGGTATCGGGGCACAGCGCCAGGAGGCGTCGCCACGCCCGCAGTGCTCGGCCCGCCTCGCCGCGGGCCAGCCACGCCGTCGCCAGGCGGTTCAGCGCGTCGTCGCCGTGCGTGCTGAGCAGGAAGCGCCGAGCCACGTCCTCGACACGCGCCAGGTCGCCGCTGTCCACGGCCGCCTTATAGAGCGCCTCAGCCGCCCGCTCCACCTGCGCGCGGTAGGCCCGAAGGCCCTCCGGGGGGAACGACGCGAGACGCTCCTCCACGAGCACCCTCATCGGCACGTAGAGCCGTGGGGACGGATGGCACAGCTCGCCGGGCGCCTCGCCCAGCAGGCGTTGGTACAGCTCGGCGGCGCGGCGCCAGTTGCGCTCCTGTTCCGCGCGCTGGGCCTCGGCCAGCACGGCCTCGGGCCGCGCGCGGGGCGCGTGGTCCACCGTCACATCGCCGGCCGGCTCCGCCTGCGGCCCCAGCGCTGGCAGCGTGGCCAGCACGCGCTCGAGCACGTCGCCCAGCCTGGCCGCAGCCGATGGGCGCGGCGCCGCGGCCGCGTCGAGCCGTGGGCCTTCCGCCGCATAGCCCACGCTCGCGGCCAGCAACCCTGTCAGAAGCGCCTGGGGAACCCGCATCGAATCGCTCACAAGGAAGGCCATTCCCGCCTCCACACCCCCATCTTATTGTGCCTGGGGTTGGGAGTCAAGCAGCCCCGTCGGCGCGAGTCTGGCTCCAATTCCGGGGCATTCTCTCAAGCCGCGCGCTTGTGCTCGTCGTCGAATCCTCATTGACCAGGAATCGTGGCAAGGCATCGGGGAGCCTGCCTGCTCTCCTCCGCGGGGCCGCGGAGGTCAGTCGCACCCCGATTGTCGCGCTTTCGCGCGAAAGCGCGACAATCAC
>Ga0307380_10006945_pt1 | contig 14794 bp, 6 predicted proteins | sample UN3MG_FD_202239 | JGI IMG/M metagenome (GOLD analysis project Ga0307380, IMG submission 202239) | Soil microbial communities from Risofladan, Vaasa, Finland - UN-3 | ecosystem: Environmental > Terrestrial > Soil > Coastal area > Acid sulfate soil | place: Finland: Risofladan, Vaasa | collected... | reverse complement strand
CGCCTCGGTCGATCTCAAGTGCCCCCACGCGAGGTCGTGCAAGTGTGGGCGACGGTCCTGGTGACGACCACGCCTTTGCCCACGCCGTCGTCGCCCCCTAGCCCCACGTCCCTGGCGCCCACTTCTCTGCCAACCACAGAGCCCGCTTTCACGCCTACTCCCACAGTACCCTCGCCGACACCGGAGCCTTCGCCCACCGCCAGGCCCACGCCCACGCCCTCTCCAGCCTGCCCGGGTCTCTTGCCAAAGACAGAATCGCAATGGGCGACAATCCCTGGGCTGCAGCTCGCGGACCTTCGGGTGATGGTGCGGGGCTGCTCGGCGATCATCAGCGGTTCCGCGCCAACGCGATATCTCATCGACGTGGCGGCCAGGGCAGCCAGAGACGCCGGCGCGGCGGCCGTGGACACGTCCAGCGTCGAGGTAGTGCCGGAATATGCCGTCCGCCCGGGGGATTCGCTCTGGTCCATTGCCGCAGCGCTATATGGTGACCCGGCCAGGTGGACAGCGATCTATGAGGCCAACCAGGATCGCCTGCCCGACTTGCTCCTTATCCCCTGCAACCTGGTGCTGGAGATGCCTCCCGTAGACGAATAGGATAGCGGCAGCTACACCCGATTCCGCTCGTGGCCTCGGCGGGAGAGAATGCGGCGAGGGTTGGCGGACGTGGCTGGTTAGAGGAGTCGTCGGACGCGACGCAACACCAATCTGAGGCCCATCTGCTCTGATCTTGAAGCGGAGGTGGTGCGATGGACATATCCCCCGGCACAGAGTTTGTGTGGCGCCTGGCGGCCTCCGAAGCCATTGCCACCAGGCGAGAGAATATCGAGCCAGACCACTTTTTCTGTGCCCTGCTAAAGTTCTCGGAAGTGGGCCCAAAAGAGCTGGGCGTTGCGGCCGATCACCCGCTGGCGCAGGCCCTGAAACCTGAGGGCGACAGAGTGCGCGCGGCGTTGGAAGAGCGGTCCCTGCCCACGACTCGCATCCGCCGTCAGTTGCGGCGGGCGCTGGGACCTGGAGACTACCAGCACAAAGGGGATGTCGTCCATCGTTCCACGGCGTCTCGCCTGTTGTTCAGCCGGGCTGCCAGAGTCGCCCTGAAGGACAAAGGCGTTCTCCAGGCCTACCATCTCCTTCAGGTGCTCTTGGAGGAGCCCACGGCGGCCATGGTACAGGTGATGAAGGATGTGGGGCCCAAAACAGGTCCAGCAGAGACGCCGTTCCTTTCCCCGTACGCACAAGATCTGTCGGCAGTCCACGAGGAAGGCAAGCCCACGATCCCAGAGATTCGGATGTCTCAGGTGCAGGTGATGATCGAGGCTGTGCAGTCTCCCGATCCGACTCCCATCTTGCTGATATGCGCTCCCCAGATTCAGCTGGCCCCATTGCTCGGGCACGTGGCCCGAGAAGTGAAGGACCAGAGACGCCTGCTCAAGATCGATCACCCCAGGATGTTGCGAGACGCGAAAGAGGAGGGGGTCTTCTCGACCCAGATAGCGGAACTGCTGGCCGAAGCCGCCGGTGCCGAGAACCTGGTGCTGTTCATGGACGCGACCGAAGAGGGGGCGAAGCCCAGTTCCAATCTCCTGTCGGCACTGGGGACAGCCTTGACAAGTGGGACGCCGCGCCTACTTGTAGCCGTCAGCGCCGACGTCTACCGGGACGTAGTCGAGCGCAACCCCACCTGGGATGGGGCGTTCCGAATGGTTTGGCTTCATAGCCTGACAGAGGGAGACGTGCCCGACGAGTTGTGATCGGCCGCGTTGGGTTCGGCAAGGAGAGAGCCAGATGTTTATCGAGCAAGCGCAACGGTTGTTGGAACAAGCCAAGGCTGATGCTCTGATGCGGGGAGCGCAGCAACTGACCCTGGAATCCTTGCTGGCCGCCGTGGCCCAACATGCCGAGGCGCGCGTCCTGCTGGGCCGTTGCCTGGGGCCGCCCGCCGAGCAGTTGCGCGAGCGATACCCTCAAGTGCAGCCGGGTGGCACACTTCGCCCTGGCACGATGCGCCTCGCCAGCGACCTGCGGACGGCCATCGGACAGGCCAGGGACCTGGCAAGGCAGGTTCCGGATCGGGTTCACCCGGGGCTGGTAGGCCTGCGCCACCTGGTCTGCGCGCTGGCCACGTCCAGACCGGCCTGCGTCATGTTGGATGCGACACCCATCTCCCAGAGAGAGGCCCTGGAACATCTGGCTTCCTGGTACGAGAGCGACACCAGAGTACCAGAGCTGGGCGACCTCGCCGAGCGTCTGCGCAGTCTGCGGGCGGAGCTCCTGGGCAAGGTCTTTGGTCAAGATCACGCCGTCCACGCTTTCGTGGAGGGCTTGTTCAACGCCCAGGTGGTCGCCCACGCGGATACGGCCCGCAAGAGCCCATGCGCTGTCTTTGTCTTCGCCGGCCCCCCAGGGGTGGGCAAGACGTTCCTCGCCGAGCTAGGCGCCTCCTATCTGGAACGCCCCTTCAAGCGGTTCGACATGACCTCATACTCGGATCACCAGCAACACATGCAGTTGGTTGGGTTTGCCCCCAGCTACCAGGCCGCCCAACCTGGTACGTTGACCGGTTTCGTCGCCCAGAACCCCGATGCCTTTCTGCTCTTTGACGAGATTGAGAAGGCGCATCTCAACACCATCCAACTCTTCTTGCAGATCCTGGATGCGGGACGGCTGGAGGACAAGTTCACCAGCGAGGAGGTTTCGTTTCGCGATACGGTGATCATCTTCACCACCAACGCCGGCGCGTCTCTCTACGACCGCCCCAACGAGACCGGAATCAACGCTGCCAACGCCACCTTTCATCAGCGCACCATCCTGGATGCCCTCCGCACAGAGAAAGGACCCAGAGGCCAGCCCTTCTTCCCGCCGGCCCTCTGCTCGCGCCTAGCTACCGGCTATCCGCTCCTCTTCAACTACCTGGGGGTGAACGAACTGGAGCGCATTGCTCGCACAGAGTCGGAACGGGTCGCGGGGCTGATCGAGCAGCAGTACTACAAGTCGGTCACATTCGACGACCTGTTGCCTCTGGCGCTGGTCTTGCGAGAGGGCGCCAACACCGATGCGCGGACCGTGCGGTCTCAGAGCGGGATCTTTGTGAGAACAGAGCTGTTCAAGTTCTCCGAACTCTACGACAAAGGCCGCTTTGAGCGCGTGTTGCAGGGCATCGATACCCTGCATTACGCCCTTGATGCCTGGGGAGAGGATAGGCCAGAGGCGGCCAGCATCTTTGAGCCTCCAGGGCAGGCCAAGGTGTTGTTGGTGGCCACCGAGGCGTTGGGCGATGTTTTCCAGCAGCACATCACAGGCGTGAGTTGGCTGACTGCCAGCAACGCGCAAGACGCACTGCAGATTTTGGCCACCGACGAGGTGGATATGGTTTTGCTGGACATCTGGCTGGGACGCGATGCCAACACGCTCACCGGCACACTGGGAGGTACCATGGGCCAGTTCGACCACGTGCCCGCGGCCGCTCGGGCCCTCGCGGAGGGTCAAGAGTGCCTTCGGGCCGTGCGCCAGCGACTGCCCACACTTCCCGTCTTTCTCCTGTCCCTGTCCATCACAGATGAGGGTGAGGGAACCATCGACGAGGAGCTTTTCCTGGCCTGTGTGCGAGGCGGCGGCGCCCGGGGTGTCTTGACCACGACGTTCACCACCGACACCGTGAAGGGGTGGCAGGAACGACGCGACCGCTTTGTCCAGGCCCTGCAAGAGACCGCCCTGCGTATGTACCGCGAAAAGAAGGCTCGGTCTGTGGCTCAAGAGCGAAAAGTGCTCACCTTCGATACCGTTCCCTCGGTGGACCGCGAACGACGGCAGGTGACGATCCGCTTGCGCAACCTGCGCCTGACGCGGGCGGTGGCGGCTGAGGACGCCAGCGAAGTCCTGGAGGAGGTCGAGCGCCCCACCATCGCCTTCAGCGACGTGTTTGGTGCCGAGGCGGCCAAGGAGGCCCTGCAGTTCGTGGTGGACTGGCTGCGCAACCCTCGCCGCTATGCCGCGCTGGGCGTGCGCCCTCCCAAGGGCCTGCTTTTGACCGGTCCCCCAGGCACGGGCAAGACCATGCTCGCCCGTGCCCTGGCCGGAGAAAGTGACGTGGCCTTTCTGGTGGCCTCGGGAACCGACTTTGTGACCATATGGCAGGGGAGTGGTCCCCAGAACATCCGCAACTTGTTTGCCCGTGCCCGACGCTATGCCCCTTCGATCGTCTTCATCGACGAGTTGGACGCCATCGGCAAGAGGCGAGCGGGCCTGGCGGGGGCCGGTCGGGCCGAGGAGAGCACCCTCAATACCCTGCTGACCGAGATGGACGGCTTTGGCAGCCCCAGTCTCCGACCGACTGTGCTCCTGGCCGCCACCAACCTGGTCGAGGTTCTGGATGAGGCCCTGCTGCGCCGTTTCGACCGGGTGATAGAGGTGCCGCCACCCGACCGTGCCGCCCGCAACGCCTACCTGCGGCATGAACTCCTGAACCGACAGCTCTCGCAGGTGTCTGAGGGGGTCATCGACAGCATTGCCGGGCGATCCGCCGGCATGACCATAGCCGACTTGCGTCGCATCGTCAACGAGGCGGCAGTGATGGCCGCACGCGAGGGCAGTCCCCTCACCGACGACATCGTGGAAGAGGCGTTTGAAAAGATCCGCATGGGAGAGGCCAAAAGGACGCCAGACGCGGAGACCCTGGAGCGCATCGCCCGTCACGAGGCCGGGCACGCGCTGATCGGGTGGCTGACGGGGAATCCTCCGGTGCAGGTTACCATCGTTGGTCGGGGCAGCGCCGGAGGCTACGTGGAGAGGGAGGCCCAAGAGGACAAGATCATCTACACGCGCACCGAGTTGGAGCAGATGATCTGCCAGGCCATGGGCGGGCGCGCCGCCGAACTGCTCTACTATGGGGACGCGGATGGGCTATCCAGCGGGGTGGCCAGCGATCTGAGGAACGCCACCACCTGGGCGGATCGGATGATACGCGAGTTTGGGATGAGCGAGGAGATCGGTCAGGTGTTCTTTGAATCTCGCCACATGCAAGACGGCCCCCTGGCGGTCACGCTGCGCAAAGCTGCCGAGCGCATCGTGCGAGCGCAACTGGACAACGCCGTGGCCATGCTGAAGGCCAATCGCGAGGCCCTCGACCTGCTGTCAGGCGAACTCCTGAGCAAGAACCGCCTTACCCGGTCTGATCTGGAGCGGATCCTGGCAGCCGAGCCCGTGTCGCCTGCCAAAGCTGAGCCTTAGCCGCATCCACCCGATCGCGGGTGTTGAAGATGTCTTCGGGCGCAGGGGCGCATGTGCCCCGGCACATTCATGGCGCCCATGGCACCGGACGCTTGTCGCCCCCTATTCCACGATCACTCGGTCGGTCGCGCCCCGTCCAAACACCTCCGGTGAGTACATCTCCTCCGCCTTGGGCGGCGGCACCACGAACTCGCCCGGGGTGGTCGCCCGAGCTAGGTACGTGTAGGTGTGTATGCCATCCCAGAGCAGGGAGGCAAAGGCCTCGGCCCGCTCGTCCCGCAGGTTCTGATGCTCGTACCAGGTCCATCGCCACCACCAGTAGCGAGTTGCCCCCTGGTCGGTCGGATCCTGGGGGATGCTGCCAGAGACGGCCAGGGCCGGGTTGACCGCCTCCAAGCCGGCAGGCATCGGGTCCACCAGAGCCACGTGATAGCGGCGAGTGGGTGCCACCAGGGTGAGGCGCACCCGCACCCGGGCGCCGGCCTTCACATGCCAGGCGCCGTCATCGTCGCGATAGACGTCCTCTTCGTTGTCCACGCCCTCATAGGTTCGCTCAACGACGAAGCCCTGGTCCATCGGCTCCAGTTCCAGGCTGGTCGGCGCGTACTTTAGCCCCAGGCGGTAGTAGAGCCGGCCATCCCCGTCCTTGCTCAGGATCAAATCCTGAGCACCGTCCTGAGCAGCCAGAAAGCTCATGGGCACGGTCACCGATTGGTAGTCGGTGGTGCGGCCCGCGAACTCGAACCCGGCCACGTACTGGTCACCCAGCCACACCCGCGCGACAAAGTCGGGAGTCTGGGCCTCATAGACGTCAAAGTAGGTGTCCAGGGCCAGCAGGATGAAGACATTCTCCTGGGTGTTGGCCCAGCGGCCCCGTTTGCGATGGGCCAGCAGCCCACGCACGATCTTGGGGATCAGGTCGCTGTCGGGCTGGTCGAGCATTAGTGCCTCCAGGATGATGCCATCCGCCCGTCGATTGGAGGCCAGCAGGAGATAGCCTTCGTCTTCCCGGTAGGAAGTGACAAAGTGGGCAGCACCCGCCGTCTCCACCACGATGTTGCCCAGGAAGCGGCGTATCTTGGACAGCTCGTTGGCAGATCGCGGGTCGTCGGTGAGGACGGTGAGCAGCCAGCCCACGGCCTCCGGCTGCAGCTTGTCCAGGCCCACCTCGTTGACCAGCCGGCGCGCGCGCGCCGTATCCACGTCCCCCATCTGCTTTCGCACGTAGAGTGAGTACGCGGTGAGAGTGTTGCGCGTGTTCTGGCTGTACCACTGGGGGTAGTGACTCTCGACATCGCGCAGGTAGTTGAGCGAGCGTGCGCTCATCTCCTGGGGCACCTCGAATCCCTTCTGCTCGGCCCGGGCCAAGGCATGGGCCGCGTGGATGCTGTGGAAAGGCCAGGATTCCCGTCCCCGCTGCCAGATGGGGAAGCCGCCGTCCGAGTTCTGCATCCCCTGCAGCCTCTCGATGTCTCCTTGGACGGCTTTGACAAGCTCGTCTGGAGCGGGCAACCCCTCGGCCTCAAAGGCGCTGAGCACGTCGCGCAGGGCTGCAACCGCCAAGATGCGAGAGGCGAGCTGCTCCGAGCACTCGAAGGGATAGGAGGTCAGGTAGAGCACGGCATCGGTCAGAGCCTGCAGCGCGGTAGAAGAGGTGCTGACTTCCAGGCCGCCGAACTGCGTGTAGACGTCAGTGGGAGCGACCACCGGCTGCGCGATGGCCCCTTCGTCCACTGTGCCGTAGACTGCAAAGGCCTCGGTTGTGGCGGGGGTAAAGACGGGCAGATCGAACTGGGCGGCATCGGCCCAGGTGCCCGACGCGGCTCCCACCAGGAAGCGAGCGGTGCCAGCGCTGACTGTGGCGGCCGGGAAGCGCACTTCGACCCGATCCCTGGCCGGAACCGTCACCCCTCGGCCAGCGCCGTCGGTGAGGGCCACATTGGTGCTCTGCACCACCACGTCCACGGCCATGGGATCGTCGGTCTGGTTCTGGAGCACCACAGGCAACTCGAACCTGTCACCAAAGTTCAGGAAGCGCGGCGGCGACGGGCGCACCATCAGGGGCAGCCGCGCGATGATGGTGGATTCGCCCTTGCCGAACTCCCTGTCGCCGGCCACAGCCACTGCCATCACCCGGTAGCGGGTCAGGCTGTCGGGCAGCTTCACCTGGACAGAAGCAGTGCCGTCGGCGTCTGTGGCAACGGCCGGCTCGAAGGTGGCCAGGGCGTCAAAATCGATGCGCACACGGATGGGTTGCCCATCCCGCATCGCCCCTGGGGCCGCTGGCGCCTCGGCCATCTTCATCTCTTCCTCGACCACCACTGTAGCCGCGACTCGCACAGCCCCGGCGCCTAACTCCCCCTCCTCCAACAGCCTGTCGGGATCGACCAAGAGCACGTGACTGCGCAGGTGATAGTCGGTCGCTCCTGACGAGCGCTGCGGATAAAAGATCGCTAGAGGGTCCACAAGCTGATAGTCAGTCAGGGCCAGAACAGCCTCATCGACCACGACCAGGGCCAACTCTGCACCCGCCACCGGCTTGCCCTGAGCATCGGTCACCACCAGATCCACGACCGTCTCCCCGCCCGGCTCCAGCTCCGACTGGCGAGGCGTCACCGCCAGGGAAAGGGTGCGAGAGTAGGGCGGTACAGAGAGGTCCAGGCTGCCAGTGGCGAAGGCCGGTCGCTTGGGCAGACGCTCGTCCGCTTCGCCATCGCTGTTGAGACGCGGAGCGGCGCCCACCAGGTCCACCTGCACGATGAGGTTCGGCGTGTAGCCTTCCTCGATGGGCACCTGGATCGTGTAGGCTGGCTGGTCCATGCGAAAGCGCTCGGTGTAGATGATCCCTGAGCGGCGCAGGGTCAGCAGGCCCTCGGCCGGCACAAAGGGCGACTGCACCAGGACCTCCGCGGTGTCGCCCGGCTGGTATTCCTTGCGATCCGGGATCAGCACGACCTCCTCCTGCTCAACCCGGTTCACCGTCGGTCGCTTTCCACCGCTGACCCAGCGGGTGATCTGGCTCAGGTTCTGTCGGCCCTGCGCATCCTCGATGGTGGCCGTGATGCGATAGGTGCCACCCTCTGGCGTCTCAAAGGTGCAGCTCGCGGGCTCCTCTGCGGATACGACCTTGCACAATTGCTCGTCCACCTCCTCCTGCAGCCAGGCTCCTTTGGCAAAGGTCCAATCCAAACGGACCGCCTGCATCTCGATGGTCGTGCCTGGAACCGGATTGCCGTCGAGATCGGTGACGATGGCCTCCACCTCGATGGGCCTGTCCTTCTCCACAAAGGTGCGGTCGGTGCGCAGGCCCACGTACAGGTCCGCTGGGTGCACCAGCAGACGCGCCGAAGCGGTCCAGGCCTGGCGGTTCACGTCCATCACCGTGGCCTCGGCGCTGACGGCGGTGGGCTGCGGAGGATCCACAGACTCAAAGTCTATGCGCAGATTGTGAACGCCCGCTCCGTCGGTGCGTCCCTCGTATATCTGGGAACGTTCGCTCCCACGGCCAGGGAAGCCCTGCTCGACATACGGGCGCCACCAGGGAATCCAGATGCCAAAGGAAAAGTCGTCCCAGTTGGGCGGCCTGAAACTGCCAGGTGTGGCCCTCACCTCCCAATAGACGTCGGCATTGGGCAAGGGCCCGCCCGCGTAGTAGCCGGCCTCCACCTTGGCGATGGCGTGCCCGCCCACGAAATGGGGACCCGCGCTGGCGCTGGCAGAGACCTCGAACTCTGGGCGTCGGAACTCCTGCACCTGTATCCTGTGGGAATGCTCCTGTCGGCCCGCACCCGAGCGTCCGCCGACCAACCTGACACGCAGGTCGGCAGAGCCCAGATTCATCGTCTCCGGCAGGGTGAACGTCGTGTGAAAGCCCCCCAGAGGATTCAGGTCCAGTCGATCCTCCAGGAGCCGGTTGCCCCGTGCATCAAAGAGCTCGTAGGAGACGGAAGCGGAGGCGCCGGGCAATTCCAGATCACCGCCCTCCTTGGCCATCCCGAGCAGGCGGATCCACCCCTTTACGTGCACCTCCTCGCCAGGGCGATACATCTGGCGGTCGTCAAACACGTACCAGCGATACTCGTCTTGGGGCTCCTGCCGCTGCCACCCCCGGCCCCGCCAGTAGGTGCTCTCGGGCAGAATGGCCGTCTCCCCACCGTGGCGGGCGATGAGATAGCCGCTGGCGTCGTCGGATCTCTTGGATAGCCCGAGCGTGGCCAGCCCATTCGCGGCGGTGGTCCCAGTGACCTCTCCAGGGAAGAGGGTCAACGCCACCCCCTCGAGTGGTGAGCCGTCGGCCAGGGAGTTGGCCCAGGCGGTCAGTTCCTGGCCGTCCACAAAGGCGTCCAGTCCGATGCTGGTCGCCTGCACCCAAACCCGGATCACAGGTGTCCACTCTCGCAACGATCTCACCAGGCCGAGGTCGGGCTCGATGATCAGGATCAGGTGACCGCCGCCGTCGTCCAGAGGCCGGGCCAGGTCGATGGGCGTTTCCACCAGCGCGTCGGCCTTGCCACCGATTCGCACTTTGGTATCCAGCAGCTTTCGACCAGGTGGATCGGGTGGACTGTCCTGGGCGCGTGATTCCTGCAGGAAGGTCTGGTAGCTCGGCCAATCCTCTGGCTCCACCGCGTAGGCCCTCACTTTGAGCGCGTCGTAGTTGATGGTGAACACCGAGTAGGTCGCTGCGCCGGCAGGATCGAGCACCACAAGGCTCTGGGACGGCACAGACATCATCGGCTGGGCAGAGCCAACCCGGAAGGTGACCGTCTCGTCTTTCCCCAGGGTTTGGCCGAACTGGTCGGTGATGCCGCCGCCAAGGGTCACCCGGTAGGTGGTGCGCCCCTCAGAGCGCCCCTGGATGGTCAGAGTGTTGCCCGAGACCGACATCTTGGACCCGGGCAGTTCCGGCTTGATCTGCACCATCGATTCGTCGAATGCCTGGGCATCTAGCGGGTTGCTGAAGCGCACGTACCAGGGCGTCATGGGCGGACAATCTTCCCCCCATCCACACTTGCTCTCCATCACTTGCAAAGGGCCATAGGTGGTAAAAGCGAAGCTCTGGACGGACTCGGTCGTTCGCGGCCCTTCCGCAGACGGCGTGCCAGGGCCGATGTTCACCGTGACGGTGGTGTCGTAGGGTAGCAGCTCGGTCGCCAGAAAGGCCAGCCAGCGCCCTTCGCCTGCCCTGGCCGACATCCGACTCAAGTTTTCGTCGGCTGCCACATCCTCCTCGTGGGCCAGTTCCATCGCGAACGTCTTGCCCGCGGCCCTCGCCTCGATGGTTTCGAGGACGGCGGTGGGGTCGATGCGCTGATCAAAGGCGACAAAGATCAGCGGGTCGCGCCGCTGGGGGCCGCCGGTGGGATAGGATGACTGAACCTGGGGCGACGGCGTGGTGAAGGTCCAGGTCACCGGCTCGGCGAGTTCGCCACCCGTTGCAGACCTGGTACCAGCAGCGACCGCCACGGCGTATTCGGTGGCCATGGGAAAGCGTACCGTGGGTTCAAACATGAGGGTCCTGGTGCCCACCCAGCGCCAAGATCCCTGGGGCAGAGGCGACAGGTTCACCGGCACGCCCTGAGCAGCCAGGTCTTTGTGGGAGGTGAGCGCCACCATAGGCTGGTCGAAGGTGACGCTCAGATAGGGAGCCAGGGGCACGTCCCCCTCGGGACTGTATCGCAGCACTGTCAACGGGCCAGCGGGCGGTTGCTCGGGGCCTTCCGCGGCTTCCTCCGGGGGGAAGGTCTGCTCCACAGTTTCGCCGGGGCGCGGCGCGGGCAGGCTTTCCTCGGGCAGGCGGAACTCTTGCACATCGCCGGCCTCTCCTTCCAGCCCAGGCAGCCGGTCGAGCAGCGCTTGCGCCTCGTCCGCCGACAGGCGCCTGGCCTCTGCGACCGGGACAAGGTCACGATCGACAGGCATCTCTGAGCCCTCGCTCAATTGGAATCGCATTCCGCCCCCACCTCCTTCCCGACCGGCGAGCACGCCTCGGCGAACAGTGACCCCCCCGGTTGGCGGCTCAACGGCCTCATCAGGGGGTGAAGGGGTGGCCGTCGGGGACGAGTCACAGCCAAGCCCGAGGCTGGCAACCAGCAACAGGGCGAGCAGGATGCGAGAGCGACGCTCTGCCCCCGCAAGCAATCGATGAAGCCCCGTTCTCCACAACCTACTATCTGACATGGCCATCTCCCTACGCGCCGTGGATTTGCCTCCGCTTTTCGGCAACTGCTGCATACTAGACGGAAAAGACCAGAGGTTCGTTCCCGGATGGCGTGGAATGGCCTACCTGTGGGAACGACCGGCAGCTAGCATATCCTCGACGCACCACACGAAGACAGAGCAACCGCGCCCACACACGGATCGCAAGCGGGAAGCCGTTCGGGGTGCAGAGAATGTCTCTCGCTCCCTACACACAATGCGAATCGGCGCGTGATAGATGGCCCGGCCGATCTCGATCCCCCTTTGCATTGGGCATCGCCCGGCGAACTCAGGGCGCAGAGCCTGTGCCTGCGCAGATGAGGCATCCCTCAAAGCCGATGGCGTGTCCTGGGCGAGACGGCTCGGCATCGAGGGCCATGCTCGGTGCTATCGCGGCGTCGTTGCCCACACCTCTATCTCCGAGATGCAGGTGTCGTCATATGTGGAGCCGGCATAGACGTCGTCGATGACCAGTCGGACATAGGTTGTCCTCACCGGAGAGATGTCCCTCATCTGCACTCCCCGAACGTCGTCAAAGGTAAGCTCGACGAATTCCCCCTTGGAGAAGATGATAGTTGCCTTCTTGAGGCGGTTGTTCTTGGCAAAGTAGTTGGCGCTCTCATCAAAGCCGACATCCACGCCGATTCGGTGAACCTCGATCGTGTCGGGGAAAGCGAGCATGATCCACTCGCCGATCCCCGGCCCAGAGGGCTCGGGCTCGTGACCCAGCCGCCCCGCCTCGGCCCAGGTGGTCTCCAGCGAGCCGTCGATGGCTGACCATGCCCAGTACTGACCCCACTGATCCGTGGGAAGTGCTGATGATGCGCAGGCAAAGGCGAAGGGCGAGAGGTTCCTGGGGTCCTGCGCCGGTCCCGATGCCACCACGAGGCGCTCCACCTGGATATCACGGCCCCCGTAGGCAGGGACATCGGTGCGGAGTTGGCCCCACACCTGAATCTGGGCCCCTGTCCAACGGCCGTCCTGGAGCTGGGTGCGCAGGGCATCGGTCACTGTGCTGATCCCAAAGCGCTGGCCGTCCTCACGCTCAAAGTAGTCGGCGAACTGGGAGCCAGGCGCAAGCTTGACGATGGTGCCGATCCAGCCGTCAACCGGCTCTCCAGCTAGCTCGGGCCGCTCCACCGAGATGTCCATAGCGGAGGATACGCGGTCGTAGAGCTCTCTGTTGTTCTTGTCATCCACATCTATCATGTAGATTTTGAGAGCCTTGTCGTCTTTGATGAAGTAAATCTCTTCCTGAGAGAAAGCCTGGGGTGATTGGGGCGCATAGAACCTTACCGCTGGGATTCCACCCGCCATCGCGTTCGGTTCGTTCGGGATCTCCCCGTAGTGGATTGTCTCTCTGATGTACTCGATCAAGTCTGCTCCTGGCGGGGGATCGAATGCGAGCCGAGTAACCGAAAACGATGCCCCCTTGAGACTGTCCTTCTCGCCGGTGAAGGCCTCCAGGCGCACCCGGTCTGGATCTTCCGTGTCCAGGAAGCACAGGCATTCCGGAGGTCTCTCCTCCGGTGGTTTCTCTTTGCAGCCCTCGGGCATGGGGCCGAAGGTGCAATCGGGCGGGTATCTCAACGAATATCCGTACCGTTCGTTGGTATAGGTTTCCCAGTCGGCGATCTCAGCCTCGATCGCTTTCTCGGGCTCCACGGCAGCCTCCGTAGGCGCCACCGCTGGGGCCTCAGTGGGCCGCGCGGTGCTGGTCGGTTCCACGGTTGGAGGCTCGGTGGGCCTCTGCGTGTCGGTCGGTGCGAGGACCACCCTGGTGGGAGCGGTCGTCGGCGACTCGGTGGGCGTGGCCGCCTCCCCCTTGCAGCCACTGATGACCAGTGCGCCGAGGATTAGCACTAGCCTCAGTGTTGAGAGTCTCCCTTTCATTTCCTCTCCTCCTCTCTCGCTCTTGGCGTATGCCAAAGCAGCTTTTCCGCATTCCATAGGCATTGAGTCTTGTCAGAAGAACCCGGTGTGCGCCTCTAGTCCGTGTCTCCGGCCCAACACGTCTCTCCTTCTTCATTCACGGACGAGTATAGTCGGGTCGCCGACAGCCGTCCAGTGTGGATCAGGCACTTGGGTTTACTACGCGGCCCAGAAACAGGATTGCTCCGGTCTGGATGTCGCGAATCAGAAACACAAAGGGCCGATCGACGGTGACCTCAACCCCTTCCGACACCAGCACCGTCACCGCGGTGGCAGCTGCGGCTTCTGTGCCTACCTCATCCACAGAGACGAACGCCTTGTGGATCACCGCTTCGATGAACAGGCCACGGCTGCCGGTCATTCCGGAAAAGTCCGCCTCTGAGGAGAAAGCCACCGGCATGCTCATCTCAGGGAGAACCTCTTCCAGACGGAAGTCCGATTCGAACTCGAATCTCGGCAGGGTCAGAGCGATCTGCCTGGATGCCAGATCCTTCGTGATGGTATCTACATGGTCAGTGTCCAGCGCGCCTTCAAACGCCTCAAACTGACCCGACTCAGGAAGCAAGATCACCATCGATAGTTCGCGGCCATCGTACGGCAATTCGACTGCCTGATACCCTTCGCCCTCTGCATAACCGAAGGGCGCGGTTTGCGTCATCATTGGCACGATGACCTCCCCGCCGTCAAGCAGATGGAACGTGCCATCAGCGGTCCTTTCCTCTCTGAAGGGGTAGTGCCATGCCGCATTGAAGTAGATGGCGTTGGTGAGGACCAGCCGCGTCAACGGGTCGATGACACCTTGAGGAATGAGATCCTCTATCTTACCCTCGGTCTGCTCGCCAACCCAGTCGTTGATGGTGACGCGGGACTTCTCCGGCGCCTTCACGAAGTCAAGCAGCCTCAGCCCGGCACCATAGTTCTCGGCCAGGACGTCGAGGAATTCGCGCAGGAACTTGTAGCCGGTCTGGCCCCAGATGGCATTGACGATATTCAGTCGGAAGCCCTCGCCATCCTTGCCTTTGCCACCCTCGCCGCGCCGGGCCAGTTCGAGGTCCAGGGCGTTGAAAGCCGGATGCAGACGGTCTTGGGAGAGGGTGAAGTGGAGAGTATCCGCCATCTGCCGTTCGGTCTCACCACGAGCGCCAGCATAGGTCATGGCCAACGCCAGAGAGATGCTGTGCGGAGAATAGAAGAGGTTGCCTTCCTTCTCCCTGAGCGCTTGATAGAGGTCGAAAGCGAACGCGCTATTCCCCGCGACTGATTCTGTCAGGTCGACTTCCGCCACATCGGGGGAAGTCACCCGTCCCTTCCCCGACTTTGCCATCGCTGATGCACCGCCACAGCCCGTCAAGCCTAGCAGCGTGATCACCATCAATACATTCAGCAATCTGGTCCTCATCTTACCTGCTCCTATTCTCGGCGATCCTCGAATGAG
>Ga0307380_10006944_pt1 | contig 14794 bp, 9 predicted proteins | sample UN3MG_FD_202239 | JGI IMG/M metagenome (GOLD analysis project Ga0307380, IMG submission 202239) | Soil microbial communities from Risofladan, Vaasa, Finland - UN-3 | ecosystem: Environmental > Terrestrial > Soil > Coastal area > Acid sulfate soil | place: Finland: Risofladan, Vaasa | collected... | reverse complement strand
CAAAGGAAATCTATGATAGGTTTGAACGTAGTTTAGGAACTAAAATCATAGCAATCGCAAATAAGCAGGATCTACCTGGTGCTTTAAGTGCTAAAGAAATCCAGAAAAAGTTAGGCGGTCTTAAAACGTATGGAATGTCAGCTATTAGGCCTGAGTTACAACAAAGGATGAGAGAAATATTAGAATATGAGATTAATACCAAATAAAACTCTTTTATTAATGTTTTTATAACGCTTTACCTATTATGTGTGCCGGCGCACGGGTTCTGGGATTTTGGAATCAATGCACACTTTTTGAAATAAAGAATTAACATCTGTATACGAAATTCCTTTAGAATGAAAAAACACTTTGGAAAGACCTCCCGCTGTTTCAACGACAGTTTCATATAAATTAAAATTTAATTTTAAGATCAAAGGTTTGAGTTAAGGAAAAATTTTAATTCTTACAATTTCATAAATAATAAAAAATAGTCAAATCGGTTATTTTTTTTCTTACGTTTTCATAAAGTTAATAACAAAAATTAACATTAGAAACCATATTTATGAAATGGATATCTCATCCATTATTTACATAAAGTAATATTTTACTCGAAAAATTAGGAAAAATTATTAATACGAAACCATGAGTAAAGAAGAATCAATAATTGGTGAAGGTTTTTCTCAAGGAGCTAATTTATTAAAAGCAATTGTAGGTTATGGTTGTATTCCTGTCCACTGGTACTATGGGCTTTTTTTTATTTCTTTTAATGTAAATGTATTATTGTTATTTTTTATAGAAATAGGAAAAGTTGGTTTTGAAGCTATGATGTTTTTAAGTGGGATGTTTTTAACTATGAGTGTTATTAGAGGAGAAGAAAGTAAAATTCATTCTTGGAAGAGTTGGTATAAAAAAAGATTGGTAAGATTATACCCAAATCTAATTATTGCATCTTTAGTTAACCTTTATTTTTTCTTCTTTTTATTTGGAGTACAACATGATATGAATACAATATTACTATGTCTTAGTGGATTACAATCGGTTCCAATTAATCCCGATTATTGGGGGATTGTATCACATTACTGGTTTTTTACATTAATGTTAAGTTGCTATCTATTTTTTCCTTTTTTTTTTTATTTAATAAAAAGACGATTTAAATTAATGGTTGTTTTGAGTATTGTTCTTTATATTTGTTTTATTATTTTTTTTGACATTTTTAATTCTATCTCACAATACATCATGTATGAGTGGTTTGGACATGAATTAAATTTATGGTGGTTAAGTTTACTTACACCAAGATATTTTTCTTTCTTTTTCGGAATGTTGTTTGGTTATTGGATTAGCCAAATGGATATTAAAAATAAAAATATCTTCCAAAATAGGATTAAAATTAAACTCATATTGTTTGTCTCTGTAATAGTTCTTTTTCTATTACATCTATATTTCTTATCTTTTTTACTTCCAAGAGGAACGAGTGGTTTTTTCACCCAAAATATCTTTTACTCTAATTTAACAAGAACTTTTACTTTTCCTTCAATTGGGGTCTTGTTAACAATATTGACCCTTATGACTTTTAATAAAAAGCCAAGAATTAATAAAATCTTTGAGATCCCAGGAAAAGAAGTCTATGAAATTATTTTATTTCATAGTATACCAATAGGATTGAATAGTTATATTATTTTAAGCATAGAGAATGTAACAAAAGCCGATGCTTGGTTTATTTCTATTCCATTGCTATTCATCACTTCCTTCTTGTTGGCATTTCCATTTTATCGTTTTGGAGAATGGATAAAAAAGAAAAAGAATTTTCAATCAATAATCATAATTATTTCTATAAGTCTAATAACATATGGAGTAATCTCAAATCTTCTTTTTTTCTTTCATGTTCCTGAATTAAATGATTTTAGTTCAATTATTTTATTCGATTCGATTGTTATATTCGTGGTTGTATCATCGATTTTTTACTTAAAATATAAATATTTAAGAAGTCAAGACAAAATCGTTATTTAAACTATAAAAGGTAATATCTCTATTAATGAGGTAAAAACCTAAGCTTAATTATCATTTATATAATACTAACTGGATTTTTTTTAATTAGCAGAATAGATTTTAACTACCTTACTTATTATAATAAAGGAAAATATTTTTCTTTTTATTTTATCTTTATATCTTCTTTAAGAATAATCTCAATTTTGTATAAAAAAGAAACATTTTAAAAAACGAGCATATAATGATATTTCAACGATAGAAACTAATAATCAAAATCTTTGAAAAAAATCTAAATATGGATCAAAAGGATGTTGAGTTAATTCCTCAATATGAATATAATTTTGAGACATTTTTTAAGAGTATTGACTCAATTAAGGCTTTAGCAATATTAGGTGTGATAAAGGGCATCTTTTAAGGCCGCCTAAAGAATTAGGGTTTGATATTCTATCTTTTTGGTATCCTGGTGGAGTGGGTTTAAATATATTCGTCTTTTTAAGTGGTTTTTTGCTAATAATCGGACTTTTAAGAAAAACCATTACTGAACATTCTTGGATTAGATGGTACAAATCCAGAATTATAAAAATTTTTCCCTTACTTATTCTTTCGACATTGGTTGTCATATTAGTAAGATTAATTGCTTATGAGGATGTCTATAGTATCAATTCGATTTTAATCCACATGAGTGGAATGGGATCTACACCAGATAACCCTAATTTCTTTCTAATAAATCCACATCATTGGTATATTACTTTGATTCTGAGTTGTTTTCTCATATTTCCTATTTTTTATTTTTTAATCAAAAAATATTTCAAAGTTATGATCATTTTAAGTAGTTCATTTTTTATCGTATATAGTTTCCTTTTTCAGCTAATACCTTCAATAGCTGTTTCTATTACCTATATACCTAGATACTTTCTATTCATTTTTGGTATGATATTTGGTTTTTGGATAGGGAAGGAAAATTTAAAAAACCTGAACTTTTTTAGAAGAAATCGTAAGGCTTTACTCATACTCTCGCTATCATTTATTATATTATTTTTGTTCTCTATCTATTTTCATTTTTATTCATTATCCATTTTGAGAGTAGTATTCCTCTCTTTAATCTCAATTGTCATTACTTTACTTTTGATATTCTTTTTTAAAAATAAATTTAAAACGAATAAGATCCTCAGACTTGTTGGAAATAAATCATATGAGATATATTTATCTCAATTTTTAATTATTATCTTGATATATCGAATCGATACTTTTCTTAATGGGCCTGGTTTATTATGGCTCATATTTATTCCATTAACTTTTATATTGAGTATTTTAATTGCTTACCCTTTCTATTATATTGGAATTTTTATAAATAAAGCAAAAATATTTCATTCTTTAATTCTTGTTATTAGTTTGAGCCTAATCATACATGGGATTACTGCAAATATCATAATTTTACTTCATTTTACCCCCCTAACTAATTATGATGCATTAATTATATTTGAGTCTATATTAATCTCGATGCTAATAATTAATTACTATATATTCGATAGAAGATTTACAATAATTTTACCAGACGAGTAATATTCGTTTAGCTATATAACTTGAAAAAGATTCATAAATCCTATTTAATCCTGAAGCACCTAAAAAGATCATAGGATAAAAGCCTTGATGTATATATTTAGTTTCAGCAATACCTAACAGCATTTGGGAATATATTATGACCATAAAAAGCCCGTAGAGTTTAATCCATTTAATTAGAGCATCTTTTTTGTTGAAAAAACACAGAAGTAATAAAGTTATTCCCCATGAACCAAAGGTCCATTTCAATAATGCAAATTCATATAAGATTTGATGTATTCTTGTCTCCAGAAACATCATTATCATACCAATCGAACCGTATTCATTGCCGCCATACGCTCGTGTATGCCATACCCAATAAGCCCTAGGATCGGCACTTAGAGGTTGGGGAACAACTATTGCTTGTATTGTGAAATATGTTAATAAACCTGGAACGATGAACACAATACTTCTTAAAAAAGCATTACACATCTCTTTTTTGTTTTTCGTTCGATCTCTTTTCATAAATTCATATATTAGATAAACGGGTATACTAATAAGTACAATTTCTTTAACCAATACACCTAAAACAAGTGAAACGCAATAAAATTTCTTTTTAGCAGAGAGTATACAATAGAAACTACACATTATAAAAAATAAAGTTGTACAATCCACATTATATACTTCATAAAGATAGGCGTGATAAAATGCGTATTCTGGAAATAATTCAATACCTGCCGTAGGAATATAGTTTAAATAACAAAATACAAAAAGACCAAATATTGATATGCTCTTATTAAATTCTAGTCTCAATGCAAAATAAAGGATTACACCCGTGAAATATATTGAAAAGAAGTTAATTATTGAATAATTAGTTTCTAAATCGAATGGTAATAACCCTCCGATAAGTGGTACTAAAGGTCTATTACAAAAAGGTGCGATAATTTGGCTTTTAAAAATTGAAAATATATCCTGAGACATTTTCACATAATAATCCCAATCTATAACCCATTCCCCAATAGGAAATAGCCGACCTTGAAAAATCGGGATTGCCATCCTAACAAGAATTAAATAAAATAAAAAAATCGAAAAAACAACTATTTCTACTCTAAATTTTACGAATTTTTCTCTATTCAATGTATGATCTTCTTTTTATTTTTTCAATAACTAAATTATAAATTCTATTTAAACCTGAAATTGACAAAAATATTATTGGGAAAAATCCATAATATACTGGCCGTGTTCTGGCAAATCCTAGGAATAATTGTGAGTATACTAAAATCATGAAAATGAGATAAAGTTTAACCCAATTAAAAAAATCTCCTTTCTTATTAAAAAGAAACAAAAGAAAAATATGTATCCCCCAAATACCAATCGTGTATTCAAAAAATCCATACCCTAGAGACAATTCTTCAAATCTACGGTTAATGAAGATTAAAATCATTTGAATTGAGAAATATTCATTACCTTGATACAAACTTGACCAATATGTGTAATTATTAATAGAATCAGGAACAATAAAAAGGCGTAATAAAATGAAAATTCCGATACTTGGGAGTAAATATTTTGAGCTTTTTAGAATCTCTATGATTCTTATTTTAAATTTCACACCCTTTTCTTGTTTTATATATAGGTAAATAATGTAAACAGGTATAGTAAATAAGACAACCTCTTTTGTTAAGACTCCTAAAGTGAGAAATATACAATATAACTTATTATTCGATTTTAGAATGCTATAAAAACAACACATTATGAAGAAATATGCTAAAGGATCAACCATATAATTGAGATAAAAGTATACATAAAAAAAATAATAATTTTGAAAAGAAGGAATTCCAGGTGCCATATGATTCAATAAACAAAAAAAAATAAGACCAATTACAGATATACTTTTATCAAAATATAATCTTAAAGTGAAGTAAAGCAAAATTCCCGTTAAAAAAATCGCAACAAAATTGATTAAAGCAAAACTAAGCTGTAAATCGAATGGTATTACCCAAGCAAGTAAAGATACTAACGGTCTATAACAAAAAGGAGCTATTATTTCACTTTTAAAGATTGAAAAAGGATTTTTAGCCATATGAATATAAAAATTCCAATCAAACCATGTATTACTTAAAGGAATGGCTATAGGGATTATCATTCTAATGTAAATTAAATAGACTAGAAATATTGAGAAAACAATTAATTCTAATCTATAACTTAATATTTTCTCTTTAATTTTCATGTTCTCTTTTCCTTTTGGAAGATTAAATAAGAATTAATGCTCAAAATCTAAATAATATCTCTATAATTTCTTATTGTTGGAATGTTATTTAATAATCTTTTTGGTAAAATAGAATAAAAACTCTTAATTATTACATTAATGTATAATTTATCTGAAATATTTTTAATAGGATGATGCTATAATAATACCATATTTGAATGAATTTAAAATAAAACTAATTTCTAAAACTGGTTATATATGAAATTAAATAAAAGAATTAAAAGATATTTCGCTCTGTTTTTATTATTCATTGTTATGATGTTAAATAGCAATTTATTGAATAACTTTACATTTCAAACCCCTCGTCCTGCAGGTTCTAATCCTCCGACATTTTCAAATTTTTCTCCTTTCGAAACAACTGAAAAAACTCCTGATGTGACAATACAAGTAAATGATTCTGAAAGTGGATTAAATGTCGATTCGGCATATTACGCTTATACTAACAATGGATCTGAGCCTACAGATTTTAGTAATCCATATAGAGATGATTTCAATGATAATAAGATTGCGGATTATTGGTCAATTCGCAATCAAGATAACGGAAGTTTTGTTGAGAGTGGAACAAATATAACTATCACAGATATGAATGGTGATCACACCTGGAATGGTGATACTCGTAATGCTCCTTTCATGTATCAAACAATAAAAGGCGACTTTATGTTCCAAGTTAAACTATCAGCTACTTTATTAGAAGCATGGGATATTGCAGGTTTATTAATATGTGATGAGAATGATAATTTTTTCTATTTTCAATATATTCTTGTACCGTTTGGATCATTATACAATATTGCATTAAGATATTCTATAGACGGTTCAGATACTCGTGTAGTAGCATACCAATTAGGTCTTTTAAATGCAGTTTGGTTACGATTAATTCGCTCTGGAGATGAATTTGCAGGATTCTATTCTCTCGATGGGATTAACTTTAATTTTTTAGGTTTTGATGAAGTACCTCTAACTCAGTTAACTCAAGTGGGTATGTTTGTTGGGGATAATACTAATGCTACTTTTGATGATTGGGAAATAACTCCTTGGATTGAATGTACGGGTACAAATGGCACGATTGGTACTGAAACCATGACCGTTCATGAGGTACCCTTTAACCATTACAGTGAAGATGAAAATAAAATTAAGTTTAAAATAAGCGATATGAATGATAACGTTGCTACTTCAGGTACTTATACTGTCAATATAACTGAAATTAAAGGGTCAGCAGATTTTAGTGATTTTCAACCTACAGAATCTAATGAAGAGAGTCCCATAGCTCAAGTTTCGGTAGAAGATAGTCTCAATGGTATTAATATCTATTCTGCATCTTATGCTTTTTCAAAAAGTGGTAAAGATCCTATTGCATTCATGAATCCCTATAATGATGCATTCGATGATGGAATTATACAAGATTATTGGGAGAAAATTAACCCCTTAAATGGAAATTCTGAAGAAACTATTGATGGGCTTAATTTTACGGATGAGAGTAATCACGTTTGGAATGCTACTACACATGATGCTCCTTGTTTGACGGAAAATATTGCTGGAACTTTTAGAACTAATGTAAAGATCAATCCTCTTGACTTGGACGCAAACAAATCTGCAGGAATTGTCGCTATTCTTAGTAATACTCATGCTTTTAAGCTGCTTTTAGAAAATAAAACAGGAACAGTAAAAGTGACTTTTTATTTTGTCAATGATACTGCTACAACATTAATTGGTGAATTAACACCTATACAAACTAATCCGATTTGGTTAAGATTATCAAGAGATAGTGATGAATGGACAGCTCAGTATTCTATAGATGGTGACACATATGCAAACTATTATACAATCGGTTCATATACATTTACGTCGTGGATTGGTGCTTTAACGAGTGAATCTTACTATTATCCAATTCCTCGAGCAGCTGCGAAAGTAGGATTAATAGTTGAGCATGGTGCTTCGATTATATTTGAAGATTGGGATCCGACACCTAAAATAGATGTTTCGGGAATTAATGGATCAACATCTAAAGAAACTATTACAGTGAATCATGTTTATTTTGAGCAGTTTTCTGAAACAGACAACAAAATTATATTTCGTATTAATAGTACTAATAATGAACAAAGTTCTAGTTCAACATATAAAGTTAATAGTACCACAATTTATGAATTTAGAGATCTTACTCTCTTAGCTGATGGATCAGTACTTAAAATTATTGATGGTAAAGGAGAGAGCGTCTGGTCATGGTCTTCTATTAATGCTGCGGATATAGAAATGCTTCCTAATGGAAATATCTTAGCAGTAGATTATGGTGGCGCTACGTCTGCTAATGCTGTAATCAAGGAAATTAATATAACTAGTTCTGAGGTTGTATGGAATCTCACAATTGTTGGTGGTCGTCCACTCAATTGGACACATGATGTAGATTATTTAGGTTTCGATGAAAATGGTGATGAGACATATCTTATAGCTGATACTTCTAGTAATCGAGTAGTAGAATCTTACAGAAATGGTACAATTAAATGGGGGTGGAATGCAACAGATCACTATACTTATGGTTATTCTGCTGAGGGAGATCCTTTGCTTGAAGGTGGCTGGGACTGGACCCATCTAAACGATGCGGATCGTTTACCTGATGGTTCAACCATGATCAGTTTACGAAATTTTGATAAGGTTATAATTGTTAATACGACGGAAAATGGAGAACTTCTATGGGAATATGGAGAGTATGGGAATTATGCTCTTTGTCAGCATCAACATAATCCAGAATACACGCCTAAAGGAACGATTCTTATTGCAGATTCAGAAAATCATCGTATAATCGAAGTGAATATGACAACTAAAGAAATAATATGGGAATATGCTCCTACTGGAGATGAATATTTAGGATGGCCTCGTGATGCTGATATATTACCAAATGGTAATATGTTAATCTGTGATACTGCACAAATGGGAGGGGGAAACAATAGAATTTGGGAAATTGATATTGAAACTAAAGAAGCTGTATGGTTTTTTGATACATCGGGTGCCAATTATGACGCAGACCGTTTAGATACAGTTCTTCCAAGTATTAACATAAAAAGTCCTACTAATACTACTTATAAGGGGTCTATCTCAATCACGGTCTCTTTAGAGAACGATGATCCATGGTATGATGAGATGTATTACCGAATTTATGATAATACTGATGGAAATTGGCTAACAACTGAAAATGTCACATATTCTGGTCCTACACAAATATTACTTGAACATTTACATTCTTATAAACTCCATGCTTGGGCAAAAGACGTAGTGATGGAAGGAGGGTCATATCCAACAAGTAGGGCAATAATTCAAAGGGAATACGACTCTGTTGAATTCACAGTTAAGTTAAGCAGTCAATATGATCCCTCTAAACCGTTTCCTGGAAATACTTTAATTTCACATTACTTAAAAGAAGTGAGTCCAGAGGGAGAAATCTTATGGTCTTATGAACCAGAAGGTAAGATTTCATGGGATGCTGAACGATTACCAAATGGTAATTATCTCTTTAGTATTTGCGATGATTATAATATAGATCCCAATGTCCCATTAGTAAACAGTATTATTGAAATGACACCTGATTATGTAGTCGTATGGAATTATACAATTTATGGACCTCTGACAAGCAACCATGAAATTCATGATGTAGATAAATTGCTAAATGGAAATTATTTAATCGCGGATATGAGTCAAGATAGAGTAATTGAAGTGAATTCAACATATGATATTGTGTGGGAATGGCGAGGTATTGATCATCTTCCTCTTCCAAACCCAATTCCCGATGATTGGGTTCACTTGAACGATGTTGACCGATTACCAAATGGAAACACATTAATGACATTGCGAAATTACGATACTATAATTGAGGTTAATCCTGTAGGTGATATTGTTTGGAAATATGGAGATTTAATTTATGATATGTCTATTTTTAAAATTAATCATACAATTCTTTGGGGTCCTCACAATGCAGATAGATTATCAAATGGACATACTATGATTGCAGATTCAAGGAACCGTCGTATTTTAGAAGTTGACATGCTTGGTAATGTAGTTTGGGAACTTAACAGTTCTCATGTAGATTTATGGTGGCCTCGAGACTGTGATAAATTACCAAATGGAAATATACTTATTGCTGACTCACTAAATTCTCGGATAATTGAAGTAAATTCAACGTACGATATTGTATGGGAATATATTTCTTCTGATTTGACTTATGAGGCTGATAGGATCGATTTAACACCGCCTACTCTAAACATTGACTCACCAATTCAAAATGATATTTTAAACGGCACAGTTGTAGTTAATATTTCGAGCTCAGATTTAGATATTGATACAATTTGGTACGGATTTTTGAATAAAACCTCGAGTAATTGGGTAGACTTAACATCTCAAGGCGGTACTCAAGATTATCAGATCTATAAAGGAGATCCTGATATTTGGTTACTTGAAAATGGAGATTATGTATTATGGGTATGGGCAAATGACACTGGTTATCCGATGCTCGGCTCTGATCAGCATATAAATATACAGGAGGTACAAATTAACTTTCAAGTCGGTTTTGGTCTAAACATTATAAAACCAATTCCAAATCAAATCTTTAGTAATACAACTTTTGATTTTGAGATTATCCTCCGCATTGAGGGAACTTTAAATAAGACATGGTATACTTTGGATAATGGGTTACATAATTACTCTTTTACTGGATTAACTGGAACTATTGACCAATCTGCTTGGGATGCCACATCTGATGGATATATTGCGATTCGATTCTACGCAAATAATTCTTTAGGTGCCGAAATCTTTAATATGGTAACTATTCTTAAAGATGCAACACCACCACTAACAAACATTTCCTTTATACCCTACAGTGGATCTAATAAAGTTTTAAAATCAACTCTTTTTACATTGACTGCAGATGATGGTATTGGTACTGGTATAGCAAATATCAAGTATAAAATTAGCAATAATTCATGGGTTGACTACAATGGTCCATTTAATTTATCTGATTATACTTTTGGAAATTATATAATATCATATTATGCTATAGATAACGCAAACAATACCGAATCTATAAAATTCATATCAATAAATCTAGTTGATGTGGAATATGACGGCGTAGATACTATTATTGTTTTCGCAATAGTAATAAGCATTTCTTCTGTGGCAGCAGTCGGCGTAGTAATATTTTACATTTTAAGAAAAAAAATGATTGCTCAAAGCGAACTTAGACCTGAAGCTGAATAACAAAGCTTTTTTTTTTTATTTTATTTTAATTATTTAAGAATAATAGAATTAATGTTTTAATGCTATGAAATTGACTAAGGAGTTAACTGGATATTATTTTGGTTTATTTTCAGTGTTGCTTATGATAATAGTTATGACAACAGTAGCCTTACTTAATCCCAATTACATAATTTTTTATCATATTGTTAGTTTATTAGGAGTATGGTCAGGAAAAGAAATTTTTAACTCTTTTATTATCATTACTGGAATATTACAAATCCCCTTTTTTGAATTATTAAGAAGGAATTTAAAAAGGGTAAAAGAAATCAAATCAATAGTGAGAAACTCTGCTTTTTTATCTGGAATTATTTTTTGTTTATCAGAAATTGGAGCAGGAGTATTTCCAATAAATAGTTATATTGATTCAGCCCATGGTAGGATAGCATTTTTATTCTTTCATAGCGCATTATTCACAATTTTACTATTTTGCATTGTTCTATTACATGACTCTAATAAAAGAGTTCCTGCTTACAGTGGTTTTATAGTTGTTTTATTGATTGTTAATTTTCAATTCTGGCGAGGAGGTTTTTTCGAATGGATTGCGCTTTTATCAATTTACTTTTGGATTGGTATAACTTCAATATATTTTATTAAGGAATTAAAAAAATCACCATTAAAAACACCAGAAAAATAGACAGATTAGTAAATTTCATAATTAGGTTAAATTTTATCTATTTGGTTAATTTAAATCTTTTAAAAAATCATTGAAGATTTATCAATAGAGACACTATTAAACAATTTTTTTGTTAAGACACGATTTTTCTTTAAGATATAAAAAAAGACGCCCCAAATTAAAATCAGATAGTATGTACGAGGCAATAATATAAATATTATTGAAAATGATACCATTATTAAAATCCAATTTGTCCCTTTTGAATTATTATTTGATAATTTATGACCAAAATGAAAACATATCCATAGAACTAGAAGGGGTACGTAGAATGAAAAATAATATTTATACAGACCTCTTGGAAAAAAAAGATGGCTCAAAAAAGCGGTGTATATAATAATATCATAAAATTTTACCCAATTTAAGTAACTTTTACGTTTCCAGTTTAATAGTACACCAATGACAACAATTTCTAAAGTAAATATCCCTATATATGTATAATTGAGAAATCCAAAAAACCAGAATACTAAATAAGGGGCTTTTAAACTGTATAAAAAATCAAACCAAAATATGGGATCATTATAATGTGGGTAGGGAAAATGAAAAGGCGGAAGGAAAGTAGGCATTCTTATTCCAGGTGTTAATATTGATCTTAAATAATTTTCAGGAGTAATTAAAATCCAAGGTAAAGAACCAATAAATAAAATGATAATTAAGATTCCAAAATTAATAAAAAGCTTTTTCATATAATGGTAAAAAGATGCTTCTTTTTTATCGGAAACAGATTTTAAAACTAGATAAATCATAATTGGTGGAACAAAAAAGATAATTATTTGTTTAAAGAGAATAGATATAGATAAAAATATAATTGATAAATTAAATCGATTAGTTGATATAAAATAGAGCGTTAAAACAAAAAAAAATGTCACTAAAGAGGAATTTAAAACTAGACCACCGCTATAGAAAATATATAATGGATTTACAGCGGTGGCAATAAAACCCCATTCTGCTACTTTTTGATCAAAACTTTTACTTAAAAATTTATAAATTACAATTGGCAATAATACATTTGTTAAAAGTAGCGGAAGAAAAACTAATTCAATGCTAATAAAGGATGGTAGAATTAAAATGTAGAAGAAAAAAGGAGGATAGATGAAATTTAAGAATAATTCCTCGTTTTCAATGAACCAAAAGCGATACCATTCTTCATCTGGAACATAAATTTCTAATAACTCTATGTAAGGGAGCCAACCCTCATAGAATGTTTGTCTAACGAAAGTTTGATACCATATTTTATAATCTGAATATGGTTCTATCGTTTGTGTTAAAAATACAAACCACGATTCGTTAACTGGTTTTTGAGATATCCAATTGGAAACTTGGATTATAAGAAAAAGAATAATCTGAATACAAATTGAAAAGATTAAAATAAAAATTAGTTTTTTCTTAATTTTTAAATCTTTCCACTTAAATTTCATAGGTTATTCCACAAAAAAGGTACTCGGCTGACAATTCATATACAAGTAAAGAAAGATAATAGGATAATAAATTGTAAATATTGAGAAATACCAAGGTAAAAATGTTACACTAAAATAAAAGTGGAAGACATTCAGCCAACTTAACCCAATAGTAATATAATAGATTATCTTTAATTTTGATTTATCTTCATGAGATTTTGTTTTCATGATAACAAATAATATTAAAGGTAGTAAGAAAAGAATAGAATGGTTCCATATATCGATATAACTAATCAATGATAGCAAAATTGAAAGTGCTAAATAATATATTAAATCATTTCGTTTAGTTAAAAAATGATGGTAAAGAACAGAGAATAAAATTCCACATACTATTAAAAAAATTACGGTTGGATGAATATTGAAAATTCTTGCGAGAAATGTAGTTAAACTATCTGATAATACATTGAAAATGTATATGTAGTGAAAGTTGTTTTGTATAAATCCAAAAAGTAAGGATGGATATATTATAAAAAGTATTACATTTAGAAAGATCATAACCAAACCCGGTAAAATTCGGAGAAATGACGAAGTTTTTATTTGTATTTGAGACCTGTTAATTCTTATATCAATTAAGAAAGGCAACACAATTAGAACTGTTGGTTTCAGCATTATAGCTATAGTTATAAATATTCCACCAATTAAATTATTACGAAATTCATTTTCTTTTTTTTTAAAATAATAATAACCTAATAAAACGGTTAGCATAACGGTTATTGAAGTTTGAATTTGAAGGTATAATATAAAGATGTATGGTACTAATATTATAAATCCAATGCAGTAAAATAACCAAATAAATTCCTTATCATTATGATTGAAATAATCTTTAGCGATTTTGAGAACTAATAAATAAGCTATTACAGATTGGAAGTAAATTAGAAATAATCCAATCATATAAGAAATATCATATGGAAACAGCCCATAAAAAAAATATAATAAAGGTGAAAGAGGAAAATAACGATACGGCATTAAAAATCCCGGATCATAATATAAGGATGCAATATCTTTAAAAATCAGTTGAGAAGAATAGTAATAAGCCTGAAAATCATTAGGCATAAAAAGATGAAGCATTATTCCATTATATTTCATATATAATATAAGAATTGGATAACACAGAGGTACAAATATAAATATATAAAATGTTATCTTTTTTCTAGGTGGTATTATCCCTAATTTCGTAAATAAATCTATTTTCATTTCTATATTAATCTTAATTAAATTACTAAATAAATTATTTTTCGTTTTGGTACTTAACTTAAAAAGAGATTTTTTAATTAAGCATAATAAATGTTTTTATAACGCTTTTCCTATTATATGAGCAAGGCGCACGGGTTCTGGAATTTTGGAATCGATGCATACTTTTTGAAATAAAGAATTAACATCTGTATACGAAATTCCTTTAGAATGAAAAAACACTTTCGAAAGACCTCCCGCTGTTTTAATTACAGTTTCATATAAATTACCTGCATTTACTATTTTTCGTAATTTAGCGATGTTATTTTGAGGGAATTTTTTTAAAATCGCTTTCTTAACTGCATCAAGATCCACCTCTTTTTCAGTTACAGCAATAATTGGTTTATTCGTAGCGTTGTGAATTTCTTCTAAATCTATTATATTAAAACC
>Ga0307380_10006943_pt1 | contig 14796 bp, 10 predicted proteins | sample UN3MG_FD_202239 | JGI IMG/M metagenome (GOLD analysis project Ga0307380, IMG submission 202239) | Soil microbial communities from Risofladan, Vaasa, Finland - UN-3 | ecosystem: Environmental > Terrestrial > Soil > Coastal area > Acid sulfate soil | place: Finland: Risofladan, Vaasa | collected... | reverse complement strand
ATCCTCGTGAGGGTCGCCACAGTGAGCAGCGATCACGAGTCTGACAGACGGCCCGGCGTGCCTCCCCCGCAGGAGAATCTCAAGGTCGCCACCGAGCGGGGCTTCGACGCGCTGGCCGGCCAGGAGCACGAGCAGCTCCTCTGGCTGGGCGCGGAGCCGATCGGCGACGGATGGCGACTGCCGGTGTTGGACGAGGCCCTGGAAGTGGACCTGATGGCGCGGCGCGTGACCACCTCGGCCGGCGTCGACGTGGGGCCTCCCTGGCGGATCCTCGTGCTCCACTACCTGGCCATCGATTCGCGGCCAAAGCGGCTGCCGCCGGAAATCACCTTCGCCGACCTGCGCACAGCCCGATCGTACGCCGAGGTGTATCACGGCCGGGTGATCTCCCGGCTGTGTGCCACGGCGGGTCGCGACGCGAGGCGGCTCTTCGTGGCGGCCGAGTCGCTGGGAGGCAAACCGGCCGGGGGAGGCGACGCGGCCTTCGACTTCAGGGTCTTCCCCCGCGTCTCGCTCCGCGTCATCTGGTACGCCCCGGACGAGGAGTTCCCCCCCTCGGCCACGCTGCTCTTGCCGGCCAACGTCGAGTCCTACTTCTGCTCGGAGGACATCGTCGTGCTCTCCGAGTGCCTCGTGGCTCGGCTGGGCGGACGGCCGTTCTGATTGGATGAGAGTGTCCATGTCCCTCCGTGGAGGTCGGTGCCAAGACGCAGTAGAATAATCGTGGAGCCCGGGGCTTGGCGTCGGCTGATCTGCCAGGGACTATCGACACGTGTGAACCATGGACGACACGAACCCTTACGCATCCCCGCGGTCGATCGGGTGGGACACTTCCGCTTCCGGGCCGGGGCAGCCTGTTGCTTGGCGCAAAGGCGACGTGCTGATCGTCCCGCAAAAGGGAGCAGTCCTGCCTCGCGCCTGCCTCATCTCAAACAGGTCCTCGGGCGTGATGAAGCTTCCCATCACCACGTTCGTCGACGGATCGCTTCTCCTGCTCGTGCCGCTTTTCCTGCTACCGTTCGCGGGCGTATTTTGCGCGATCCTTTGTGCGGGGGTCTTGCTGCGGTTCGGCTGGGGAGCGGAGATTCATGTCTGAGCCCGCTGGTGGGTCGCCCTGGCGTTGTCGATCCGCAGCGGCGTTAGCATCCCGATAGCGGTCGTGGGCAACGTGTTGATCGGGTTTTCGATCGTCGCTCGCAGCACGGGCGTGCTGCTCATCGGCGCGCTGTGCCTGGCGGGGAGCGTTGCCCTCATCGTCGTACCCACTAAGCTGTTGACTCGTTTCGAGGTTGAGTTCAAAGGGGGCCGTTACGTCTCCATTCGCGGAGCCCATCCCGATTACCTCGACCGCCTGCCGGAGTTCAGCGCGGACGAAACGGCAGGTTCTGAATCCGCCGATGATCAGAGCTTCGGCTCCGGGTCCTGACCCGGCACGTAGACGCAGTCCGGTTCGGGGCCGAGCGGATCGCCGCTGACGGCATAGGCTCGTGCGCGGCTGCCGCCGCAGACGTGGCGGTACTCGCAGACACCGCAGCGGCCCTTGTATTGGTCGGGGTCTTGGAGCGAGCGGAACGTGGGGTGGCTCTGGTAGACGTCGACGACGGAGTCCTCGGGGAAGCGTCCGCAGACGAGGGGGAGAAACCCGGCGGGGCAGATCTCGCCGGTGTGGCTGACGAACATCACGCCCCGGCCGTCGGTCACACCTAGCGGAGCCCGGTGCAAGCGACGGCCCCCCTCGCCGCCGTGCTTCGGGCCCGCCAACGGGTCGCCGCCCTGCTGGAGCACGTAGCGGCGGTAGTGCGGGGCTTCGGTGGTCTTCACCCCATACGGCTGGTGCCGGGCGTGATGCCAGAGCCGCTCGAAGGCGATCTCGTACTCCTCGGGCTGGATCCGCGTCTCCTCGACCCCCCGCCCGACCGGCACGAGGAAGAACACCGACCACATCGCGATCCCCTGCTCGCTGAGCAGCTCCGCGATGGCGTCGATTTGATGGAAGTTCCGCCGGGTGATCGACGTGTTCACCTGCACCGGGACCCCAAGCTCTCGGGCGTCGGCCAGCATGCGCTGGGTCCGCTCGAAGCTCCCCTCCCAGCCGCGGAACGCGTCGTGCGTCCGGGCGTCGGCGCCGTCCAGGCTGATCCCCAGCGCCCGAACGCCCGCCTCTTGGGCCCGCTCGAACGCCTCGCGCGTGGCCAGCGGGGTGGCCGAGGGCGTCAGGGCGACGTGCAATCCGAGCGACGCGGCGTGGCGCACCAGATCGAACAGGTCCGCCCGCTTCAGCGGATCGCCGCCGGTGAGCACCAACATCGGCGGTCGCGGGAAGCCGGCCACCTGGTCGATCAATGCTCGGGACTGGTCCGAAGCCAGCTCCTCCGGGTGCGGATTCTCCTGGGCCGACGCCCGACAGTGCTTGCACACCAGGTCGCACGCCTGGGTGACCTCGTAGTAGAACATCAACGGGTTGCGGCCGAAGTCGGCCGGCGTGTATTCCGAATGGTTCATTGGTCCGTACTGCGGATCGCGAGTAGGGTGGGCCGAGCACTGCGAGGCCCACGCGTTGGTTTCACCGATCATCGTGGGTCTCGCTCCGCTCGACCCACCCTACCGGCTTGCTCATGTTCATCCGTATGCTTCAGGCTCTCGGCGATGGAGTCTTGGTTCGGCTCGTCGTCCAGTTGTGAGGTGCCCGGCCCGCCGCGGCAAGGGATCACCTCGCGGTAGATCACCGAGTAGTAGCGGAACCGGGCCGACATGTGGGAGCCGACCGAGGCCAGGGCGACCACGGTCAGCAAGACGGCGATGCGCAGGTGCCAGTGATCCCACAGGAATGGTACGGCCGAGAGCAAGCCCAGCTTGGCCAGCGTCATCAGGCCGCGGCCTTGGTGAAACCAGAGGAGCCTCGGCCCGGCTTCCAGCAGGCCAAGCCCGATGCCCGTGCCAATCGTCAGCCATAGACTCGGCAATAGCCGTTCGCGGGGCAGGTTGAAGGCGTGCCCGCCGAGGAGGATCCCGGCGGCGGCAATGTGGGCGGTGCGAAACGCGATGTTCCACGCCCGGGCGCCGGCCAGGAGACGAAGACGCTCGCGGGCGCGATCAAGTGACGACTTAGCCATGCGTGCTTGGGGCATTTTGCCTAGTTCCCGAGCTCCAGCTTGGGAACCAGATTCCAGGAAGAACGACGACCGCGTTCCGTTCGTCTGCGACTGCCGCGTCTACTGGTCCACCTCCTGTCCTTGCCGCAGTCTCTCCCGGGCTTCTGCTCCGCGGCTCTCGTTGTCTTCCATGTCCTTGATCGTCACGTCGCTTTCCATCGAGTGACGGCGGTTCTTGGCCGTGTCGCCGGGCGAGGCGGGGACGATCTGCTTGAGCACCACGTCGTCGAACTCGGCCACGCCCGCCGGATGGTAGGCGTAAAGCATCACGCGGCCCCAGCGGGGGGTGTACTTGGTGTGCTTGGGCGTGAAGTCCTGCGTGTGGGTGTTCCAGGTGTTCTTGGGCCCATAGAGGTTCTGCTGGCTGCGGTAGCACTCGCGGAGCTGGCTCGTTTCGGGCACTTGGGCGCCCTTGCGGGCGGCCGACGCTCGCTGGGCCGACTCGGGCGTGTAGGTGGTGCCCATCTCGTCGTAGCACTTGATGAACACCTTCATGCTCGGCCCGTTCGATCGCCAGCGGCACTGAAAGCGGTACTTGGCCGCTTCCTCGATCGGGAACGCCTTGCCGTAGTAGGGCACGCCGGTGCTGTCGGCCAGGGCCTGGTCCATCGTGAACCGGATCACGCGGTTGGAAGAATTGCCGGACTCCGGGATCCATTTGACGACGTTACCCAGCGACTCGTACTGATCGACGAAGCCGCCCTCCCAGCCCTTGTCCCATCCGACGGGCACGCCGCCCACGTCCTTCTGGAAATCACCGCCCTCGACCAGGTTGGGGTTATTCTTCCAGTTTTCCTCGGCCAACTGATCGACCGGCGGCGGCCCGCCCGGCCGGCGGTCGTAGAGCTTGTCGAGCATCTGCTTGACGTAGAGGTGGGGGATTTCGCTCACGGAGTTGGTTCGGGCGGCGACCTCGTAGATCACCTTGGGCTCCACCTGGGAGAAGTCGACGCACTTGATCACCAGGTCGTAGATCTCCCATTCGGCCCCCGGGGCCCGCTCCACGCTCCCCCAGATGCCGACGTCGGCGTCGAAATCGCCGCGGACCACGTCGGCCACTTCGGCCCGGGGCGTGGCTGGGGTGATCTTTCGGTTATTGGCGGTGCAGAGGTCGCGGACGTCGACCATCGAGTCGGGGATGACGAAGCCGCCTTCCCGCTCCAGCTTCTTCCAGATGCTGTCGGCGACCATCTGGCCGTAGCGTCCCTCGTCGAACTTCGACTCGAAATCGAAGGGGATCACCACCTTCTGCCGAGGCGGCGGATCGTACTCGCGGCGCGCCGGGTCGGGCCGGGCGACCTCCTCCGAGGCAAGCCCGACCGCGCCGGCGACCGACGCCTCGGCCGTGGCCTCCTCGACCTCGACCTCGGGCCCGGCGTCCAGCTCGCCTCGCTTGGCGTCCTCCGCCACTTCGTCCGGAGCCCGGACCTTCACGTATTCCCGGTCCGCTTGGCTCAACTCCTCCAGCGGGATGACCGCGGCGGTGCCGTCTTCCTTCTGTAGGCAGACCTTTCCGTCCAGGAGGCTGACGAACTCGCCTCGGGCCAGCGTCTTGCGCGAGGCGTCGGTCCACGTGCGGAAGAGATTCCCGTCCTTGTCGCCGCTCTGCGCCGCTTTCTCTTGCGGCCGGCCGGTGGCGAGCTGCGTCTTCAAGTCGTCGACGCCGCCGACGGAGTCCAACAGCTTGTCGGTCTCCTCTTCGAGCTCTCGCTGTCGCTCCCTTGCCGCCGCCGCCTCGGCTTGCGCATCGGCCGACGGATCGGACCGGCCACAAGCGGGAAGGAAGGAAACGATGAGCAAGAAGACCAGAAGGCGCGATTTCATCGTCTCGGTTTTCTCCTGAGGCGAGCCGAGTGGTAGGGTGCTTGCACCGACGCGTCCTTGGCATCTTCAGCGAAGCGCAGCCGATTCTTGAGGAGGCTTCCTACATAGTCTCACCCTACTTCCCTAGTCCCTCCAGGCCGTCACGAGCCACCAAAGATACGGCTCAGCCATCCGCGTTTTCTTGGTGGCTTAGGTGCGCTGGTCGAGGACTCGACGCCTTTGCCGCCCCCCTCAACGCCAGCTATGATCTTGCCCAGCTCGCTCCCAACGAAGCCTGTCCAACAAGGGAGTTCCGCCTTTAGTATGCTCAGGACCTCCGGCTTCTGGCTGGCGACGCTTCCTAGTGACCATGCGGCTGCCTGGCCAACGGAGAACGACGCAAGGTCGAAAGTCCCTTGACTCTCTAGGAGCGCAAGTGTGGCGATGATCTTGCGAAGCGGTTCCGGGTTCTTGCTGCGGAAGAACTCAGACCAGTGCTTGTCCAGCTCTTCCGCTCTCCGGAGCATGCCTACGACGGCCGGGTCGCGGTGAGTACCCATCGTGTCATTCTCCTTTCCGTTGCGCAGTTGTTTCGCGAATCGCGGCCGATTTCGCGTGCGTGCGAGCACGCACCCTACGGCCTGTCTTCGGCCCTCACTCCTTCCCAGCGGGCGCGGGTTCCGGCTCGGTGACGCTCGCTCCGCCGGTGGCCAGCCGTTCGAAGTACTGCCGGTTGAGGTCCTCCCACCCGACGGGCGAAGGGTCCTGCATGCTGCCGAGGATTTCCTTCTGGACGTCGGTGGGGAGGTTGGCCGTTTCGTCCTGGCGGACCTCGAACTCCCCTTCCAGATACTGCTTCACGTTGCCCATGCCTTCGGCCATCACCTGGCGTTGCCGGAGGGCGTTCTGGTAGCGGCCGGCCTTGACGTCGCGCTCGATTTGGGCCATCAGGTCGATCATCTTCCTCAGATCGGTGTGATGGAAGTTGGTGATCTGGAACTGGAGCTCGACGCCCTCGGCCTTGTTTCGCAGGGCCGCCTGTTTGCCGGCCAGGCGGTTGCGCTCCCGCTCGTCGCGTGCGCCGGGCGTAGGGCCTTCGAGCCCCTCGCCGCCTTCGCCGCTCTCCTTGCCCCCGCCGGTGGCGCCCCCTGTGGGGTCTTTACTGTGATCCTTGATTTGTCCTTTCATGTACGGGTCGGGCGTGAGCCGGCTGGGGGTGTTACGCCCTCCTTTGCCGATCGCCTCGTCGCCGACGAACTCGCCGCTCGACTTGCCCTGGCGTCCTTCGCCGGCCCGGCCTCCGATCTCGCTCGTGTTGGGGAGCCGGTTCCCGGTCGCCCCTTTCGCGCTCATATTGGAGATCGGCCCGTCGGCCACGTCCCAGCCGGCCCCCTTGTCGATCGAGTCGGCCGCGCTGGAGGAAACGTCCTCCATCTCGTCGAACAGGTCCTCCTCCTCTTCCAGCAAGTCGCCGATCAAGTCCTCCAGCTCGCCCGGCAGCTCGGCCATGGGCGCTTCCTTGAGCTCGTCGTCGACGTATTCCTCCTGGCTCCACCGCTCGCGGTCGGGCGTGTCGGGGAGCCACTTCTCCATGTTCGTCTGGATCTCCTCGGCCATCTCCGCGCCCAGTTGCTCCAACGGCACGGCGATGTCGGCCGTCTTCTTCAACAAGGCGTCTTCGGCCATCTTGATCTCGGTCTGGATCTCGACCAGCTCCTTGAGCATGGTCGCATTGGCGAAGTCCTGATCGGGGAGCTTGCTCAAGTCGGTGTTCAGCTCCTTCATGAACTTCGCCCAGTCGTCCTCGGCCGCTTCGAGCGCCTTGAGCAACTGGTCCGCCGCCTCCGCAAAATCCTCCACCGGCGCCTTCGCCAGGTTCTCCGAAGCCTCGACCACCTTCTTCTGCTGCTCCAGCGCCTCCTCCAGCTTCTTCTGAAGGTCTTCGAGCTTCTGCCGGGCGTCGGGGGGCAGGTCGCCGCCCATTCGCTTCTCCATCTCGGCAATCTCTTCGCTCTGCGCCTGGCGAGCCACGTCGAGCAACTTGCGCAAAACGTCGATGATTCGCCCCTGCGTTTCATTGAGCGTGGGCACCGGCTGCTGGAAGCCCTCCAGCGCGTTGACCTTCACCAACTCATCGCACTGCTCGACCGCCCGGAGCATGTCGCCGAACGCCAACTGGTTGAGAATCCGCTTGGTGGCCCTGCGCTCCTCGCGGTCGGTGTCGCCGATCGACTTGACCAGGCCGATCGATGCCTTCTGGATCTCCACCTGCCCGTTGCGGACCTCGCCCGCCAGGGTGGTCCGCTCGGGCAACGCCTTCTTGTGCAGGATCATCGCCGCCTGAACCTTGGCCCGGATCTGCCGCTCGAGGATCTTCCAGATCTCCCCTCGCAGGCCGTCGAGCTGCTCGATCGCTTCGCTCGACTTGGCCTCTTCGGCCACGATCCGGATCGAATGCCAGCCGCTCTCCTTCTTCTGAGGCTTGAGGTCCAGCCCCCAGCCCTCGATGTCGCGCTTGTCCCAGGCCACCGCCCGAACCATGACCGTGCGGCCCGGCTGGATCTTCTCGCCGGCAAGCTCCAGACGGTGGTGCAGCACGACGGTCGTGCTGCTCTCGAACTCGGTCCAATCCTTGACCATGGTGACCGGCAAGACTTCGGCTGCCTCGGCCTCCCGGCCCTCCGAGCTGCCTTCTCCGCTCTCCGTCTTCTTGATCTTCATCTCCAGACCGACGCGGCCCACCCCGTGATCATCGCCCGCGCGGATCATCACCGGAAGCTCGGCCCCCGGCGATGCGGTCTCCTGTCGCCCCGGCTTGAGCAGTTCCACGGAGGGAAGTCCGTCGGGCAATACGTGGATGCGGTTCGGTCGGGGGGTCGGATCGCTGTGGCCGGCGTCGTTGAACAGATGGATCGTGAACGTCGAGTCCTTCAGCATCGGCACCTTGGCGACCAGCACGGCCCCTTGATTCTCCACGCGGCCGACGTACGGCTGACCGGCCGACTCGATATAGCCCCGGGCGATGGGCGTTTCCGGGTTGGGGTGAACGTGCAACTCGGCCTCGGTATACTGCGGGCCCTCCAGATCGGCGTGCTTCTGCACGAACGTCTCGTCCGCCCGGCCCAGGTACCGCGGGAAGTGGAAGGTCACCTCGACCTCCTCGATCGTCGGCTTCCGGCGAACCTCGACGCCGTACTCCCGCGTCTGCGAGTCGCCGATCTCGATTCGGTAGGCGAGCGGCTTGAGCACCGACGGGAGCGTCAACCTGTAGAGGCGGCGAGGCTCCTTGCGGGCGGTGCCGCCCTTGATGACCTCGACCGTCTGCCGTTGTTCGGCGGTCATCGGCTGGGCACTTTCGGGCTCGTCTTCGGGCGTGAAGAAAAGCGTGGCCCGATACGGGTCGCCCTCAGGACGATCGACGATCTCGGCCGTGATTTCCAGGCTCGAGCCCACCAGGACTTCCGCGTCTCCCGGCGTGACTTCGACGATTCTGACCTTGCCGACCGAGGGCACGAACTCCCAAGGCTGCATCAGCCGGTCGGCCGCCGAGCCCCAGTTGGGGAACAGGAAGTAGCAGACCAGACCCAAGGCGAGCAATGCGCTCAACGCGCCTACCGATTCCCCGAGATCGCGCGGCGTCTGCATCGAGCACCGGAAACGCTGCCAGCGGCTCTCCTTGTACGGCGCCTCCTCGAAGCGGACGTGTCCCACCTGGGCGGCCGCCTGCGTCACCGCGGCGTCGCAGAACGCGCGGTCCACGTTCTTCGTGTCGTCGGCAAGCAGCACCACGTTGATCAGGTTGCTTCCCAGCTCCGGGTATTCCGCCTCGACCCGCCGGGCCGTGGCCTCCAGGCTCCGCTGGCTCCGCACCAGGCGGCGGCAAACCAGGACGATCATCGTGATCGTCACCGCCAGCCAGACCGAGAGCAACCCCAAAAGCACCACCTGCGAGAACTTCAGAAACGCGTCGGTCAGCATGAACACGAATAGCGTGCCCAGCGAAACGCAAAGGGCCAAGACGGCCGTCGTCAATAGTGTAAAAATCCACCATTTCTGACGCGCCGCGTCGAGTCGCCGAATCACGTTGTCCGCCGCAGGAGACATGGATTGCGACCTTTCCTGTCCCGGTTGACTCGCCTCTGCCTGATTCCCACGATCTCCCCGCGACCTCTCGTTCCCAGGCTCTGCCTGGGAACGAACGGACCGGGCAGCCTCCGCCTGCCCTCGGCACGCTCTGCTGCCGGCACGCGCCGCGGGCGCCTGCCTCTCGCTTCCGTCCGCGCTCCGGGCGAGGCGGAGCCTCGCGTTAGTCCGTTCCCAGGCAGAGCCTGGGAACGAGAGGGGCGAGAGCCTCCGAACGAGAGGGTCGGTTTCTAAACGGCCTGACACCCGTACCCGGAGACGAGGAAACCACCACCCCCTATTTTGCCGACTTCGAGGGGGCGCCGTCAAGCGAATCGTTGCCCACAATCAGCGTCGAACGGCCCCATTAGGCGATGCCGCATGGCCCCTGATGCGGTTGGTGGCGTGGAGCCACCGCTTGGTGATTCCGTGTGGGACCGTGCGTCGTTCCGTGAAAAACGCGTTGCGGCAGTCCACGCTGCCTCGCGCGACACCATTCGGGGGCCGTTTCCCACTTGATCGAGATCCCCGCCGCGGAGGTACGTGCAATAACGGCCCATTTGGGTTATAAATACAGATGGGCGATGGCGTTGCGCGGGAGGCACGCCGACCAGGGAGAGTTTCCTGCTCCCTGGGGCACTGCAGCGCCGGGAGATTTTCTCGTTTTCCCTCGCAAAAGGAGGGCGTGCGATGCTCGCGTCGGTACGCAAGCCGTTTCTCTCGGCCATCGGCGTGCTTCTGCTGATGTCGCTCGGGGCTCCGCCGGGCGGCCGGCCGGTCCACGGCGCCGAGCCCCCGGCAATCAACCCGTTCGGTCCGGTCCGCCACGAGCGGGAGGACGCGATTCCGGGCTACGTGGAGATGTCGGACGGGAAAGTGTACCCGGGGGCGATCTACATGACGCGGGACAAGCGGCTGAAGCTGTACGACGAGACGCTCAAGCGACAGCGGGAGGTTCCCCTTCGCGTCGTCAAGCAGATCGAATGCAAGGTCCTCAAGGAGTGGATGGAGAAAGAGTGGCGCTTTAAGGGAACGACTACGGCCGAGAAATATTACACCGGCCGCCAATACCCGTCGCGGGAGTACGCCCACACGATCACCCTCCAGGACGATCGCACGATCACGGGCCCGCTGGCGGAAATCGTCTTCGTCAGGCCATATGCCGACCCGACGGCAACCGGGCATCGCCCGCAAGAAGAGACGAAACGGCTCTTCCTGCAGAAGCGCAACAAGGGCGACCTCGGCACGGATCTGAAGTCGCTGACGTACGTCCGTCTGGTCAAGCTCGGCGAAGAGGCGCTGGAAGAAGGCCGGCGCAAAGCGGCCCGGTACCGGCCCGAGAAGAGCACGTCGGCCGACCGGAAGACGAGCACCGAGGATAAATCGCCTTAGCCGGAGCTGGACGTGGGCGTGCGTATCGCCACAAGCGGCCCTAGCGCGCATTGTGCGCATCGTGCGAATCGTGCGCATCGTTCCCACGCTTTGCGTGGGAACGCGTTTCCGCGACGCTTTGCGTCGCAGCTCAGGACGCGAAGCGTCCATGAAGTACGTTCCGACGCGAAGCGTCGGAACGAGGACCGCCGTGGTTCTATGTCTGTCCGAACGGCAACCAACGCCGTTTGGTGCTGATCACCTCCAGGCAGTGGACAACCCGTGTTCAAACTCACCCTGGAACAAGGCTACAGCGTCACGACGATGCTGGCCGTGGCCGCGACGGCGATCGCGTTGTCCGGGATCTTTTACTACCGGGCGTTCGGGATGCTCCGCCGCGGGCAGTGGCAGACGCTGTTGGTTTTGCGGATCCTGACGATCATCGTCATCGTGCTTCTGTTGTTCAAGCCGGTCTTCAGCTATCACCGGGACCTCGAGGAGCAGCCTGCCCTGATCTTCCTGCTCGACACGTCCTCCTCGATGAGCATCGCCGACGACGCCAGCGGCGTGCCCCGCTTCAGCCAGGCCCGACAGCAGGTCGAAGCGTGGTGGGACAAGCTCGACGACGATTTCAACCTCCACCTGATCGAGTTCTCCGAGCGTGCCAGACCGCTCGATGAGATCGGGCAACTGGTGGGACTGGCGCCCGACGGCAAGGCCACCTCGCTCTCCCGCGCGCTGGTGTCGGCCGCCAAGAAGGTGCCCCGTCGGGACGTGGAAGCGGTGATCCTGGTCTCCGACGGCATCCACAACTCGGCCGGCAAGCCGGAGGAAGTGGCGCTGAACATGGGCCTCCCCGTCCACACCGTGGGCGTCGGGGCAAGTCTGCGAAGCGACGTGTCGTACCGCGACGTCCAAGTCACCGGGATGGACTGTCCGGATCGCCTGATGCTCAACAACAAGGCCAGGATCACCGCCTCGATGGAAGGAATCGGCCTGGCGGGCCGCGTCGTCACCGTGATCCTCGAAGAGGACGGCCAGTCGCTCGACGAGCAGGAGATCACCCTCGACGAAGTCGAAGGCTCGCAGGAGGTGGAGTTCGAGTTCCGGCCCACCGTCGAAGGCCGCCACACCTACACCGTGCGCGTGCCCCCGGTGGGCGAGGAGAAGATCGAGGAGAACAACCGGCGGTCGGCCGTGGCGTTGGTCGTCGAGCCGGGAATCCGCGTGCTCTACCTGGAGGGTACGCTTCGAGCGGAATACGGTGCGCTCGTACAGCGCTTTCTCTCCAAGGACCCGGACCTCGAATTCTGCGCCCTGTTGCAGACCAAGACGAACGTCTTTCTGAAACGGTCGAACATCGAGGGCCTCGAGCTCGACTCGATCCCGTCCGACGAGGAGAGCATCAGCACGTTCGACGTGTTCATCTTCGGCGACCTGGACAGCTCCTACATCCGACCCGAGCAGCAGAAGCTGTTCGTCCAGAGGATTCGTGACGGGGCGGGCCTGGTTATGCTCGGCGGATACCACAGCCTCGGACCGGGCGGCTACGCCGGAACGCCGCTCGGCGAGATCCTGCCCGCGCTTTTGGGCGATCGCGAGATCGGCCAGGTGACCGATCCGTTCCTCCCCACGCTCAGCCCCGACGGGGCCCAGCACCCCATCTTCGCCAACATCGCCGACTTCTTCCCCACCGAGAGCGGCGAGCCGAAAGTGGCCGGGCTGCCGCCGCTACTGGGCTGCACGCGGGTGGGACCCGCGCGCCCCGGGGCCACCGTCCTGGCAACCTGCCCGCTCGACGCCGATCAGCCGCCGGTCCTGGCCGTCCAGCCGGTCGACGACGGCCGCACCGCCGTCTTCTGCGGCGACACGACCCGCAACTGGCAGCAGGGCCCCCGCGCGATGGACCAGGACTCGCCCTTCCTGCAATTCTGGGGGCAAATGGTCCGATGGCTCGCCGGGCGGACCACCGAAGTGACCACGGAGGCCAGCGTGGTGGGCAGCACCGACAAGGGCTACTACGAGCCGGAAGAGGTGATCACGCTTTCCGCAGTCGTCCGCGACGAGCAGGGCGAAGGCACCGACGAGGCCGCCGTCACGGCCAGGATCAAAGGGCCCGCCGGCCGGCCCGGCCAGGTGGAGATGACCGCGTCGAGCGGCCCCGGCGGCCACTACAGCGGCACCTACGAGCCCACCACCGCCGGAGCCTACGAAATGGTGATCGAGGCCCGGCTCGGGGACGTCACCCTCACCACCGACGAGATCGCCGTGGAGGTCGGCCGGCCCAACCTCGAGTTCGAGAAGCTCGACCTCGACGAGAAAACCCTCGGCCGGATCGCCGCCAACACCGGCGGGCGCTGCGTCCACATCTCCACCGCCGACAATCTGATCGATCAGCTCGACCGCACCCAGCGCAAGAAGCGGATCTACCTGGAGAGGCCGCTCTTCTGGCCGCCCCTGTTCTGGGTGCTGTTCGTGGGCTTGTTGACCACCGAGTGGGTCCTGCGGAGGAGGTTTCAGTTGCGATAGCCGTGGAGTTGCCCGGTTGCCGCAGAGGAGAACGGGGAGTCAGACGTTTGTTGCTGTTCGGGATTGTGTAATAAGGAAAGAGGGGAAAAGGGGAAAAAGGGAAGAAGAAGAGAGGACAAGGCAAGAATGAAAGGAAGAAGGGAGAATAAGCCGCTTCGCGCGCTTCGTTGCCGTCGCCCCCCATTTCCTCCCTTCCCCTCTTCCCCTTTTCCCGTCTTTCCTTATTACACGTGAATAGCCCTGTGCCAAAGGACCGCCAATTGCCATGAGTCCGCAGAAGGGGTACCGCTATCTCGATCCGTCGGCCCTGGCCCGGGTCAAGAACCTCCAGATGGTCGCCCGGGGCGTGGTCGAAGGATCCATCTCCGGCTTGCACGCCAGCCCTTACAAGGGGTTCAGCGTGGAGTTTGCCGAGCATCGCGAATACACCCCCGGCGACGATCCCCGCCACCTCGACTACAGGATGATGGCCCGAACCGACCGGCTCTACATCAAGCAGTACGAGGAAGAGACGAACATGCGGGTCCAGATCCTCCTGGACACCAGCGGCTCGATGGCCTACAGCTACGAGGGGAAGATCACCAAGTACGACTACGCCGCGTATCTCACGGCGATCCTCTCCTACCTGATGCTCAAGCAGCAGGACTCGGTCGGCCTGACCACCTTCGACACGGCGATCCGGCTGGACATGCCCGCCCGAACCTCCCCCCGCCACTTCAACGAGATGATGCGCCAGCTCGAGGCGGTCGAGCCGGGCGAGGAGACCGACGTCGCCGCGATCCTCCACAAGCTGGCCAACCGCTTCAAGAAGCGGTGCCTGATCGTGCTCATCAGCGACCTCTACGACGAGCCCGACGCGGTGATCCGCGCCCTGCACCACTTCCGGCACCGCAAGCACGAGGTGATCGTCTTCCACGTGTTCGACAAGGCGGAGATCGACTTCCCCTTCCGCGACGTCACCTCCTTCTACGACCTCGAGACCAACGAGCGGCTGCAGATCGATCCCGTCTACGTCCGCCACGCCTACGTGGAGCAGATCGAGGAGTTCATCGAGACGTACCGCCGCGCCTGCGCCGAGACGAACATCGACTACGTGATGACCGACACTTCCGTCCCCTACGATTTCATGCTTTCCCGATACATCGCCAAACGCAACGTGCCATGACCTTCGGCGCCATCGGATTCCTGTTTGCCGCCGCCGCCGCGATCATCCCGGTGGTCCTGCACATGATCAACCGCCAGCGGGCGAAGGACTTGCCCTTCAGCACGCTGCGGTTTCTCCGCATCAGCGTGGAGAAGACGCGCCGGCGGCGACGCATCCAGGACATTTTTCTCATGCTCTTGCGCATGGCCGTCCTGGTGCTGATCGCCCTCGGCCTGGCCAAGCCGACGCTGACCAGCCTCAAGTCGCTCTTGGGCGGCGGGGCCAATACGGCGGTGGCCATCATCCTCGACAACTCGGCCAGCATGGGCACGATCGACAACGATCGCATCCGCTTCGAGACCGCCTTGGGCGCCGCCACGCAAATCATGGACGAGCTCCAGGACGGCGATCAGGTCGCCCTCTACCTGACCGGCGGCCCCGACTTCCCCGAGCTGGGCAAGCTCGACCGCTCCCACGAAAAGGTCCGCCAAATCCTCAGCCAATGCGCCGTCAGCTACGAGCGGGCCGACCTGGCCGTCAAGGTCCACGACGCCCGAAAGCTGCTGGTCAAGTCCGAAGCCCCCAACAAGGAGATCTTCGTCATCTCCGATCTCCAGGAGCTCTCCTGGGAAGGGCTCAAGAAAGAGGAGGCGGCCCCGGGCGGTGATGCGTCGG
>Ga0307380_10006942_pt1 | contig 14796 bp, 10 predicted proteins | sample UN3MG_FD_202239 | JGI IMG/M metagenome (GOLD analysis project Ga0307380, IMG submission 202239) | Soil microbial communities from Risofladan, Vaasa, Finland - UN-3 | ecosystem: Environmental > Terrestrial > Soil > Coastal area > Acid sulfate soil | place: Finland: Risofladan, Vaasa | collected... | reverse complement strand
GTAAAATGATAGATAGAAGAGATTTTCTTAAGATAGGTTTAGCCGCAGGAATTGCGCCTTTTATCAGTGACCGGCTATCTATAGCCCAAGACTCCGGAAATGTCCTAATGAAATCGCAGCCGAATATCCTTTTCATCGCTATTGACGATCTTCGTCCGGAACTCGGCTGCTATGGATCTGATATAGCTAAAACACCAAATCTTGACGTTCTGGCAGAGCAGGGATTACTTTTCCGGCGGGCCTACTGCCAACAGGCGATTTGCAGTCCGTCGCGGGCCAGCCTCATGACCGGTGCCCGCCCGGAAACGATCAACGTCATTGAAAACTATACGTATTTCCGCGATCTCAATCCCGACATAGTAACCCTTCCCCAGCATTTTCGTGCAAATGGGTACGAGACGGTTTATATGGGAAAAGTATTTCATGGTCAATATACTGACGAAGAACTCTCATGGAGCAGGGAACCCGCCAGAGATAAAGTTGGAGTGAAACCTCCCAGGCACCCTAGTAGATATGCGCTCAGTGAAAATCAGGAGACCTTCAAAAAGAATAAGGCGCGCATGATTGCTAAATATGGAGAACAAGCCAAATACGGCTTAGGAAATGGACCGGCCTACGAATGCGCGGATGTTCCGGATCAGACTTATTCAGATGGGTATAATACTGATCTCGCAATAGCCACGATGAATGATATGCTTAAAAAAGGAGATAAGTCCTTCTTTCTCGGGCTTGGATTCAAAAAACCGCATCTCAATTGGGTAGCACCCAAACGTTACTGGGACCTGTACGATCCGGCGAAGATTCCACTGGCTACACAGGTCGAGGGTCCTGAAAACGGAGCTGAGATGGGGCTTCATGCTTCCTTCGAGTTACGCGTTCGATATGGTATTCCGAAGACCGGCCCAATCGGTCCCGAACTCGCCAGAACACTGCGACACGCTTACCTGGCCTGCGTTAGTTATGTGGACGCTCAAATCGGTCGTATGATAGCTGCTTTGGAAGAAGCCGGTATACGTGAAAATACAATCATAATTGTCTGGAGCGATCATGGATGGCATCTTGGCGAAATGGGGATCTGGGGCAAAGCGACCAACTATGAAATTGCAACCCGGGTTCCGTTAATAATCTGGACTCCTGATATGCCTGATAAGAATCGCGGTAAAGCCACGGATGCGCTCGTCGAACTTGTCGATATTTATCCGACGTTATGCGATCTCGCAGGGATTGCTCTGCCAAACCATTTGGAAGGACACAGTTTTGCACCTTTGCTCGACGACCCAAAACGAAGCTGGAAATCCGCCGCCTTTAGTCAGTTCCCCTGTCCTGCCTTAAGGGAGTGGGCCGCGAATCCCCTTTCGCCCGGCATGCGTGAGACTTACTTCGGTCCGCTTATCAAAGAAGTGGAGGCACGTATCATTGCTCAACAAAAGCAGCGATGGAACCGAGACCTATTCGAAAACCACCTTATAGGTTATACAATGAGAACTGATCGATATCGTCTGGTAGTTTGGAAAGACCAAAGGCACCCGAAAGATAAACCTATTTTTGTTGAGCTATACGATCACAAAAAGGATACGGCGGAAACGCTTAATATTGCTGAAAAAAAGCCTGTACTGGTCTCCAGACTCTTGGCTCAATTCGATGCAGGATGGAAAGCTAATCTACCTGAGTCTACCATAAATTAAAGTGATTAAATAATGGAGACATTGACGATGAAAAGACAACTCACGACTGCATACTTATTGTTGAGTTTACTATCACACATGAGCTTTGCTGGAGAACAATCCAATATAGTCTTGTTTTTTGTGGATGACCTGGGCTCTTTGGCAGTTGAGTGCATGGATCTTCCAGCGGAATCTGCGAGGTTTCCGACATGCATTGAAAACAAGGTGCGCGAAAGTATCCTGCGAGACAGAATAGTTGAGGCAGATCATAATCAGAACATAATGAGTTGCGTAAGATGCTTTCAGGAGATTGCCCGTGGGGCGTAAATATTATTTCCTCATAACTATTTGTCGTCTAAGGATATATATTCCTTCCTCACGAACGTATTTGCATGGTCTTAGAGGATTTGCTACGATTTCAGCACTATGAAACAGGAATTATGGATTTTGATACAGCGATAGATGTAACGCCCAATCAAACGCTGTTGAACACCACATAATCTCGTTCAGCAAGAATGTGGCCATTTTTAGTCGCCGTCGGTGTTGACAAGTATGGTTTGGACTAACCTGAGCCTTTGATTTGCAACAGAATTTGCAACAGATGCGCACGTCTGGCGCTCGGTTGGCGCTCGGTTGCGTCTCGGCCAGCTTCATAAGTTATTAATTGACAAGTATAAACCATTTATTCACAATTCTTTACAAATAGGGCATACGGATCAAATCTCCGATTTCCGGACCGATAAATCGATAAAACCATGTTTTTTGCACTTGACAGCGGTGTTGCCATGGACAGTTTTGACCGAAATGTCTGGACATAGTGTCAAAATGGAGTCAAGACTTTCCGAGCGGCCGCTCTGCTCAAAACTCTCAATCGTCCCCCCAGTGTGGTTTTAGATTCCAGTGCTTCACCTACCCAGCTCAGTCTCGTCGTATTGTCGTGGATTTATCTCAAGAGTTCAAGACACGCGTCCCCGAGGGACCTTCGGATTCTGTATGTAGCCTCTGTCACGCGCTCTCTTGAAGACCTTGAGGTGAGGTTCCTTTGATCGCTTGTCCACCCGAAAAACCCCGTCCGCCTTATGATTTCAGGACTTACGTGAACTTGCTGTATACGGCTAATTCCATTTGGAAAAATGCAGATAGGTGATTGAGATGGTGACCGAGTGTAAGCAGCAATTCAAATAGATCTGGCCTGTTTCCGGAATCGTCCGGGGGGGGTAGCCCAGTTCCCGTTGAAACACGGCGCTCATGTAGTGGGGGGAGCTGAATCCGGATTTTTCTGCGATTACCTGCAAGGAGAGGCCACTGGACGTCAGCAACCGACGGGCCATGCTAAGACGAATCCTCATGATTTCCTCATGAATTGTGCAATTAAGATGGCGCTTGAAACGGATCTCCAGGGTTGATCGTGACACACCGACGTGTCGAACCACATCAGGAACACATATAAGATAGTCAAAAGCATGTTCTCGAACGAACTGCAATGCCTGCGAAACAACAGCGTCGTCAACCGCGGTTCGATCACTGGAAGGTCGGTTCACAAGACAATTAGGGCCGACGGTGATGTGAACCGGGCGGCGCCGGCGACCGGTCATGAGCGCATCCAGTAGTTTGGCGGCCTGAAAGCCCATCTGTTCGGTATTCTGAGCAATGCTCGAAAGAGGCGGTATTGCCAGCTCGCACGCAAGTTCGTCGTTATCCACTCCAATGATAGCCACGTCCTCCGGGACACGAAGACCCGACTGCCGACAGGCCTCAAGCACATGGCGGCCTTGAGAGTCGTTACAGGCCATCAGGCCCATGGGTCTCGCCAGGCTCGCCAGCCAGTCCATCAGTTCTGTCAGCATGAGACTCCAATGCCGGGGCGCATAATGCCGGCCTCTAAACACCGAGCATTGGTAGCCGTGCTTTGCGATACGCCTACAGAAAGAATCCCGGCGAACCGCATCCCATTGATCCAATCCACGTGGACGCAACCCGCAGTAAGCGAAATGCTCTGAGCCTCTTTCTACAAGATGGTCTGCCGCCCATTCAGCTATCATCTGGTCATCCGTCTTGACAGTAGAGATATCCAGCTTCCGCAGGATGTCAGGCGCCAGGCAACCTATCCCTACAATTTTCCCGGTAAATTGAGGAAGTGCCTTCACGATCCGCTCATCGTCCAGATCGACAATCAGCCCTTGTCCAGACCACTCAGCAAAAGAAGGAATTTTATCGGCCGGTTCTTCCTCCACGTAAAGGCGCCATGGAGCGCCGGAGTGAACATACCTTGAAATACCGCGGATGATTTCTCGATCATATGGACGGCTCAGATTCACCAAAACGGCCACGTTTTTGAGTTTTGGCATCTCGTTACTCCAAGTAAGCGTAAGCAGCAACACTCATTTCGCGAACAATCTATTATAACGCATGTAACGGAAAACCACAACACTTCAACGATATTCGATTTTTTGTCATCATAGTTCACTTTTCACTTTCGCCAGGGTCTCGCCCATGTCCGGAAGAGCTTTGCTATGTAAACAGTAACAGACGTTGGTACGGAAAATCGCCCTTTTATTACGCAAAATCGTATTGTGATGCCGCCTTCTTTTTACGATAATTAGTATATTGCTACTGGTGCCTTTATTCCTTGGCGAAGCTGCTGTCAAGAAGTCATCAGCTCATCAAGAACCGGTCGTTGGATGAGGCAAGGGCAAGCATGCTGTAAAATCCTCATCGGGAAAAAGGACTCAAGAGCATCTTGTGATTATTGGCTTTTGATGTTTATCGGAAATAAGGCGTTTTGGTGCGTGGCCAAAGCATAATTCAAAACTGTTTTAACTTCTTTTGAAGGAGGATTATCATGAGAGATTTGTTCGTTCAATTCTTTTTTGGTGTTAGGCCTGGCTGGTAGTGCTTCGGCTGCTGTGCTCTATATTGGCCAATGATGTCAAAAAAGAAAAGTCCTGTGTCTGGGTTAGATCCGATAAAAAGCCGAGACGAACATTTTTAAACTTTTTGTAGAGGAGAATGATCATGTGTGTTAAGAAATTGATGTGTTTGGCCTCATTTGTTTTGGTGCTGGGGCTGGTAGTTGACGTTCAGGCTGCTGTTTTGAACTGGACCGGTAATGGCGCCGACGACCTCTGGAGCACGCCGGAAAACTGGAGTTCGGGCGCCCTCCCAACGGCTGGCGATAACGCCAGGATACAGGTGGTACCCGGCCCGACAATCGTCAACGAAGGCGCCGTCGCCCTTGATTCATGGGTTGGAGCGGGTCAGAGTGGTGACCTGACCGTGGATGGTGGGACCCTGACGACAAACAACTTCATTGTCGTGGCCCGGCAAGCTAGTGGTGAAGGGACACTTAACATGATAAGTGGCGCCATTACGGCCGGCGGTCCCCTCTATGTGGGGCATACGGGTGTGGCCACCGTCAATATGACCGGCGGGACTATCACAGCCTCAAGCATCGAGCTACCCTTTAACGGTGCCGGGCATGTGAATCTGCATGGTGGCATTCTCGGCGCCGGAACCCTAAACATGAAACAGATTGAAGGCACCGAAATTGTGGGCACCATGGACGTCGGAGCCGGTACGCTGATACTGGATGGCAATGACGTTGCGGCCGTCCAGGGATACATTGACAACGGCTGGATTACCGCCTATGAAGGCCAGGGCACGCTGAACCTGGATTATGACGAAGTGGCGAACCAAACCACGCTGACGGCCCTGCACAATTTCAATCCGTATCCGGCCGACGGTGGCGGTGTAGGACCCGGCGCGGTCGAACTGAGCTGGACTGTCGACGAGGGCACGCCCGTGGATGTGTGGTTCGGCACCAACCCCGGCCTCATCGCGGCGGAGTTAATCGTGACCAAGGAATCGGTGACCTCCGTTGTTGTGCAAGCTCAACCTAAGACGCAGTACTACTGGGCGGTCGACACGTATATAGGCGATCCCAACGATCCGATTTATGGGTCTATTTTTAGTTTCATCGCAGATAATCTGCCTCCCGAAGTGGATGCCGGCGCGAATGCAGTTACCTGGCTGGTCGATGGCGTAATGACAAAGAATCTGGACGCTACCGTCACCGATGACGACGCTTATACGGTGCTGTGGACGGTGGTTAGTGAACCCGACGATCCCAACAGCCCTGATGCCGTGATTGCCGATCCGAGCGCCGAGGATACGAGTATTACCCTGTCAGCCTTGGGCGAGTATGTGTTGCAGTTGGAGGCCTCTGACGGTGAATACTCCGGTTCGGACACGGTTACGATCAACGTGTATCACGACGGTTGTGAGGCTGCCCAGTCACTGCCCGATTACGTGCCATTTCCTGGAGACCTCAATGGTGACTGCAAAGTCGATGAACTGGATTTAGCCATATTAGAGGAAGACTGGCTGAAGGATAATTCTCTGACTGAACCGTAGATCAAGCTCACCTGAATGCGGTAAGAAAACCGGAATCCGCCAGGATCGCCATCCTGCCGGATTGCGGTAGTTAAATGAGAGCCATCATGAAACTCACCAAGGGATTCACTCTAATTGAGTTGTTGGTCGTAATCGCCATTATTGCAATACTAATGGCCATATTGATGCCTGCATTGCACAGGGTCAGAGAGCAGGGCAAGCGTGCAGTTTGCCTTGGCAATCTCAAGCAGATGATGCTGGCGTGGACCATGTATGCAGATGATAACGATGGCAAGATGGTCAACGGCAGTACAAATACCGGCGCTGCCAACAAAGATGGCACCTGCTGGGTATATTGGCCGGGCCGGGATGCTTCAGAAGAACAACGAATAGATGGTATCAAACGCGGGCTGCTGCATCCGTACTGTCCGAGCCTGAAGCTCTACAAGTGCCCGACCGGTGTGCGAGGAGAGGTGGTAACGTATGCTATAGTTGATGCTATGAATGGTCACGACGCGATACCCGGAGCTGAAGGGCAGATACTCAAAAACAGGGAGCAAATTCGCAGGCCAGGCCAAAGGGCGGTTTTTGTCGACGAGGGCCGATTGAGTCAGTCGAGCTGGACCGTTCGGTATGACCAGGAGCGATGGTGGGACAAGGTTACGTCGCGGCACGGCGACGGGACAAACTGGTCCTTCGCGGATGGGCACAGTGAGTATTGGAAAGGCTCTGCCGTTTCCTGCGTTATTTTTTGATAATGGTTCTGCGATGAGGCAGGCCCCGAAGGGCAAGGAGAACCATAATGAAAGAATGGTAGAGTCAAGCCCACGTCAAGTGGGAGTGTAAGTACCATGTTGTGATTATGAATGGAGTGTTATCATGGGAAAAGTCTTTGTGGGTCTAAACACCGAGTTTTCACGCAGTTCGGACAAGCCGTTTGAGTGGGCCGTGGAAGAGACGGCCAAGATGGGCTTTGAGTACATCGAGCCCATGGTCCATTTTGGCAGGGAATTGATGAGTGAAGCGGGCTACTTTCACACGGTGTCCATGTTCGATGATCCGTATCGCATCAAGGAGGCCTGTGACGCGGCCGGGCTGAAGATATCGGGTCTGCAGGCGCACGGGCCTCTGGGCCGGCCCGAGGTGCACGGCGAGTATCTAAAGTTGGCGATCCGGGTCGCGGCGGAGATCGGCGTTCCGGTTATCAACACAGACGAGGGCATCAAAGCCAAGTGGACCACGGAAGAGGAGGATTTTGTCCTGATCAAGTACACCCTGCAGGAGGCCGCGTTCGTGGCGGAGCGCCGGGGTGTCAAGATCGGCCTGGAGTGCCACGCCCAGTACTCCAAAACACCTGATGGTCTGGACCGCATCTACCATCTGGTGGATTCGCCCTGTATCGGGATTAACCTGGACACAGGTAATGCCTATCTGGCCGGGCAGGATCCCTATGCCTGGGTCGACCGGGTGGCCGAGCGTCTGGTTCATCTTCATGCCAAGGACATATCCGTTGCGCATTCAGACGCCGAACGTGGGCAGGTCACTGGTACGCCCGTAGGCTGCGCCTGTGGTGACGGCGTGCTGGACTGGTCCAGAATTGTGGGCATTGTCAAAGACAAATGTCCTCGGGACATTGTGTTCAGTGTGGAATGTGGCACGCCCGAACAGGCCAAACGCAGCCTGGAACATCTCAGTAAACTCACGGAGTGAAACTGACCTATGAAGATTAAGACCGCTCATATGATCCTTGCTTCAGACTATTGCTGCTGCGGGGGATTGTATGGTCAGCAGGCCAATGGCCCTTTAGGCTGGATAGTCTGGCTACACAGGGGATCGTGCTGAAGGATTAATGGATTAAAACCAGAAATGGGAGTTGTGAAACATGAGAACAGGCAAAAGGATAAATCGACGTGAAATTCTGAAATATGCTATGGGCACCTGCCCGGCCGTCTGTGGATTTCCCTCCATCGTGCGTGCCTCCGCTCTGGGCAAGAACGGATCGACTGCGCCGAGCAATCGTGTGGTCGTCGGCTGCATCGGCAACGGTAACATGGGCACCTACGATATTCGGGGGCTCACGACGCAAGACAATGTACACGTTGCGGCAATCTGCGATGTGTCGAAAGAACAGCGTATCAAAGCGCAGACAATGCTCGCGCAGGATCATGGCAACAAAGACTGCAAAGCCTATAACGATTTCCGAGAGGTCCTTGCACGGGACGACATAGATGCAGTTTCAATAGCTGCGCAGGACCACTGGCATGCGCTCATCGCCGTCGCGGCAGCGAAAGCGGGGAAGGATGTCTATTGTCAGAAACCACTTGGAATGACACTCGAGGAGTGTCAGGTCGTCAGGGAGGTCGTCCGCAAGGAAGGTATTATCTTCCAAACAGGGACTCAACAACGTTCAAGCCTTTTCTTTCGGCTGGCGTGTGAATTGGCCCGCAATGGCTACATCGGCAAGGTGCACACCGTAGAAGTCGCAACGCCTGGTCCTAACTACAAGCGAACCTACATGAACCCGCCCACCGAAGAACCCATCCCGGATGGCTTTGATTTCGAGAGGTATGTGGGCCCCGCGAAGATGCGCCCGTATAACCGCGGCCTACACACACAACCTGATTGGTATCTGATCCGCGATTACTGCGTTGGATTTATTGTCAACTGGGGCGTACACCACCTGGACATCGCAAACTGGGGCGTACCGGAGATCACGTCCGGACAATGCGAAGTCGAGTTCTCGGGGAGCTACCGACACGACGGCCTGACAGACAACATCAATGATTGGCGGGGTGAATTCAGGTATCCATCCGGATTGAAAATGGTCTTCTCGGATGTCGGCAACCCCTGCGCGAAAGGCACTAAGTTCATTGGCGAGGAAGGATGGGTTTATATAGACCGCAATTTGTTTCGCGCGGAACCCATATCCTTGCTCAAAACCGAACTCAAACCAGAGGACATACGCTTGTATCCAGCCGCCCGGAAAGGCGCCTCGCACTACAGAAACTTTATCGACTGCGTGCTTTCCCGCCAAGAGCCTATCGCTCCGGTCGAAGCAGGCGCGCAAGCGTCCTATCTCGGCATGGTGGCGGAAATTTCCGCAAAACTCGGCAGAAAACTCACTTGGGATCACAAGAAGGAACGCTTCGTGGACGACGTCCAGGCCAATGGGCTTTTGTCATCGCCCATGCGCAGTCCCTGGCATCTGTAGATAAGGATTGCAAAGAAAGGAAACGACAATGACTTGGAGATCAGGTAACATGAAAGGCAGAAAGTCAACCTCATGTCAGTATATTGCAGCCGCCATTCTGGTCCTGATGCTTTACCCCGGCCTGGCATCGGCAGAGCAAGAGGATGAAATACGAAAGCAGGCTATAAAGCTTGGGCCCGGTTCTGCGCATCCCGGCACAACAGGCGAGGTGAGGCTGGAACTTGAGAAGTTCCTGCTGGATGGTGATCCTCATGCGTGTGGGATTATATGGGACCTTGTGTGCCTGTCAGGCGTCAATGGGACCACGCGAATACCGCCCTATTCCCTTGCATCATAAGCACTTACGTCACCAAGAATCGAGGCTGGCATTTTGCCCTCATCAGAGGCTATAATGCCTCTTGAATTGGCCTCCGCCCCTCTGTAAAGCGTTGGAGGAGTCACCGTGGCAGACAATCTCGACATCCTCAACACTGCTGTCTCCCTCCTCATCCGAGCCGTGCTGCTCGCGGCGCGGTTCTCCGGACGCGTGCGCCAGCGGAATCTCAAGCGTTTGGCCAGCCGGAATGTCGATGCCAAAACCAAGGAGATTCTCTTCCTCAAAGACAGGATCTATCAGCTCGAAATGCAGGTGTCGATCCTTCAGAAACAGGTCGCCAAGAAGGGCAAGAAGCCACGATATGACGTGCGGGAAAGACTCCTCATTCTCTGGCACATCGAGGCCTTCCAGATCCCCCGGCGAAAGGTCTCCCGGTATTTTGGTATCGCCCGATCCACACTCTACCGTTGGCTGCACAAGATCGAAGATGAGGAATCCTCCGCCACGCCGGCGAACAAGACCTCGGCGGAGATCGCCATGCTCGTCTGGGAGATCACCAAAGCTCATCTCAGTTGGGGCCGGATCCGCATCGCGAACCAGCTCAAATTGCTCGGCATCTTTCTCTCTGCCTCCACGGTGCGAAACATCCTGCAGTGGCCGAAACCCCCGAATGCTCCCACATCCGCGACCACCCCTGAGAAAACAGAAGAGAAGCCAGAGGCCCGCTCCATCCCGGCCTGGTATCCCAATCACGTCTGGTCGGTCGACACCACGAAGGTCCGGTGCTGGGGGCTGTGGCCCATTCACGTCCTGGTGGCCATCGACCACTTCTCCCGCAAGGTCGTATGCGTGGCGCCCCTGGAAGGCCCCAACGCCGGCTGGATCATCGAGACGCTGGAGCAGGCCATGCGAAAACATGACGGGCCCAAGCACATCATCTCCGACCAGGCCCCGGTCTTCGTTGGCGCTGCCTTTGCCGAATTACTGAAACAATGGAACATCAAACCTCGCTTCGGCGCTGTAGGCAAACACGGGTCTATCGCTGTAACGGAGCGGGTCATCAAGACGCTCAAGTATGAATGGTTGCGATGCGTTCCGCTCATCAAAGGGTTTGACCACCTCACGTCTCTGTGCACGGAATTCGAAAGCTGGTACAACGCCTGGCGCCCGCACATGGCTCTGGAGGGCTTCCGTCCAGATGACCTGTATTACGACCGCAAGCCCGAGACGCCAGACCGAAAAGCGAAGACGGTGCCCGGCAATATCGAACGTTACGTCTTCCGCGAAACACGACTCACCGCCTACCGCCTCAAGAATGCGGCGTAGTCCATCCTGCGTGGCTTCAACCTTGTGAGCAGGGGGGAGTCTGCCCATCTCCCAAAGGCAGACCGCTGACTCCCTTCTCCTGGCCGGATAAACACAGTCGGAGCACTGGCACGTTGCCACCCCGGTCCCCCATGCTATCCCTTTCGGGGAGGGTTTGTGGCGGATTCTGCCTTTGCAGAGTGGTCCTATGGCCGCTTGACAGGCACATATGCTCCCGCAAACAGACTATTTCTTTGGTTTCTTCGCTCCCTCCCCAACAATATTTTCGCGGGGCGTGAGTCGATAGTTGATTTCACGCTCAAGCGGTTGCGGTTTGCCGAGTGTGCTGCGTCCCCGGCTTACCAAATCGTCCATGGTGCGAACCAAGCCGCCTTCAACTTCCGGGAATTTATCGAAGACATCCTTATTTTCCGAGCGATCCCGATTCAGGTTGTATACTTGCGAATCCGGGATTTTTTCCGTCTTATTGCCCGGAAAGAGTATTTTCCAATCACCTTTGCGAATGGCGAAGTTTCCGGAAAGGGTATGATGGACCACATTGTCACGAAACCCCTTTTCGCCGCGGAGGATGGGCAGCATACTGAAACTGTCTTCGCCAACATTGTCAGGCAGCTTGGCTCCGAGTAGATCGGCAAACGTGGCCATTAAATCATTCAGACATACCAGCTCGCCGCACGTAGAGCCGGCCTTGACACGGCCCTGCGGCCAGCGCAGTAAGAAGGGAACCCGGTGCCCACCTTCATACAGGTCTCCCTTGTTGCCGCGATTGATCCCGCTGGGGAAATGGCCCAGATGCTCAAAGGTTTTCCCATCTCTGCGCGACTCGGCATTAATCTCATCTGCGCGCGGACAGAAACCGTTGTCGGCAGAGAAGATAAGCATGGTATTGTCCAGAAGCTTGCTGCGCTCCAGTGCCTTGATGACCAAGCCAAAGGCCCAGTCCATCTCCATGACAAAGTCACCATAGATACCCAGGGAGCTCTTTCCGCGCCACTCTTTCGACGGGGCAATCGGAAGGTGCGGGGAATTTACGGCCACATACAGGAAGAATGGCTGATCCGTTTTTTCGGCAGCGATCTTGTCCACGTACTTGGCAGCACGCTGACAAAGCGTGCTGGTGACGAGGCTTGAACCGCAGTGCTGCGCAACCCTGTCATTCTCAACCAGCCAGTTCAAACAGCCGGAATTGTCATAACCAAAGAAATAATCAAATCCCCGGAAATAGGGCGTGTTGCCTACTTGGATTCCAATGGCAGGCAACTTTGGACGATGCGTGTCGTCGCCCAGCACCGTAGCGGCATCTACTTGCGATCCGCCTTTGCTCGAAAAGCCCTGATGCCACTTTCCAATAAAAGCGGTTTTATACCCCTGATCCCGCAACAATGTCCCAAGCGTCATCCGGTCGGGAACGATCATACATCCGCCATAACGTGTTGGCCCTCGTCCCACGCCGGCTGCTCGCAATGTGCGCCAGCAATAGCGTCCGGTCATCAACGCATAGCGCGAAGGCGTACAGACCGAAGCACCTGAATGACCGTCTGTAAAAGTCATCCCCTCGTGAACCAACCGGTCCAGATTCGGTGTCGGTACGATGCAGCGATCGGGATTGAGGGCCTGCACCTCACCATAGCCCATATCATCAGCCAAAAGCACCACAATATTGGGGCGCATCTGAGCCGAAACCACTCCACACAAAACCAAACACATCACCAAGATTTCAAGCCACATCTTCATTACGTTCTCCCTACATTACAGATTAGTTTTCCACATCAAAACTAAAGGGATAGGCCGGCAATCCGGCTTCGTTGACCAAGTTAACTTTGGGCATAGCCGCATAGGCATAGCGCACCTGCCCAGGTTGCACTCCGGCCGGAACCGACAATACCACGGTTTCATCCACAATACGGGCCGCGGCCGCATGCCACTCTTCCCCGTCCTCGCTGGCCCAGAAGGCGCGCGGCGCTTCTCCGTCAACCGTCTGCAGGCCAGTCGCATTCGTAAATCGAATCGTCACCTCGGATCCTTTAACCGACACACTCTCCAGCATCGGCCCCGAGGCAAGCAGGGCTGTTTCACCGAGCGTGTCACGCCGGGCCAGCAACACCAGTCGCTCGGCGATCGGCAGTTTGTCACCAGGATGAATGTTCTTTTCATCTCCCAGATCAATCGTATTAGCAACACCCGTGGCAGGCAGGTCGAGAATTCCCAACTGTGAGTCGCGCATCACGGCCCAACTGTGCGCATTCACGGCTTCCAGATCACCCCATCCCGGCCCGGATTTCAACGTACGTCCGAATCCGGGCAGCATCACGCTGAGCAGATGAAAATCCGGACGGTTCCACGCTTGCCGCAGACGCTCCAGCCACAGGCGCTGTGTGGTACGGTACTGAACCATATCTTCATGGCTTTTGGTATTGGCTTCGCCCTGATAATAAACCATCCCGCGACAGGCCATCGGAATCAGCGGATGCAGCATGGCATTGTAGAGCATATTGGGCCGAGTCCGTGCATAGATATTGGCGTTTCGGTGCGCCTGGGTCAGTCGCTCATTTTCCTGGGGATTCTCGCAGTATCGCTTAATGGTTCCATCGGACGCTGTGGCCGTCTCAATAATCATTTGGCTCAGAGCCCGGTCTGCATTATGGGCCTCCATGATCTTCTTGAAATGCGGCAGCTTTGCCGTCATGTCGGCCGGCATCCACCCCTCGATGGAAGACGAACCCCACGAGGTAACGACCACCGCCACCGGCACATCGCCAGCAACCTGGAGCAGGCAGGCAAAGGCCGCGGCAACCGCTGAATCGGGCGGCCTGCATTTCCACTGGGCGCGGCAGCGTTCTTCCTCGCTGAACGAAATCATCTTCTGCACCTCCAGACAGTGTACGGGACGGCCCGCCTGTAGGGTTTCTTTGACCAGCTTAGTTATCTCAGGCACTTTGTTATGCCCCATTTCCATATTGGATTGGCCGCAGCAGATCCAGACTTCGCCAACCAACACGTCGGTGAAACGGATGGTTTCCGTTCCATCGCTGACCGTAAAGACGTGAGGGCCTCCGGCTTTAAGCGGTGGCAGGTCACACCGCCAGCGACCATCGCCACCGACAGGCGTTGACGCTTTCTGTCCTGCCACGCTGACGGTAACCGTATTGCCGGGCTCTCCCCAGCCCCATATCGGAACGGACTGCTGACGCTGAAGCACCATGTGTTCGGCAAAGGGCGATGCAAGTTCAAGCCGGTCAGCAGGTGCACCCAACAGGCTCCCCCAGCAGAATAGGACGATTGTAAAGGAGGGGTTTTTGCGAATTGTTGTTTTCATCGTGTTCATTCCTGTTTACGCCCGGGAGTTTACTCTCGTTAATACTCCTTGTCAATTTTTGGAGTGACAGCAGGGCTGTTATCTGCACCGACACTCTCAGGTATCCATGTTCCCGATTGAATTAAATTCCATTTTCCATCTTTGCCCTTGTCAAGTTTAAATTCCCTGGTTACATCCCGCAGTAATGCCTTCTGCTCAGCCGTAAACGCATCCTCAATATAGGCTGACTGCCAGGTATTCATCACCTTTAAAAGCTCATCGCGCAAAGGATGACCGTTCAACCCCTTGACTGCAAGGTACAGATCCCAACCGGCATCATTGCCTGCAGCACGTGCACATAACCACTCCATATCCTCGATACATTCAAGCTTGTCTAATTTATACTGTCCTATTCCAATGGGAATATGATTTGACCGCAGAAAGCCGGCCACTTTCATCCGATAATCGAGCATTGATCCTCGAAAGGTCGTTCGAGACTCACCCCAGCTAATGACGCCAACATAATGCCAGTGATAAGGCAGCAGGTCACTGGCTCCGTGTAAAATATTTTTATCATCCAACTCATCAATGA
>Ga0307380_10006936_pt1 | contig 14803 bp, 12 predicted proteins | sample UN3MG_FD_202239 | JGI IMG/M metagenome (GOLD analysis project Ga0307380, IMG submission 202239) | Soil microbial communities from Risofladan, Vaasa, Finland - UN-3 | ecosystem: Environmental > Terrestrial > Soil > Coastal area > Acid sulfate soil | place: Finland: Risofladan, Vaasa | collected... | reverse complement strand
CGAGGCTGCCATGATAGAAAAATGCCTGGTGGTATTCTTCCTGCGAGACTATCGGTTTCCATTCGCCTGGCGGATTCCACGGGCGGCGCAAAGGTACCGATGCATTTAGCGACATCATAGCTTTCGCCGGAGGAACCGTTTTGCATCTTCCTTTAAGCAAAGGGGTGATGTCACGTCCATCAATAATCCGGCCGGGGGGAACCTTCAGGCCAGCAAAAGTCGCGAAGGTGGGATACCAGTCCATTGCGTGGATGAGCTGAGAGGAGGTTTGGCCAGCTTTCACCCCAAGGCCCGGTCCCCATGCGATGCAAGGGACCCGGATACCGGCCTCTAATGTTGTAAGCTTGTTGCCGCGCAAGCGCTGGTCTGGTGTTCGTCCCGGTCCGCGACCATTGTCAGAGGTGTAGATGACCAAAGTCCGGTCATCGATGCCCAGCTCTTCCAACGTGTCGAACAATCGTCCAACATGATGGTCCATGCACTGAATAACATCGCCGTAGAGACCAAAATGTGATTTTCCTTTAAAATCATCTGTTACACCCAACGGATTATGCGCCATTGTGTGAGGCAGGTACAAAAAGAACGGACGTTCTTTATTTTTTCGAATAAAGCTGATCGCCTCATCGGTATAGGCATCGGTCAATTCCGCGGGATTGGCCGGCCGCTTCAATATTTTTTCATTACGCATTAACGGTACGCCGCCTTCATTCTCGAAATAGACAACCTCAACAGGATCGAGGTTATGGAGCAATCCAAAGTAATGGTCGAATCCCTGCTGCCTCGGCAGGAATGGGGGCAGAAATCCCAGATGCCACTTGCCTATGCATGCCGTTGCATAGCCGGATGATTTGAGCAGTTCAGCTAAGGTCAATTCGTCGGGATGAATACCCTTACGCGAGTCCGCCCGCTGTACCCACGTCGCCAATCCAATCCTGCGCGGGTAGCAGCCGGTCAAAATGCCCGCACGCGATGGACTGCAGATCGGAGCGGCCGCATAATAATCGGTGAACAATATGCCCTCTTCGGCCATTCGGTCAATTCGAGGTGTATCGAATTCTTTGGCGCCATAACAACCAAGATCGTAGTAACCCTGGTCATCGACCAGGATAAAAATCAGATTCGGCTTAGGTTCCTGGGCACTCGCCTCGGTGAGGATGCGGTGTTCCTCGCTGGGGTAAGCCTCAGCCAATAAGGGAGAAGAATACAAAGCAGCCACCGAAGCAGCACCGGCCTGTAAAAAGTATCGTCGGGTTAGTTTCGTATGTTCGGCAGCGATGGGCTGTTCCTCCGGGCTTATCATTAACTATTGATGGTTTATTGTGATTCTACTGCATTCTTTGCGTATTAGACCATAAAAACGTTTAAAAGTAGAGTGAAATGCTAAAAAAACTCATAGACTACACACTGTCTGCCTGATGCTACCGTTTTCGCTGAAGCTAAGGCGGACAAGACAAAAGACAATCCACTTTGCTCACTAAAGTTCGCTCAGTGGCTGCCACCCGTCGCAGCATATTTCTTGTTCGTAAAGAGAAATATATTGAGTTTCATCATGATTTATTTCTTTGGTTTAATGGCTTTCAGGTTTATAGAAGTGCCGCCTTTATTTAGATACCCTTCGGCTTGATTTTGGTCATTGTAGGTAGAACGATAAAACACCTCTCAGACACAGTAAAGAAATAAGAAAAGATTTATTCTAAATCAGTTTGACCTCAATCCTGAAGAAATCCGGCGTTAGCAGCTCCTAAAAGGCCACTATTTCATAATATATTTAAACATTATGTATGGACTTGAATCATTTCCTTGATTGCGGCTTTGCGTGCACGCTCTCTTGACTTACGATGGGCATTGGCCTTACGCGTTTTAAGTTGTTTTTCTCGTCTTTTATCGAGTCTATCTCTACGTTTTCCCATGAAAATTTCCTTTCAGTACTTTTACCAAATCTGTCACGCTGTGCCAGGTTTCATGGCAAATAAAACATTTTCAGTATTATGACAGCAACAATACGCCAAGTATAATACCAAATCGTTCAGGCCGTCGCTATTAACTTTTCAAATATCCGTAACGAGTTTTTATTTTTTGCACACCCGGGGGTAAACCCGCCGCGGCGGGTAAACTCTCAAGCAAGTAGGCACACACTCCCCGGCAGAAGAACCGTGTAAGTACACCCGGGGATAAACTCTGGACAAGCTCCGGCAAGCTCTGGATAAACTCGGGTAAACTCGAAAACATATCCGGGCAACCACGCGGGGTTGCCCCTACATTGAACAGCACAACGATATTTATAGGTATTTAGGGCGGTTCACGAACCGCCCCTACGATGAACAATGCAATGGGGGATATTTTGTAAAGTAAAAGGAGGGATGATTCTAATTCTATTGGTTATTGGTGCGATACATCGCAGCCTACCTGCTAAAGTGAACTAAAGTGCCTAAAGTTGGATGTTCGATACTGGTTTATTGATTCTGGATGCTGGAGATACACCTTCCACTTCACTCACTAAAGTTCGTTCAGTGGCTGCCACCCGTTGGGGCTTTATTTTTTAAGCCGAATTAATTTTCCGTTGGTTTTACGGCTTTCATGTTTATAATTGTGTTAGTATAGACTTCCCGATTTGAGTTTTGCTATTGTAGTGTGCTGAAATACTTCTCATTGCTGCACGATGGAGAATCAAGAACAGGTCATATATTTCTTATTGAATGGAGGGAAATGAAAAGTATACAATCATATTAAGAAGAGAGTCATTCCAAAACAATTCGATATGAAGTTAAATGGAAAACACAGATAACAAAGTAGAGGTTCTTTGAAAGGAGATTAATTATGAGTACGCAAGAAAAAAAAGTGTCTTTGATTTCGTGTATTGTGGGTTTGGCAATTGGAGTAGCCTTAGCAGGTTTTACGCCGACATTACTATCTGAGCAGACAGTTTTGGCACAAGCAGAGCAATCTTCAGCACCAGGTCCGGTTGCAATTGTTAAATGTAACCCTGTGGTCCGAAATTTTCCTAACTCTCGAGATGCCTGGGACTGCAATATGATTGTAAGTCCAGATGGATATATTTGGTTTGTTGCGGTAAATGATAATTTAGAAGATACACATAGTGTGGATAATGTTATCAATGTCCTCTGGGAGTACCAACTTGAAAAAGGCAACTTGTGATATTTATTTGTTGGGGGGACTTTCGTAAATTAACAGGAGGGATGATTGTAATTCTATTCTTTATTGGTGCGATTCATCGCACCATAGCTACTATTCTTTATTGGTGCGATTCATCGCACCCTACGATTTATTTTGTTCGGCACTCTTAATTATTTTCTTTGATTGTCTCAATCAATTCAGCGATGCGAAGCTGTAGCCTGTTTATTTCTCTTTTGTTGCGAGGTCTTTGCATCATGACCCAGGCGAAGACGCTTATGAAGCCAAGCCAATGGCTGCAAATGACAACTATAGCAGCAAGCATGATCTGGTATCTGGTCTGGCCGGTAATGAAAAACTCTTTAACACAACCAACGATGAGGATTGAAAGAATTATATACTGGGCGTAAACACATTTTATAACCCAACGCATTTTTTTGCTGTAAGCATCCTTAAACCATGAACGCATTGTGTCTTCTTTTGATTCATCATATTCCGGCGGATTGTCCATTATCTTTTTTATCTGTTCCTTATCCATTTTTCACCTCGAAATTAATTATCAAAATATTTTTCGCATAACTGTTTCAATTCTTCTCTTGCCGTAAACAGGCGAGACTTTACAGTGCCTGGTGGAATATTCAGGGCAATACTTATTTCAGAAATATTTAGCTGCTCAAAATAATATAGACTCAGGATCACTCTACTATCACTTTTTAATCTTTGAACCAATTCTTTTACCTGTAAATCATTATCTTTTCGATTACAATCAACTTCAATCGACTCAAGGCTTATATGTTGATTTTTCTTTTTGTTTTTCAACCAGTCAATTGTTCTATTTGTGGCGATTCTATAAGCCCAGGCCTTAAAACTTTTGGGGTCATGTAATTTTTTTAATCCTTTTATTATCTCAAGCCAAGTTTGCTGAGTGATATCCCATGAAGCATGGACGTCAGTAGTCAATCTAAAGACATAATGCCATAGCTTTTTCTGCCATAGAGAAATCAGCTTTTCCAACGCTTCGGCATTGCCGTCCTGAGCAGCCATAACCAGAAACTGGTTTTGTATGTTTGAAAGATTATCTTTCATTTACTTTCTTAGGCTTTTGAGCAGCTTAATTGGTTCATTTTATTTAACATATTTTTTCATTTTCCCAATAACAATCCGGGAAAAGATCTTAAATGCTTTGTTTATTCGTAATATCAGAGATTTGTTGGAATGTCAAATTGACGAAGATTATTTGAGATAAGACAATAAATAACAAGCGATCCGGAGGATTTTTGAAAAGAGTATTTTATTGGTTCTTTAACCTGCGCTACTCTTGATTTTTGTTAGAACTTCGTCGAATTCATTCAGGATGGTTTGGTCTTTTTGGCTTAGAAAGATGTTGACTGAGAAAATCGTCAGGCAGTTTGCGATGAAGCCGGGGACGATTTCGTACATTGTATCGCTAAGTCCAATCTGTTTCCATAATACAAGTACGACCGTTCCGGTCACCATTCCTGCTAATGCCGATTGCCAGGTCGTCTTTCGGCTGTACAGAGCAAAAAGAACCAACGGCCCGAAGGCCGCACCGAAACCACCCCATGCGTAGGAAACTATCTCCAGAATAGTGTTATCGCGGTCTAATGCCATAATTAACGCTATTATCGAAATGATAATGACACAGCCCCGTCCAACCAGAACAATTTCCCTCTCGGAGGCCTCTTTCCTTATTGCCTTAGAGTAAAAATCTTCCGATAACGCCGATGACGAAACAAGTAATTGCGAATCTATCGTTGACATAATAGCCGAGAAGATGGCCGCCAAAAGTATCCCGCCGAACCACGGGTTAAAGAGGTCGCCTATCATAAAAATGAAGACTTTTTCTTCCTCGCCGCCGCTCAAGTCCTCATACATTGCAATCCCAATCAAGCCGATAATTACCGCCCCGCACAATGACAGAAAGACCCAGACAATCGCTATGGCCATCGATTTTCCGAGTTTATCCACCGTCTTGATACTCATAAAGCGAACCAATATATGCGGCTGGCCGAAGTAGCCCAGACCCCAGGCCATACTGGATATAATCATACAGACAGCTACAGGCAATGAAACATCCTGCGGCATCAAGCTTGTCGATATATCTTTTAGCGCCATCGCTTCTTTTATTGCCTTAGCTCCTCCGGCGGTATTATAGGTCAGCAGAGGAACTATTACTATCGCAAAGACCATTAACGCTCCCTGCAGAAGGTCTGTCCAGCATACCGCCAGAAACCCTCCTAAGAAGGTATAAGCAATTATGACAAGCCCGCCGATAATTACTGCGAGGTGATATTGAACATTAAAAGACGATTCAAACAGTTTTCCCGTTGCCACGAGTCCCGACGAAGCGTATATGGCGAAAAATATAAGTATTATGATAGCCGAAACGATTCTAAGCAGGCCGGTCGGGTCTCTGAAACGAGCCTCGAAAAAGCAGGGCAGTGTTATCGCATTGGTTTTTTCCGTATAAATCCTCAGCCGAGCTGAGACCAGCTTCCAGTTCAGGACTGTCCCTATGAAGAGGCCGGTCGCAATCCAGGTCTTTCCCATTCCACTTAGGTAAATTGCGCCGGGCAGCCCCATCAGGAGCCAGCCGCTCATATCGGACGCCTGTGCCGAAAGTGCCGTGACCCATGAGCCCATGCCCCTTCCACCAAGAAGATAGTCTTCTATGTTGCTGGACTTTCGGTAAAAGAAAAAACCGATACCAAGCAAGACTATAAAATAAGCTATAAATGTATATAAGGTTGCTATCGGCATTTTCTTGTGAAAAGTATAGAGGCCCCCTTTATGGTTGCGGAGGCAACTCTAATGCTGGAAATTCAACGTCGCTTGCCAGCCTGACCCATTCGTTATTACCATACACTCCGGCCTTGCTGTAATCGAACGGTTTAAAGCCAATCTTTAAAGCAGGGGAGTCCGGCTTCAAGCGAAAATCGAAATTGTCCGCATCGACAAACATCGGGTCGGCTATAATCGAATCCGTATCGTATCCTCTATCTTGCCACTGTTCCAATGTCATACCGGCAGGTCTCACCTCTTTACCCGATGTGTTCCAATAGCAGTTGTTTAACATCTTTATTTTGACTCTGGTCCACGGTCCGGACAGCAGGGGGCCTGTATTCCAATAGACGATATTATTTTCAAAGGTAAACGACAGATGCTCCTCCACTCGCGTTGCCTGGATTTGATGCAGTTTACTGAAAGCCAGGATATTGTTTCGAATGATATTTTCTTTGCCGTAATGCTGGTGGAAGCCGCCTGTCCTGGTGTTATATACGAGATTGTTTTCCATAACGATGCCGGTGCTGCCCTCATCTGTATAAAGTCCCCAGCCGCCGTAAGAGTACGAATATATATCGTGAAAAACATTATTGCTCACGACAGTGCCTTCCGAAGGTCCGAGCGTATAAATACCACCCATATCGCTCAGCACACCCCAGCCGATATGGTGCACGTGATTGAAACTTATGTTATTGCGTTTGCACAGGCTGTCGCTATACCCCCATCGCCAGCCTATAGAAAGGCCTGTATAGAAAAGGTCTCCGATGTCGTTATGCGTAACGGCATTGTCGCCGCTTTGTCCAATCCAGACGCCGACGGCGGAAGTATATATCCTGCCGCCTGTGCGAATGATATTGTTATCGACCGTAATATGATTCGTTCGGGATGGTTGGTCGGGGCTAATCGCCCCCTCGCCGATTCGTACGCCGCCGGCGCCTAAGTCGTAAAGGTAGGAGCGTTCGAGCCTGCTATCACGACAGCCCTGGCGAAACCATACGCCGTATGTTGCAACGTGGCTTACTTCGCAATCGGCTATATTTATATTGCGCGCTCCGTCGGCCATGATGGCGGCTTCGGTAACGTAAGCAGCCTGATATGGAGCATACCCGCTGACCGGCAGCAGCGATTGATTATGATGAAAAGCAAGCCCTTTCAATTTGATATTTTCTACAAATTCTTCGGCCTCGGGTTTTCCCTCGAAGACAACGAGTTTCTCAATAACCGGAGCTACGACATGAGCAGTTGACATACCTTCATCGGGCAAAGGCTTGTAATATAGAGTGCCGGTACGAGACAAGAACCATTCGCCGGGAGTATCCAAGGCCGCTTTGAAATTTTCTAAATGAAAACGAGTATTCTTCGGCCAGCCTGAATAACTCTTAAGTTTCTCTCCAATAGTAATAATTTTGTTGGTTGTTGTATCTATCTCCTTCAAAAACCTCCGGCTTATACACCACTTATGATATGCAACCAACGTAACATCGCCAAGCTCGTTACTGTCAATATTTCGCAAAGGCCCAAGAGCATCACCAGGCACCGTTGTAGTCCGTCGATATTTGTCCTTACTGCCCTCTATCAAAACTTCTGAGGTATCACCCATATAGTGATAGAATTTATTTGGAGTACGGGCACGCACAACTCGACGGCCGTTTACGAACAACTGCTCGAAATACCATTTACCATTTGCAACTTCCGGTATATGAGCTTGCCAGATACCGTTTTCACCTCGCTTGAAACCTGTAATTACCCGTCCTCCGGTAAATACCGGCCTGGCACCATCGGCCGCTTCGTAGCTGATCGGACATTCCTTCGTCCCACTGTCCTGGGGTGTTAATGTGAAAGGTTCACTCAGGGTGTAAGTTCCATCGGTAACGATGACCCGCACAGGCTCTGTGATAGCACCTCTCGATTTCAAACGCCGTATAGCATCCCTCGCTCCTGCCAGAGAAGCCACAGGCCCATTCGTGCGATTTCTATTCGGTTTTTCCCGCCGCCCCGACCACTTGTCATTACCCTGGGTGGAAACGTATAGCGTAAGAGCCTGGGCACATTGGCATAAGAACACTGAAACTAAAACGTAGCAAAAAAAAGACCTTATTGTTAAACCATGCCTTTTCATATCGTTTTATCTCCTCTTAAAACTGCACTATATTTCTATTATCGTAAACTGCAAATCGCCGGTCTAAAGCTTTAAGCCGTTAGATTCTCCCATTCAATTCCGACTTTTTTGAGAGCGTATCCAAGCTCACGCATGTAGTCACCGTAGCAAGTCATCCAGTGGAATCCGGGCATTCGCTCGGCTAATTTTTGACTGTCACAGGGAAAGCGTATATCAATTTGTGCCCGGCAGATATCCATAAACGGTGCATCTACAATCTCGCCAATCAGACCGACCCATCGCCTGATGAGAAAATCGGGTGCAATATTGGTTACTACCTGGCCCTTGTGCATCTCCACCTTTGGTGCTGCGCCATAGTCCGACTCGAAGTGGGTCATTATCCTTGCGGGCTCGCGTTTTTTTCCGTCCATCCTTCGCGGTGCCGTGCAATGGGCAAGTGTAATAATGCCATCGTGGGGATACGTCGGGTCGTTAAGAAACATCGGCTTGCCCGAGATGTTTACCATAAGAACACCTGAGGGTATCACGACAAAATCAGATTCGCAATACGCCTGGTATCCGGCATCGTTCAATAAACTCAGCGTCAGACAGGCCGAGGTCTCTGCCAAGGGCATAATCGTGCCCATACAGCTATTGACAGTAATAGCATTACAATCGGCCTTTTTCATTATTCCTCGAAATACCTGCTCCAGCAGAAAAGCGTTGTCAACAAAATTACGTTTGGTTTCAAGTGTTGTGCCTGCTGATTTGAGATACCTGCCTGCTCGATTGTGAGCACGCTCGACGGCATTATTGTCCGCCCTCGCTTCTTTAATTAATTTGCCCAGTTCATTATAAGAAAATGTCTGAATGTCGAACTGCCACTTTTTCTTAATATCCTTAAACATCTCTTTGCGGAACTCGGTTGACTGTGCCCATGCTCCAGGCCCGCCGATAGCTATTATTCGCGTGCCCTGTGTGTTACGAAGGCCGCACAGTGCGCGCAGCCGCCACATAATCTCATCCTGGCTGTCAATCACAACGTCGCCGTCGTCTATACCCTTAACGGCCAGTGAATCGGTATGCTGCCGAAGGTAGCGGGGGCTTATTATCTCGTACCACAAATAGACGGGCCCCGACTTATGCCGGCAGAAAAATATAATGTCTTTGCCGGTCTTTGCCAGTTCATCAAATGTGTCCATCCCGCCGCCTGCCGCATAAATGATAATCACATCGGCCTTATCCAAATCGTTCACAGATGCCAAATCGTCTTTACCTTTTATCCGGCTTACCGGCTGGAAATCTACCGGAAAATCGGCTTTTGCTCTAAGCTCACGAAGCTCGCTTTGGATTTTGTTTACTTCCTTACTGGCATCCTGTTCTGTTTGGATGCCGCCCCAACTGCGCCAACTGTATTGATGGCCTCGCTTTGGGGTACTATAGACAAGTATGGGTTTGACCTTCAATGCACGGCGCTTCGGACCAGCATCATCCTTCTCGGCCGCCGAGACCGCCGACCAGCTAAGGCCCGTAATAGCCGCACCGGCTAATGCAACTGAGCCCACACCCTGTAGAAAATCTCTCCGGCTGACGCCATTCGGCGAATCTTGCCCACCACAGGGACAGCATGTATGCCGGGGTAACTCTCTTTCATTATTGGATTGTACAGTCATTGTAAATCCTCCTTTCGATGGATATTGGTTTTTGTTTACTCGGAAAGTATAAACCAAATCCAGAGGATAAAAAAGAAAAAATTAGACACATCCCTGTAATTTCAGGCGCGACAGACTCACCATCAATATCTTTTTTATTGCCAAAGACAGTCAGATTTTGTAGAACCCCGCAGTATCTTTAGCTTTCAAAATTTTTTTGGCAAACATACATGTGTTTGACTACGAAGGAGTTGTTAAGTCCTGAAGGTCTCTTATGTTCGAGAATGAAGCAGAATTAAGGAAAATAACTGACCGGATTGTGGCAAACATGATTTCCGTCAATCTTGCGCAAAAAAAAGTCTATACCGACAATCGCATAGGCAAAGAGTACTTCAATCTGATTACACGAAATGCTTTTGAAAAGAAACTTATCACTATTGCCGTTCTCGGCTATCCAGAACAGGTAGGCGTCTGGTCGTACACTCTACTGAGCCAATCGCGCATAGCCGAATCCAGCATGGAGCCCTATTTTAAGGAATTTGCAAAAAACGACTTTGGCCTAATCGCCATTAATCCCAATTGTCTTGCTCCGGACATTGAAGGAGATTCATTCATTTATCAGCTTGAGCGGGTCATAACCAATATCGCCCCTGATAAAAAAATAGGCTTCATTGGCTTTTCGATGGGAGGTAAGGTCCTGGTCGAATTTTTACAGCAGCGTCCCGAACTCCTCGACCGCACAGCGGGCCTCGTCTTGATTGACCCCACATTATCTAACAGGCTGGATGTTGGAAATATTCGACCCATACTCGATAATAACACTTTGCTCATCGCATCGAAGGGCGAAGCCTACAGACCGGGCGATATTGCCTCGGTCCTGCTGCAAATACCCAAAATTTCTTTTCCAGGCATCCATGGCGAAGTGCCAAATAAGGCCCTGCCCCAAATCATCAACTTTTACCGGCAATACCTTTTATCATCGAAATCTTGACGGATAGCCATTTAAACACTAAAATTGTTTACTCCCGTATCAAGTAACGAGAATCGAGTATCAAGGAACGAGTATGACAAAGATTAATGAGAATTTTTTGAAACTCCAGGCCGGGTATCTTTTCCCGGAAATCGGCCGAAGAAAAAGAGCCTTTCAAGAGGCTAATCCGGATGCCAAAATAATTAGTATGGGTATCGGTGATGTTACTCAGCCGCTTGCCCCGGCCGTCATAGAGGCGATGAAAAAGGCCGTTGACGAAATGGGCAGCAGTAAGACCTTCAAAGGCTATGATGATGGCGGCATAGGCTATGAATTTCTAAGAGAAGCCATAAAAGAAAATGACTTTAACTCTCGTGGCGTCGATATAGACATCGATGAAATCGTCGTCAGCGATGGCGCAAAATGCGATACCGGCAATATGCAGGAAGTCTTCGGCCTTGACAACATAATAGCCGTATCCGATCCCGTCTATCCCGTATATGTGGATACCAACGTTATGTCGGGCAGGACAGGCGGCCCGGCGGGGCAGGGCAGGTATGAAGGGATTGTCTATATGCCCTGCACAGAGCAAAATAATTTTGTACCTGATTTACCAGAGGAAAAGGTCGATTTGATTTACCTGTGCTTTCCGAATAATCCAACCGGCGCGGTGGCAACAAAAGAGCAGCTAAAAAAATGGGTGGATTTTGCCAGTGAGCATAAAGCGATAATTCTTTTTGACGCCGCATACGAGGCCTTTATCTCCGAGACGGACATACCGCACTCAATATACGAGATTGACGGAGCAAAAGAAGTAGCCATCGAGTTTCGCAGCTTCTCCAAGACTGCGGGCTTTACCGGCCTGCGATGCGCATTCACCGTCATACCAAGGCAGTTAAAGGCCTACACAAACGACGGCAGGGCGGTTGAAGTCGCCCCGATATGGAAAAGACGCCACTGCACAAAGTTCAACGGTGTATCCTATGTCACCCAGGCCGGTGCCGCCGCCGTTTACAGCCCTGAAGGTAAAGAGCAAAACCAGAAAATTATCGATATTTATATGGCCAACGCCAGGCTCATCTGTGAGAGACTCAGAAAACTCGGATTTACTGTTTATGGTGGCCTCAATGCACCATATATCTGGTTAAAGACCCCAAACGGCGTCGGTTCATGGGAATTCTTCGATACATTACTCAACAATGCACATGTTGTAGGCACTCCCGGGGCCGGCTTCGGCTCGGCAGGAGAAGGATTCTTCCGTCTCACCGCCTTCGCCACACCCGACAACGTCAAAGAGGCCATGAAACGATTCCAAAAAATATAACACGCAGATTTGGAATTTCGGATTTATAAAAGATGACAACAGTATATATCGGCCTGGGCAGCAATTTAGGGAACAGAGAGGACTATATAAAAACAGCCCTCAAAATGCTTGCCGAGGTCCCGGATATCGAAGTTGCCCGGGTAAGTAAGCTAATCGAGACCGCCCCTTTGGCACAGGCCGACCAGCCGGAATATATAAACGCAGTTGCTGAGCTAAAGACAAATCTAAGCCCGGAAGATTTACTTAAGACACTCATCGATATTGAAAACTCTCTCGCCAGAGTCCGCGGGGAAAAATGGTCTCCCAGAACCATCGACTTAGACATCCTGCTGTTTGGTCCGGACGTTATCGATAAGCCCCATTTAACCATCCCGCATCCGCAAATGCACTTACGCTCATTTGTGCTCAGGGGTCTTTGTCAGCTCGATGCAAATTTGCTTCATCCGGTTATGAACGAACCGGTCTGTGAACTGGCCAACCGATTGTCCGGCTGTGATTTCGTCCCGAATCCCGGCCTGCCGCAGCTTATCAGTGTTGCAGGAATTATCGGCGTCGGAAAAACTACCCTTGCAAAAGAGCTTTCGAACCGGCTCAACTGTCAAATGCTGCCGGAACCTTATGATACCAACCCATTCATGCCCGATGTTTACGCCGGTAAACAAGAGCTTGCATTGGATTCGCAATTATATTTCCTGACCGCCAGAGTTGAGCAGTTAAATAAAAGTGTTTTGGAAAAGGGGCAAACATATATAAGTGACTATATCTTTGATAAAGAGCTTATTTACAGCAGACAAACACTAACCCCGGAGCAGTTGACCTTGTACGATAAGATTTATCAATCCTCCAACTCTAAGGTTGCCCTGCCGGTGCTTGTTATATATCTGCTTGATTCACCTCAGAATTGCCTCGAACGCATTCATAAGAGAAACCTCCCTTATGAGCAGAAAATCGAACTGCAATACCTGGAAAATCTTGAAGCCGAATACAACCCGCTCTTCAGTAATTGGAAAATCTGTCCAGTTATCTGCAAAAAAACCTCCGAGCTGGACTCTACCAAAGACGACAATATCGACCTTCTGGCAGAGCAAATAAAATATTACATTGCAAAACAATCTGTCATTGAGAACGTAAAAAGCCTTTAGTCCTGAGCGAAGACAAAGAGTAAGCAATCTAAAATGTAACAATGGAAGCAGCAGAAACAATACAATCTATTAGAAGTCTAATAAAAGCCGCCCGCGATAGCGGCAAAAATATCGGCCTTGTACCGACAATGGGCGCTCTCCATATCGGCCATATTTCATTAATCGAAGCAGCCCTGAAGAAATGCGATTATGTCGTAGTCAGCATCTTCGTCAATCCCACCCAGTTTGTTCCCGGCGAGGATTTTGAAAAATATCCCCGACCTTTTGAAGACGACCTGGATATTTGTAAAAAGGCGGGCGTTGACGCTGTTTTTGCCCCAGCGCCCGAGCAAATGTACCCGGTTGAAAATATTACCTGGGTAAATGTTGAAAAACTAACCGAGTTGCTCTGCGGACAATCCCGCCCCGGCCACTTTCAGGGAGTAACCACGGTCTGCAGTAAGTTATTCAATATCGTTGCTCCTGACATCGCGTTCTTCGGGCAAAAAGATGCCCAGCAGGCAATTGTTATCAGGCGTATGGCTGCCGATTTAAATATGCCTTTGTCAATTGTCGTGTGCCCGACAATTCGCGAATCCAGCGGGCTTGCGGTCAGCAGCAGAAATAAGTATTTGAGCGAACAGCAGAAAAAAGACGCCGCAAATATTTACAAATCCCTCCAGAAATGTCATCGAATGATTGACACCGGCGTAAAGGACGCCTCGGAAATTATCGACGAGATGCGTAAAATATTACAGCAGGTCCCTTCAATAGAGATAGAATATATAAGTATCGTTGACGCCGATACTCTACAAAATATCGACCATATTGCAGGCAAGGTCCTCACTGCCGTTGCGGTTAGAATCGGCCCCGCAAGGCTAATAGACAACATTCTGTTGGACACAGCCAAATAAGGTTGTATAATGACCGCTTATTCATTTTAAGTGGAACAGTACAAGAAATAAGAATCATGTTTGTAAAGCTATTGAAAAGCAAGCTGCACCGTGCAACCGTTACCGACACTAAGCTGGACTATCCCGGCAGTATCGCAATAGATCCTGCCCTTATGGAAGCAGCCGGAATTTTGCCGTATGAATCTGTTTTGGTTGCCAACCTAAACAACGGCAGCCGGATGGAAACCTATGTCGTACCCGCAGAACCAAACTCCAGGCAGGTTGTAATAATGGGAGCGGCAGCGCAGTTGATTAAGCCAAAAGACATCGTAATCATTATGAGTTTTGGCTTTTTTACTCTTGACGAAGCCAAAGAATTTAAACCAAAAGTAGTCGTCCTTGGTGAGAATAATATAATTAAGGATAATGGATAATATCCGCCCTTCGTCGCTCGGAAGGGATGCAAGCAACGAGCAACGAGAAACAAAATAAATGCGTCCTGAGCTTTTCGAGATACCTCTAATACATCTGACCGTAAAAAGCTATGGTCTGATGATGGTAATTGGCTTTCTTGCCGCCGTTTACCTGATAAGACGCTTAAGCCGCGATATTACTCCTGACCCTCAGCTTATTACCAACGCAGCCCTTTACTCGTTAATAGGAGGAGTGTTCGGAGCACGCGTATTTTATGTGCTTCACCATCTGAGTGATTTCAAACAGGACGCTGTGTCCGTCTTTAAGATATGGAACGGCGGCCTTGAGCTGTTAGGAGGTGTGATTTTAGCCGTCGCCATCATCATCTTCTATC
>Ga0307380_10006935_pt1 | contig 14804 bp, 9 predicted proteins | sample UN3MG_FD_202239 | JGI IMG/M metagenome (GOLD analysis project Ga0307380, IMG submission 202239) | Soil microbial communities from Risofladan, Vaasa, Finland - UN-3 | ecosystem: Environmental > Terrestrial > Soil > Coastal area > Acid sulfate soil | place: Finland: Risofladan, Vaasa | collected... | reverse complement strand
GTCCGAGCAGCTCGAGAAGGACCTGGAGAGGCAGTACCAGGCCGACGTGCAGCTCAACATGGCCGTGCTGATGCTCAAGCTCATGCGGCTCCAGTACCGAAGCGCCGTCTGAGGGCCCGGGCGATGCTCCGACGAATCGCGTTTTGGGCCCTGCTGGCGCTGGCAGGGTGCGGCCCGGGCACGCAGGAACGCACCCACGGGCAGGCGGCCGCGCCCGAGCCGGTCGGGATCAGGCCCTTTCGCTTCGGCCAGCCGGACGTCGTCCTGCTGGTCACCGGGGGGACCAACGGCATGCTGGAGGTCTGCAACTGCGCTGGCCCCATGGCCGGCGGGCTGGCACGCCGTAGCGGGCTCGTCCGCAGCTATCGGGCCGCGTTTGCCAACCTCCTGCTGCTCGACACGGGCGACGTGTTCTGGATCGAGCCCAACGACCTCCGGAACGAGTACGTCCTCAAGGGCTATGCCCAGATCGGCTACGACGCCATCGTGCCGGGCGACCAGGAGTGGGCGGCCGGGCCGCGGCGATTGAGAGAGCTGCTGGCCGGGCGAGGGCTGACCTGCCTGTCACCGACCGTCTCCGCAGAGGGCGTCCGGACCATTGCGGCCATGGAGCGGCAGTTCGGCCCGGCGAAGCTGGCCGTCGTGGCCGATGCCCGCAAGAGCGCTTTCACGTTCGTGCCCGAGGACGTGGTCGCGAAGCTCTCCTTCGCCGATCCGGCGGAGCTGCATCGGCGCGTCGGAGAGCTGAAGGCGGGAGGGTACGTTGTCGTGGCCGCGGCCCACATGGACGAGGACTCGCTGGCGTCGCTGGCCTCCATGCCGGTGGACCTGATCGTGCGCGGGCACACGACCCGTTCCGAGCCGCAGCTCCAGCGGATCGGCGGCAAGCCCGTGGTGAAGGTGGGCGGCTCGGAGACCGTCGGCGTTGTGGCGATGAAGCTCGCCGACGGCAAGCTGGCCGACATCGAGTACCGGCTGGAAGTGGTGGACACGTCCTGGCCGCTGGACCAGCGCCTGATCCAGACCTACCAGGCCTACGCCCACGCCGCCATGCGCCAGGCGCTGGATGCCGAGCGGAAGGAGGGCCTGGCGTACCAGCCATCCTCGGCCTGCGGGCGGTGTCATCGGCCTCAATACGACGCGTGGAGGAAGAGCCATCACGCGCGGGCGTACGGGACCCTCGTGAAGGCCAGGCGCACCGGCGATCCGAACTGCCTGGCCTGCCACACGAGCGGCTTTGGCACGAAGCACGGCTTCCTCACCATCGAGAAGACGCCCGAGCTTGCGAACGTCAACTGCCAGGATTGCCACCGGTTCACCGAGGCCGAGCACCGGCAGAAGGGCTTCCGTTTCGCGCCCGTCGGCAAAGATGTGTGCACGACGTGCCACACCCCCGTCACCGACCCGAAGTTCGACCTCTCGGCCAAGGTGCCCAAGGTCCGCTGCCCGCACAGCGCCCGGCCCGCCGCGGGAAGCCAGCCCTCCTGACCCGCCGGCCGGGGGGGGGGCAGCGCGCCTACGCGGGGATACGGTCCCTTTCCAACGCGGCGCGAAGCTTTGCCAGGGCCTGGTGCTGGATCTGCCGGACGCGTTCGATCGAGAGACCCACAGTCCGCCCCACGTCGGCCAGGGTCCTGCGCCGCCCGGCCGTCGTGATGCCGAACCGCTCAAGAACGACGGTGCGCTCCATCTCCTTCAGGCCGGCGCGGTTGTCCGCGAGGACCTCGCGCACGGCCGTGATGGCATCGCTGTGCCGGTCGTCCTCCCGCCGGCCGCCCCCGTCGCCTTGCTCGACGTCGGGGTCGTATTCGACGGGGAAGTGCTGGCGGTAGCGGCGGGCCTTGGCCGCCATCCGGTGGAAGCTCTTGAGGAGGCCGCGGCACACGTAGGTCGAGAACTTGAAGCCCCGGGAGACGTCGAAGTTCTCCACGCACCGCAGCAGCACGAGATTGCCGTCCGCAACAAGGTCGGCGAACTCGACGTCCTTCGGGCCGTAGCGCCGGGTCATCGACAGCACCAGTGCCAGGTTCGCCCGGACCAGCACCGCACGGGCCTCCATCGCACGCTGGTGCCACATAAGCACCTCCCTGGCGTGCTCTGCCATTCGCCGGCTCGGCGGCAGGGCAAGGAGCCCGGCCAATCGATACTTGCCGTAATTGAAACGCAGGAAGCTCCTGACCTCCTCCTCCGCACTGAGCCGAAAGGCCTTGCCCGGCGTGGCCCCGCCCTCCTCGGAATCCGGAGTATACGTCCAGGCCGGCAGGGCCCCGGGGGGGGCCTCATCGGCGAGCCACGGGGCGTCCGACGGGGAGCCGAAGCTTTCGTGGTAGATGTACTGCACGGTGGGGGAGAGCCGCTGGAGCCGTTCGGCTTCCTCCGGGCTGAGGCTGTCCGACCGGGCCAAACGCCCCGTCAAGTCCGACGCGCTCAAGTGTTCCGTCTTTGCGACCATCGTCCCGCTTCCCTTGCTTGTCTGTCCGCCTCCGCGGCAACCAACGGTTGGCGTATCTACCCCGGGAGGGACAGGCCCGGCTGGAGGAACCGGGCCTGTCGCCCACGGGCCGCTCCGGGGGAGAAGCAGCCCGATTCCCGGGTACTGTGGGTTCCCTGTCACGCTACATCAAAAAGGGCCACGCCGCCGGCCGAGCCGCCGAGGCCGCGCGCTGCCAGCCGATCCGGCACGCCGCCTTGGCCCTGCCTGACGGGCACGGGTACCACACTCTCCTCCGCACAAGACGCCACCGGGATGCGAACCGAAGGACCGGTGCCTCTCGAGGGTCCGGCGGGGCCCCCGCGCTGTCGGCCGCTGGGGGGCTCCGGATCGGCCGGGGAAGCATCCGGTCGGATCGCCGCCGCCACGGTGGGGTAGACCCGAAGGCTGTCCGTCACGCGGCTGCTCCTGAGCAGTTCCAGAACGCTGGCGGACGGGGCGGCCAATCGGATCCGGTCCAGGCAGGCGCTTGTGCGGCAGATGCCCGCCGTCACCGCGGAGATGGCGATGGAGGCCACGTATTGAAGATCGCCCAGGTCGACCACGATCATTGGGACGCCCTGGCGGATCAGGCCCTCCAATGCCAGGCGAAGGGCTTCCGCTTCCGCGATGCCCGCCGAGCCGTGCAGTCTCACCACGGCAGCGTGCGGATGAGCTTCCAGTTCGACCTCCAGGAGCCTCTTGCGGCCCCGCCAGGTGGTCGGCGTATCGTCAGGCCGGGCAGATCCCTGCGGGAGCGGATCCTCCGGCAGCCGCCCGGCTGCCGCGAATCGGTGCGTCCTGCCAGCTTTCATCGTGCCCGAGAGTTCCATTGTCTGCTCCTTTCCGGTCATCGTTGCTTCGACATATCGAGACAGTGCAAGGGCCATGCCGAGAAAGTGGTGCAATAAGTATATTATTACAAATCGCTTGCTAAAAAGGATTTACGGAGGATTCCTCTACGAAGTTGAGGGCGAAGAAAGGCGGGGGGCATGTCTCGTGATACATGCTATGTGAGACACGTGACACATCTGAGGCGCCTGGCAGGACAGGGGTCGAGCGTGGGGGGATGGGGATGTGGATCTCAGCCTGCCAGGTCGTGACCGTCAAGGAAACGGTACAGCGTCGCCCGGGACACGCCGAGAAGCCGGGCCGCCCGGACCTTGTTCCCATCGGCCGCCTTCAGGGCGCGGCGCACCCGCTCCACGGTGAGCTTCTCCTTGCGCGCCGGGTTGCCGGGGGCCGTCCCGGCAGCGGCCGGGCGAGTGACGGTGGGGGGCAGGTGCTCGGCCTTCAGCGGCCCGTCTTTGCAGCGGACCAGGGCGTACTGGATGGCGTTCTCCAGTTCCCGGACGTTGCCCGGCCAGTCGTACTGCGTCAGGGCCAGAACGGCGCTGTCGGCGAGATCGACGATTGGGCGCGCCATCTTCTCGATGCTCCGTGCGAGGACATGTTCGGCCAGCAGCGGAATGTCCCCGAGCCGCTCCCGCAGGGCCGGCACGTGGATGGGCACCACGGCGAGACGGTAGTAGAGGTCCTCGCGGAACCGGCCGGCGGCCACTTCCGCGCGAAGGTCCTTGTTCGTGGCGCTGATGAGGCGGACGTCCACCTTGACGCTCCGCTCGCCCCCGACGGGCTCGAACTTGCCTTCCTGGACCACCCGCAACAACTTGACCTGCATCGCGGGCGGGAGGTCGGCCACCTCGTCCAGGAAGATGGTCCCGCCGTCGGCCAGCTCGAACCGTCCCTTGCGGTCGCGCACCGCTCCCGTGAAGGCGCCCTCCACGTGGCCGAACAGCTCGCTCTCCAGGAGGCCCTCCGGCAGCGCCCCGCAGTTGACGGCGATGAAGGCGTTGTCCGCCCTCGGCCCCTCGGCGTGGATGCCCCTGGCCACCAGTTCCTTGCCCGTGCCGCTCTCGCCCTGGATCAGGACCGGCACGTTCACCGCCGCCACGTCCCGGATGCTGTCGAACAGGCGGGCCATCTCGCTGCTGCCGCCCACCATTCCCGCGATGGCCTGGTGGCGTTTGAGTTGCCGGCGAAGCTCGCTCAGGTCGGTTGTCTTGCGCTCCAGTTCCGCCTCGCGCTGGGCCACCAGCCGCTCCAACTGCTGCCGCTTCTGCTCCAACTCCTCCCCCTTCTCGGCGAGCTCCTCCTCCATAAGCTTCCGCTCGGTGATGTCGCGAGAGACCACCACCACGTGCGTGACCACCCCGTCCTGATTGTGGAACGGCGTGTAGCAGACGTGGAAGTACCGCCGGCCCAGCGGGCCGAACTCGAACCATTCCTCGTACTGCACGTCGTCGCCCGCGAAGCAGCGTTCCAGTTGGTCCTTGATGATCCGATCGTATGTGTCCGGCCCCCAGATCTCCGCGACAGCCCGACCGATGACCTCCTCCCGCGTCTTCTGCATCGCGTTGCAGTACGCCTTGTTCACGGCCTGGTAGGTGTAGTCCGAGTCCACCAGGCTCATGAAGTCCCGCGAGGTGTTCACGATGAACTCGTATCGCGCCCGGGCCTCAGCCGCCTCGGCCAGCTCTCGCTCCGCGCGGCGACGCTGCCGGCGCTGCGCCGCCTCGCGCACCTCCCTCCGCACGGCGGGGACAAGGCGCGTGAGGTTGTCCTTCATGAGGTAATCGTGCGCACCGCCCTTCATCGCCTCGACGGCCACCGCCTCGCCGGTCGTCCCCGAGACGATGACGAACGGCAGGTCCAGCTCGTGCTCGCGCAGCACCTGAAGGGCGTCGATCGCGGTGAAGCCCGGCATGGTGTAGTCCGCGATGACCGCGTCCCAGTGGCCGGACCGCAACGCCGCGGCCATGGCCTCCGCGCTGTCCACGCGGTGCGAGGTGAACTCCAGCCCGCCGCGGCGGAGCTCTCGCAGGACCAACTCCGCATCGGCCTCGGAGTCTTCCAGTATCAGGATGCGCAAGGACTCGGGCATCGCCTTCATCTCCCGGCCGGCGGGCACTGGTTCAGCAGCAGCCAGTACAGCCCGAGCTGGCCGACCGCCTCGCTGAACTGCCCGAAGTCCACCGGCTTGCGGACATGGCTGTTGGCGCCCAGTTTGTAGCTCTCGATCAGGTCCCGTTCCTCGTCCGAGGACGTCAGCACGACCACCGGGACCGGCTTCGTGCGCGCGTCGGCACGCATCCGGCGCAGGACCTCCAGCCCGTCCACCTTGGGCAGCTTCAGGTCCAGGAGCACCACCGGCGGGACCTCGCGCACGTCCCTGCCGGCATGGCCCCGGTCGAACAGGGCCCGGTATTCCTCCTCGCTTCCCCGGAGGGCGGCGGTGCGCTCGGCGACCCGTTGCTCCAGGCGGTTGCGGTGGGCGATCTCCGTCGCCAGCCGCCTGGGGTCGCCGTCCGGCGGCGCCGCCGGTCTTCCGGCCCGGCCCTGCGATTCCAGCGCGGAAATCCTGTCGCGGATGCGTTGAAGCTCCTCGATGAGCTGCCGCTTTGTCTTCCCGGCGTCGCGCATCCCGGCCGTTCCGTTTCCGCTTGCCTCGTGGAGACATTCTCCGCTCAGCCCGCCGTTGTCAAGCCTGGTCCCGACCGCGAAGAGGCATCGCACGTCCCGGCATCCGATGCGTCGCGCAAGCCCGCAGCGACCAAGCCCCTTGCAAACCGCCGAGGACGATGTAGATTCAAGAGAGCACGGGCCCTTAGCTCAGCGGTTAGAGCAGGGGACTCATAATCCCTTGGTCGTAGGTTCGAATCCTACAGGGCCCACTTAAGCGCGTTCCGTCGAACGCTCTCTCCACCAATCCGGCCCGCCGTTCCCCTCCGGCGGGCCGCCGCGTTAACCGCCTCTCCACAAAGCCTTTGGCCGCTTCCCACCCGCCGTCGCCCACGCCCGGCCTTGGACTACCCCTAACTAGTCCAAGGCTGCGCAAGTACTGCATTATCAGGAACATGCCGACATCGCCGCTTTCGGCAGCCAGCGGGTTCAAAACATGCTCCTAGCTCACCCCTGGGCTCCAGCGAGACGCTCGACCAAGGCCCTGGCCACGATGATACGTTGCCAGACCCCGGCGTTTGCGGTAGAAACAATCGACATGGATCCTGTGGAGACATATCTCCGGGAGCTGCGGGACATCCACTCGACGTGGACCATCAGCCGCGCCAGCAGCAACGGCGTCAGCAGCGTCAGCACCGCCGGCGCGGCGGAGGAGCCTCCGGCCCAACAGCCCGCCCGGTAGGCCAGGCGTCCCAATCTGCCCGCCCTTGCGAGCCACCACGGCAACGACAGGACATGGCCGGTGGGCGCAAGACCCCGGAAAGTCAAACCTTGACCAATCACCCCCAAGGGCCGACGGGGGCCTCTCTTAACGGGGACGCGCAGATGGGGACCGCACATGCGCAAGACTTCCCAGTGTCCTGCTGTTGCTCAGAAAACAGTAACCATCCCTGTCTACTTCTGTTGAGCTCTATCTCTGCTTACGTTCATGCTTTGCCGTCGTTCAGCGTTCCTTGGAGGAGACTGCCGTGGCCTTCGCCTGCGCCTCGGCCAGGTTTGCCTGCAACTTCTCCACCTCGTCGCGCTTGCCCTGCTTGCGCAGGATGTCGCACGCCGCCTCGGTAGCCTTTGCGAGCGTCTCGCCGCCGCCCGTCAAGACCGGCTTGACGACGTTCCCGAAGGGAGACCATGTGGTCCGGCTGCACACGTTGAGGTACGCTTCGAGAGCTTTATCATCGTCCTTTAGCTGTGTCCGGTAGAAATCGCCCAAACGCAGCCATGTCAGGTCGTGAATGGCCTCCCCGCTCCTGTAAGCGAGTTGCTGCCGTTTGTCGTTCATGACCCTCAGATCCGCTTCGGCCGCCGCCAGATTGCCGGCATGGATGTAGGCGAGGGCGCGGTAGTAGTAGAGGTCCGCCATCACGTCTTCCTGTTCCGGATAGATAAAGCTCTGGTGAAAGTTTCGTCCGCCCATTGCCTTCTGACTGAAGGCGGCCAGCAAGGCGACATACTGTTCCTGTTCCAGCATCAACTGCATCTGCCGGTGCATCGAGAGCGGCGCCACCGGAATCTTTTCCGCCAGTTGCATCGCCTTGCCGTAATCCTTCAGCCGCTGGGCGCAGAGTGACGCCTTCTCCAACACGTCCGACTTCAGCCGGTCGCTCATCGGCGTATTCTCCACGAGATCGACATAGGCGGCCAGCGCCTCGGCATCCTTGCCGGCCTTCGTCAGCGCCTCGGCGGCGTTCTCGGTCGCGACGAACTTCTCCGCCCACGCGCGGTCGTACGGCCAGTCGGTCACGCCCAAGTGGAAATCGCCGAACGCTTCCGGCTGCAGGCCAATATTGCGCAGGATCAACTTCGGATTGGTCGTGAAGAACTCGTCGAAATCATCGTCCGAGCTCTGCTGCCAGCCCTGAAGTCGGCCCGGCGTGCCCGGCATCATCGGGTTGGCGGCGAAGGCGTTGGAGCCGGTCCTGGCCCGGTACTCAGGCAACGGCATGTCATTGACCGCCAGTTTCTCATCCTCCGGCCAGCGCAAGTAGAAGCAGTTGTCCGTCTCTGCGACGTCGCCGGAAAGCTCAAGCAGCGTCTGATGGGCCTTGTTGCGGATGCACTCGCAGAAGACGTTTCGGCGCGAAATGGTCCGCGAGCTGCACTTGAGTTGCCGCAGGATCGTCATGATGAACACGTTGTTCTCGACGATCGAGCCGGGGCAGCGGCTCAGCAAAACGGAGTTCCATCCCCCGTGCAGCACGCAGTTCCGGATCACCATGTCGGGGCTCTGGTCGGCATCGACCATCGTGTTGAGGCAGCGCGTGATCCGCACGCGCGGGCTCTGGCGAACCACAAAACCTTCGCGCCAGAACTGCTGGCCTCGGAAGTACAGCCCGTCGAACCGGAGAGCCGGCTTCAGAATGACCTCGAAGGACCGGGACAGGTTCCCGGCCTGCATGTTCACCTTCTCCCCGATCATGCTTCGGAAGGTGATCGGGCGCTGCTCGGTCCCGGCCGCGCGGATGCGCACGTTCTCCGCGTAGTCCCCAGCCGCGATCAGGACCGTATCGCCGGGGCCAACCTGGGCGGCGGCGCGGTTGATCGTCCGAAACGCCTTCTTTCGGCTCAAGCCGTCGTTCCCGTCATTGCCGTCGGGCGCCACGTGGTAGGCGCGCGGCTCGGCCGGCCGCGGGGCGGTCTCGAACTTCAGCGGCGCGCTCTCCGGCCGGACTTCGGAGGCGGGAGTGTCCTCGCGGGAGGGAGTTGCGGAGGTGAGCCTGAAGTAGTAGGTCTGCCCCGGCGCGAGGCCGGTCAGGCTGAACGTGTTGAAGCGTCCGGAGCCTCTAAAGCCGCTTACGGCGTTCTTCATCTCCGGCGTCTCGCCCCATACCAACGAGTAGCGCGCCGGATGGGAAGCCCACCACTCGATATTGGCCGTGGTGTCGCTCGTGGAATGGAGAAACGGGCCCAGCAACCGCAGTACCTTGGGGGCGGCATCGTATTCGCGATGAATGCCCAACGCCGTGCTGGCCGGGCCAACGCTCTTGAACGGAGTAGCGTTCGTGAGGTACGGCACGCCCTTTCTCGCGGCAAGCCTCGGCGTCAGCGTCAGCGAGTAACGGTCATGCCGCTGCTGCAAGTCGGCGAACGACCATGTGGCGCCGTTGACCTCCCAGCATACCGCCGTGTCCCGATAGTCGTTGTAGTCCGAATAGCGAATGGCGGCGGCTGTGTCGAGGCGGACGGCGGGCTTGCCGGCGTTGGCGTAGATGTTCCCGCTCAGCGTCACGCCTTTGCTTCTCGTGAGGCGCAGCGGCACACCCGCAAACACGGAGTGGGCGACTTCCAGATCTTCGACCTCGTCCGCGTTCAGTCCGTCCGCCGCGCCGTAGAACGTGCAATTCCTGAAAGTCAGGTCGCGGCAGTCGGCCAGAGACGCTCCAGCGGCGAGATTCAGGCGCTCGAACACGATCCCCGCGCCGCCGGTGAGCCGCAGCGCGTCCGTGACGACGACCGTCCCGCGACCGCGGCCGCAGACCTTGATCGGCGACCTCCCGTTGCCCGCCCTGTTCCACGGCGCGGCCGCGTATTCGCCTTCGGCCAGATACAGCGTATCTCCCGGGCGCAGGCCCCTGAGCGCGTGCGTCAGCGTCCGCCACGGCTTGCGCATGGATAAGCCGTCGGCCCGATCGTCGCCGGTGGGCGATACGTAGAAGGAGTTCTTCTTGTAGGGATACGGGCCGCGGTCGCTCCCGTCTGGCGCCGTGCCGCGGAACCGGGAGTCGGACTGAAGGTGGAAGTCGAGGTTGAGCGGATCGGCGAACTCGAAGTCCTCGTCCAGATTCCTCTCGCGCACAGAGAGAATGGTGTCGGCCGGCGCGTTGGTGGATCCACGGTCATACTCGTTACCCCCGCCGATCAGGTTGTGGGACATCTTTTCGGTGGCGATCCGGATGAACCCCAGCCCAACGCAGTTTTCCAGTCTTTCCTGCTGGTGGCCCTGCTTGACGGAATAGTCGAAGTTATGCCCCCAGGAGATGTTGTTCTTGAAGAGGAGCGGTCCGGTCATGCCGGAATAATGCATAACGCCGAAGTGCTCTTGATCTTCGCGCACATTTCTGTAAGTGTGGCAGTTACGGATTACGTCGTTGTTGGCGCCGTAACGCACTATCCCGCCGAATGTGTTTCCGTAACAGACGCACTTCTCGACCACGTTATTGGACCCGCCGTCGCCTTTTCCGAGACCCTCGCTGGGCGCCAGGACAATGCCTCCGACGTTCATGAAGCACACGCAATTACGGACGGTGCACGAGACGGGCTTGCCAAGTCTGATGCCCCAGTCGGGGTAGAACCCGGTCGCGGCCAGCCCGTCAATCACGACTCGCTTGGGACTGCTGAGTATCAAGCCGCCCTTCCCACTCACAGCCAGCGTGTAGCGGCACTGCTCGGGGGCGCTGAGGTCCAGGTTGGAGAGGTAAAGCGTCTTGGAACGGGCGTCATAGTGAAAGAACCCGGGATCGAACTCGAGCTCCGGAACATTGGCCTTGGGCAGCAAGGTGTGCAGAGTGTTGTGTTCCAGGACCGCATTCGGTTCCCGATCCAGCGGCGCGGCATAGACAAAGCGGTACCCCTCAACCTTCTTGAATTCGGGCGCGGGAACGTCGCCGCGCAGCAACGCCGTTCCGGGGATTTCCGCGCGAATGACGGTATCCGCGCTGGCGCTGCCGAGATCCGAGCGCCGCACGTTCTCGGAATACTCGCCCGGCCCGATCGTCAACGTGTCGCCGGGCTTCAGGGCGTTCACGCCTTTCTGGATCGTCAGGAAAGCCGTCTCCCGGCTCGCGCCATTGCTCGTGTCGCTGCCTTGCTTGTTGACGAAGTACTCGGCGGCGCCCGCGACGCTCGTCCAAACGGCCATCGCCGCGAGCAGAACCACCACGCCCGATCTCGTTTTCATCGTCCTGTCCTCAACAAGCTGTGCGTGCCGCTCCCTCCTATCGAGCCGTGAGCCGGGGAGCATCTGGATCAGGAGATAGCCGAGAGATTCCATCGCTCGGCGGATCGCTGTGCGGGGGGCCTTCCCCCGCGTGGTAAGGTTGAGGGCTCTCAGGGGCTCGTCTTCGAGCCCGTGCTCGCAGAAGAACTGATAGCGGTGGCAGATGGCTGTCTGCCGGAAGGCTTCTCGCTGAAACGGGGTGATGGGCAGACGCTCTCGCCAGCGGTCCTCCGGCGTGCAGAACTGGCCCGGGCCGTAGGACCGTGGAGTGAGGCTGCACTGCCTGCGGGTCGCTTCGGCGTCGTCCGATGGCCACTTGTACGCCCCATGCTCCATCGCCTGCTGGAAGGTTCGAGTCTTGAGGGAACCGATGCCGGCTTCGGCGGAGCCATTGTACCAGGGCGTCCACGGCGGCGACAAGAGCCGGATCGCGGGCGTGAACGCCGCGCGACTGTCCAGACAGAGACGGTTTCGCTGCCAGGAGCCCTTGCTCCAGTGGACGTAAACGCTTGACGGCCTCGCTGACGCGCGTTCCCGCAGCGTAGGCCACGGACAGGAACGCCTTCCACCACGGGTGGGGAGTTGCCGCGATCAGCCTTCGGAAATCGTCAGGTGACACGAAGCGAATGGGCTTCGGGCTCAGCTTGCGCTGTCGGCTGCCAATCGGACGCGGGCATTGATGCTGTTGGTGGCCCAGCCGCGGGCGGCTACGATAGCGTAGTGGGCCAGAGAGATGACTTGCAGAACGGCTGATCTGACGTTCCTGGCCCATCCGGAAGGTACAGGGATGTCTGGCAAAGCCTGGTCGGACAAGGGTAAGCCTCCTGAGCCTCGTTGCTTTTGGTGAGGCCATAGCTTACCACGTGATTCTGTTCGGTCAAGACCCCCAAGTCTGTTCGCGATATGTGTGGGCCGTAAGTCGATGGACTACCACACCGGGATGGACAATGTCCGTCGTCACGCCCTGGGCGTCGACCTTGAACTCGTAGTAACGGTCGCCGAGGTCGATGCGGTCGATGTAGCCCTGAGGCGTCCGTCGGAGCCTGGCGAACGAGATCACCTGTCGGCAGGCGTTGTCCACCTCGTAGAACTTGACCTTCTCCAGGCCCACCGACCAGATGTCGAGGAACAGCAGCACCTCGGTCAGGTTGCTTCGATAGCCGCGGCTCCATCGGTCGATGGCGACCTGGATGCGCCCCTCGGTGGAGTTCCAGAACTGGTTTCCCTGTGTGGCCAGGCTCTCCTGCGGCGCTCCGTAGAACCAGGGGATGTTGCCCCGCATGAAGCCGAAGTCCCGCCAGCCCTTGCCCGGCTCGGCCTGCCAGTACTTCTCCCACGCGGCCTTCCATGTGCCGGCCTGACCGTCCCAGAGGCCGCGCTGGCGGAAGTGCTCCTTCGTCCGGTCCCAGCTCAACCAGCCCGTCTTGGGGTCGCCCCGCATGTCCGGCCCGCCGGCCAGCAGAAGCGTCTGGCCCCACCGCCGCGTCAGCTCGGCCGAGCGGCGGACGTAGGCGTCGAGGTCGTGACAGGCCTCGTGCCGCACGACCGTCATGAACCAGTTCTCGCTGCCTCGCTCGCCGATCACGGCCCTGGCATCGCGGCCGAATCCGTACTCCCCGTTGTCGACGGGGTAGCCGTTGAACGTGTTCTTCATATGCCCGCGGACCAGCATCGCCCGCCCGCCGAGCCAGTCGTTGGCGGTGATGCACGTGCCGGGATAGAGCTCCCTGGGGATCGTGCGGAGCCACTGCCAGATTGCCTCCGCCCCGCGCGGGTTGCGGGCGTTGTCGGCGTAGATCAGGCCGATGTCCTCGACCAGCTTGCGGTAGCCGCCGGTCATCTTCGCCGCGTCCGCCAGACGCTTGCGGGCGGCCGGGTCGTTCGGGCTCGTCATCAGCAGCGTCAGCCAGGTCTGCACGGCCAGGCCGGCCAGGTGCGGCTGGGTCTTCGGGTCGAACGGCTGGTGGGCGAAGTACCTCGGGTGGGCCTCGATCAACTGAATCAGTCCGCGGGCGATCTCGGCCTTCTGGGGCGGCGTGGCGAAGGCCGTCACGTAGTCGTACAACGCCCCCTCGAGGGCCGCCAGCCGGTTTCGGCCGGCTTCGTTGTTCGGGTCGGCCAGGAAGCCCGCGAGGTCGGCCTTGCGGGCGTCGATCGTCGCGCGGATCTCGGCGAGGTAGGACCTGCCGCCCTGGCCCATCCCCATCCGGACCTTCCCCCCGCCCTCTCCGCCGGCGACCAGGTCGATCGTGCCGTCGCCGTCGAAGTCAGCGAAGTCCACGATGGGCCCGTTGCACAGCGCGTGCAGGTTCAGCTTCGCGTGCCCCGGGCCGCGGACGCCGAACGTGCCCGTCGTCGGCAGCCGGGGGCGGCGGGCATCGCCGGCGTTGATCCGGAAGTGGATCGTCCCCCAGTTGTACGAGTCCACCAGGTCCGCCACGCCGTCCTGGTTCAGGTCCGCCACGCGAACGTTGAGGTTGTACGAGCCGGAGATCGTTCGCCCGTCGGCGTCCAGGTCCTCGACGGGCGGCGAGAACCGCGCCGCGGCGGCTGAGCCGACATTGTACGACACCTTGATGGCCCCGCTGAACGTGCCGGTCAGGACGTCCGGCAGGCCGTCGCCGTTCCAGTCCGCCACGTCCACGCGGACGTCGGGGGCGACGAAGTCGCTCCCGTCGGCGGCCTGGAGAACGACGGCCTCGGCGAGGCTCGGCCGGCCGGGTTTGGGCGAGAGGTTCCGCAGAAGGCGGACCTTGCGATCCCGGTCGGTCACGACGAGCACGTCGGGGCGTCCGTCGCGGTCCATGTCCGCCACGGCCACCGACAGCCGGCCCTTGCCGAACCGCACCTCGCGCCCGCCGGCCTGGACGGCGCCGGCGCCGGCGAACTTCGGCGACCGGGCCGCCCCGACGTTGCGGTACCACCACAGCCCGCCCTCGGCCCCGACGAGCAGGTCCGTCAGGCCGTCGCCGTCGCCGTCCCACGCGCGGACCGCCACGGCCGACTTGCCGAACTGAATGTCCTCCCCGCCGGCCTGCACGTCGGCGAAGTTCACGAAGCTCGTCGTCGACCACTTGCCGCTCGGGCGGATCACGCGGACGTGCATGCGGGCCGTCGCCTGCCCGCCGCGCCCGTCGGTGAGGGTGAAGTCGAACTCGTCGCCGCCGACGTACCCCGCGCGGGGACGGTACGTGAACGTGCCGTCCGCGTTCCGCTCGGCCGAGCCGTGCGCGGGCTGCGTGAACGAGGCCACCGACACCGTGTCGCCCTCGACATCGTAGACGCCCAGCAGCACGCTGGGCGTTCGGGCGTGCGTGCCGGCCTCGACGACGGCCCATCGGTCCAGGGCCTTGGGCGGCAGGTTGGGGAACGGGTCGGCCTGGACCGTCGTCGTGACGGCGTCGGGCGGCTCCTTCGGCCCGGCCCCGGCCGAGAAGGACGCCGCCAGGACCACGGCGACCCAGGCTGCCGCCGGGCGGACTCGGGCGAGGAGCATCGATGCAGGCGGGGCTGTCTTCTGGGTCTTCATGGCGGCTCCAGTTCAACCGAGAGTGTCCATGCCGATTCCCGCCCACGACCGACGTGGGCCTCTCCAGCGATTCTAACGCCGGCCGCCGGATCAGGAAGCGGCCCTTCTGCTCGGCCCGGGGGAATATCCTCCGCCGTCGAGCAGAAGAAGCACGTGGGCTCGCGGCCCGTGTTGAAATCATCAGAATCGCCGACGGAGGTCGTCGGCCGCAAGCTGTCGGGGAACTTCCGAGTGGAACCCGCGGCGGCTTCCCCTGCCCGACCATGAGCGGATCAGGAAATGCACCCGGAAGGGCAATTCATGGCACTTGTGCACAGGTATGACCTCGGCTGTTTCGCCGGCATCTGCGC